>JADKLW010000464.1_pt1 | contig 16880 bp, 11 predicted proteins | sample 8641881 | NCBI WGS metagenome assembly JADKLW01 (sample SAMN16272185, study PRJNA661076) | feces metagenome | isolation source: fecal sample from diarrhoea affected cattle B | host: Bos taurus | place: South Africa: Lokaleng Village, Mahikeng | collected 2019-09 | reverse complement strand
CAATCAGGATGGCATCCTGTTTTTGTTCTGAAACATATTCACGGAATCGCCTGAAAATTTTATGCGGATCTTCGCCTAATTTTTTTGCTGTTCGTTCATTGAACATGTGCGGCGCGGCATCAATCCTAAATCCGGACACGCCAAGGCTCAGCCAGAAGTTCATAATCCTGAAAATTTCGTTTTGAACCTCCGGATTTGAAATGTTCAAATCGGGTTGATGCGGGAAAAATGTATGAAAATAATATGCTTTGGCCTTGCGGTCGTATAGCCAATTCGATCCGTCCTCGCCTTCGCGGGCGACAATGTTGCGGATATCATCATCAGGCTTTTTTTCAGACCAGATATAATAATCGCGGTATTGCGAGTTTTTGTCGGAGCGCGATTGTTGGAACCAATGATGATCAGTCGACGTGTGATTCACAGGAAGATCCATTAAAACTTTTATGCCCAGTTCCGTCGCCGCATCGATAAATTGCGCGAAATGGCCCAAGTCGCCAAGCCGCGGATCCACACTGTAATAATCCTGAACGTCATAACCATTATCCCGATTTGGGGTTTTATAAATCGGTAGCAACCAGATGCAATTGATGCCGAGACGTGAAAGGTATTGCAGTCCGTGGGTTAAACCAACAAAGTCACCTACGCCATCGCCGTTTGAATCCTTGAAGGTTTCGACGTCGACCGAATAAATAATCGCATTTTTATACCAGTAGTTATTCATTTACATCGTTTGTTTGATAGACGGAAGTACTTCGGAACCAAAAAATTCAATGAAGCTTTCCTGATTGTGGTTCACATTGTGGATGATAATTTTATCGAAGCCCAAGCCGGCAAATTCATTAATATTTTGAATAAAAAAGTCGGCGCTATCTGAAATCAAAACCTTTTCGGCCACATCTTCTTTGCGGATATTTTGGCCAAGTGCATCAAATTTATCCGGTGTGGTGATATCGGATAGAAGGCTGCTGGGAAAGATGTTGTTTTTCCATTGTTCCCAAGCGCCTGTCCGTGCCGTCTCATAATTTCTTTCGAATGAAATCTGAACTTTAAGTATCATCGGCTTGTGTGGACCGGCTACTTGACGATATGCATGGACAAATTTTCGAAGACCATCCATTGGTTGTGAAACCGTGATAAGGCCGTCTGTCCAGGGAGCGATCCACTGCGCCGTCTTTTGCGTCAGCGCAGCGCCCAAAATCATTGGTGAGGTTTCAGGAACGGTAAATAATTTTGCGTTTTCAACTGTAATTTCGCCATGGTGCGTCACATAGTCACCTTTCCATAATTCCCGCATCACCTCTACCGACTCTTTAAGCCTTTTATTGCGAATTTCTTTTTCGGGCCACTTATCGCCTGTAATATTTTCGTTGAGCGCCTGACCACTTCCGGCGGCAATCCAAAATCTGGCTGGAAACATCTGATCGAGCGTAGCCACAGCCTGCGCGATTATTGCGGGATGGTAACGCTGGCCGGGAGCGTTTACAATTCCAAACTCCAGATTGGTGGCCTGCATTGCAGCACCAAGCCAGCTCCACGCAAAGCCGCTTTCGCCCTGGGTGTTGCTCCACGGATGAAAATGGTCGGATGAAAGCGCACAGGTAAATCCGGCTTGTTCAGCTTTTTGTACTAATTGAAGAAGTTCGCGCGGGGAAAATTGTTCGTGAGAAGCATGGTATCCAATTTTCATAGACATTTATTTTCGGGCTTACTCAAATTTAAAGATTATAAGCCGGAAATAAAACCAAACAAAGTAAGCATTATCACAAAAAAATGATAAAAACTCCAGGACAAACCGTTATGATAAAGATATGATAAGTGAAAAATGAGGTAGGTACAACTTATGTAAAACAAAGAAACCACTGAATCCAGTGGCTTTTTGCGTGAACGCAGAAGGATTCGAACCTTCGACCGCCTGCTTAGAAGGCAGGTGCTCTATCCAGCTGAGCTATGCGTCCTTTTAATGTCGGGGTGGCAGGATTCGAACCTGCGACCTCCTGGTCCCAAACCAGGCGCGATGACCGGGCTACGCTACACCCCGAAATAAAAAAGCGGAGAGTAAGGGATTCGAACCCTTGGTACAGTTTCCCATACGCATGTTTAGCAAACATGTCCTTTCGGCCTCTCAGGCAACTCTCCAAGCTTAAGAACGTACATCTTTTAAGCGGTTGCAAATGTAACTTTTCAATCTAAATTTCGCAACAATTCAGTCGATTTTTTGCTGATTATTTTCTGATGATTTCGAAAACTGCTCGTGCTCAATGATGTACTACAATATCAACAGTGAGTATATGCCATTTTGTGTAACATTTACAGAAGCTTTATCATATCCAGATTAAGCGCTGTTGGCCGAGATTTTTAGGATGGGTTGGGCACCTTTGTTATAAAATGATTAAATTCGCGGACGATATAATTTAAGAAAACCAAAATGGATAAAAAGATAGTAATTGTTTCAGCGGCACGAACACCAATAGGCAGTTTCATGGGAGCTTTATCAAGCGTCACCGCACCACGGCTTGGCGCAGCGGCTATTCAGGGCGCTCTTCAAAAGATAAACCTCGACGGATCGGCAATAGACGAAATCATAATGGGTAATGTCGTACAGGCAGGCGTTGGCCAGGCGCCGGCACGGCAAGCGGCACGTTTCGCCAATCTACCGGATTCGGTTATTGCAACCACGGTCAACAAAGTTTGTGCTTCGGGGATGAAAGCTGTAATGCAGGCAGCCCAGTCGATTCAGTGCGGCGATGCCGATGTTGTGATCGCGGGCGGCATGGAAAATATGAGCTTGATCCCGCATTATGTGCATATGCGTACGGGAAGTAAATTTGGTCCGGCAACATTGGTCGACGGATTGCAAAAAGATGGTTTGACCGATGCCTACGACAATAATGCAATGGGTGTTTGCGCCGATTTGTGTGCGACTGAGCATCAAGTTTCACGGGAGGATCAGGACAAATATGCTATTCAATCTTACGAAAGATCTGCAAAAGCATGGGACACAGGAAAATTCGACAACGAAGTGGTGCCGGTCGCCGTTCCGCAACGTAAAGGCGATCCGGTGATGGTGACCAAAGATGAAGAATATACCGATGTAAAACTGGATAGAATTGCATCATTGAATGCTGTGTTTAGCAAAGAAGGAACTGTTACTGCTGCCAATGCATCGACTATAAATGACGGCGCAGCTGCGCTAATCATCATGAGCGAGGACAAAGCAAAAGAACTTAATCTGACACCTCTCGCCTACATACGCGGTTATGCCGATGCCGAGCAGGAGCCAAAATGGTTTACGACCTCGCCCTCGGTGGCATTGCCGAAAGCATTGAAGCGGGCTGGAATTGCTATTGGCGATGTTGATTTTTTTGAATTTAACGAAGCATTCTCAGTTGTTGGAATCGTGAACTCGAAAATATTGGGATTGGATAACGACAAAGTAAATGTAAATGGTGGCGCAGTATCGTTGGGACATCCGCTGGGCTGTTCGGGCGCGCGCATTATCGTAACATTGCTGAATGTGCTTGAACAGAACAACGGCAAGATTGGTGCGGCAGCGATCTGTAATGGTGGCGGTGGCGCATCGGCTATTGTAATTGAACGAATATAATTCTTACCTCACGGCCCTAGCCCTGATAGCAGTGGAAATCCTTTTATGTTGCGATTCTTCGCGGCATAAAAGATTGAAACGGATAGCAGGTTCCCGGCTTCTAACCTAAAAAATTCCCATGTTCGGAATTTGTGATTTAGCGATTGTACCACTTCGACTGGAGCCGAGCGACCGTTCGGAAATGGTGTCGCAGGTATTATTTGGCGAACACTTCCATGTTTTGGACAAGCAACGGCAATGGGTGCGGGTGCGACTGGTATTTGACGATTATGAAGGTTGGATCGATGAGAAGCAGTTTCGACCGATAACCCAAGCGGATTTTGATTTATTGAATGCCAACCCGCCGGTCTTGAATTCGGATTTGGTTGAATATGTGACTGGACGTCCTAATATTCTGGTGCCGATTCCGCTTGGTGCTTCACTTTCGTTCCTGAACTTTCAAAATATCAATCAGGCTCAATACGCTTTTGAGGGTTTGCGGGTTAGCGGTATTAAGCCGAAAGCTGAACTGATTCCGACTGCTTTCATGTATTTGAACGCGCCGTATCTGTGGGGCGGAAAAACGCCTTTCGGCATTGATTGCTCGGGATTCACACAAATGGTTTATAAACTGAATGGCTATAAATTACTGCGTGATGCTTCCCAGCAGGCGCAACAGGGCGAGGCATTGAGTTTTATCGAGGAGAGTGAGCCGGGCGACCTGGCGTTTTTTGATAATGAGGAGGGAAAAATCATCCATGTGGGTATCATTATGGAAAATAATTACCTCATTCACGCCAGCGGAAAAGTGCGTGTCGACAGGCTCGATCACTTGGGCATTTACAATGCCGAGATAAACCGGCATACACATAAGTTGCGGGTTATTAAAAAATACATATAAGAAAAGGCCGGTTCCCACCGGCCTTTTTTAGCATTTATAAGATTTATTACTGCCTTTTTGCTTTCAAGGCTTTGTACTTGTCGGTCATTTCAAGAACGCCGTAAACGCTCAGTAAATTATCAATTACCAGCTCGTTTGTACCATCGAGTGCGTGCGCTTTTTCGAGATGCGGCTTTGCTTTGGTAAACATCTCGATACGCTGCTTTTTCAGTTGGTCGTATCGCTTATTATCATTTGTCGAAGTTCCCAGACCGTTCATTTCATCAACCAGTTTCTTGTCGCCGCGAAGGATCAGTCCGGCAAGGTTGATGTAGGCATTGATGTAATCGGGGTCGATTTCAATAGTCTTGTTGAAATACTTGGCAGCGTCCTCGTTCTGCTCACCTTGCATTGAAATTACGCCGAGATTGAACGTTAGGTCGGCATCTTTCGGATTCTGTTGTAATATTTCGTTTACGACGCGTTTGTACGACTCAAAGTCCTTCAATTGCAGGTACAGATCGGCTTCTGTCATCATGAGTGACGTGTCGGTAGGGTTTTCCTTTCGTGCGGCAGCGATGGCAGCCTTGGCTTCGTCAATCTTATTTTGCTGCACAAGGATCAGTGCCGTGTTCTTGTAGATTTCGCCTCGTTTTGAAGGTTGCTTTTCATCGCGTGCACTTTTGTGTGTTTTGAGAGAAATCATTTTGTCGCGTTCTGCTTTGGTCGCGAAAGATTCCTCTTTATCCGATGCCAGGCTGGTAGCATAATATACAGTGCTTTCACCTGAATAATTCAATTTTTTAAGCTGATCGTAATACGAAAGCGCATTTTCGTAATCTTGAGCATTAACTGCATAGCTTGCCGCGTAGTACAGGTTATCTACATCAGAAGGATCTAGTTTATAAACTCCGTATAATATCGAAGCTGCTTCTTTGTTTTTTGAATTGTTGCCAAGCGATATGGCGAAGTTCAGCATTGCAGGCTTGAACATTTTCACCATGTCGTTGATATCATCGGACAGAACCTTTTTGCCCGATTGCTTTTCGTAATCCAGCACCGCCGCCGATGCGGCCGCCATGTCAAGGATGACATTGCTGTCCCACTTTTTCATAACGTTCATGGGGTTCATTTGATTTTCGGGCAATGCCAATGGCAGCATGGGCGCGGCACTTTTATAGTAATCAAAGTAGATTTTATCTGCTTCGGCAGCACCTCCGATTAATGGCTGACCAGCGGCAATTGCTGCTTGATATTGTTCAATATCTTTTTCGGAGATTTTATCCTTTTCGTAAATTTTGGCCAACGTTTTTAGTTCGCCTTTCTGTGCTAAAGATGGTACTGAAGCCAGAAGCATCGATGTTAGCAAAGCATAACCTATTTTCATAATTGCTTAATTTAAATTATTCTACAGTATCAGTTTCCGAATTTTCGTCGGGAATATCTGCCTCTCCTTGAATCTCTTCAACAGCGGCTTCGACCACTTCCTCTTCCTTCATGACTTTGGTTACAGCCGCAATAGAATCGTTTCCTTTAATATTAATCAGCTTAACGCCCTGGGTTGCCCTTCCCATAATTCGAAGATCTTCCACCGCCATTCGGATAGTCAGTCCGGATTTATTGATGATCATCAAATCATCTGCATCCGTAACATTGTTTATGGAGACAAGTTTACCGGTTTTCTCAGTGATGTTCAGTGTTTTGACACCTTTACCACCGCGATTTGTCACTCGGTATTCTTCAAGATTAGAGCGTTTACCGTAACCGTTTTCGGCCACGACCAGAATTTCGCTCTCCATATCATTTACAGAAACCATTCCAATTACTTCATCCTCTTCGGAAGCCAGTGTGATTCCGCGTACACCAGAAGCTGTACGTCCCATTGGACGCGTTTTGCTTTCTTCAAAGCGAACAAGTTTCCCCGATCTGACAGCGATTAATATCTGGCTGGATCCATTGGTAAGCTTGGCTTCCAGTAACTCGTCATCTTCGCGGATTGTTATAGCGGCAACGCCGTTTACACGCGGACGCGAATATTGCTCGAGTGAAGTTTTCTTAACCTGACCTTTTTTGGTCACCATGATTACATTATGCGAATTGATGTAATCAGTGTTTTTAAGATCCTGGGTGCAAATGAACGCCTTGACTTTATCATCGCTTTCGATGTTGATAAGATTTTGGATCGCACGCCCTTTGCTGGTTTTGGATCCTTCCGGAATTTCATATACGCGCATCCAGAAACATTTTCCTTTTTGCGTAAAGAACATCATATACTGGTGGTTGGTCGCAACATACATATGCTCAAGGAAATCCATGTCGCGCGTGCCGGCACTTTTTTGGCCCACCCCGCCCCTGTTCTGTGTTTTATATTCTGAAAGTGGTGTCCGTTTGATATATCCGGCATGAGAAATGGTGATTACGACATTTTCATCGGCGATCAAATCTTCGATACTTACGTCACCGCCTGCATATTCAATGATGGAACGACGTTCATCACCATATTTGTCGCCTATTTCCCTGAGTTCATCCTTTATTAACTCCATTCGAAGTTCCTTGCTTTCCAGCAAATCCTTTAACCTTTGGATCAGTTTCATGATTTCCTCATATTCGCCGCGCAATTTATCCTGTTCCAGTCCGGTAAGCTGACGTAGTCGCATTTCGACGATTGCCCGTGCCTGAATTTCTGACAACGAAAAACGTTCAATTAATTTTGACCTTGCCTCATCGCCATCTTTTGAGCTTCTGATGAGCGCAATCACTTCGTCTATGTTATCGGATGCGATGATCAATCCCTCGAGAATGTGCGCCCGTTCTTCAGCTTTACGAAGATCGAATTGGGTTCGGCGAACTACTACCTCATGACGGTGTTCCACAAAATAATGAATCATGTCTTTCAGATTCAACATTTGAGGCCGCCCTTTTACCAAGGCAATGTTATTCACACTGAATGAGGACTGTAACTGTGTGAACTTATACAATGTATTCAATACGACATTTGGAACTGCGTCGCGCTTTAGTATATAAACGATGCGCATCCCGTTTCTATCCGATTCGTCCCGGATATTGGCAATGCCATCTATCTTTTTGTCGTTGACAAGGTCGGCCGTCTTCTTGATCATATCGGCCTTGTTGACCTGATAAGGAATTTCGGTAACAATGATGGATTCGCGCCCGTCCACTTCTTCAAACATGACTTTGGCACGCATCACGATGCGGCCGCGACCTGTTTTGAACGCTTCGCGAACTCCGTCATAGCCGTAAATTACGCCGCCGGTCGGAAAATCAGGTGCTTTGATGTGGTTCATCAGTTCATCGATTTCAATATCTTCGTTATCGATGTATGCCAACGTTCCTGCAACGACTTCAGTAAGGTTATGCGGTGGCATATTGGTCGCCATACCTACGGCAATACCCGAGGCTCCGTTTATCAAAAGGTTTGGAACCTTGGTCGGCATCACCTTCGGCTCGTATAAAGTGTCATCAAAATTTAATTGAAAATCTACAGTTTCCTTGTCGATATCGGCCATGATTTCTTCCGATATCTTACGCATACGCGCCTCTGTATATCGCATTGCTGCCGGACTGTCACCATCTACCGAACCAAAGTTACCTTGTCCGTCAACCAATAAATAGCGTAAACTCCACTCCTGTGCCATACGAACCATGGCGTCATAAACTGATGTATCGCCGTGTGGGTGGTACTTACCAAGTACTTCTCCGACGATTCTCGCCGATTTCTTATGGGCTCGGTTAGATAATACCCCTAATTCATACATTCCGTAAAGCACTCTTCGGTGTACCGGTTTTAATCCGTCCCTAACATCTGGAAGCGCCCGTGATACGATAACCGACATCGAGTAGTCGATATAGGCTGTTTTCATTTCATCTTCGATGTTAATCGGGATTAACTTTTCTCCGTCAGACATATTGCAGTTTTATTAAATTAATTGCTTAAAAAAATCCTGCTAATATAACCTTTCTCGGCTATTTTTCGTATATATAACGATTAGAAAATCCATCGATTTATTAACAAATTCAGACCGTGTATTGGTTAATAAATTAGATTATTTTTAACGCAGATGCTTATATATTTTTTGTCACTTAGCAGACACGGGCTTGTAGCGGGAATGGTTTTTGCAAAAGCGGAGGCCGATAATCAAATTTACACCTACAATTAATAATATGGATGATAATTTTTCACCAAGAGTAAAAGATGTTATTACTTATAGCAAGGAGGAGGCGCTTCGCTTAGGCCATGATTTTATAGGTACTGAACATCTAATGCTGGGCATTCTTCGGGATGGCAATGGGAAAGCAATCAATATTCTAAACAGCCTTTCGGTCGATTTGGAACACTTACGACGCAAAGTCGAGATCCTAAGCCCCGCAAACCCTGCCGTTGACGTAAGCAACGAGAAAAAAAACCTGCACCTCACCCGTCAGGCGGAACGTGCTTTGAAAACCACTTTTTTAGAAGCCAAGGTATTTCAGAGTTCTTCCATTAGTACCGCACATTTGCTATTATGCATATTGCGCAATGAAAACGATCCGACCACAAAATTGCTAAACAAGCTGAAAATTGACTACGATACAGCTAAAGAACAATATCTGAACATGACGCCAAACGAAGATGAATTCATGGACAATTTGCCACGTAACGAATCCTATAATGACGATTCAGGACAAGATGACAGTCTGAAAGAAGGCAGTTTCTCCAATCCGGCAAATAAGTCGAACAAGAAATCAAAAACTCCGGTTCTTGATAATTTTGGAAGAGATTTAACAGAAATGGCCGAGGACGGAAAACTCGACCCGGTCGTGGGCCGGGAAAAAGAAATCGAACGGGTTTCGCAAATCTTAAGCCGACGCAAGAAAAACAATCCGCTGCTAATTGGTGAACCGGGTGTTGGAAAATCGGCTATAGCCGAAGGCCTTGCCTTGCGTATAATCCAAAAGAAAGTGTCGCGGATCCTATTCAATAAGCGCGTTGTAACCCTGGATCTTGCCAGCCTGGTGGCGGGAACCAAATACCGCGGCCAATTTGAAGAACGAATGAAGGCCGTAATGAACGAACTTGAGAAGAATGATGACATCATTTTGTTCATTGATGAAATCCATACCATTGTAGGTGCCGGAGGTGCCACGGGTTCGCTCGACGCATCAAATATGTTCAAACCTGCGTTGGCTCGCGGTGAGATTCAATGCATTGGCGCCACGACTCTTGATGAATACCGTCAATATATTGAGAAAGACGGTGCTTTGGAACGCCGATTTCAGAAAGTGATTGTGGAGCCGACATCGGTCGAAGAAACGATCACTATACTCAATAACATAAAAAACAAGTACGAAGACCATCACAATGTCACATATACCGATGAGGCAATTGAAGCCTGTGTGAAGCTTACCAACCGATACATGTCGGAGCGATTCCTTCCCGACAAAGCCATCGATGCCTTGGACGAAGCCGGATCACGCGTTCACATTACTAATATCGATGTGCCCAAACAAGTTTTGGATCTTGAACGTCAACTGGAAGAAGTTCGCGAGAACAAAAATAATGTTGTCAAAAAACAGAAATACGAAGAGGCGGCAAAACTCAGGGATGATGAAAAACGTCTCGAAAAAGAGCTGGCCGTCGCTCAGGAACAGTGGGAAGAAGAATCGAAAAGCAACCGGATTCAGGTTACTGAAGATAACGTCGCCGATGTGGTGTCGATGATGACAGGTATTCCGGTAAATCGTATTGCGCAAACTGAAAGCAATAAGCTAGCTAAACTACCCGAACTCATTACAAATAAGGTAATTGGCCAGTCAGATGCTATCATGAAAATATCGCGTTCCATCCAGCGCAACCGTGCCGGATTGAAAGATCCAAACCGACCGATTGGATCGTTCATTTTCCTGGGACAAACAGGTGTCGGGAAAACACAACTGGCAAAAGTCCTGGCAAAAGAGTTATTTGATTCCGAAGATGCGTTGGTACGTATCGATATGAGTGAATATATGGAAAAGTTTGCCATATCGCGATTGGTGGGCGCACCTCCGGGATATGTCGGCTATGAGGAAGGCGGACAACTTACCGAAAAAGTAAGGAGAAAACCGTATTGTGTGGTCCTTTTGGACGAGATCGAAAAAGCGCATCCGGATGTTTTCAACATGATGCTACAGGTCTTGGATGATGGATATCTAACGGATAGTCTTGGCCGTAAAATCGACTTTAGGAATACGATCATCATTATGACTTCCAATATCGGTGCACGCCAACTCAAAGATTTCGGTCAAGGTGTCGGTTTCGGAACGGCTGCGAGAATTTCGCAGTCAGATGAAAATTCGCGAAGTATTATCGAAAATGCATTGAAGAAAGCGTTTGCACCTGAGTTTCTAAACAGGATAGACGATGTGATTGTGTTTAACGCACTTGAGAAAGAACACATCGATCTAATCATCGAAATCGAACTTAAAAAGCTCCTGGTACGAATTTCCGAGCTTGGTTATACTTTGAAGTTGTCTGATGAAGCTAAATCTTTTATAGCTGAAAAAGGCTTTGATAAGCAGTTTGGTGCACGACCGCTTAAACGTGCTATCCAAAAATACGTGGAGGATGCTTTGGCAGAAGAGATCATCACTTCGAAAATTGGTGTTGGGGACGAGATCTTTATGGACATTAAAGAAGGATCGGAAGAACTCACTGTAACCATTCAAAAAGCTGAAGAACCGGCAAAATAATTTCCGATTCAACTAATAATCAACCCGTCATAAACATGGCGGGTTTTTTTCATTCATTGACTAAAACTTAACAAACTTATATATACTTTTGAACCTGTTAAAAACCAATTATGGAAAAAGTAATCGTCGGAAGTGAAGAATGGTGCTCATTCCCTACTTTGGGAATTCCAACAATCAAAGCGCGGGTAGATTCGGGTGCGAAAACCTCGGCACTGCATGCGATTAATATTGCACCCTTCATCAAAGATGGTGAGAACTGGGTCAAATTTGATATCAACCCGATACAGAAAAATCTAAAAACAATCATCCACTGCGAGGCCAAGCTCGTTGGAAAACGTGTTGTCAAGAGCTCCAGCGGTTTTCGTGAACAACGATATGTTATTGGTGTCGATCTTGAAATCGGCGGACAAACATGGCCAGTCGAAATTACGCTGACCAATCGCGATTCGATGGGCTTCCGGATGTTATTGGGACGAGAAGCTATGAGCGGACGTTGCCTTGTCGATCCGGAGCAAAAATACCTGTTAGGACAGCCTTCGTCGGACAACCTGAAAGAACTCTACAAAACTGCCGACAAAGCCAAATCCGGTTTACGGATCGGAGTTCTTGCGAGCAATCCCGAACTCTACAGCAACAAGCGAATCATGGAAGCCGGCGAAATGCGAGGCCACGAGATGTTCTTTTTGAACATCCGCGATTGCTACATGAAACTCGACGCAACCAAACCGGAGATTCATTATCGCGGAGGGAAAATTCTCGACGATCTCGATGCTGTCATTCCGCGGATTCGCCCAAGCATTACCTTCTATGGTTGTGCGCTCACACGTCAGTTTGAAGCATTGAAAGTATTCGCTTTGAATTCAGCCGCCGCAATTACCCAGTCCCGCGACAAGCTGTTCAGTTTGCAGTTGTTATTAAACCATGGCGTGGATATTCCCACTACCGGATTCGCAAACTCCCCGTTGGATACCAATGATCTTATTAAAATGGTAGGCGGACCGCCATTGATTGTGAAGTTATTGGAAGGTACGCAAGGTAAAGGCGTGGTATTGGCCGAGACCAAGAAAGCAGCCGAATCGGTTATTAATGCATTCAAGAGTTTAAATGCCAATATCCTGGTGCAGGAATTCATCAAAGAAGCCAACGGCAAAGATATCCGTTGTTTTGTGATTGACGGAAAAGTGGTGGCCGCTATTCAAAGAGAGGCACTTCCGGGCGAATTCCGGGCAAACATACATCTGGGAGGCACGGCATCTGTGATAAAAGTAACCGCAGAAGAAAAAAGAATCGCCATCAAAGCCGCCAAAGCGATGGATCTGAAAGTGGCCGGCGTCGACATCATCCGATCATCTAAAGGTCCGCTTCTACTGGAAGTCAACTCCTCGCCCGGACTTGAAGGCATTGAAGGAGCTACAAACAAAGATATTGCAGGAGAGATGATCGCCGCAATTGAAAAGAACTTTAAGTCGCGCTAACCGGTATTATTTATTCTTGTTATTGACCAGTAACTTTCGAATGATCGCATTCGACCGCGCATCGGTGTCGGTCTCATCGCCGGTAACCAAAATTCCTTTGATTCCGTTGTGCGATTCGATCCCGTATACAGTGGCCTCATCGCCGGGGTCGCTCTCACCTTCGTACCGATATATTTCGGTGATATGAAACTCATCATCAGCATATTCGATATCATTGCAGATGATACAATTTCCCTTCAGATTAAAGTCGGTCGTAAATCCTTTCGCACGCAATTGCCGAATGGCTTCGGTGACGGTTTCGTAGTGATAATTTGCTCCTTCCATTTCCTATATTTTAATTTATTCCAATAGTTCGGTTTCGATCTGGAAACTTTGAAGAAACCCGATCGTTTTTTTTATATCATAATGTAAAATTCGGTCTTCTTTTACCGTGGTTACTTCTTGGCGATAGGATTTTAAAAACATCTCAATGAAATCGGATGATTTTGCCGGGCGACGGTACTCGATTGCCTGTGCCGCGTTGAGTAGTTCGATTGCAAGAATGCGCTCGAGGTTATCCATTATCCGCAATGCTTTGGTCGCCGAATTCGCACCCATGCTCACATGATCTTCCTGACCGTTAGACGATACAATACTGTCGGTGCTGGCCGGATTGGCTAATTGCTTGTTCTGACTGACAATACTTGCGGCAGTATACTGCGGAATCATAAATCCGGAATTCAAGCCGGGATTGTCGATCAAAAAAGCCGGTAAACCGCGCAATCCCGAAATTAACTGAAAAGTGCGACGTTCTGAGATACTGCCGAGTTCGGCTAAAGCGATTGCCAGAAAATCCAAAGCGAGTGCCAGCGGCTGGCCGTGGAAATTTCCGCCTGAAATTATCTTATCACTTTCGATAAAAATATTCGGGTTATCAGTAACCGAATTCACCTCGATCTTCATCACTTTTTTGACGTAGTCGATCGCATCCTTCGACGCGCCATGAACCTGGGGAATACATCGGAACGAATAAGGATCCTGTACATGTTTTTTAGGTTGAACTATAATCTCACTATCGCTTAAAAATTCAGTAATTCGTGAAGCAGTGACTATCTGACCTTTATGAGGCCTTACATAATGTATCAGTTCGTCAAAAGGTTCTTTGCGACCATCAAATCCTTCGAGCGAAATCGCAGCGATCAAATCGGCTAAATAGGAATATTTAGATGCTTTTAATAGCAGATGAACTCCGTAAGCCGACATGAATTGGGTGCCATTCAGCAACGCAAGCCCTTCTTTGGATTGTAACGTGATTGGTGCTAAATTGAATCGTGACAGTACTGATTGGGAACTATGTCTTTCACCTTCGAAATAAACTTCGCCCTCGCCTATCAGCGGCAAGGACAAATGCGCAAGCGGTGCCAAATCGCCCGAAGCCCCTAGCGAACCTTGCTCATATATAACAGGAAGAATGTCGTGGTTATACATAAAAACCAGCCGTTCGACTGTTGCCAGTTGTACGCCGGAATAACCATATCCAAGCGACTGGATTTTGAGAAGTAATATTAATTTGACTATTTCGGCCGGAACTTCGTCACCGGTTCCGCAGGCATGTGATTTTACCAGGTTTTCCTGCAACTTTGACAGGTTGTCATTTGAAATTTTGATATTATAAAGCGAACCAAAACCAGTATTGATACCGTAAATAGGCTCGTCATGTGTTTCCATCTTCCGATCGAGGTAATCCCGGCACTTCTGAATGTTGATCTTTGCTTCCTCTGAAAGTTCAAGTGGTTTTTGATGTGAGATAATGTCGCTGATTTTCTCTAGTGTCAGCACCTCAGTACTTATATAATGCGTGTTGTCCATGTGTGATTTGTTGGTAGCCCAAAATTCCGCAAATACGGAGTAATAAGCAAACTTTCGCCGTGTTATTATCGGCCCGAATTGACAGCGGCTTACTTTTGGGCCAGCGAACGAAAGGCCCGCCCAAGGTATTTAATGATGTCGGATGCGACGAAGGCTTCGCGACTTGTTTCCGCAACAGCGATATCGGCCGACAAACCGTGAAGATAAACCGCAATCAGGGTTGCATCGAGCGAAGAATATTGTTGCGCCAGCAAACCGGCGATGATCCCTGTAAGCACATCGCCACTGCCGGCAGTTGCCAAGGCAGAATTGCCAGTCGTATTTCGGTAAATGGCATGTTTGTCAATGATATAGGTAGGTGATCCTTTTACAACCACGATTACATTATGCTGAATTGAAAAAGCGGAAGCGATTGCCAACTTCTCTGCTTCATTTTGGAATGAGCCCACCAGGCGCTCAAGTTCTTTGGCATGAGGCGTTACGATCGAATTTTCTGGAATTGATATTTCCGACGGCGACATGGCGATGATATTCAGCGCATCTGCGTCGAGTACCAGAGGCTTGTTGATTTGTTTTAAAAATTCCAGCAGTGCTTTTTGAGTCGGACTATTTGTTCCGATGCCAGGCCCGATTGCAATTGATTGGTAATTTATCGCCGGATTGATACTTGTTATGATTTCTGCATCGTCATCTGTAATTATCATAACTTCAGGAATGGAGGTTTGCATGATGTCGTAACCGCACTTGGGAAGGTAGGCAGTTACCAGTCCGCAGCCGGCATGCATTGCTGCCTTTGCCGATAATACCGCTGCGCCTATTTTGCCATAGCTTCCCGCCACGATCAGCGCATGGCCAAGAGTTCCTTTGTGCGCATCATCGGGACGCGGCTTAAAGCGTTTTGCGATTTGATTACGATCGATAAGAATTCGATTTTCCATTCTATAAAAATACGGCTTTTGATTGGCATGCAGAATAGACAATAGTGTCAATGATAACTCAAGTGCCTAGCCCCGATTGCGGCGATATCCTTTTTTGCCGGATGTAAATACGCCAGATGGCACACGTATGAGCAAAAAAGATAAAGCCAAAAGCGGGATTCATGCTCCAAAAACAGCAATTGAATAAAGAAATTTACTCCTTAAAAAACCCACATTATTACTTCAAACACCTCAAAAATCGGTTTATTTTAAATAAATTAGCGGCATTAAAATCAACACTTACCAAGCATGAAAAATACCGCCCTTAGCCACATTCACGAACAACTTGGCGCCAAGATGCTGCCGTTTGCAGGTTACAATATGCCAATCACTTATGAAGGCGTCAACGCCGAACATGAAACCGTGCGCAATGCTGTGGGCGTGTTCGATGTTTCGCACATGGGTGAATTTCTTGTGAGCGGTCCGAATGCGCTTGATTTGATTCAGAAATTATGTTCGAATGACGCATCGGTGCTGACTGTTGGTAAAGCGCAATATTCTTGTTTGACCAACGAAAATGGCGGAATCGTTGATGATTTGATCATCTATAAAATCAAGGAAGAGCAATATTTACTTGTTGTGAATGCGTCAAATATCGAAAAGGACTGGAACTGGATTTCGCAGCGCAACGATGTTGGAGCCGAATTGAAGAATATATCAGAAGATTATTCTTTGCTGGCGATCCAAGGTCCGAAAGCTGTCGAGGCGATGCAATCATTGTCGTCGATTGACTTATCTGCCATAAAATATTATCACTTTGAGGTGGCCGATTTTGCCGGGATTGAACATGTAATCATTTCTGCGACGGGTTATACCGGATCTGGCGGATTTGAGATTTATTGTAAAAATTCGGAAGTCGAGCAAATTTGGACTAAGGTTTTTGAAGCCGGCGCTTCCTACGGTATTAAACCCATTGGACTTGCCGCGCGGGATACTTTGCGCCTCGAAATGGGCTTCTCACTATACGGAAACGATATCGACGATACAACATCGCCTCTTGAATCAGGTTTGGGATGGATCACTAAATTCACAAAGGAATTTACTGCGTCGGATTTGTTGAAAAAACAAAAAGAAGAAGGAATTAAACGCAAGCTTGTTGCATTTGAACTAACCGAGCGCGGGGTTCCACGGCAAGGATACGAAATTGTAGACGGAAACGGAAATATTATAGGAAACGTCACTTCGGGCACAATGTCACCCTCGATGAACAAAGGAATCGGACTTGGTTATGTTACGATCGAGAACAGTGCTTTAGATAGCGAAATTTTCATTCGTATCCGCAAGAATGATGTTGCTGCTAAAATTGTCAAATTACCATTTTATAAAAAATAAATAATAATATAGCTTTTATGGGAAGAGCGTTCGAATTTAGAAAAGGAAGAAAAATGAAG
>JADKLW010000275.1_pt2 | contig 16923 bp, 11 predicted proteins | sample 8641881 | NCBI WGS metagenome assembly JADKLW01 (sample SAMN16272185, study PRJNA661076) | feces metagenome | isolation source: fecal sample from diarrhoea affected cattle B | host: Bos taurus | place: South Africa: Lokaleng Village, Mahikeng | collected 2019-09 | reverse complement strand
GCTTTTGTACCTATAAGACGATGTTGAAATGTACAGTTTTCTAAGTGCACAACCAGCCTTTCAAGCGCACTTCGTGACTACCGGTCACATGAAATTACGCGCGGCAGATTGATTCTTGAAGTTCGGCAAAATTACAACAAAAAAACGTATACCCCGTTCATTCATTTACGAAATGTAAAAAAATGTGACAGGATTCCCCAATTTTGCTGCCCTATAAACGCCCATCCCTCTAAAAAGTTTAGAGGTTGTGACATTAAGTTTTGGTTACAAAAATGACCCCTGCCACACTATGCCAGATAAATGCTCCGGGAATGCCGTAGCGTATCGGGCGAAGTGAGTAGGTCTTCTGCACGGCCAGATCGATATGCAGTTCGTCGTGCGTGAGCGGGGCCTTGCTGTAATTGAAACGGAAATCGGGATAAACTCCCTAACAGCTTATAGCTTCCTTATCCCTTTCGTCTGCGCCTTGTCTGTTACCGGCACGATCGAGATCGCATAACCGCCGCCGGGGGCGGAGCGCTGCGTCAGCTTTGACTTGCTGGTGACACGCACCTTGCGGATGGTGTAGGCCTGCGGGTTGGTCTTGTAGTGGGCATCGGTCGCATCGGCATAGATGGTGGCGATGTAATCACGTCCCTTGTCGAGGAAATCGAATGTTATCTTTGACGTGAAGGGATCGTTGCCGGTGGTGTTGCCCACGAACCAGTGGTCGCTGTCCTTCGCCTTGCGGGCGACGGTGACATGATCACCCGGCTCTGCCTCCAGGTAGTGGCTCTCATCCCAGTCGAGGGCCACATCCTTGATAAACTGGAACGCATCGGGGAACCGTTCGTAATTTTCCGGCAGGTCGGCTGCCATCTGCAGGGGACTGCTCATGGTGACGTAGAGCGCCAGCTGGTTGGCGATGGTGGCGTTGACGTGCGAGTCGTTGTTGGGGTTAAGCTTGGAGATATCCTGCTCGAAGATGCCGGGGGTGTAGTCCATCGGTCCGCCGATGAGCCGCGTGAAGGGGAGGATGGTGACATGGTTGGGCTTGCTGCCGCCGAACGCCTGGTACTCGGTACCGCGGGCGGACTCGTTGCCGATGAGGTTGGGCCAGGTGCGGCCTACGCCGGTGGGGCGTACCGCCTCGTGGGCGTTGACCATGATCCTGTACTCGGCCGCTTTCTCCAGGGCGTACTGGTAGTGGTTGTTGATCCACTGGCTGTAGTGGTTCTCACCGCGCGGGATGATGTCGCCCACGTAACCGCTCTTGACCGAGGGGTAGTCGTAGCGGTTCATCAGCTGGTAGGCCTTGTCGAGGTGCCGCTCATAGTTGCGGATGGAGGAGGAGGTCTCGTGGTGCATCATCATCTTCACCCCCTTACTCTTCGCGTAGCGGTGGATCTCGTCGATATCGAAATCGGGATAGGGGGTCTGGAAGTCGAACACGAAATCCTTGGAGTTACCGAACCAGTCTTCCCAGCCGATGTTCCACCCTTCCACCAGCACGGCATCGAAGCCATGCTCTGCGGCAAAATCGATATAGCGCTTCACATTGGCCGTGGTGGCGCCGTGGCGACCGTGGGGCTTCACCTTCGTGTAGTCGGTGATGCCGATCTGCACCGACGGCAGGTCGTGCGTGTAGGACCAGTCGCTCTTGCCTGTGATCATCTCCCACCATACACCTACGTACTTGGTGGGTTTGATCCAGGAGGTGTCCTCGATCTTAGAAGGTTCGTTGAGGTTGAGCGTGATGTTGGAGGCGAGGATAGCGCGGGCATCATCGCTGACGATCACCGTGCGCCAGGGCGTCTGTCCTGGAGTCTGCAGGTGTCCCTTGCTGCCGTCGGCGTCGGGGGTCACCCAGCTGCGGAAGGTGAGCGTGGACTCATCGAGGTCGAGGTGCATGGCGCCGTAGTTGATCAGCGCCGCCTCATGCAGGTTGATGTAGAGGCCGTCGTCGCTCTTCAGCTGGAGGGCTGTCTGCACGCCGCTGTCGGAGAAGCCGGTCTGCGACAGGTTGTCCTGGCGGCCGGTGCGGTTGATGCCGCTGATCTCGGAGAGGCGTGAGGTGGTGTAGTCATACTCCTGCGTGTCGAGGTCGCCGGAGATCCAGAACGCCGTATGGTCGCCCGCCATGGCGAACTCGGTCAGCTCTTCCTTCACCACGAAGTAGACCAGCTCCTGTTGTTGGGGGAACTCGTAGCGGAAGCCGAGGCCATCGTCGAACAGACGAAAGCGGATGATCATGGCGCGGCCGGTCTCCTCCTGCGTGAGATGCACTGCCAGCTCGTTGTGGTGGTCGCGGATGGTGCGGCTCTCGCCCCATACAGGCTCCCAAGTCTCATCCACGCTGTTCCACTCGGTGTTTGCCAGGCGGAAGCCGTCGTAGAGCGATGTGCGCGGGTCGGTGTTCTTACGCACCTCCTGACCGAACTCTGCGTTGCCACTGCCGGCCAGTTCGAGGCCCAGGCGACTGGGAAGGATCACCTCCCTGCCCTTATACTGGAGGCTGTAGGCGGGAACGCCGCCCTCCTGCAGGGTGAATTGTAGTGTCAGCGCGCCATTTGGCGAGCGCAGCTCTTCTGCCTGAATGGTCAAGCCTGCCAGCAACAGGCAGATGCTTAGAATAAAGGATTTCATAGGAATATCTATTTTTTTGTTTTTATCTTCTTCGGACAAATTTAGAGGATATATCCTCTCATCCACGCTGGTGATCTCACAATTACCTTCTGTTCTAAGGCAATCGTCGGCATGGATATTATTGTAATACGATCGTTGTTTTTGCTCTTTCGTCGGGAAGGCTCACGCGGCACTCGCCGGTCTCACTGTTCCAGGACCAGCCCAGCGTGGGTGTGCCGCTGACGGCACGCTCCGTGAGCTTCGCCTCCTTCTGTTTCTTCAGCTTCTTACCGTCGGCGGTCACCCGTGAGGGTTGTTTCTCCAGGTGGAAGGTGACGATGATGTTGCGCTTGTCGGACTGGCGGAAGCCGTTGTCGTTGGGTGTCATCTCCATGCGATAGCCGTCGGGTAGCGTGGTGCAGGTGAAGAGGGTGCGCGAGGAGACATCCTCCAGGTAACCCAGGTCCTCACCCTCATCCTCGTACAATTCAAAGCGGGCGGTCTCCTCCTCATAGTGGGGAAAGACATGCACCCACAGCGGGTAGTCAGCACGCTCATGGATAAATTGCATCACCGGCATCATGGGGATGATGGATCCCTTCTTCACGAAGAGGGGGATCACGCTCAGCGGTGCACGGTAGGCGATGGTCTCACCGCCGAAGTAGGTTTTTTGGGGATCGTGGAAATCGTACCACTCACCCTCCGGCAGGTAGACACGTCGTACCCGCTCGCCCTTGCGCAGTACCGGCGCTACCAGCAGCTCCTCACCGAAGAGAAACTGATCCTCTACTGCTACCGCCTGCTCGTCGGAGGGGTACTCCATGAAGAGCCCGCGCAGGAGCGGCAGGCCGCTGTCGTGCGCCTCACGCGCATAGCTGTAGAGGTAGGGGAAGAGACGGTACTTGAGCTCGATGGCTTCGCGGCTGTGCCGCTCGGCGGCCTCACCGAAGCGCCAGGGCTCCACGGCATTGTCGCCCTCATGATGGGCACGGCTCAGCGGGTTGAAGATGCCGAACTGCATCCAGCGGGTGTAGAGCTCGGCCATGGCGGGATAGTCGGTGATATCACCGCAGTAGCCGGAGATGTCGGTGGTCCAGAAGGGGATGCCCCCCAGCCCGGCGGAGATGCCGATGGCTACCTGGTTGCGCAGCTGCGCCCACCCTTCCAGCACATCACTGCCATTGCCACTGTCTCCGCTCCACCCGAAGGTGTAGCGCTGCAGGCCGGCATAGGCGGCACGCGTCATCTGGAACACACGGCGGTTGGGGTTGCGCTTTTCGAACTGCTCCTTCACCACCTTGTCCCAGGTGAGACCGTAAACGTTGTGCACCTCATCGTGCATGCCGATATGGTGCTGCATGTGGAGACGGTCGACATCCTCCTCGTTGCTCCAGGCGGGCTCTCCCATATCGGTCCAGAAGCCGGCTGCACCGGCATCGAGGGGCTTCTGCTGATAAGTACCCCACCAGTCGGCCACCGCCGGCAGGGTGAAGTCGACCACGCCGCTGTTGCCGCCCCAGGGCCAAGGCATGTCGTATGCCTCGCCGGTGCGTGCATCACGGACGAAGAAGCCAAGCGAGTCGGCCTCGGCCCACTGTTTCTCGTTGGGCTGTGAGATGACGGGGTCCTGCGAGAGGATCACACGGATCCCCTGCTCCCGGAGCATGGTGAGCATCTTCTTAGGGTCGCTGTAGTTGCCCTTGCGCCACTCGAAATCCTGGAGGTGTTGTGTCCACCCTATATCCTGGTAGATGATGTCGATGGGGATCTGGCGACGGCGGAACTCCTGCGCTATCTCCAGCGCCTGTGCCTCCTTGGTGTAGAGGCCGCGGCTCTGGGCGAAGCCGAACGCCCACTTGGGGGGCATGATGGGCTTGCCCGTGAGGTCGATGTAGCGGCTAAGGATCTCCTTGTAGTCCTTGCCGTGGATGAAGTAGTAGATGAATGGCCCGTCGGGTGCCTCGAAGCTGTAGTAGTCGTCGGAGCTCTCACCGAAGTCGAAACGGGTCTTGTAGGTGTTGTCGAGGAAGATACCGTAGCGGTAGCTGCTCATGAAGAAGGGGATGCTCTTGTAGAGCGGGTCTTCGGTGGGACTGTAACAGGGGCGGTCGCTGTTCCACATGGTGTAGCTGTGTCCGCGCCGGTTGAGGGGTCCGCTCTTCTCCCCCAGCCCGAAGAACTGCTCATCGCTGCGCAGCAGCTTGTAGGCTTTCTTCGCCGTGGAGTCGGACAGATGTCCCTTCTCCATGTAATCGCTGTAGATGAGCTTCTGCCACTTGTCGAAGATCTGCAGCTGCATCGGGTTCTTATTGAGACGGATACGCAGTGTGGGCGTGAAGAGCTCATAGGCGGAGGTCTCTTCGTTCACCGTGATCTCACCCTGCCCGGCGGGTTGCTCATTGACCACAGCGAAAGAGGGGTTGTTCCGTTCGAAGGTGCCGGCAGGATCGTACCATATCCTGATCACGTCGCTGTTCACGATGGTGAGGGAGAGCTTCGCACCGTCGGCGGCATGAAACACCACCCTCTGGCCCTCCTGACTGTAAGAGGTGACCTCGGTGCCTGACGCCCCCGCCTCCCCTGCCTGCATAAACAGTGGCAGCAGGAGCAGCGTGAGGAATAGTTGTTTTGCTTTGTTCATCCTAATCTTATTTATTCATTCAACTTTCACATTTACCCCTTCCGCAAATATTATTCAGCCGGGGCAGCCGTTGAAAGTGCAGTTATTCATACTCCAGCACGACCATATCCCAGTATTTCAGGAGAGGAAGAGTGAAGGTGACATTATCTCCTTCAAGGGTGAAGGGGAGCGACATGGCAGCACCGCCCTGATAATCGGGGGAGGCGCTCCACACCTTCTTCACTGTCCTGTCGCTCTTCACCGTGAGGAGAGCGTCGGCAACAGCTGCAGGCTCCTTCCGGGTGCCGTCGTTATCGCGCCACTCCATGCTGCCTGCATCGGTGAAGTTGATAAGGTGAATCACATCGCGATGGAGGAATGATTTACCGGTGACGGCCACGCTGCCCGCAGAGGCAGGCCACTTTTCGGGGTTGAGCTTTCCATCTGCCGAGATCACATCGAACTGAGCAGTCTCGCCACCGTCACGCAGCAGGTTCTGATAGGCAGTCATAAAATCGTAGTAGTGCAGCAGCGACTGCTTCAGCCCGCTCTTCATCTGCAGGTTGTTGTTGGGAAAGTACTCATTGGCGAGGTAGTGCTCACCCAGCTCGAGGTGTGCCCCGCCAAAGGAGAAGATGACCGCGTTGGTCAGCAACACACCGGGGGCGTTCAAAAAGCCGGTACTGCCGGACCGGTCGTAGTTCATGTAGGCGGCCAGCACGGTGCGCTTGCTGCCTCCGCTGCGGCTGTCGTTGTCGGTGATCACCCGCGCCAGATCTTCATAGCTGTTGCGCTCGCCCCACACCTCGGTATAAAGGAAGTCGGTCTCGCCCTGTGCTATCTGATCCTGCCCGTAGCTGCTCACGGCGTTCATCACCAGCTGCTTGCCTGGCTGTGCCTGCTTCATGGCGGTGATGAAAGGGGCGTAGGTTGTTGTCAGGTCGACCGTGTTGCCGTCGTAGTCATACAGCGTGCCACGGTTACCGAGCTGGTCGATATGAAACCCGTCGAAGTTGAAGACACGGTACACATCATCGTGACGTGCAGCGAGATAGTTCTGCCATTCGCTGTTGCCGGGGTTGGTGAGCCATATGCTGCTGCGGAAGGGTGGATCGAGATGATGGTTGTCCTTGTCACCATGGTAGGGATCACGGTAGAGGTACCACTCTTCGGCCACCCCGTCGGAGGGAGCGTTACTGAGCGCCCCGAAGGCGAGGTTGTAGAACATCGTCTTCATCCCCTTCTCATGTGCTGCATCGATATAACCCTCTACGGTACTGAGGTAGTTGGTGCGCCCTATCAGGTCGGGCCAGCTCTCCAGCGGGTTGTCGGCCGTGCCGGCGAGAGGACGGTGATGATCGTGCATCCAGTCATAGAACTGCAGCCCGTTGATGCGATAACGGCTGAGCGTGGCTATCTGCTGCTCTATCTGTGCCGGCGTGAGAAGGCCGTAGGAGGAGAGGAAGCCATAGCGGGGGAAGCGTGTCCAGTCGGACGAGACATCCACGGCGATGGTCTGCAGCAGCTGCTCCTGACCGTTACCGGTCTCGTAAAGTGCGGCCATATATCCCCTGAAATCATCTGACGGAGGGGTCCATTGCCACTCTCTGCCGTTCACAGACTCCTCCTTCAGCAGCTCTCCCAGGTGGAAGTAGCGGACTGTGAGCGGGGCCGACGGCTTCTCCTTCAGGGTGAAGGTGACCGGCTCGCCGGGGTTGTAGATCGCCTTGTCGGTACGCAGGTCGATGCTCAGGTAGGTGTCGCCATAGGTGACGGGGTTGTTCTCTGTATCGTAATAGTCCTCGCACGCGGCGAAGAGGAAAGGGATGAACAAAAGGAGTGTGGTGATTCTTTTTAGCATTTTATCTTTTTTACTGCATCGACCCTGCCGGGGTGTCCGGCAGGGTGACGCACAGTGAGGTTTTATTGTTTCTCTATGATGACGGTCTCTCTGAGTTGATCGAGCAGGATGGTGTAGTTACCTGCTTCCAGAATCTTCCACTTATAGTCGACCCCTGCACCGGGATAGTGAAAGATCATCTGTTCTTCTGTGCCGGCAGGTGCTTTATTTGCTTCACCGGCTAAGAACCATGCACCATTCCAGTCGCTCTGTTTATCGAGTGAGAACTTCATCTCTCCCCCCTTGAGGTTACCGCTCCATGTGAAGATATGGGGATCGGCGGTGCTCTCCATGGGTGTGGCATTGTCGATGTCCCACCCGTTGGGCGTGGCATCACCCACGAGGTAGACCATGGGGAACGGAGTGAAGGGTACGATATCGATCTTCATCTCACGCATGTCGAGGGTAATCTTGTAGCGTCCGCCGGTGATATCCCATTTCGTGTCGGGATCACCTGCCCACACCTCTACATCGAGATCAACACCTTCGGCAGTGCCGTTTATGGCGGGACGGAAGAAGGGTGCATCCCAGCTGCCCTGCTGTGTGCCTATCTTGAACTCACCACCTGCGGAGAGATCACCGTTGTAGTGGAAGAGATAGGGATCGAGTGCATCGGCACGCATAGGCTCGAAGTTCCAGCCGGTGGGGTTGCCCACGAGCCAGAGTGCACTGTAGGCTGGTCCCTCGCCCTGTTCAACCGCGATGGTGAGCGTGGCCAGGTTGACTGTGATGGTATAGGTGCCTGCCTCGGTGATGAGGAACGGTTCATCGTAGGGATCATCGAAGCTTTCACGCAGGTAGAGCGTGCCTCCGGCCGTGCCCTTGTTGTAGGAAGGGATGAACTCACCGGGCGTGGTGATGAACTTGAAGGTTCCGGCAGCGAGTGAGCCGCTCCAGCTGAACGTGCGCGGCTTGTTGGGCACCTTGCGCAACTCGGTGGGATCATCGGCATTCCACCCGTTTGGGGTGGCATCACCTATCATATAGAGGGTAGAGGTGATAGGCTTGTAGGTGGTGACGGCGAACGAGGTGATGTCGGATACCGACGGCTCGATGGCATCGGCAGCGACGGTGGCGGTGACAAACGCCTCCAGGCTGACCTCCTCACCGGGGGCGACAGCGAACTGCTCAAGCAGCAGGTTGTTCAGCTCCTCGTTGCGGTAGCTCTTCTCATAAGCCTCACGCCCCATCTCAAGGGTGAGCCCCCCGGCAAATTGATTGCCGGCAAGGTCGATCTGCAGCGTGTAGCTGATGGCGGCGTTGGTGCCGCTGTTGGTGCCGCTGGTCCAGGTGAGCTTCAGCGCCTCGGCATCGGGGTTGGCGGCATCGAGCACGATCTGCGGTGCCGACGCTTCTATGCTGAGTGGGTTATCACCCTTGTTAAGCTCCATCAGGTTGTCGTCGCAGCGTGTAAAAAGTGCTGCGATCATCAACAGGATAATCAGGTAACTATATCTCTTCATAATCGTTTACTTTTATTGGATTAATAACCCGTGTTTTGTGTCAGGTTGGGGTTGGCATCGCGCTCTTTCTGCGGGATGGGGAAAAGGAGATGCTTCTCCGCAGCGTTGGTTTTACCAATGGAATGGAGAAAGTTGAGTGCGTACTGACCGTTATCCCAGCGGATGAGGTCGAACCAGCGATGTCCCTCAAAAGCGAGCTCTATACGCCGCTCGTTGCGGATCATCGCGCGCATCTGTTCCGTGGTGAGGTTCTCCACATCGGCACGGTCGGTGAGACCGGCTCGGCTACGTACCCGGTAAAGAGGCTCTTCGGCCTCGGTGGTCCGGCCCAGCTCATTGAGTGCCTCGGCCTTCATCAGCAACACATCGGCAAAGCGAAGGACAGTGACACTGGCGGAGTTGGTGTTGTAGTCGGGGGAGACGGTGAGAGGCACAAGGAACTTGCGGACATTGTAGCCGGTATTGGACATGTTGGACTTGTAGTTCTTACCATCGAAGGGTGGACAACCCTCGTAGAGGATGGTCTTCTCCATGCGCAGGTCGCCCTCCTCATAGCTGTCGACAAACTCCTGCGTGGGCTGGTTCCAGCCGTAGGCACCGCCTACCCAGCCACTGTTGCGGGGACCCATATAGGTGCTGAGCCAGTTGGCCTGGTTCTCATCATCCCAGAAGCCTGCCTTGGTGAGGCCGTAATACTGCACCTCGAAGAGGGACTCGCCAGTGTTCTTGTGACGCTCCTCCCCGCCAAAGTTGTCGCTGTAGTCGGCATTGAGGGTGTAGCCGAGGGTCTCTACCAGCTCGCTCATCTGCAGCGACTCTTCATACATGCCCAGCGTGAGATAGACCTTGGCCAGCATGCCGGCGGCGGCACCCTTAGAGGCACGACCCACATCACTGCCGCTGTAGGACTCCCTGACGGGCAGCAGACGCACTGCCTCCACAAGGTCGGCGATGATCACCTCATCGTAGATGGTGCTCCGCGCGGTGCGCGACGGCAGCAGGTCATCACCCGGCTTGGGTGTGGCAACGGTCATAGGCACATCGCCGAAAAGCTGTACCAGGATGAAGTAGTAGTGTGCACGCAGGAAGCGGGCCTCACCGAGGATCCTGTTCTTCAGGTTCTCATCGATATCCATCTCGGGCACACTCTCCAGCACGGTATTGCAATAGAGGATGCCGGGGTTGGGACCACGCCATATGTCGAGCGCCGCGGCATTGTCGGCCGTGGCGACGAAGTTGGCCAGCGTGACCGTCTCAATGCCGTCGGTGCCGCCGCCGGCGCCCACCTCGCTGTTGCCGGCGATGATGTCGAGGGCCCAGATGCGCATGTTGTAGAGCTTGGGCCGCTGCAGTGGCTGGTAGGCCCCGTTGATAAGGGCGATGGCGGATGCCTCATCCTTCAGTGCCTCGGCACTGGGATCTTCGTAGGGCACCTTATCGAGGAAATCGGAGCAACCGGCAAAGAGGGCTACTGCCGCAAATAATCCAATATAGATATATTTTTTCATCTGTTTATATTTTATGTGTATGTGACTTGCGCCTGCTGTCGGCATGCTGAATAGTATCGTTCTGTCAAGCCTCATCATCCTGTTAAAATTGAATGTTTACTCCCAGGCTGACCGTGCGGGTAACGGGATAGGTTCCCATATCGACACCTCCTGCGCCTACCTCAGGGTCGAAGCCGGAGTAGTTGATGAGGGTGAAGAGGTTCTGACAGGAGAGATAGAGGCGTGCCGTACTGAGCTGCACCTTCTGTGCGAGGGCGGCGGGCAGCGTGTATCCCAGTGTGAGGTTCTTCAGACGGAGGTAGGAGCCATCTTCTATGAAGCGGTCGGAATGGCGTACGTTCATGTTGGGGTCACTGTAGACCGCGCGGGGAACAGTGTTGCTGGTGCCTTCACCCCTCCAGCGGTCGAGCACCTTCGTGGTCTGGTTCTGCGGGATGGACATGCTCTCCTGCCAGATGCGGTTGGCGTTGTAGATATCGGCATCGGCGATCCCCTGAAAGAAGATCTGCAGGTCGAAATCTTTATAGGAAAGACTGTTGTTCATGGAGAAGGACCAGTTGGGAAAGGGGTTGCCTATGTAGGTGCGGTCGTCGGCATTGATGACGCCGTTGTTGTCGAGATCGAGAAAGCGGATATCACCGGGGGCGGTACCGCCGCTGACCTGTACGGCATAGTCGTCTACTTCCTGCTCTGTCTGGAAGAGGCCGTTGGTGACATAACCGTAGAACGTGTTGACAGGCTTCCCCTCAGTGCTTACCTGCACCTTGGTCATGTTGATATCACCGCCGGTGAAGAGGGCGATGCCATCGTTCATCTTCATCACCTCATTCTGGTTGTAGGAGATGTTGAAATCGGTATCCCACTTCACGGCACTGGTGAGGTTGCGGGAAGAGAGGGTGAGCTCCACACCTCTGTTCTGCACCTCGCCGGCGTTGATGCTCGGCACGTAGATATCGGAGTAACCGGTGGTGATGGGCACGGACATGGGTACCAGCATGTCGCTGGTATTCTTCAGGTAGGCATCGAGCGTCACGTTGAGCCGTTGCCCCAGCAGCGCGATATCGGCACCGATGTTGAACTGCTTCACACTCTCCCACTGCACATCGGGATTGGGCATCACCAGCGGATAGAGCGTGGAGACAGGTGTACCGTTGAAGACATACTGACCGGTCTTCAGACGGGTGAAGTAGGCATAGTTATCGATCCCTCCCTGGTTGCCGGTCTCGCCGTAACCAAGACGTAGCTTGACATCATCGACCCGGCCGCCGCGCTCGAAGAACGCCTCTTCGGAGAGGCGCCATGCTGCAGAGAAAGAGGGGAAGGTGCCCCACCTGTTTTCCTCTGAAAAGCGGGAGGAGCCGTCGCGACGTACCGTGGCGGTAACCAGGTACTTGTTATCGTAATTGTAGTTCACACGACCAATAAGTGAGAGCATGGACCAGTCGTTGCGGCTCCCTCCCACGGTGGGGTCGGTGAGCCCGTTGTTGAGCTGGTTGTTGGCATCGCTGAGGAAGCCCTGCACACCGGCACTCATATAGTTGTAGGTGTTGTTCTGCGCACTGCTGCCGATCATGGCGTTGACCGTGTGCTTGTCGGCAAACGTGTCGAGATAGGTGAGGGTGTTATCCCACAGATAGGTGAGGCTCTTGTTGGAGGATTCGTTGAGGGAGGACTGAGGCTGGGGTATCGGCTTCCAGTCATACTTGGGACTGAAGCTGTTGTTATCCCAGAACTTGAAATCGATCCCCCCGAGCGACTTGAATGTGAGCTTATCGGCCGGCTTGATCTCGGCATAGATGTTACCCAGCACATTGTAGCCGTTGGTAGCGCTCTTGCTGAGAGTGGCGGTGCCGATAGGGTTGCGTATATCGCCAAACTGATAGGCGGGTTCACCGGGACCGGACCAGCTGCCATCTTCGTTATAGACAGGCTGCGTGGGCAGAGCGGCCATGGTGTTGCGGATATCGTACGATCCCTGCTTCTTCTCATCGTGACTCAGGGTGAGGTTGTGACCGAAGCTGATCCATGGGCGCACCTTCGACTCGCTGTTGAACTGTACGGTATAACGGCGGTAGGAGGTGTTGAGCACGATGCCCTCCTGGTCGAGCATGCCGCCGGAGACGTAGTAGCTGCCCTTGTCGCTGCCACCGGAGTAGGAAAGGGTGTAGTTCTTCATCCATGCATCCTGAAAGAGCTGGTCGAGCCAGTCGGTAGAGCTGCTCCAGAGCGTGGGATCGGCAAAATCGGGCCGCTGTGCCAGCTGTGAGGAGGGGGAGACGGAGTGATTGTAGTTGGCGATCTGCTCATTGTGCAGCGAGGCAAACTGGCTTGCGTTGAGCATCTGCGGCATGTTGGCGGCACTCTGGACACCCCAGTTGGCACTGAAGGCGATGGTGCCGTCGCCCGACTTACCCTTGCGGGTGGTGATGAGGATGACACCGTTGGCACCACGTGAGCCGTAGATGGCCGTGGCGGAGGCATCCTTGAGCACATCGACGCTCTCCACATCCTCCATGTTGAGGGCATTGATGCCCAGGTCGGTGGGGACACCGTCGATGACGAGCAGCGGCTCACTGTTGTTGATGGTGCTGATACCACGGATGCGGAACGAGACATTGTCGCCGGGCTTACCCGAGGAGATGACCTGCACACCGGCGGCACGCCCCTGCAGTGCTTCACCCACGCTGGCCAGCGGCTTGTCCCTGAGGGTCTCTCCCGAAACGGAGGCGACAGCGCCGGTGAGATCCATCTTGCGCATCACACCGTAGCCCACGACCACTACTTCATCGAGCAGCTGCGTGTCTTCCTGCAGCACGATCTGCAGCGTGCTCCTGCCTTCCAGCGATATCTCCTGCGTCAGATAACCGATGTAGGAGATGGTGAGGACGGCATCATCAGCCACCTCCAGCATGAAGTGACCATCTATATCGCTTACCGTACCGAGTGTGGTGCCTTTCACAAAAACGGATGCACCGATGATGGTCTCTCCGCTTGTATCCGTTATTGTTCCTGTAATAGTTTTCCGCTCCTGTGCCGGAAGGACCAGGGTGAAGAGGCTGCACAGTGTGAGCAGGAGCAGCCTGCCTCTTGTGAACCCTGAAATGATCATTCGCTTCTTTTTCATGTTGATTTGAATTTAATTAATATAACTGCAATGGAGGTCTTGAATATGACCTGAGATAAATACCCCTTATCTTTACAAATATATGCAGGATGGGGACAGAAGAAAAACAGGAATAGCTGAAATATAGATACACAAAATATCTTTAACGCTGCATATCAACACAATAACCTATTGACGGGGACCTAAAAAAGTGGATTGAGTATATCATTGATTGTCTCAGAATGACCCCTTTCTTCATCATCTGCATGAGCTGATCACACGGAGAAATCCGACCTTCATCACCATCTGCCCGAACTGATCACGCGGAACAATGGTATTATTCCACACGCTGGATGACTCCGATCTTCATCACCATCTGCTCGAACTGATCACGCGGAACGGCGGCTTTATTGCGTACTCTCGTACGGTAATTGTAGATGGTGTTGGCAGAATAGTGCAGGAAAGCAGCGATGCGTGAGCTGTCGCTGATGCCTAGCCGGATAAGGGCGAAGATGCGAAGTTCGACGTTGAGCAACTCTCCCGGCTTCAGGAGAAAACGCTCCTCTTCGTGCAGCATCGCGTTGAACTCCTCAACAAAAGTGGGATAGAGGCTGAGGAAGATATGATCGAAGAGTTGATAGAGCTCCCGCAGTTCCTGATCGATCATGTCTCTTGACTTAAGCATGCGGAACAGTTCATCCAGCTTACGCTCCATCACCTTCTTGTTGAGTGCATGCTGGAAGTTCTCAAGCTTGTTGATATAGGCGGAGCAGAGATCGAGAAACTGACCGATGTAGGTCTCTTTGATCTCGTTGGCTTCGGAGAGCTCTGCGTTGACCTCCTGCATCTTCCCGTTGGTGAGGTTGAGCTGGGCGATGCTCTCCTGCAGCTCACCATTGAGATCGTTCAGCTTCAGGTTGGTTTGATAGAGCTTCTTCCTGATCCGTGCCACCTTGTGCATCTGACGCCAGACAAACAGTATCGCCACCACGAGAAAGAGCGAGAGGAAGCTCACAAGGAGGAGGAACGACTGGAGATCATCTTTCTGCTTCCTAAGCTTTTGCTGATAGGCTGAGTCGATAATGGGAAAGATGGTGGAGACCTCATAGGTCCTGAGCCTCGCATTGCAGAACATGGCATCTTCCATGGAGGATTTGATGCAGGCATAGGCCCAGTCGATCTCGCCCTCTTCGAAGAGTGATAGCGCCAGCGATTGCATGGAGGCATTCTCCTTGATGGCGTTCTTGATATCGCTGACGGAGGAGAGGGCGTAATAGTGCTGTTGCAGTCTCCTGTTGCCCTCTTTCCCGTAGACATTGCCCAGGGCGTAGCTGAGCACGGCCTTCTCGTGCGTGTCACCACCGGTCTGTAACAACAGCGTCTGCAGTATCTGCCGCGAGGCGTCGAGGCGGTTCTCATCGTAAAGCTTCTCGGCATAGACTATCCGGTAGTGATTGGATGACTTGTCGAGCACCTGCAGCAGTGAGTCGCGGTAGTGGTTGCTCTGCACCGCATATTGAGTGGCGTATGGGTTATTGAAAGCATAGCTCCTGTAGAGCTGCTTGTAGTTGTCGAAATACTTGATCAGCTGCCCTGGCGTGAGCGTTTCTCTTTCAATGGAGGTGAGCAGGTCGGAGGCTTCGAAGTACATCCCTGAGATGATATTGAGTGATGCCAGATCGAGCATTGAGTCGTTGATCCTTTCGGAGCTCAGGAGCTTCTCTCCTATCGCGATGTTCTCTTTCGCATAATAGATGGCCGAATCGGTGATATATGTCTTGAACTCATTGAATAGCTGTAGGTTGACATCGTAACGCTGCTCATCGCTCATGCGCGGGGTGGCCAGCATCTTCCTGATGCCGTCTATCTGCTGCTCCTTCACCGCCATGTAGGTCTCCTTCTCCTCCATCAACCGGTATAGTGTCTGCAGCGTCTCCCGGATCTCCTCATCCTTGATCTCTGCTTCTGGCATTCCGGCATGTGGCGATGAAACGGCAGCGGTTTGCTGCAATCTCACTTCCCGGAACGGGACCGATGACAGGTTCATTCCTGTCTCCCGGCTCTGCAGCGGCAATGCAGAGATCCATAATAATGCCGCAGCCAGAAATAGGCTGACGGGAACTCTTATCACTATAAATATATATATATTAAACCTGTCAATCAATACAATCGGGATGAATGGTTAATGATATGATCTATGGTAACAAAGATAACGGAATTTCAGGGAAATCCAAAACAATGCTCCCCTACGCTGACACCCATGGAGACTACCCGGCATACGTGGACATGGGTGGACATATGTGGTGAAACGGGTTCATTGTTCGAACAATGATTTATGAACATTTTAAATTGTAAAAAAATGGGAACTATTAAAAAAGGAATCATGGGTGGCTTCTCCGGAAAAGTGGGGAACATCGTGGGTGCATCGTGGAAGGGAATTGCCTATATCAGGAGTTTACCGGCCAGCGTACACAATCCTCGCACCGAGAAGCAGGTGACGCAGCGAAACAAGTTCTCGCTGATAGGCAGGCTGACAAAGTTTTGTGACCCATATTTGCCCTCGCTCACTAAAAGAGCAGAACTATTTCGAAAGCTAAGTGAGCAGAAGACAAGCTTGCTTGGATTATGCCATAGCGAGAAATAGTCTAACTTTAGTGAACTATTTCGAAAGCTAAGTGAGCAGAAGACAAGCTTGCTTGGATTATGCCATAGCGAGAAATAGTCTAACTTTAGTGAACTCGCTTCGCTCAGACAACTGCTCTTTTTGCGTTCGACGAGGTCAATGGGTCCCCACAAAACATTTGGATGTCTCAGCTCTAGCTGATTTTATCAGATTGAAAGAGTAATCAGAAAAAAATAGTAAGACGATGTGGAACAGAAGCCTATTTTTCGACGAGATCGGGAGGTCGCTTTGCAACGGCGCATTGACACCGTCGCAGCGCAGAGGACTGGAACAAAAACTAACAGCATTCGAACGGTATGATATTGCTGATGACAGATGGTGTGCTTATATGCTGGCTACCTCCTACCACGAGACGGCCGGCACCTTGCAGCCGGTGGAAGAACGGGGCAGCGGCAGGGAGAAGCCTTACGGACAAAAGCGGAAGCTTGATGGGACGGTTTACCATCTGCCGGACCGGATTTACTATGGTAGGGGTGATGTACAGCTGACCTGGTATGAGAACTACGAACGGATGGGGAGGTTGCTGCACCTGTCCTTGCTGGAACAGCCGGAGCTGGCGCTGCGGCCGGACATATCGGCACGGATCATGATCGAGGGGATGACGCGGGGGCTCTCAGCTCGGGGCGACTTTACCGGCCTGGCGCTGGAGGATTTCTTCAACAGCCGGCGCGACGAGCCGGTGCAGGCGAGAAGGGTGGTGAATGGATTGGATCGGGCCGCCCTCATCGCACGATACTACAATCACTTTTTACATGCTTTACGCACTGCGACACGATTTTATTAATTTCAGCTAATGCATCGACTGATCTTGTTTTGTGACCCATGTTTGACCTCAGTAACTAAAAGAGCAGAACTTGCTGCGCTGCGAACAACTGCTCTTTTTTACGCTCCTTGAGATCAATGGGTCCCCACAAAACAGAATAGGTCTCAGCATTAACTGAAATTTCGTGAACCAACAGCATATACAGAAATCTTTAAACAGCTTTACGATATGAAAACAAATAGAATGATAGTGATCGCCCTTGCAGCCCTTCTGCTGGCA
>JADKLW010000459.1_pt1 | contig 16937 bp, 14 predicted proteins | sample 8641881 | NCBI WGS metagenome assembly JADKLW01 (sample SAMN16272185, study PRJNA661076) | feces metagenome | isolation source: fecal sample from diarrhoea affected cattle B | host: Bos taurus | place: South Africa: Lokaleng Village, Mahikeng | collected 2019-09 | reverse complement strand
CCTTGACCGCATGGAGCCGGAACTGAACGAAAACGCGCCGGGTGATCCGCGCGATACAACCACGCCGGTCGCGATGGCTAGACTGCTGCAAACACTGGCTATCGGAGGCGCGTCGATGGCCGAGGGTAAGCACACATTGCAAAAATGGCTGAAAGAGAGCGAGACCGGCGCGTCCCGCATCCGCGCTGGCCTACCCGAAGGCTGGCCGGTAGGGGATAAGACCGGAACCGCGTCTGACGGGATTGCGGTGAATGACGTTGCGATCATCTGGCCATCAGTCCCACCAATTGAAAAGCAGCCTGTCATCCTGACTGTTTATACCGACCGTCCCAAGGTTTCGGTGCAGAAGGTTGATGCGGCTATAGCGGATGTTGCCAGAGCAGCCGTCGAGTTAATCCAGTAACCAGCAACGCTGCTACCCAAGTCATTTGGAACGATAACCTCGATCACATGTTATATGATTAGCTCAATAGGGATCGCCTATTGGGGCAATATCCTTCATTTTAGGAGATTTAGCATGGCAATTGCAAAGGTTACGGAAGTTATCTCATCATCCACCGAAAGTATAGAAGACGCAGTGAAGAGCGGTATCGAGCGTGCATCCAAAACGATTGATGGCATCCAGGGAGTCTGGGTAAAAGACACCAAGGCAACAATTGAAAACAACAAGATCGCGGAATGGCGTTTAACGCTGGCGATCACGTTTGTTCTGAACGATTGATCCGCCTCTTGCAATCCGCTCCCGCTGCCGCCATATGCGGGGCGGGAGTCGGGTGGACGTAGTGTTCGCCAACCCGGTCAGATCCGGAAGGAAGCAGCCGTAACGATTTTTCTGCGGGTCACCCGGCTCCTACTTACCAAATCCACGCAGGCTTTTGCCGGACGCGATTGTCCGGAGTGATTGTCAGATGACCTTTTAGGCCCAATCGCTGTTTAAGCTTCGACAAGCAGGCAGCGAGGCCCTAAACTTACCTCCATGTCCGATTCACCCGATATATTTGCAGCCAGCGGCGTTGAAGCGCCGGTTGATCCCGCCCCCGCAGCGGTGCAGCCATACCGCGTTCTGGCGCGTAAATACCGGCCTTCCAGCTTTGCCGAACTGATCGGGCAGGATGCTATGGTCCAGACTCTGGCCAATGCGATTAAGCGCGACCGCTTGGCCCATGCGTTCCTGATGACGGGTGTGCGCGGGGTGGGCAAGACCTCGACTGCGCGCCTGATTGCCAAGGCGCTTAACTGCATCGGCGAAGATGGGGAGGGCGGCCCGACAATATCGCCTTGCGGGAAATGCGAGCCATGCCGCGCGATTGCCGAGGGCAGCTTTATCGACGTTATCGAGATGGACGCGGCGAGCCATACCGGCGTTGATGATGTTCGCGAAATTATCGAAGCGGTGCGCTATTCTTCTGTCTCCGCGCGTTACAAGATTTACATCATCGACGAAGTTCATATGCTGTCCAAAAACGCGTTTAATGCGCTGTTGAAGACGCTTGAGGAGCCGCCGGCGCATGTGAAATTCATTTTTGCTACGACAGAAGTGAACAAGGTTCCGATTACGGTGCTGTCCCGTTGTCAGCGTTTTGACCTGAAACGGATCAAGGCGGAACAGCTTTCGGCGCATTTCGCCTATGTTGTCGAGCAAGAGGGCGTTCAGGCAGAGCAGGAAGCGCTGGATCTGATCGCACAGGCGGCGGAAGGATCGGTCCGCGATGGCCTCTCGATCCTCGACCAGGCGATCGCCCATGCGGATATGTCTGATGCTGATGGCACAGAACAGGCTGACGGAACTAGTATTATCAAGGCGGTGCAAATCCGTGAAATGCTTGGGCTGTCCGACCGCGGCGCAGTGCGGCGTCTGTTCGGATTGTTGCTGGAGGCGGATTCAGTCGCGCTTCTGGATGCGATTGACGAACAATATCGTATCGGGGTTGAGCCTCTATCACTGATGAACGGCCTGTTGTCGCTCTGTCATCAGGTGACCTTGTGCAAGGTAGGGCGGGCCAGTGATCCGACATTATCGGATGAAGCCAAGGCGCTTCTCAATGAATGGGCAGAGAAATTATCTTATCCTGTTCTCCATCGCTTATGGCAGCTTCTTCTGAAAGGATATGAGGAAGTGCAACAGGCTCATCGGCCAAGAGAAGCCTGTGATATGGCGTTGCTGCGTATCGTTTGTGCCGCCGAAATGCCCGATCCGGGTGAGTTGGTTAAAATGCTGCAACAAGGACCCGCTGCTAGTTCGCCTGCTGCGTCTGCTCCGTCGCCCGTAACACCTCCGGCCACTGAAGTGCCTTTGTCTGAAAATAAACCGCAGATTGCTTTGGCGCCGCAGGATGAACCACCAGCACCAGCACCCGATGCTCTGCCGCAGGATTTTCAGGCGGTGATCAATATTGTCGGCAACACATCGCCCATATTGGAAAGCATATTGGTTGCCGATATGCGTATCGTCAGTTTCTCGGCTCCTGTGATTGAATATCAATCCGCCCGGCCAATCGCTCCCTCAGACATCAAGAAAATTACCGATGTTCTGAAAGACGCGACCGGCGAAATATGGACAATCAAGGAAGGTCAGGGCGAAGCGAAGCCCAGCATTGCCGAACAGATACAAATGGATCAAGAGGCCGCTACACAGGCCATTTTGGACGCACCGCTAGTGAAAGCAGCATTTGAAGCCTTTCCCGACGCGGAATTATTAGAGGGTGACACAGATGAAGTCATTCCTGAAACAAGGAGTTCACAAGCATGAAATCTATGGAAGAAATGATCAAAGCGGCTCAGGAGGCTGCACAAACGGTTCAGGCCCAGATGGAAGAAGCCCAGGCGCGGCTTGAAAGCATCGAGGTCGAAGGCAAGTCCGGTGGCGGGCTGGTCTCTGTCAAGGCAACTGCCAAAGGCCGCATTTTGGGCGTCAGTATTGATGACAGCCTGATGAAGGTCGAAGAAAAAGGCATATTGGAAGATCTGGTCGCAGCCGCATTTAATGATGCGCGGGACCGGGCGGATGCTATCAGCAACGAAGAAATGAGTAAAATGTCCAGCGGCATGGGGCTGCCCGCCGGGTTCAAATTGCCATTTTAACAATAATGCCGGGTGCGCTGTCGTTATTCGGGTTTATTCAGCTATTCAGCTATTCAGTAACTGATTAAAGCTGGTTTCATAATGGTTGAAGTCATCTGCGCGCGCACCATATAGATTGCGAAGCGCTTTGGTGCGCGCATAGTTTGGAGTATCCATGTCAAAGTCTGAATCCACACCTTCCAATTCCGAAGCAAAGGCTCTGCCGTTATTGCCGCTGCGCGATATTGTGGTGTTTCCGAATATGATCGTTCCGCTGTTTGTCGGGCGTGATAAATCTGTTGTTGCGCTGGAACAGGCGATGGACGGCGACAAGGAAATTTTCCTTGTGGCTCAGCTTGACCCGGCCGAAGATGATCCGGCGCGTGACCAGCTTTATGATCTGGGCGTAGTCGCGACCGTATTGCAACTTTTGAAATTGCCTGATGGCACGGTTCGCGTGCTTGTCGAAGGCAAACAGCGTGCAGCGCATAGATCGCTGGAAGAGCAGAGCGAAGGCTATGTTCTGGCCAATGTTGAGATGGTCGAGGAACAGACAGCAGAAGGGCATGAAGCAACCGCCCTGATGCGTTCTGTGGTCGAGCAGTTCGAGAATTATTCCAAGCTCAACAAGAAAATGCCTGCCGAAACGGTGGTGCAGCTTGGCGAGATTGATGACGCGTCCCGTCTGGCCGACGCGGTTGCTGCCAATATCAATATCAAGGTTTCTGACAAGCAAAGCCTTTTGATCGAAGAAGATCCGGTCAAGCGTCTGGAAATGGCCTTTGCCTTCATGGAAGGTGAGCTTGGTGTTCTTCAGGTGGAAAAGAAAATCCGTGGTCGTGTGAAACGCCAGATGGAGAAAACCCAGCGCGAATATTATCTGAATGAACAGATGAAAGCGATCCAGCGCGAACTTGGCGACGGCGAAGACGGCGAGGGTGACGAGCTATCGCAATTGGGCAAAAAGATCGAGGAGACGAAGCTCTCCAAAGAAGCCAAGGCCAAGGCTACAGCAGAATATAAAAAGCTGAAAGGCATGCAGCCAATGTCTGCGGAAGCCACGGTTGTCCGCAATTATCTGGATGTATTGCTTGGTCTGCCTTGGGGTAAAAAGTCCCGCCTTAAGAAAGATATCAAACAAGCAGAAAAGATTCTCGATGATGACCATTTCGCACTTGAAAAGGTGAAAGAGCGGATCATCGAATATCTGGCTGTGCAGACACGGACGAACAAGCTGAAAGGCCCGATCCTTTGTCTTGTTGGCCCTCCCGGTGTTGGTAAAACGTCGCTTGGCCGCTCAATTGCGCGCGCCACGGGCCGTGAATTTGTGCGACAATCACTTGGCGGCGTTCGTGATGAAGCCGAAATTCGCGGGCATCGCCGGACCTATATTGGCTCGCTTCCCGGTAAAATCGTTTCGAACCTGAAAAAGGCGGGCACATCAAATCCGCTGTTCCTGCTGGACGAGATTGACAAGCTGGGTCAGGATTTCCGCGGCGATCCCGCTTCGGCATTGCTCGAAGTGCTCGACCCGGAACAGAATGACAAGTTCCAGGACCATTATCTGGAGATTGATATCGATCTTTCTGACGTGATGTTTGTCACCACGGCAAACTCGCTAGATCTGCCGCAGCCTTTGCTCGACCGGATGGAAATCATCCGGCTTGAAGGCTATACGGAAGACGAAAAGGTCGAGATTGCCAAACGTCACCTGATCGAAAAGCAGATTGATGCACATGGTTTGAAAAAGGGCGAGTTCACTCTCCGTGACGATGCGTTGCGCGACCTGATCCGCTATTATACGCGCGAAGCAGGTGTGCGGACATTGGAACGTGAAATTGCCAAACTGGCCCGTAAAGCGCTGCGCCGGATATTGGAAGGCGAGTATAAGAGCGTCGAAATCACACCCGATAATCTTTCCGAATATGCCGGTGTCCGCAAATACCGGCACGGCGTGGGTGAGGAAGAGAACCAGGTGGGCGCTGTTACCGGCCTTGCATGGACGGAAGTTGGCGGGGAACTGCTGACCATCGAATCCGTGACGGTTTCGGGTAAGGGGCAGATCAAAACCACCGGTAAACTGGGCGAAGTGATGACTGAGTCCGTTCAGACCGCGCTTTCCTTTGTAAAGGCACGGGCGCCTTCTTATGGCATTAAGCCCAGTGTGTTTGGCCGCAAGGATATTCACATCCACTTGCCCGAAGGCGCAGTGCCAAAAGATGGTCCGTCTGCCGGTGTTGGTATCGTGACCGCGATCGTTTCGACCTTGACGGGCATCGCCGTTCGCCGCGATGTTGCCATGACCGGAGAGGTTACACTGCGCGGACGCGTTCTGCCGATCGGCGGCCTGAAGGAAAAACTTCTGGCGGCTCTGCGCGGCGGGATTACCACCGTTCTAATCCCGGCAGAGAACGAGAAGGATCTGGTCGAGATTCCGAAGAACATAACGTCTTCGTTAAAGATCATTCCGGTGGCTCATGTGGACGAAGTTCTTGCCGAAGCACTGACCGAAAAGGTGGAGCCAATCGAGTGGAGCGATGCCGATGAACTGGCCAGCCACGCTGCGGCTCCGCTATCGGATGAAGCGGGTTCCGTAGCACGTCATTAATGGCGGTTAAGCGCGAGTCGTCACTGCATGTTATTTTCGTGGCTAGTGACGACTTGCCTAAAATTAGAGGCTAAAATACGCCAAAACCGTTGGAAAACTAACAATTTACCACGAATATTGCATCTTTGGGCCAAAAATGGCTATTTTCCTTTGACTCAAGGGCCATTCTTGTAGTTACTGCCTTCGGACAAAGACGTGATTCAATCTATTTTTGCTTTCTAGAGAAGGGGGGATTCCCAATATGAATAAACAGGATCTTATCAGTAGCGTTGCAGATCAAAGTGGTCTTAGCAAAAGCGATGCCGGCAAAGCCGTTGACGCTGTTTTTGATTCCATCACAAGTTCACTGAAGAGTGGCAACGAAGTCCGCCTCGTCGGTTTCGGCACATTCTCCACTTCAAAGCGTAAAGCTTCTACCGGCCGTAACCCACGCACGGGTGAGCCAATGCAGATTCCTGCATCTACACAAGCAAAATTCAAAGCCGGCAAGGGCTTGAAAGACGCCGTTAATTAATAACTAAATAAGGGAGGGGCGCTTTAAGCGTCCTTCTTTTTCCGTTCTTTGTTTGAAAAAGCAGGCGGGTTCCGGTGGGGCCCGCCTTTTTCTTTGGGCTCAATATTTCTATGCGGCGTTGATGGTGCGATAGCGCTCTATGAGCCACTGATACTAGGCTTCATCATTAGGTTATGGGGAATATGGTAGACGCTACAGGGATCGAACCTGTGACCCGCTGATTAAGAGTCAGCTGCTCTACCAACTGAGCTAAGCGTCCACGTGTCTGGCGCTATAAGGCTTAGCTTTGCTGCGTCAAGCAGGAATACGATATTCTGTTCGGCTTATCCGAATGTGCCGGACCGTCTGCCCGGATGCCGGTCGATGGACATTAATATCCCGATACAGATCATGATGGTCATCATGGATGATCCGCCGTGGCTTAAAAAGGGTAGAGGAATGCCGACTACTGGCGCAAGGCCCATCACCATCATCAGGTTGATTGCAACGTAGAAGAAGATCGTCGTCGTAAGTCCTGCCGCGACAAGCTGGGAATAGCGCGTTTTTGCCCTGAAAGCGACGCCCAGGCCCCATCGGAATAGCAAGAAGAAGCCAAGTAGAACCGCGGCACCTCCCATCAGACCCCATTCCTCCGCCATGGTGGCGAACACAAAGTCCGTGTGTCCTTCGGGCAGGTAATCCAGATGGCTTTGCGTTCCGTTGAGAAAGCCTTTGCCAAAAATGCCGCCGGATCCGATTGCGATTTTAGACTGGCTGATATGATATCCCGCCCCAAGCGGGTCATTCTCCGGATTGAGGAAGGTCGTCACCCGGCGCTGTTGATAATCTTCCAGCCCGAAGAAAAAGGCGAGGGGAGCGATGACGATAACCGCCGCCGCACCGCCAAGAAATAGCCGCATGGGAAGTCCAGCGAGAAAGGCTATGGTCAGGCCGCCTGCGACTACTGTGATCGTAGTGCCGAGATCCGGTTGTATCAGGATTAATCCGCAAGGAACGGCGAGTAACACCAGCAGCGGCCAGATCGCGCTCCAGGTCTTTATCTGGTTAGCCGGCAAGATGTCATAGAAACGTGCCACGGCTAAAATGATTGCCGGTTTCATCAATTCCGAAGGCTGTATGCGGATGAAACCAAGGTTAAGCCACCTTTGGCTACCGCCACCCACTGCGCCGATCAGTTCGACACCCAGCAGCATGATGACCACGGTAATATAAACCGGAAAGGAAATCGTCTTCCAGAAATTCTCTTTTAACCGGGAAAGAATTATTGCCATCAGGAGGAAAACCAAAAACCGCAACATGTGCAGACCCGCCCAAGGCGTCAGGCTTCCGCCAGCCGAGGAATAGAGCACGATAAAGCCGAAGCTTGCCAGAGCCAATAGCAGCAATATTGTTTTCCATGGCAATTGCGCGATGGGAGCAGGGACAAAATCGTTCAACGCTTACTGCCCCACTTCACCCGTTGTCTCGGCATCCGTCTCGCTATCGGCTGTTTCGGATGGCTCCGTTTTTCCGGTTTTCGCGGCGTTCAGGTTCGCACGATAAGCAGCCAGCTTTCTCTCCATCCGTTCACTAATTGTGCCGCCCCAACCTTTTTCAAGGTCAGTGAGCACGTTCATGGCCTTTTCCTTATCGAAAAGAAACGTCATGACGTCACGCGCCACCGGGTAGGCTGAACCAGACCCGCCGCCATGTTCAACCACCACAGCGCAGGCATAGCGCGGGTTATCCACCGGAGCGAAGCTGATGAACAGACCATGGTCGCGAAACTTCCACTGCACACCCATGCCGCCTCGGCCATGGTCAAGGTTTACGACCTGAGCTGTTCCTGTCTTCCCTGCCATTTTGACATCTGGGAGAGGTAGCCGGGCGCGGCCAGCGGTGCCAGCGCCATTGACGACCTGACTCATGGCTTCATGAATATAGGCCATGTGCTGAGGGTCAATATTGAGCGTTTCAGCGGGCTTGCGTTTTCCGCCGAGTATAAGGTTCGGCATCAGCTTCTTGCCCGTCGCAATCCGCGCAGACATGACGGCGAGTTGCAATGGATTAGCAAGCATGTAGCCCTGACCGATAGTGGCGTTTACCGTGTCATAAGCCTGCCAGGATTTGTTGAATTTCTTCATCTTCCACTCAGGGTCCGGGACAGTGCCGTAAAACTGGCTAGGCACTGGTAACGGAAACTCTTGCCCCATGCCCAAGCGATTGGCCATGAGGGCGATGGGGTTCATCCCGATTTTCTGAGCGAAATAATAGAAATAGACGTCGCAGCTTTGGTAAATGCCCTTCGCCATATTTACGCGGCCGTGCCCGCGCCTGTTCCAGCACCGGAATATCCGGTTGCCTACGCGCAGACCGCCATTGCAATTAACCGAATCGTCCGGACTTAAGCCTGCTTCCAGAAAGGCTAGGCCCACCATTGGTTTGACGGTCGAACCGGGCGGGAAGAGTCCTTTCAGGGATTTGTCGCGCAACGGCACATGGTCGTCGTCCCGCAACATGCCATATTCCGTTTGTCCGATGCCGTCTGAAAAGCTGTTCGGGTTAAAGGATGGCATTGACGTCATGGTTAAGATGTCGCCGGTGGCACAATCTATCACGACAACAGAGCCGGATTCCGGGCCAAGACGGCGTGCTGCATATTCCTGCAAGTCAATGTCGAGAGTGAGTTGAAGGGTTTTTCCCGGAGTATCAGGCCTTGTATCCAGTTCCCGGACGATTTTCCCGCGTGCCGTAACTTCAACCCGTTTCGCGCCCGGCTTCCCCTGCAAATGATCTTCAAATGTCATTTCCAGACCGGCTTTACCGATTTTGTATCCGGGTGTGATCAAAATGGGATCGGGCTTTTTCTTGTAATCTTCAGCAGAGGCAATGCCGACGTAGCCGACCAGATGACCAACAGCTTCACCGGTTGGATAATAGCGGGAGAAGCCCTGACGCGGTGATACACCGGGCATATCGGGCAGGCGCACGCTGACAGCGGCATAGCGTTCCCAGTCCAGACCCGTGGCGACCTGAACCGGTTGAAAGCTGCCTGCCTGTTTCAGTTCCTTGTTGATCCGGTCGATTGTTTCCTGATCCAGCGACAAAAGCTGCGCCAGAGTCGCGACGGTCTTTTTCTTGTCCTGCATCAGGTCGGGAATAAGATCGACCCTGAAATCGGTTTTGTTATTGGCAATCGGCTTACCATAACGGTCAATCATCCAGCCCCGCCGCGGCGGCACCAAAGTAAGATTAACGCGGTTACTTTCGGACAAAAGCTGATAGCGTTCATTTTCCGCGACGGAAATATACGCCATCCGTCCGGCAAGAAGCACACCTATGCCCAGTTGCAAACCGCCGACAATGGTAGCCCGGCGGGAAAACGTCATGGCCTGAACAGCGCTGCTGATCGTTTTTCCGCCGCCGTTGATACTCATGTCGCAACCCGCCAGTTATCGATAGCCCCGATCAGGCGGGTGACGAAAGGATAAAGTAAAATGGACAGCAATATCTGCGGGATCAATATTTCGAGCCGCAGGAAATTGCTTTGGAAATCAATGATCAGCATACCGCATACTAACACAATAATGATCGAAAGAGATGCAATAAGCCAGTCCTGCCAATAATCTCTGCCGACGCCGCGCCGGTCCAGCGTTTCCAGCATGATAAAGATCAGAGACCATAAAAATGCAGAGCTGCCAAAGGGTTGTCCGCTGAACATATCATCAACCAGGCCGAGCGGAAAACCTGCCCACACATACCAGTAACCGGGCCGGATCAGCCTCCAGGAGAGTAGGACGAGCAAGCCCATAGGCGGTAGGATGGGATAGTCCGTGATAATGGGCAAGGCCGTCACCATTGACCCCAGTATGACGGTGAGGGACGGGATGAACTTGATACGGAATTTAGACGGTTGCCGGTTTATGCGGGAGCGATAGGGTTTCGCCATTATTCGCTGCCACCCGCAGATTCGGTATTATCGTTTCCAGCCTCCAAGCCGTCGTTGTCTTCATCCGTCTCGTCACCCTGTTCGGCTTTAACGGCGGCTACGGTTTCTGCCTGGAACATAGGCTGCACGATGACATGGCTGACCTTTGCGGAGTTGGCCAATATCCGCGCGATGGCTCCTGTATCGGTTTGGCGAATGACAACAGCCACCGGTATGCCCGGTGCATAAAGTCCGCCGCTTCCTGAAGTTATCATCAGATCACCGCCCTTGAACGGATTTTTACCCAGATTGATCGGTTTCACTTCGACCGTGCCGTCGCTGCGACCTGTGGCAAAGGCGGGAAGGCCATCGCTTGCCCTTTTCACGGGGATGACATTCTGGCTATCGGCTACCAGTAATATCCGCGCTGTTGTCGGTCCCGTCTCCAGAACCCGGCCGACCAGACCTTCAGGAGCGCGCACTGGCTGTCCGACCAATATCCCGTCACTTGCGCCCAGCCCTAAAGTGGCAATACGCCGCGAACTGGATGAGGTCGAGCTTATCAGGCGGGCCATGCCGATTGCGTCAGGGACTTCTTTTTCCAGCCCAAGCAGACGCTTCAACCGCTCGTTTTCCTGCTTGAGCGAGCGTGCTTCCAGTATTTCTATGCGGTTTCGCTCCAGCTCGCGCTTCATCGCGGCATTTTTGGAAGCGGCATTGAAATAGGCGGAGATATTTTCCGCAGCATTGCCGGTTACGCTTCCAATTTCGACAAGTGTTTTGCTCACCGGAGCTGTGGCTTCGGCTCCGATTGTGCGTAGTGCAGAAAACCCGCGAGGGTCGAAAATGGATATAAGCAGCAGGAGGAGCCCGACTACGGCTCCCAATATGCCCAGCAAATAGCTTGCGAATATACTATATTGCGCCCGCTTGGAAAATCCTGGGCGCCGGTTATTTGGCGGCGCCATCCTCGCTTATCCCTCCGCTTTTTTTATTCCGGGCTGATGATCCATCAAGCTGTGGTCAGTACGCCGCGGAACATTTCGTCTTCCAACGCGCGGCCTGTTCCGATCGCTACACAGGCAAGCGGATCTTCGGCCACGGTAACCGGCAATCCGGTTTCGTCGCTCAATGCTTCGTCCAGCCCCGCAATAAGCGCGCCACCGCCGGTAAGAACAATCCCCTGATCCACAATATCGGCGGCCAGTTCGGGGGCTGTATTTTCCAGAGCAATACGCACACCTTCGATGATCGTGCCAATCGGTTCGCTCAATGCTTCTGCAATCTGCCCCTGGTTGATCGAAATCTCTTTGGGAACACCGTTTACAAGGTCGCGGCCCTTGATGTGGATCGTGTGGCCAACGCCATCAGCAGGTGCCTGCGCGACTCCGAAATCTTTCTTGATCCGCTCAGCCGTGGTTTCACCGATGAGTAGGTTGTGATGACGGCGCACATAAGACACAATCGCTTCGTCCATCTTGTCACCGCCGGTGCGGACAGATGTTGTGTAAGCAAGGCCGCGCAGGGACAGAACGGCAACTTCGGTTGTACCGCCGCCTACGTCCACCACCATGGAGCCGATAGGTTCGGTCACAGGCATTCCTGCACCGATAGCAGCCGCCATGGGTTCTTCGATCAGGAACACCTGGCTGGCCCCGGCATTGGAAGCGGCATCGCGAATGGCGCGGCGCTCGACAGAGGTAGAACCGCTGGGCACACAAATCACAATTTCGGGATAGCTGAACAACTTGCTCTTGCCGTTCACCTTTTGGATAAAATGCTTAATCATCTGTTCGGCAACATCAATATCGGCAATCACACCGTCGCGTAGCGGTCGAATCGCTTCGATGCTATCCGGAGTCTTGCCCATCATCATCTTCGCGTCGTTACCAACAGCCTTCACTCTTTTGACGCCGTTAATTGTTTCGATAGCAACAACCGATGGTTCATTCAGGACAATCCCCTGACCGCGGACATACACAACCGTGTTAGCCGTTCCCAGATCGATGGCCATGTCCTGTGACCTGAACTTGAACAGATTTCCAAATACCATGTTTTTACCCGTGTTATTGTAGCTACAGCGAAAGCTGTTCCCTTAATTCATAGCGACATTCTGGTTGAATGGTAGATGAAGTTTACCATTCGAAACATCCGTGCAAATCACCCCGCAAAACTAAGTCATAAACAAGGGTCGCTTGGCTTGTCCGCTTGGGCTAGGAATACAAATATGTCAATAAGAAGACTTCCGAATAATCTCGTCAATCGCATCGCTGCCGGTGAAGTGGTAGAGCGCCCGGCCAGTGCGTTGAAAGAGCTGGTTGAAAATGCGATCGACGCAGGTTCGAATCACATCAATATCCGACTGGAACAGGGCGGTTTGGACTTGATCGAGGTCAGTGATAATGGCTGCGGTATGGCGCGGGATGACATTGCTCTCGCGCTGGAGCGTCATGCGACATCCAAGCTGCCTGATGAAGCGATTGAGCTGGTCGCTACGCTGGGCTTTCGCGGGGAGGCGCTGCCCTCCATTGCCAGTGTTGCGCGGCTGACTATCGAAAGCCGGGAAAAGGGCGCAGATGGATGGTCGCGAGTCGTCGATCATGGCGAGGTGGAAAGCGATGGCCCCGCCGCTATACCGCCCGGAACAAAAGTGCGGGTGGAGCAGCTTTTTGCCAAAGTGCCCGCCCGGCGCAAATTTTTGCGGACGCCGCGCAGCGAATATGCCGCCTGTGTGGATGTCGTCCGGCGGCTTGCCATGGCACGGCCCGATATCGGGTTCACTTTGACCCACGAAGGTCGCAAGGCCATAGCGGTGCAGGCCGGTGACACCGGGCCGGACCGCGTGGCTGCGCTCACCAACAAGGAACTGCGCAGTAACAGCGTCGCGGTTGACTTGATGCGGGAGGATGTCCGGCTTTCGGGTGTTGCGGGACTGCCGACCTATAATCGCGGGGTTGCGGACCACCAGTTTCTATTCGTCAATGGACGGCCCGTCAGGGATCGGCTTTTGGTCGGTGCGGTGCGCGGGGCCTATGCTGAAATGCTGGCGCGGGACCGTCATCCGATTGTTGCTCTGTTTATCGACATGCCGCCGGAGCAGGTGGACGTGAACGTCCATCCGGCAAAGACAGAAGTGCGTTTCCGCGAACCCGCGATGATCCGGGGTATGATTGTGAGCGGTTTGCGCCGGGCGCTGGATGAAGGGGGCTTTCGCGCGGCCCAGCGACCTGCCGAGTCCGCTTTGGCCAACTGGCAAAGAGAGGCGCTGGCCCCTGATCCTCAAGGCAGTATTTTTACAGCGCAAGGCCCGATTGGCGGGAGCAGGGCGACATTCCAGTCTCAGCCTTATCCATCAGCCGTGCAGGACAATGCCAGTGCTTTTAACGCCATGCCTACTGAAGGGTTGGCACCTATTATGGGCCGGGCAGAAGAAGCATCAGAGCCTGTTCCCGAAGCAGTGAAACATCCGCTTGGCATCGCGCGAGGGCAGGTGGCAAAAACCTATATCGTGGCGGAAGCCGAAGACGGATTGGTTATTGTCGATCAACATGCCGCGCATGAGCGTTTGGTGCTGGAACGCATGCGTAAAGCCATGGATGGCGGCAAGGTTGCTTCGCAGGCTCTGTTAATGGCTGAGGTCATTGAACTGGATGAAAATGCCTGTGACCGGTTAGAGGCTCGCATAGCCGAGCTTTCCGAATTCGGGCTGGAGCTTGAGCGGTTTGGACCATCGGCGGTGCTGGTGCGGGCGACGCCAGCCATGCTTGGTTCGGGTGATGTCAAAGGACTTGTGACCGATCTGGCGGATGAACTGGGCGCTTATGATGAAGCGCTGTCGCTAAAAGAGCGGATTGACCATGTCGCCTCGACCATGGCCTGTCACGGTTCGGTCAGGGCAGGGCGCGTGCTCAATGTCGCAGAAATGAACGCATTGCTTCGCGAAATGGAAGTGACGCCCCATTCCGGCCAGTGCAATCATGGCCGTCCAACCTGGGTAAAATTAGCGCACGGAGATATTGAGAAATTGTTCGGCAGGAAGTGATGCAGCTGTTTGTCAGCCGCCGTTTCAATCAATCTCCGCGCGCTTGAATAAGCCCGGTGCTTTCCATCGTCATAACAATCTCGTCATTCTGGTTAAAGACTGTGACGCGCCCCTTCATGATGCCCATATCCGGGCGGCTTTTGGAGAGGCGTTTATCCAGAGTGACCTGTTCGCAGCGCAATGTGTCACCGGGATAAACCGGTTTTACCCAGCGTATATTATCAGCGCCCGGTGAACCAAGACCAGCCTGTTTATGGTTTTTCATGTGATCGACCAGCATCCGCATCATCATCGCGGCGCTATGCCACCCACTGGCGGCGAGACGGCCAAAATGAGTCTTGGCGGCGGCTTCGTCGTCCAGATGAAAAGGCTGGGGATCATATTTCGACGCGAAATCGATTACTTCTTCGCGCGTGACTTCATATTGCCCGAATTTCTGGATCTGATTGAGCTGAATATCTTCGTAATAAAGCATGAACAATCCCTCTTAAGCCTCAAATCCGGGTGAATCAGACGTTGAATTTGAAGTTCATGATGTCGCCATCCTGCATGACATATTCTTTGCCTTCCTGACGAAGCTTACCCGCTTCGCGCGCGGCGCTTTCGCCGCCCAGGGTGACATAGTCATCGAAAGAAATGGTTTCCGCGCGAATGAAGCCGCGTTCGAAATCGGAGTGGATTTCGCCAGCCGCCTGCGGTGCCTTTGCACCTTTATGCACCGTCCAGGCGCGTGCCTCTTTGGGACCGCAGGTGAAAAAGGTTTGGAGATCAAGCAATTGATATCCGGCGCGAATAACGCGGGCAAGGCCGGATTCTTCCAGGCCAAGTTCAGCCAGAAATTCAGCGCGCTCTTCACGTTCCATCCCGTCCAGTTGGGATTCTATCGCAGCGGATACAATCACCGCTTCGGCGCCCTCGGCTGCTGCTTTTTCAAAAACGGCGGCGGTCAGGTCATTGCCGGTTGCAGCATCGGCTTCATTAACGTTGCAGACATAAAGAACCGGCTTGGCGGTCAGCAATTGGGACTGTTCAAAAATCCGCTGCTCTTCGTCATCATTGGGCTGGGTAAGACGCGCTGGCTTTCCTTCACGCAGCAATGCCAGCGTCTGGCCAAGCACGCTGGCTGCAATCCTGGCTTCCTTGTCGCCGCTGGTGGCTTTCTTTTCAAAGGCAGGGACACGTTTTTCAAGACTTTCCAAGTCGGCCAGCAGCAATTCGGTTTCGACTACTTCGGCGTCCGAGATAGGATCGACCTTGTTCGATACATGCTGGATATCATCATCTTCAAAACAGCGCAGAACGTGGACAATCGCGTCAACTTCGCGGATATTGCCAAGGAACTGGTTACCCAGACCTTCGCCTTTCGAAGCGCCTTTGACAAGACCAGCAATGTCAACAAATGCAAGCTGCGTTTCAATGATTTTCGCGCTGCCAGAGATTTTGGCAATCTGGTTCAACCGCGGGTCCGGAACAGCGACCTGTCCGACATTGGGCTCAATCGTGCAAAACGGATAGTTTGCTGCCTGCGCCGCCTGTGTTTCGGTCAGCGCGTTGAACAAGGTTGATTTTCCGACGTTGGGCAGGCCAACGATACCACATTTGAAACCCATTTGTTTTTCCCACTCCCTTTCTGGGAGAGGCCGGGAGAGGGGGATGTCCTGATACCGGCCGATTGTTTAAGTTATGGAGAGACTGCCCCTCTCTTTTACCTCTTCCGGTAAGGAAGAGGTTATTCCTGCATTCTAAGCGCAAATTCGCTCATAAACCGTGCATTATCGCCCTTGGCAAGCCAGTCGGCTTCTGATGCAATCGCACCCAACATGTGGGCCAGGGGATCAATTTCGGCCTTGGTATAATTCCCAAGCACATGCCCGTGGACCCGGCTTTTATGGCCGGGATGGCCTATTCCTATCCGGACGCGGCGAAAGTCTGGGCCGATATGAGCATCGATAGACCGAAGTCCGTTATGCCCGGCATGGCCGCCGCCCATCTTCACCTTTACCTTGAAAGGTTCGAGGTCAAGTTCGTCATGGAAGACAGTTACGTCCTCCGGCTCCAGCTTGTAAAAGCGCATGGCTTCGCCAACGCTGCGCCCGCTTTCGTTCATGAAGGTTGCGGGCTTTAGAAGCAGCAGCTTTTCGGAGCCAAGCTGTCCATCGACAGTCCAGCCCTGAAATTTCTGTTTAGGGGGTGGAAATCCATGCACTTCTTCCAGGGCGTCGAGCGCCATGAAGCCGACATTGTGGCGGTGCAGCGCATATTGTGCGCCGGGATTGCCGAGGCCGACCCAAAGTTGCATTGATCTTTCTCCTCATCAGGGGAGGGCTGTGGAGCGGAAGAAATTCTCCCGCTCCGTCAGGTCCTGCCCCAAATGTCTCTCTATGGACAGAGGGACTTAAGGAATTATTCTTCCGAACCGCCTTCTTCAGCTTCAGCTTCTTCAGCCGCTGCTTTTTCTTCGTCCTCAGCCTGTTCGGCTTCGTCTTCAGAAGATTTGAGCGCTGATGGTGCGGTTACACCTGCGATGGTGAAATCGCGGTCGGTGATCGTGCTTTCAGAGCCTTCTGGCAAAGTGACGTGGGAAATGTGGATCGAATCACCGATTTCAAGGCCGGTAACGTCGATTTCGATTTCGTCGGGGATCTTGTCCGCATCGCACATCAGGTCCAGTTCAAAGCGAACAACGTTCAACACGCCGCCACGTTTCAGACCAGGTGATGCTTCTTCGTTTACAAAGACAACAGGAACGTTGACCTGAACCTTCGCGCCTTTTGCAAGACGGAAAAAGTCAACGTGCAGAGCGCGG
>JADKLW010000458.1_pt1 | contig 16990 bp, 13 predicted proteins | sample 8641881 | NCBI WGS metagenome assembly JADKLW01 (sample SAMN16272185, study PRJNA661076) | feces metagenome | isolation source: fecal sample from diarrhoea affected cattle B | host: Bos taurus | place: South Africa: Lokaleng Village, Mahikeng | collected 2019-09 | reverse complement strand
AAATACCGCCACACTGTCTAGCGTCGAATGTTGATTGTAAGTCTCTTCCAAAGTGATGGGAGCGACCCCGTCAAGTATCAGTAAGTCGGCCCGGTCAACCACTTGATAATAATGGTAGACACCGACCACCCAGTCGAATGGACTGCCTGCCGGAGAAGTTAAGCGCAACTCCTGACTGGAAAGCTCGGCATTCTCACGCTGGCCGCCAGAAATGTTGATTGCATTAAAAGCTGGCGACGCCGGATCCGCATTGCCGCCGTCAAAGTCATAGGCAAGATCATAGTCGAGATCACGATACGAACCCAGGAAGGTAAGCGTACCAAAAGACATATCGTAGGACAGTTCGGAACGAATCCCGTACGTATCTGTATTCTGGAAACCTACCGTAGAACCGTAAGTCACGTCACGATCAAGATTGGGCGTATATGGTCCCGGATCATTCGGGTCGAGTTCGAGCACACGATTGCCGGGGCCTGTCCCTCTTGCTCGCGTGCCATCCAACGTAAACAATACGCGAAAATCTTCGCTGGGTTCGCCGTAAAACTGCAGGCGGCCGCTTAACGTTTCCTGATCGTCTACATCTTCGTTCAAAAACGCATTGTGTGTATAGCCGTCATGGCTGCGATAAGCTCCGCTTACCCGGACCGCGCCGGTGTTGTTCGCGAATGGCGCGTTGACGAAGCCAGCTACGTCAAAACGATCATAATTTCCAAGGCTGATTTCCCCGGCTCCATCAAAGCTATCCACGTCCGGCTTGCGCGCGATCACATTGATTGCACCGCCAACGACATTCCGCCCGAAAAGTGTCCCTTGCGGCCCCTTCAGCACTTCAATTCTTTCCAGATCAAATGCGTCGAATGCGATAGCTGGCGGACGCCCGATATAGATATCATCGAGAAATACGCCCGAACTTGGTTCACTTGCCGCTCCGCGATCATTAGACGTTATGCCCCGGATTGACAGCCGTGGCTGGGATGCAGGAAAAGCGTCAAAGGCCAATCCGACGGTGCGGCCTACAACATCGCCGATCTGCTGGATGCGGGCATTTTCAATTTCTTCTGCCCCAAACACGGTGACGGTTACCGGCACATTCTGCAGATTCTGGTCACGCCTCTGCGCAGTCACAATGATCTCGGCACCGAATTCCGCATCCTCGTTTAGCGATGTCGCATCACTTGTTGCCGCAGGGTCTTGTTCCATCGCAAATGCGGATTGTGCTAGGACAAGTGCCATCGCTCCTAATGCGCAGCGCGTGCATTTATGTAAGTTGGTCATATTCCCTCTCCCAGGATTTTTTGTTCTAGATTACTGATAAGGCTTCACGCCTTTTGATTTAAAAAATTTACTATCGTTACATGTCCACGATGGCACGGATGCGCCTCATCCCTCGCTATTCACGCAGTTACACCACCGAAAATCCTGATCGCTTCGCATCGTTCAGTCGAACCAGAATAAGCGGTCAGGATTGGTCACAAGTATCTGTTGGCGAATTGCCGCATCGGGTGCCCAGCCAGCCAGTTTATCGAACATCAACGCATCATCGGGGATGTAGGGGAAGGCGACAGGATGCGGCCAATCCGATCCCCACAGCACACGCTCCGGGCTTTGCCGCACGAAATCTAGCGCAAGTTCGTCAACGTCGCGATAATCCGGCGGCCCGCTACGCGACGAGAGATACAAGCCCGACAGCTTGACATAAGCCCGTCCGCCCTCGATCAAGCGGCGGATCGCGCCAGCAGTGTTGCTCTTTGGACCGGCAGGCTGCGGTGCCCACCCGAAATGATCTATGACAATATTGCAAGGGAGGCGGGCAAGCACATTGGTCCATTCAAAAATCACCTCCCGATCACGATTGCCGACGATTTGCAGTACCCAGTTACGATCTGCGGCCCGCGCGGCTAGTTGGCGAAGCTCAACAACTGACGGCACGCGATTTTTGGCTAGATAAATGCGCAATCCGCGCACGCCGTGTCGGCCAAGTTCATCGAGCTGCGCATCCGTCACTTCGGGATCGACCAATGCAACCCCGCGCGATGCGTCCAAGCCGAATTGGTCGAGTGCAGCGACAAGACAAGAATTATCCGTGCCATATGGAGAAGCCGCGACCACGATGGAGCGGGAGATTCCCAACCGCCTCTTGAGCGCATTATAATCCTTTACCTCTGCCGAGATTGGCAAAGGCTTCCCCTCGGTCGTGAGGAAATTATCCGAGAAGATGTGATGGTGAGTATCAACGGCTCCCGGCGGAGCAGCATTGCATGGAGGCATGGCACCGGAAGAAAATGGCGCGTCAGTTGAGATGCCGCGCACCCATACGGCGTCTACCTTATGTGTAGCGTCTGCGGGTTGCACCGAGGCGCAGTTTTGCTCACCAATATTTTGTTTGATCTCCCCTGCCTGCGCGATATGGGGCGACATGAACGCGGAGCCTGTAGCGGCGCCGAGCATCAGCACATGACGACGCGTCGCGTCTGACGAGACTGCGCTTCGATCATTCTCCGTTGCGTTCATGTGATTCCTCTCCAGCCCTTGTTAGGCTTGATGACAATTGGGTATCGCACGGCGAAAACAATCGCAATAAAGCGGAGGCTATCAATTCATGCGCAAAATATGCATAGTTGCATCAAGCCATTCGTCATCACGAACGAAGGTGTCTCGTTGTTCATTTTTCCGTTGATGTTATCAATCAGCGACGGCGCAATTCTATTCACATTTTGCATGAAATCATTCAGCTTGATGCCGGCAATGACTTATTTTGCGATCTGCTATATTAAGTAATAATAAGCGGCCTGGTGGGGTTAGGAAGAGCGATGGATCTGATTTGGCTACAGGATTTTCTGGCATTGATTGAACATGGGGGTTTTTCCCGTGCTGCAGAAAATCGATCCGTCAGCCAGCCCAGTTTCAGTAGGCGAATAAAATCGCTGGAAGAGTGGGTGGGGGCTCCGTTAATCGATCGCCGTACTCATCGCATAGGCTTAACCGCGGCCGGCGAGAGTTTCCGCCTGGTAGCTGAAGAAACACTGCGCCGTCTGCAACTGGGACGCGAGGCGGCGCAATCGGCGGCGAAAAATGATCACGAAACATTGCGGTTCGCTTCAACCCATGCTCTATCGCTTACCTTCTTCCCTAACTGGCTCCGCCGTCTGGAAACAGAAAAACCAGTAGAGTCGACCATCGCTTTAACCGCAGATCATATGGTGGCGTGCGAGCAATTGATGATTGCGGGAAAAGCGCAGTTTCTGCTTTGTCACCACCATGAAGCAGCAGCGACAAGGCTTCGGTCGGATTTCAAATCGGTGCAGCTTGGCGTTGATCGCTTGTTGCCCGTTGCGGCACCGTCACTATTAGATCGCATGGACCCGAAGGACGCTCCCCAGCTGGCGTTTACGGCTGAATCCGGAATGGGGAGAATATTGGCGTCCGCGTGGGAACGGGATAATTTCCAGCTTCCATCCCAACCGGTTTTTTCTTCCCATCTTGCAAATGTATTGACGACGATGGCCAGGGAAGGGCGCGGAGTTGCCTGGACTGCCCTAAGTTTGGTGCAAGAGGACCTGGAGGCAGGAAGATTGAAAAGAGCCGGTCCGGAAGATGCCGATGTGGAAATCGAAATCCGTATCTGGCGACCGAATGCACGCCAATCGCCAGCGGCAGAAGTGCTCTGGTCACGGATTCTCAATGACACAAGGAACGACAAAAGTCCTTCTCCGCATTCGTTATAGAGCGTCTATTGAGTAACAGATGCAGCATAGATGGCGCGGCAAGCCATAGTTGAAATTCGCATGAATATATGCGGCGACAATCTGGATGAATTGATTGAATTTTGGCATTGGCCTTGGCCAGCCTGTGCCACTACCCTTTTTGTAATGAACAGTTTCCGGAGAGCCATGCATGTCTGATCGGCAGGTAGTCGTAACGCAGCGTTTTTTTGACAAGGACACAATCGCCTATCTTGAGGATAATGGGTGCGAGGTTGTGATCGCCGACTTGTCTGCTGGACAAGCGGATGGCGGGTTAGGCCATGACGAGCTTGTGGAAATACTGAATGGCGCGGCTGGATGGATTGTCGGTCATGCTAAGGTCACGCGAGAGCTTCAAGAGGCTCTGCCGGAACTGAAGGTGATCTCGCGCCGGGGCGTGGGCTATGAACGTGTGGATCTGAAGGCCGCGGGAGAATTGGGCAAGGTCGTCTGCATCGCTGCCGGGGGAAATGATGCCTCGGTCGCTGATCATACGATCGCTCTCATGCTTGCAGTAGGACACCGGTTCCGGGAAACACAGGCGCGGATGATCGATGGCGATTTTTCCATCCTGATGGGCAGCGACCTTTTTCAGAAGACCGTCGGAATTATTGGCATGGGACGAATCGGTCGCAGTGTAGCGCAAAGACTTCGGGGATTTGACTGCCGTATCTTAGTCGCAACTAGCGGCGATTTGCCGTCTGACGCCCCTTCCAATATGGAACGCGTCGATCTCGACACCCTGGTCAGGGACAGTGACTATATATCCATCCATGCGCCTCTGACCGATGAGACGCGTTTCATGTTCGATGTAGCGCGGATCGCGCAGATGAAGGCAGGTGCCTATCTTATCAATACAGCACGAGGTGGCCTTGTCGATGACGCAGCCTTACTCACCGCCCTTAAAAACGGGACAATCGCGGGAGCGGGACTAGATGTTTTTCTGAGCGAGAGCGATAGCTCCTGCCAGCATATTACCGATGAGCTTATTCGTTTGCCCAATGTCATTGCTACGCCGCACGCTGCCGCCTCTACGCATGAGGGCTTGGCTCGCACCAACATGGTTGCAGCACGATGCGTTGTTGCTGTTTTGGATGGCAAGGAACCGGCCCCGGAATGTGTCGTCGCAGACGGGCGCAAAGCTCAAGCAAAACCGGGCGAAACCCAATAATGACGGTTGCGGCAGGGGACGGTTCGACCGATATACAATATGCTAAGGCCAGCGCCTTGCTGCGTCAGTTGTTCGATGCTGCTGTTACCAGCGCATTGCCGGAAAATTGTATTCCATCCGCACTACCGTCGCTACCCAAGGGAAGGACGATTGTCGTCGGTGCGGGCAAGGCATCTGCCGCAATGGCCCGCGTGGTCGAACAAAATTGGGACGGCCCTATTGAGGGTCTGGTCATCACACGGCACGGCCATGCAGTTCCATGCGAGCGGATAGAGGTTGCCGAGGCGGGTCACCCCGTTCCCGATGACGCAGGCGTTGTAGCCACCCGAAAAATGATCGCGCATTTGGATGGGCTTACCAAAGATGATCTGGTGATTTTTCTGATCTCCGGAGGGGCATCTTCGCTTCTGGCAGCCCCGCCGCCCGGAGTTAGCTTGTCCGAAATCCAGACGCTGACGGGGCAATTGCTGCGTTCAGGCGCAACGATCAAACAGATGAACTGCGTTCGCAAACATTTGTCGATGGTAGCAGGGGGAAAGCTCACCGGGCATGCTAGACCAGCGAAGCTCGTAACTCTGGCAATATCTGATGTGCCGGGCGACGATCCTGCGACTATTGGTTCTGGTCCGACGGTTGTCGAACATACTACCCGGCATGAAGCTTTGGAAACTTTGAAGATGCTCGGGATCCAGCCGAGCCCCGCAATTCTTAAATGGCTGGAGCGAGAAGAATCCGAAGCGTTCCTGTCAAAGGATGATGTAAGCGAATATAAAATCATCGCCAGTCCACAAAAAGCCCTTCAGGCAGCGGCAGAGGCTGCAAAACAGGCCGGACATTCATCCTTGATTCTAGGCAGTGCTATCGAAGGCGAAGCACGCGAGATCGCAAAGATGCATGCAGCCATAGCAACGCAAGTTAAGCTTTACGGCCAGCCTATTGCTGCACCTTGTATCCTCTTGTCAGGCGGAGAAACCAGCGTGGCCGTGCGCGGCAATGGGCGTGGTGGCCGTAATAGCGAATTCCTGCTTTCATTAGCAAATGCGCTGGATGGCGAACCCGGCATATATGCCCTGGCGGCGGATACGGATGGCATTGACGGAACTGAAGAAAATGCCGGAGCGCTGATTGGCCCGGATATTCTATCGAAGGCAAGAACAATGGGCCTTTCCAGTGCCGATGCGCTGGAAAACAGCGATTCTTGCAGCTTTTTTGATGCTCTCGGCGCTCTGGTCGTGACTGGCCCAACCTACACCAATGTCAACGATTTTCGCGCTATATTTATCGACACCACGCCGGACACAAGGACCTGAATATGAATCGATCCAATGCCCATCGTATAGCAGTCATTGCCGGGGACGGTATCGGCAAAGAGGTGATGCCGGAGGGCCTGCGCGTGCTCGAAGCAGTGGCGGCGAAATTCGATTGTGCTTTTCATTTCGATCATTTTGATTTTGCGTCTTGCGACTATTACCAGAAGCACGGTCAGATGATGCCCGACGACTGGAAAGCGCAGATTGGCGAGCATGATGCAATATTCTTTGGCGCAGTAGGCTGGCCGGATGAGGTTCCCGATCACATATCGCTTTGGGGATCGCTGATCCAGTTCAGGCGCGAGTTCGATCAATATGTCAACTTAAGGCCCGTCCGGTTGATGCCAGGCGTGCCGACACCGCTGGCAAACCGGGTTCCGGGCGATATTGATTTCTATGTTGTTCGTGAAAATACCGAGGGTGAATATTCGTCTATCGGCGGAAAAATCTTTCCCGGCACGGATCGAGAAGTGGTGATGCAGGAAACCGTGATGACGCGTATCGGGGTTGATCGTGTGCTTCGCTATGCGTTCGAACTGGCGCAGCGCCGGGAAAAGAAGCACCTGACCTCGGCCACGAAATCAAACGGGATTTCCATCACTATGCCCTATTGGGATGAGCGGGTTGAAGCGATGGCCAAGGAATATCCTGACATTCATTGCGACAAATATCATATCGACATCCTGACAGCACATTTTGTTCAGCATCCCGACTGGTTTGATGTCGTTGTAGCTTCCAATCTTTTTGGTGATATTCTTTCGGATCTGGGTCCAGCGTGCACAGGGACGATAGGTATCGCGCCCGCTGGCAATATCAATCCTGAGAGGTACTTCCCTTCGCTGTTCGAACCCGTTCACGGTTCTGCGCCAGATATAGCGGGTCAGTATATCGCCAATCCGATTGGCCAGATCTGGTCAGCTGCGTTGATGCTCGATCATTTGGGTGAGGGCAAGGCGGCCGAGGCCGTTATCCGCGCTATTGAAGATGTTCTCGCGCAACCGGAATACCGCACCCGCGATCTGAACGGAACGGCCGGCACAATGGATTGTGGCAAAGCGGTTGTAGACGCGCTCTCCCGCTAGACTAGTAGCGGATCGAGTATATCGTGTTCCGCACTAAATGTCTCAATTCTTGTAGCTAGGGTCGATCCGGTCGAGTTTCCGCCTGAGTGCCGGCCAGGCAAGCTGTTCAGCAGCGGACGTCATTTCTGTTCCCGTAACTTGATCGCGGACAATCTCTGCGACGCCGCTATTGGGTTCATTAAGTCCATCTCGACCGGCAGATAGCATCATCACCTGTGCTTCACATGCGCGTTCCAGAAAATACATCCGCATGAAAGCCGATGCGATGCTGGAACCAACGGTGAGCGTCCCATGATTGCGCAAGAGCATCGTATTTTTAGTTCCCAGATCAACGACAAGCCTTTCGCGCTCGTCCAGGTTGGTCGCGATTCCTTCAAAATCGTGATAGGCCAAATCATGATGCGCGATCATTGCGGTTTGCGTATGCGGCAGAAGGCCATCGCTCATCGCTGACACAGCCTGGCCAGCAGTTGTATGAAGGTGAAGAACGGCTGCTGCATCATTGCGCGACATGTGAATAGCCGAATGAATGACGAAGCCGGCCCGATTAACAGGGGCGGGACTGCCATCCACTTTATTTCCCTCAACATCAATCTTAACCAGCGAAGAGGCTGTGATCTCTTCGAACATATAGTTGTACGGGTTAATGAGGAAATGATGCTCCGGTCCTGGAATACGCGCAGACAGATGTGTAAAAATCAGATCATCCCAACCATGAAGAGCAACCAGACGATAAGCTGCGGCCAGGTCTACACGAACGGCCCATTCCTCCTCGGACATATGATCGCGCAGATTGGGCTGTTTATGAGAAGTGATAGACATAGGGCTTGTATCCTTATTCGGTTTTTTGTCAGCAATCCGTCACCGGACTATTCGTAGCCTGCATCAATCCAGATCAACGTCGAGAATCCGGACATATTGCTGACCAGAGTGCATATCGCGCTCTTCCATTCCTCCCTGCGGCGAAGCGCGCGGATAGGATATTTTTATGATGGATAAATCTTCCACATGAACCGTCTTCACAAGCGAAGGATCAGTTCCATAAAGACGCGCAAACAGTTCCGGTGAGAGTGCGGGGCTGGAGCTATATTTGCGGTAATTTTCAGGTCCATCGAAGAAAAAGTCGAAGGTTACCCAGTAAGGCCCGGCATTTTTTGACCGGACATGGTGACAGACATCACGAACTTTAACCATTAGCCGCCTCCCGTATTTCAACTTGTTTCGTATCGGCCAAATCGATCCACTCCGTGCGGACAAACTCTGTCCAGTCATCAGTTTCTACGACATGGTTAAGCTTGAACTCGTAGACTTGCCCTCTCGGAACATCGGCAGGAGTGAAGGCAAATCCGTAGCTCGGCAATTCCTTGTCCATGACACTGGGATAGTGAAAGAAATACGGGTTGCACGCATGCGCGATGCTGTTGGCAAGTTCTTGCGTATCGGCGGTCGCGATGAACAGCATGCCAATTTCCTGCGGGGGTGGGGTTCCCTCTGGCACCGGCATTCCGGTCATGGCATTCCATCCATACATGCGCAAAGAAATGTGAAAATCGCCCAGATCTTTGGCCGGAATTACACTTCGCGTTCGCTGGTAAAGTGCTTCGAGTATCCTATCATGAAAGCCGTCTATATCTCTGAGGACATCGGGATCCTGGATGCCGACGAGCATCAGCGTTTGAAATTGACCGCCGCCAGCGCCTTCCAGTTTCATAGTATAGGGTTGCTGTTCCCATATCGATCCCTTGACCTCAACTTTACGCTCGTCAAGCGGAACATAGCGTGCGTTTGTCACATCCAGAACGCCGCCCGGCTCGACCAGCCGATAAGGATCAGTATTTTCGTAAAGCATGTGCGCTGATACGCTATGCGGTGTGCAGCGATTGCTCTCGCTGAGCGGTTCTACTTCGAAGCCATCCGATTTGACGGTTAGCAGCACGCCGGAACTTTCACGCTCTTCGGTGCACTGCGCGCCACATTCGCCAGTTTTTCCCGCATGCCAGGACGGCCCCCATGGTGCGCCCCTCCAGATCGGGTAAGCGGCTAATACGGCTGTATCCGTAGATCGTCCGCCAAGAATGATATCCGCACCGGCCTCAAGTGCTGCTACATAAGGTTCTACGCCCAAAACCGCCACGATATGATCGCATTCATCAATGGTGGATTCTTCCAGCGGCCCTAGAGGAGGTAGAGGCTTGATCCGGTCTTCTTTGTTCACTCGCTTGATCGTGTCTTTGTCCTGCTCACAGCGAAGGAGCGCGATCTTTGGCATGGTTCCTAATTCAGCCGCAACTTCGGTTACAATATCGCGAGTCCAGTCCAGATTGATATCGCCTCCTGCTTGCCCGCAGGTGCCGACAATGATTGGAATGCCTGCTTCAGCCTGGGCTTTCATCAGTATAGTGAGGTCACGCTTCACTGCGCCCCGGTTATTCTTCGACTTCCCCGTGGCGAGATAGGCTGCGCCACTGTCAGTTGAACCAGCATCGGAAGCAATGGCATGTGCGCCCAGAGCCAGTCCAAAGGCAATTTCATCCTCGCGAACACCCGCGCCCAGAGAGCCCGTGGGAACTATAATTTTAACCCCGTCGGCGAATTGCTCGTCCATCATAGTTCATACATCCAATTATATTTTCTCAGAGAATGAGTGTAGTTTCGTGAGCAATAATCAATAATGAATTCAATTTGTCAATGTTATGAATTCAAATAGATGCGTCTTAGGATATTCTATCATTAAGATAACAAGGGTTTAGCGTAGATCATGCACTTAACGCATTGAAGCATACGCTAAAATTCGCTGCCTTTTGTTCTTTGGGATACCAATGACCATAGAAATAGAGAGCCACTATATACGCACGCTGCATGATATAATGCAGAACATTTCCTGATAAATATGTTAGCGAAGCATCCAGAAGTTTTAGATCGGATGCAATTTTGATTATATTGGCAGCAAATTTTAGCGCCGGGTCGCGATGGCGGTTAAGCGTTCCTTTGTCTTCAGGATATGTGCCAACATGAGTTGTTCCGCGTGCTCGGCATCCTCGCCCCTGATTGCCTCGAGAATAGCTTCATGGTCGGATTGCGACGCAACAATATATTCGGGCGGAACATCCGGGATTTTGCGATGTCTTTGAGGAACATATTGCGCCACGGCCGGGCACAGCCGGGCAATGTCGCCAAAAACCGGATAGACCAAAGTCATTCTTATCGCGTTACGCAGCGCATTATTTCGCGACACACGGATGATCAGCGAATGAAAGTCGCGGTTCGTCTGATACCATTTGTGCTCAATTTCCTCGGACCATTTGCCGCCAGCGATGATAGCGGTACCTTCTTCAACAGCGTCTTGAAGCCGCTCAAGCTCCGACGGAATCCAGCCATAGTCCACCGAAAGGCCGCAGCCTTTTGCTTCAAGCACCGCACGGGTTTCGATAGCATCAAGGATGTCGCGAAGATTGATTTCCCGCACAGTATATCCGCGATTTATATGATAGGACGCCAGTCCTTCCGCAGTCAGCACGGCAAGCGCGCTCCGGACCGGTGTCCGGGAAATGCCTTGTTCTTTGGCGATCGTTTCCGCTGTCAATCTGGTTCCCGCAGCGATTTGACCGGTCACGATGAGTTCGCGAACGCGCGTAAGCACGGTGAGCGTAGCGGGTTCAGCGCGATGCCTGGCATCTTTCGCCGGGTAATCAATCGGTTCTGTCTTTGGCATAATAATCGGGTTAGCACTTCAAAACAATTTTGCGAATGCCCGAATTTTATCAATCACATCACGCAGCCGGTTTTCACAAAATAAAGAAATGTCTGGAGAGTAATGATGACCCTTGCCCTTATGGGTTTCGCGACAGTTGCGACCTTCATCATCCTAATCATGACCAAACGGCTTTCTGCCGTCGTCGCATTGATCGCGGTGCCCATAATCTTTGGATTGTTTGTTCAGGGCGATGGCAATCTTGGCGAGATGGTAGTCTCCGGAATACTTCAGGTGGCGCCGATCGCATTGCTTCTGGCCTTTGCTATCCTGTTTTTCGGGATCATGATGGATGCAGGGCTTTTCGATCCTCTTGTGAAGCGGATATTGCATCTCGTTGGTAACGATCCGCTGCGTATTTCAGTCGGGACGGCTACGCTGTCATCGATCGTTTCGGTTGATGGAGATGGCACGACCACGGCATTGATTGTGATCACCGCCTTGCTGCCGGTTTACCGTGCGATTGGAATGAATCCCCTGATTCTAGCGACACTTTTGGGCCTGTCCAATGCGGTGATGAATCTGGTGCCTTGGGGCGGACCTTCGGCAAGAGCGGCTGCGGCCTTGAATCTCGATCTCGTGTCAGACCTTTTCATTCCCCTTCTTCCTGCCATGTGTCTCGGTCTTGTCGCAACTTTCAGCCTGGCCTGGTATCTCGGCTTGTCCGAGCGTAAACGGCTTGAATGGAAGCCAGCGGACATGCAGGGCGGAGCGGCTGTGAGCATGGCATCCCCGCCGGAACGCCGTCCGCATCTTTTCTGGCCCAACCTGCTGTTAACTCTTGGCTTGATGGCCGGAATGTTTTCTGGCCTCGCGCCTCTCCCTGTATTGATGATGGGCGCTTTCGCGATTGCAGTGAGCATCAATTATCCCAACTTAAAAGCACAGCGCGACAGGATTGACGCACATTCCATGAATGTCGTGATGGTCGTCGCGCTTATCTTCGCCGCCGGATCTTTGACGGGGATAATGGAAGGCACAGGAATGCTTAATGCAATGGCGCAGGCACTTATTGCCGGGATACCCAATGCCATGGGGCCATATCTGGCTCCGGTCACCGCGCTGTTAAGCCTTCCCCTGACGTTTCTGATGTCGAATGACGCATATTATTTTGGCATCGTTCCGGTTCTGGCCGAAGCGGCATCAGCCTTTGGGATTTCAGCGGAAGTGATCGGGCGGGCATCCATGATGGGGCAGCCGGTGCATCAGCTTAGCCCTTTGCTGGCTCCCGTATATCTGGCTTGTGCCATGCTAGAAGTTGAAGTGGCTGATGTTCAGCGTTTTGCGCTGAAATATGCAGCGATGATATCCTTCATCCTTTTCATAGGGGCTGTAGCGAGCGGGGCCATCCCTTTCATTACGCGTTAAATGAAAGGCATCTTGCCTTCATTCACTTGCGGGATAGCGGACAAATGGTCCCAGTGCGACGGCACCTCGTAATCCTGCAGGCGAGCTGTCCATAAAGCGCACGATATCGCCTGAACAGAGCCTGTTCTGGCTTCCGCGGGTGATCATGACTAGATATTCCTTAAGTATAGATGCACCCCATTTGGGACGATTGAGCCAGACTTCGCGATTTGGCATTTCATACGCGATGCCAATGCGGTCGATGATCCTGGTGGAGCGTATCCGGTGCAATGGGATGCACTCGGTCGTTTCATAGGTGACCGCTTCCTTGGTAGCGATTGATGCGCTCCTTTCAAACGCGGCCACAGGCGGCACCAAGATCATCTCGGCGCTGTCCGTAATCGAGGTGGAGGAGGCACAACCAGAAAGAAGAAATGGCAGAATTATAAGTTCGAAGCGTAACATTTTCTGTTTCCTGTAGCTCCTGTTACACCCGAAAGTCGGGGGGAAGTTTGCTCTCTTCCCCCCGGGTTCCCAAATCTTCGGGGATAGATTGGGATAAGGGACCCACAGGGTTAGGGAATGGGTCCGATAGTAGAGACGTTGCCATTGGGAAGAACCCGCAAATATTTTTATCATTATTTTTCTAACGCCGATCACAACGCGTTGCGGGACGTGGATTTTTTACTCATTTTGGCTATAGGGCGGGATATGTGAGGGAGGATGCCTGCATCAGTCGGGGCTTGCAGAATGCTATTCATCCGTCCACCAAGGGCCGCATTTTACAATTGCAGAGATTCGTCCGACAATGGCTGAGCACGAACTTCAGGCTGTTTTTCTCAATCACCGTGAAGCGCTTTTGCGGTTTCTGCGGGCGCGTGGTGCTGCCGATAATGCCGAGGATATTTTACAGGATCTCTGGTTGCGGATGGAGGACATGGAGCCGACATCGATAGATAGTCCTTTGCCCTATCTCTATCGGGCGGCGAACAACCTGATGCATGATCGCTACCGCACGAGCCAGCGGGCGCGTAAGCGGGACAATGAGTGGAGCGAGGTCACCCATGGGACGGGCGGCGCTTCTGACATACCGCTTCCCGACAGAGCCTTGGCAGCGCGTCAGCAGCTTGCCGCTGTGGAGGCGCGCATCGGGAAAGAGGGGGCGCGAGTGTTCCGGATTTTCCGGCGTTTTCGCATAGATGGCATTGGCCAGCGGCAAATTGCCGAGGAAATGGGCATCAGTTTGAGTGCTGTCGAAAAGGATTTGCAAAAGGCATATCGCGCGCTCGCGGCGTGGAGGGATAGCGAAGATGAAAATTAACATGCGGGATCACGTGGGCCGCGGCGTCTATGCTTCAGGACAGATATTATGGCTGAAATAAACGACATGATCCGGGATCAGGCGATTGCCTGGGCAATGCGCGTGCGCGAGGCTGATTTTTCAGACTGGGATGGCTTTACCCGCTGGCTCGAAGCCGATGACTTGCACAATATCGCCTATGAACAAGCGTTGATGGCCGAAGATCAATATGCTGAACTGGTCGAAGCATCTGAAGAGCCTTTCGTTCTACCCGAACAGCAGGATAATATCTCTGTTCTCCGCCATCCGGCCAATGATGAATATGCCGCGCCGCCAGCAGGAATGACCCGGCGGCAGATGATGTCTGGTGCCCTCGCGGCGTCACTGGTTATTGCGGTTGGCGCTGGTATCTGGACCCAAATGCCGCAACCTTATGATGTGATGACCGCGCCGGGTCAGCGCGAAATCGTGTCATTGCCCGATGGCAGCCGGATCACGCTGAACGGTGATACTAGAATTGAACTGGATCATAATAAACCCCGCTATGCCCGCCTTGATCGCGGGGAGGCGCTGTTTACGGTAGTGCATGATGATAGCGATCCCTTCATTGTCGAAACCGGCAATATCCGCCTGATCGATGCGGGGACGGAGTTCAACGTCGTGAAAGGCGATGAAATGATTGACGTCGCGGTGTCCGAAGGTCTGGTGATATATAATCCGGGGCGGGAGAATGTCCGTCTGCCTGCGGGTAAACGGCTTTACCGGGACGGCATAAGAAGCAGCGTGACGGTATCGGATATCGCGGTTGAACGGGTCGGTTCGTGGCGCACGGGCCAGCTTGGTTTCACAGGCGAAACGATAGGGCAGGTCGCAAAAGTGCTGGACCGAAATCTCGGCATTCGCATCAGCGCATCCGATAAGATCGCGGCGCGCACATTTAGCGGCGTCATTCAACTAAAGGACCGTGACCCCGGAAATATCGAGCCAATTGCCGCGCTGCTTGGCGTGAAGGCTCAAAAACAGGCGGGGGGCTGGATTTTGATCGGAGAAGATGAGGTACCGAAATAGTATAGCGGCCGCTGTGCTGGGTATCGCGATTGCCGCCCCCGCTCATGCCGAAAATCAGGTTGAAGTAGATGTTGCCGCAGGTCGTCTGGACTCTGCGATTTTTGTGCTGGGCGAACAGGCGGGGATCAGCATTGGCCTTGCCGATCCGCAGCTTGGGGCGCGGCGTGTGCCAAAGATAAAGGGCCGGATGACTTCCCGTCAGGCGCTGCTCCGCCTGCTCGCGGGTAGCAGTGCAAAGCCTGAACGCGTGCACGAGGGGCACTGGCGTATTGTGCCCATAAGAAAGAAAAGCAGGCCAGCGCCGACACGGGTCAGCTATGCCGCGACCCGGACATTTGCCCCACCCATATCCTATCCGGACATTGTGGTGACCGGACGTTTGATAGCCGATGACCTTAACAGCGAAGCACTGGTGGGCAGTCTGAAAACGCTGGCGCTGGATGAAATCGGACCGTCGGCGGCATTGAGCGGCACCGGCGCGCTGATTAACAGCTTGCCGACGATCAGTTCGACCCAGCTTGGACCGGGCCGCAATCGCCTTTTCATTCGGGGGATTGCGGATTCCAGTTTCAACGGCCCCAATCAGGCCGTGACGGGTCAGTATCTGGGGGAAGCACGGCTAAACTATAATGCACCTGACCCTGATTTGCGGCTGGTGGATTTGAGCACCATCGAGATTCACCATGGCCCACAGGGAACCCGCTTTGGTGCTGGCACTTTGGGCGGTGTCATCCGGATGGTTCCCAATGCTGTGCGGCTGGACGAATATAGCGGAAAAACCTCTGCCGCATTCGCGGTAACGCAGCACGGTGATCCTTCCTTTGACGGGAATATGACGTTGAACCTGCCGTTGGTCGCGGGTTCACTTGGTATTCGTGCGTCACTCTATGGCGGTCGTCAGGGCGGATATATTTATGACCGCGCGCGCGATCTGAATGATGTCAACCGGGTCGATACGATAGGTGGCCGCTTCATGCTGCGCGCGGAACCCGGAGCGGGCTGGTCGATTGACCTGATGGCGGCGGCGCAAGAGATTGACGGGCGAGATAGCCAATATGCCGACGAGCATGGCGGTGAGCTTGACCGTGCTTCGCCCTTTGCACAGCCCTATCGCAACCGCTTTGCGCTGGGGCAGATTGTCGTGCGTAAACAGTGGGACGATATGCAGCTCATGGCGACGGTGAATGTTGTTGACCAGAAGCTGTCCGAAACATTTGACGCGACAAGGCCATCTGATGATCCGTTCTCTCCGGAGCAGCCCGCCCTGTTTCGCCAGCGCGGTGAAATCAGTTTGCTGACTTCGGAAACACGTCTGTCAAAATCGCTCGACAATGGCGGAAGCTGGTTTCTGGGCACTAGCCTGATCCAGAACCGTTACCGCATCAGGCGTGTGCGCGGGGGAACTGTCCTTACCACCGCGATTGCCGGTATCGAGAATGAGGCCAATGAGGCTACGGGCTTTGGCGAGATTAACTGGCCTCTGTCAGACCGCCTGACAATCAATGCCGGTGGCCGCTTGAGCCATGTATGGTTATCGGGTCAGACGCTGGATACGCCGGTATTCATGGTGGTCGCTGCGGAGAAAGAAGCGAAGCGGAACCAGACCGATTTTCTTCCTTCTGCCGGGCTTCAATACCGGTTTACTGACCGCCTGACCGGGCATGTCCGCTACCAGGAAGGCTTTCGCGCCGGCGGCATTGCCGTGCGTAATGATATGGTGGAGCGATTCCGCAATGACGATGTCGCCGCGGTTGAAAGCGGACTGGTTTACAGTAGCGGCGGTGAAACAGGTTTTGATGCGGGCATCACTGTGTCTTACACCAAATGGAACGATATTCAGGCCGACCTGATTGATAATAGCAGCCTACCGGTCACGCAAAATATCGGCAGCGGGCGGATATGGACGGTTGATGCGTCGATGAACTGGCGGCCATTGCCCGGCCTGTCGATAGAGGCGAGCGGCATCTGGGCCGACAGCCGCCTGACACAGCCCGGAGAATTGATTTTCGTGCGGGATTCAAACCAGCAATTTGCTGGCGAGCTGCCACAGGGTGCAGTGATCGTGGAGAGCGATGACCTACCCAATGTTGCGGATTTTTCGGGTCGGCTGGGGGTTAGCTATACCAAGACTTTGTCCGATGACGCGCGTGCCTCGGTGGCTGCGTGGGCGCGCTACACGGGGGAATCCCGGCTCGGCATCGGACCGGTGCTGGGCGCG
>JADKLW010000456.1_pt1 | contig 17045 bp, 19 predicted proteins | sample 8641881 | NCBI WGS metagenome assembly JADKLW01 (sample SAMN16272185, study PRJNA661076) | feces metagenome | isolation source: fecal sample from diarrhoea affected cattle B | host: Bos taurus | place: South Africa: Lokaleng Village, Mahikeng | collected 2019-09 | reverse complement strand
GTCAGCGCCGTGCCCGACTGCATAGCATTCATGGGTATTTTATAAATCCGTGCAGCCACCGTATTTTCCTTTGCTGATGGTCGTCCAAATATTCTCAATAAGCGCGTGAAATCGCAAACTCAACTGCTTCGGTCATCGCCGCCCTGGCTTTGCCCGATGGAAAGATGCCCAGCGCATCAATCGCCCGCTGCCCGTAATGGCGCGCGCGTGAAATCGTGTCTTCCATCGCGCCGGTCTTGACCAGCAGGTCCGTCGCAAAGCTCAGGTCATCTTCGGTAACCTTGTGGCCGATAATCGCATTTTTCCAGAACTTGCGATCCTCTTCGCTGCCGCGCGCATAGGCCAGAATCACGGGCAAAGTAACTTTCCCTTCGCGGAAGTCATCGCCGCGGTCCTTGCCCATGGTTTCCTTGTCCGACGAATAATCAATCGCGTCGTCGATCAACTGGAAAGCAATGCCCAGATTGCGGCCATAGGAATCGAGCGCCAGTTCGGTTTCCTCGTCCCGTTCCGCCACGACGCCGGATATCCGGCTGGCCGCAGCAAACAGGGCAGCAGTCTTTGCGCCGATAATGTCGAGATAGCGGTCTTCGCTGGTATCAATCTTGCGCTGCGCGGTAAGCTGGTTCACCTCACCCTCGGCAATGATAGCCGATGCGCTGGAGAGGATTTTCAGAACCTTGAGCGAGCCATCTTCGACCATCAGCTCGAACGAGCGGCTGAACAGGAAGTCCCCGACCAACACGGTCGCAGGGTTGCCGAACACCAGATTCGCAGTGGTTTTCCCGCGCCGCAGATCGGAACCGTCCACGACATCATCATGGAGCAGAGTCGCGGTGTGAATAAACTCGACCGCAGCCGCCAGTTTGAAATGGCGGTCGCCTCCATAACCGATCAATTTCGCCGCCGCCAAGGTCAGCATCGGCCGCATTCTTTTGCCGCCGCCAGCGATCAAATGGCCAGCCAGTTTGGGGATCAGGGGGATTTCAGACTGCATCCGGTCGAGGATGACGCTGTTCACCTGATTCATGTCACTGGCGACGAGCGCCATAAGCGGCTCTAGCGACGGGGTGGATTCGCCCCCCAAATGATGGATTGTTGCAGACATATTGAATGCGATGTGGCAACGGAACCGGCATAAGGCAAGCGAAATCACTGCATCTGCAAGTGAAGTTTGCAAAACTAGCACGCCAGTTTATCTAGCGGCTAATCTTAACAGGAATCAGGCGGCTATCTTTATGGACGACAAGCTCAAGCAATATCGTGAAAGCATCAACAATATCGACGCCGCCCTGGTGTTTATGCTGGCTGAGCGGTTCAAGATCACACAGGCTGTCGGCGAATATAAGGCGCAAAACAGCCTGCCGACCGCTGATCCGGCGCGTGAGCAGGAACAGATTGCCCGTCTGCGTCAACTGGCCAGCGCGGCCAATCTCGATCCCGAATTTTCCGAAAAGTTCCTGCGTTTCATCATTGATGAAGTCATCCGCCACCACGAGCGGATCCGCGAAGAATCAAACTAATCTTCTAGACCCTGTTCAATTTTGATTGAATCAAAATTGGGGTCTAGTTTATTGTTTTACCGTGATTTCCGAGCCGTGAAATGTTCCATTTCACTCGAAATCACTCTAGTTTCTTATTTTACCGTTATTTCCGAGCCGTGAAATGTCCCATTTCACTCGAAATCACTCTAACCGGGCGATTTCGGCAGGCTTAGCCGCACCATCAACCCGCCCAGATCCTCGCTTTCGTCAAGCGTCACATTGCCCTGATATATTTCGGCAACATCACGGACAATGGCAAGGCCAAGGCCGGTTCCCGGCTTACTGGTATCAAGCCGCGCACCGCGATTGAATAGACGGTCGCGGTTTTCGACCGGAATACCCATGCCGTCATCCTCGACCAAAAGATCGACAAATTCATCGCCCGTTTCAACCGTAACGAAAACGCTGCCGCCCCCGTATTTCGCGGCATTTTCGACAAGGTTGCCGATCATCTCGTCCAGATCCTGCCGCTCGACCGACACCACGGCATCCTGATCGCCGTCAATGTCAATGCGGACATGCTTGTAAAGCCGGCCAACGGCGCGTTCGACCGCTTGCAAACTGGGCCACACGCGCGAACGGCTATGAGCATGACCGCGCCTGCCAACAGCACGGGCGCGGGCCAGATGGTGATCGACCTGTCGGCGCATGATCCCCGATTCCCGGATCACCGTGTCCGCCAGATCATCCGCCTTGGCAGTGGCGCTGTTCATGATAACAGTCAGCGGGGTTTTCAGCGCATGGGCCAGATTTCCGGCATGGCGCCGCGCCTCCTCGGCCTGACGCTCATTATGTTCGAGCAGTTCGTTAAGTTCGTCCACCATCGGCGTCACTTCATTGGGCATCGGTTCGGTCACACGGCTTTTCTGCCCGTTTCGCATCTCTCCAATCGCTTTGTGGATTTTACGCAGCGGCCATAGCCCATAGAGCGTTTGCAGCGCCGCCATGCCGATCAGGCCGACTGCCAGCAACAGAAAGCTGTTAAACACGATCGTCCGGATTTCCCGAACCTGTGCGTCCAGACCTTCCCGGTTCTGTGCAACGCGGAACGACCATTTCACCTCCGAATCGGGCAGCATCACCGTGCGCTCGACAACGCGCAGCGGCTCTCCGGGAAAATGGTTGCTGTCATAGAGATGGATGCCCAGATCATCATGGGGCGCCATTTGCTCTAGCGTGCGGTCCCAAAGCGAGCGCGAGGTAAAATCGTCATGCCCCTCTCCGCTGATCTGCCAGTAAAGGCCGCTATTGGGTTCCAGAAAACGCTGATCGCCCAAAGGCCGGTTGAAATACACCTCGCCCAGCGGATCAATTTCCGCCGACGCGATCATCGCGGTCAGGGCATATTCCAGTTGATTGTCGAAATTGCGTGTCACGGCATTGACCAACACCCGGTCAAGTGCCACCCCGCCGCCGAGTAACAGGACGATGATCCATGCCGACGCAATACCGATCATCCGGCGGCTCAACGACCCCGTAGCGCGTGTTGCTATCGAAGGCTTTGGCTGTTCGCCGACTTCATCGATCGGAAGGTCTATTTTGCTTGTCTCATTCAGCTGTCCGGATCCTCTAGACTATATCCCAGCCCCCTGACCGTGGAAATAACCTCTGCTCCCAGCTTTTTCCGGATACGCGTCACAAACACTTCTATCGTGTTGGAATCGCGGTCAAAATCCTGATCGTAAATATGCTCGATCAATTCTGTGCGGGACACGACCTTGCCCTTGTGGTGCATCAGGTAGGACAAAAGCTTATATTCCTGAGCGGTCAGCTTTACCGGGCTGCCACCCAGAGTCACTTTGCCGGAACGGGTGTCCAGCCGGACATCGCCTGCTGTCAGTTCGGAAGAAGCATTGCCCGACGCACGGCGGATAAGCGCGCGCAGACGAGCGATCAGTTCTTCGGTCTGGAACGGCTTGGCAAGATAATCATCGGCCCCCGCATCCAGCCCGGCAACCTTGTCCGACCAGCTATCGCGAGCGGTCAAAACCAGAACCGGGAAATTGCGATCTTCTTTGCGCCAGCGGTCCAATACGGTCAGTCCGTCAATTTCGGGCAGACCAAGATCAAGTATAACCGCGTCATATTCTTCGGTAGCGCCCATGAAATGACCGTCTTCACCATCGGTGGACAGGTCGATTGCATAGCCATTGCTTTCCAACGTCGATTTAAGCTGCTGACCCAATGTGGGTTCGTCTTCGACAATAAGCACGCGCATAAAGTTACTCCAGAAAACCGATTTTCATGATGATAATTCTATATCACCATCATTATATCCCACAATGATAAAGAAAATTGGGGTAAAGAGAACAGGATTAGCGGCGCTGACGCAAAATAGCACCCGTCCGGCCATCTACATCGATGAAGATGACGCGGCCTTGCCGGATGAATTTCAACCGGTAAACCTTTGCAGACGGATCATATTCAGGGCCAAGATACTGGCTGTCTTCCATCATCGGCAGAACTGCATTTTCAATCGAGCGCAAGGATTTGCCCTTACCCGACACCATCTGCGCACGCGCAGCTTTCTGGTCGTTACTGCTCTGCGCGGCGGCTGCCGGAGAAGCAGTCACCGCCATTGCAGCCGATGCTGCGAACACAGAAAGGACGATTTTTTTCAACATGATCAGATTTTTAGCCTTATGCCTTTTAACACCACCTGAACAAATAATTCCCTTTACCCTATATATAGTTACCGTGTCATTTCATAGGTAATATTTAGGTTGACCGTCGTCCCCACCTGTCCCGGTGCAACCGGCACAGAAGCGTCTGCTTTCACCATGCGAGCGGCTTCAGGAACGGGATAAGGGGAATTGTTGCTGATCCCTTCGGAAATGGAAAGCACGCGCACACCGCTATATCCCGCGGCTTTGGCATAGCTTTCGGCCTGCGCCTTGCCATTGGCAAGGGCACGTTCACGCGCCAGTTTCTTGACCGCGCTGTCATCATCAATCGAAAAATTCGGCCCGCTCAGGTTCGTCGCACCGCCGCTGCTGACCAGTGCGTCCAGAATTGTGCCGAGATTATCAATATCGCGGACGGTTGCCTGAACCTGGTTTGATACGCGGTAGCCGACAAAACGGTTCGTGCTGTTTTCGCGGTCATATTCATAATCGGCATGCAGGTTGATGCCCGTCGTCTGGATATCCTTTTCGGCAATGCCAAGCTCTTTCAGCTTGTCTATCACCCTCTTGGCCTGCTGCGAATTGTCGCGCAGCGCCTGTGTGGCCGTCGGCGCCTTGGTTTCCACGCCGGTGCTGAAAGTTGCGGTATCGGGAGCGCTGTCTACCTGTTCGGATACGCTGATTTCCACGACCGGATTTTGCGCGGTGATCTGCACATTGGCGGCGTGAACAGCTGGGCTGATCCCGATCATTGCAGTAGCCAGACTCATCATTGCGATATATTTCATGATATTCCTTCCGATAATTCCAAAACACAACCGCCCTGTTTCGGCTATATCTATCAACCTCTTAGCCCCTTAACTCTGTTCCATATAGCATGTTTTTATGAAAACGTAACTTGAGCTAACCAAGCATAAGCACTAACGCGCATGAACAATGTCACAACCTCCCATTTTTTCTTATGAGCAACTGTCCCTCCACCAAGGCGAAGGCTGGCTGTTCCAGGACCTTGATCTGCATGTCGGCCCGCGCGACCGGCTGGCGCTTATCGGCCGTAATGGTGCTGGGAAGACGACATTCCTGCGCCTGATCGCCGGACAGATCGAACCTGACAAGGGCAAACGGACGGTTCAGCCCGGCATCAATATCGTGATGCTGGAACAGGAACCGGATTTCACGCCTTTTGAAACGCTGCTCGATTTCGCCATTGCAGGGGATAATGGCCCGGCGGAATATGAAGTCCAGTCTATCGCTTCCCAGCTTTCCACCGATCTGTCGATCCGCGCTGATAAAGCCAGCGGCGGGGAAAAGCGCCGCGCGGCAATCTGCCGGGCGCTTGCACTGGAACCGGACCTGCTGCTGCTGGACGAGCCTACCAACCATCTCGATCTAGGCGCTATCGACTGGCTGGAAGACTGGCTGCGGCGGTATAGGGGCGCGTTTATCACGATTTCGCATGACCGGACGTTCCTGACCCGGCTCACCAAACAGACGATATGGCTCGACCGCGGTTCGCTGCGCCGTCAGGAGATCGGCTTTGGCGGCTATGACGCATGGATGGAAAAAGTCCACGCGGATGAAGCACTGGCAGCGAATAAAATCGACGCGAAGCTGAAGCTGGAGGCCCGTTGGCTGGAACGCGGTGTTACTGCACGGCGCAAGCGCAATCAGGGGCGGCTGGCAAAACTCTATGAAATGCGTGCCGCGCGGGCGGCGATGATCGGCCCGGCCGGAACCGCCAACCTGAAAGCCCAAAGCGACGATGTCCGAACCAAATCGGTCATCACGGCAGAACATATCTCCAAGTCCTTTGGCGAAGGCGATAACGCGCGCACGATCATCAAGGACTTTTCCCTGCGTATCCAGCGCGGCGACCGTATCGGTATTGTCGGCGCCAATGGTGCGGGCAAGACGACCTTGCTCAAAATGCTGACGGGGGAGCTGGAGCCGGACACCGGATCGGTAACGCTGGCAAAAACGCTGAACGGTGTATACATTGACCAGCAGCGCAGCCTTTTGCAGGACAATAAGACTGTGCGAGACGTGCTCGCCGATGGCAGCGACTGGGTTGATGTTCGCGGCGAGAAAAAACATGTGCAAAGCTACCTCAAGGAGTTTCTGTTCGCGCCCAGCCTGATCGATGCCAAGGTCGGCACATTATCCGGCGGCGAACAGTCGCGGCTCCTGCTTGCGCGGGAATTTGCGCGCATGTCCAACCTATTGGTGCTGGACGAACCGACCAACGATCTTGACCTCGAAACGCTCGACCTGCTTCAGGAAGTGATCGCCGATTATGACGGTACCGTGCTGCTCGTCAGCCATGACCGTGATTTTCTCGACCGGACTGTAACCGTGACACTGGGTCTGGATGGCAGCGGCAAGGTCGATATTATCGCGGGCGGCTATGCGGAATGGGAAGCCAAGCGCAAAGCCGATGATGATCTGGCAAAGTCCCGGAACAACGCCGCCAGACAAAGCGCGCCAAAGCCCGCCTCCGCCAAGTCAGCAAGCCCGGCAAAGAAGCTCAGCTATAAAGACCAGCGCGACTATGACATGTTGCCCGCGCGGATCGAAGCGATTGACGAGCGGATGGCACAGATTGCCGAAGCGCTGGCCGATGCCGATCTATATACCAGGGATTTTGCGACATTTGAAAAGCTGACCCAGGAAAACAGCGCGCTCATCGACGAAAAGGACGAAGCCGAAATGCGCTGGCTGGAACTGGCAGAGGCGGCCGAACAACTGCAAAGTTGAAGCGCCTCCGCTTATCCTGAGTGCTAGGCTCGGCGAAGGGCCGGAACTGTCAAATCTCTTTCTGATATTCGCTTGATAGCAGTGATGCCCCGACTTCACTATCGTGCTGGAAATTAACTATAAAATTAAACCCATACCCGCCATTCAAAAATGTGCTGGATGCCAAGCGTAACTATAGCTATTCATTCCATATTCAGCTAATTGAAATGGAATGAATGAGCACGGGCAATAGTTTATGGACGAAGTTCGCGTTGAAATTGCAGCAATCCGGTCGGTGCTTTCCCAAGCCTCGGAAAAAATGGAAGCTCTAAACGGACTGATCATTTCTTCCGGTAGTCAGGTGTGCGCCGAACCTGTTCTGGCAAATGACAATATGGACAGTTGCGAATTGATCCGCCGGGCTGAAAAAATGCTGAAATGGGGGCGTTTCAAGTCGGAAACGCTGAACTTCGGCTCTGGCCTGTTCACCGATTCCTGCTGGAACATGTGCCTCGACACCTATATCTGCGACCTGAAGGGCACGAAGGTCACAGTATCATCCATCGCCCACGGCTCCGGTATTCCGATGACGACCGCCATGCGTTATATTAACGTGATGGCAGAGGAAGGGATGCTGGAAAAATCGCCAAACCCTTCTGACAACCGGATGATATTCCTCTCCACGTCCATGACCTGCAAAGCCAAGATCTCGACCATATTACGCCAGCTTGGCTAAGGCTGGATACGCACGGCTGACTTTGATGACGGCCCCTATATTCTCCCCATAAATCTTCACGACGAAAAGTTAACATCAACGTTAACTACGCCTTAACCATCTTTGTTCATTACGGTTTCTACCAGGTGACGGTTGGGAGATTGCGGGATCTTCGAACCACCCAATGCCGGCATTGCCGGTTTCTTTATTGTTGTCTGGGTAGTCGCATGAGTAACGTAAATATTGAAACGCTCCTCGCATCGAAACTGATCGGTAGCAGTGCAAAAATGCAGCAATTGCGTATGCTGGTGAAGTTCGCCGGTCGCTGCAACAGCTCGATCATGATTACCGGCCCGTCCGGTAGCGGTAAAGAGGTTGTCGCCGATGCGATCCATTGCATCTCGGAACGTGCAGCCGCCCCCAATATCACCGTCAATTGCGGCGCCCTGCCCGAACAGTTGATTGAGTCAGAATTATTCGGCCACGAAAAAGGCAGCTTTACCGGCGCCTATAACAAGCATGTCGGCTTGTTCGAGCAATCCGATCGCGGCACTATCTTCCTTGATGAAATCGGCGATATGCCGCTGAATATGCAGGTTAAATTGCTGCGGGTTCTGGAATCGCGAATTGTGAACCGTGTCGGCGGTAGCCAGAATATCCCGGTTGATGTCCGGGTGATTGCGGCAACCCATCAAAATCTGGGTAATGCCATCCAGAGCGGATCTTTTCGCGAAGACCTGTTTTACCGGCTTTGCGTCGTGCCTATCGAAGTCCCTGCCCTCAACGAGCGGGCCGAGGATATTCCGGCACTGGTCGAGCATTTCCTGGCCAACCAGAGCAATGGCAATCCGCCGCCTGTCTTTACCACAGGCGCATTTGCTGCGCTCCAAGGCTATGACTGGCCCGGCAATGTGCGTGAATTACGCAACGTGGTCGAGCGTGCGACTGTCTTCTTTTCCGGCAAGCAGGTCGAAGCCCATGATATCGCGGCGCTGGTGCTATCTGACATTGCCCCTGCCCTTCATGACAAGCCGGTAACACAGCCCCAGTTGGCTGAAACTACCGCGCCTGAATTGCCCGGCAACCGTGGCAGCAATGTCATCGACCTGAACGCTTATCTGAACAACGAAGAACGGCGGATCATTATCAACGCTTTGGAAGCATCGCACGGCGTGGTGTCAAAAGCGGCCCGCTCAATCAATATCAAGCGCACCACCTTTATCGACAAAATGCGCAAACATCGCATTGATAAACAATGGGATGACAGCGTCGCGATGGCCTCCGGTTTCTAAAAAGAATATTTGCCCTGAGGGAGCTACCCTCGCTCATCTAGTTGGGTGCGATGGACAGCCAGGCCTTTTCAATTTCATGCAGCATTTCTCTTGCTGACTCGGCTTTTTCGATGAAGGACGCACCGATATCCGCCTGAATACGGCGGGCCGCTTCGGCATAAATCTGGTGCAAGGTCTGCGCCAGATCGCCCGCAGCTTCAAAATCCAGTGACTCGTCCAGTCCGTTAAGGATGCTCAAAGCCTTGGCGCGATATTCGAACATTTTTCCCTGATCCTTGCGCCGTGCATTCTCGATCATAAGATCCAGACTGTCCCGAAGCTCTGCAAACAGCACCGCGATCAGATCATGCGGGGTCGCAGACAATATACGGCTATTTTTCGCAACGGATTTATAGCTTGATGCACGGCGGATATTGGATTGGAATGTCATTCTTTATTACTTTCTTCAAATCAGTCTTTATCGAAGGATGCGAATTGTTGTTCGACATAGGATTGGGTTGCTCGCAGCATGGAAAGCTGCCGTTCCAGACCAGCAAAAGTGCTCTGTAATTGTTCGCGCAGACGGTCACCGTCTTCATTGATTTTCTCGCGGCGCTCGTTAATCGACTTGCGGATCGTGGCAAGTCGTTCCTGCGCCAGAGCCAATGCTCCGCTCTTGTCCTGAAGACGCGTGGAAATGCTATCCAGCGCACCGCTGAGGCCGATATTGGTTTCGGTCTTTACCGCGGGTTCCAGCATCAGTTTAACCGCGCCGGAATCAAGGGCGATTGCCGCATCCAGCCGCTTTTCATCAATGGTTAAAGTGCCGTCTCTTTCCGTCCGCACACCAATGTCGGCCAGCGTCCGGAAATCGCCGCTGGCGGTTAGCTGTACGGAGGTAAGCTGACTAAGCTGGCGGATGACTTCCTTCGCACCGCGGTCCCCGGCCAATGGCCCGGCCGTGTCGCCTTCGATGCCCGGCGCGGTCGCATTGTTCAGAGATCGGCGCAGATCGTTATAAGCAGTGACAAATTCCTTCACCAAACCGCGCACATCAAGCGGCTCGCCGTCTCCGCTGATCGTAAAAGTTGTGCCGGGTTCGGCGGCAAGCAGCGATAGCTGAACCCCCGGAATAGCGCCCAGAACCGTGTTGCTACTATTGGTCAACTCTATGCCGTCCACCCGGATGATGCTGTCCTGCGCTGTGCCGATATTGGTCAGGTTCAGCGCCGCCGACGGGCCGCTCTGCGTGATCGTAAAGCCGTTATCCGCGCCTTCCTGCGCCTCTAACACAATCCGCGAGCCTGCTTTATCGGTGATAATAGACGCAGTAACGCCGCTATTGCTGCCATTGATCGCGTCTTTCAGTCCAGCAAGGCTATTATTCGTGGCATCAATCACAATGTCGAAGCTGCCGGTGCTGTTTGCTATGGTCAGCGTGCGCTCGCCAATCGGGTCGGACGCGCTGGCGAAAATATCGCTCATCTCGCGCTGCGCGGTGGCGATTTGCACCACCTCTACCGATGCCGGCAATCCTTCCGGGCGCGCGCCTTCCACTACGGTTGCATTGGCAAGCTCTGTCCGGCTCGAAAGCAATTCCCCCACAAAAGCCTGACCATTCAGGGTTTCCTTCACCGCATCGGCAAAAGTGGTTATCGCCGAAGCCGTTGCCGCCATTGCCGAAATCCGCGTGCTGTTTAGCTGGCTGCGCTGGTTAAGCTGGTCAAGCTTGACCCCGGTGGATGCCGCGACAAGGTCGTTTACCAGCTGGGATGTGTTAAGACCGGAACCGGCTCCGATGCTGTTTATGACACTGCTATACATTGTAATATTCTCGCCTTCAGTATGATCTACGGCACGATGCGGGATGGATTAAGATACGGGTTTGCATTTTGGTTCAGCTTTTCATCAGGCCATGCGGCTCCCGTCCGCGCCGTAGCGCATGTCTTCGGGGAGTGTGATTTTGGGCTTGTGGATCGGACTTACCATTTTCTGGTCAAGCTGGATCAGGAAGCTGAGCACCGCTGCAACCACAGCGTAAAGACGATCGTCAATCACCTCGCCCACCTGCGATGTATAGTAAACCGAGCGCGTCAGTTCAGGATATTCCATTACCGGCGTGCCAACTTCCGCCGCCATTTCGCGCATGGCCAGAGCGATGGCGTCACATCCCTTGCCCAGCACGACGGGCGCGTAATCCTGTTCCCTGTCATAGCGCAGAGCCACGGCAAAGTGGGTCGGGTTGACCAGCAGAACCGTAGCATCGGCAACTGCTTTACGCGTGCTATCGCTCAGCATTTCACTTCGGCGCTGGCGCTGGATCGCGCGGGTATCGGGCGAACCTTCGGTCTGTTTATATTCGTCTTTTATTTCCTGCTTGCTCATTTTCAGGCGCTTGGTGCGCTGGAACAGCTGGATCGGCACATCGATCATCGCGATCATGACCAGACTGGCCGTGATACCCATTAACAGTTTCAGGAACAGCGATGCGTAGCTGGCCACAGCCATGTTCAGATCCTGCGCGCCCATCTGGGCAAGGTCGCCAAGATGCGTGAACAGGATCGTCCCGCCCACCACGCCGAGCAGCAAGACTTTCATGATCGACTTGCCCAGTTCCATCAGGCCATTGGTGCCGAAGATCTTGCCCAGCCCCTTGATCGGGTCGAGCTTTGACGGCTTGGGCTTTATCGCTGACCAGCGGAAACCGAAGGAACCTAGCAAAGCCGGGGTGGCAATCGCCGCGACCAGTAACGCCACGAACAATCCCATGAACGACGGAACCAGCCCTGAAACAAGGGAAAAGCTGCGGTTGCCGACTTCAAATTGCTCTACATCACGGTGATCGAAAACCAGCGCGTTCGACAGCATATCTGCCAGAGCCTGATAAAGCACGCCGCCAAAAATCACGATGGCCACCGTGCCGACAAATGTCACCATTGCCCCGCCAAGGTCGCGGGATTGAAGGACATCGCCCTTTTCCGCGCTGTCCTTTAGCTTTTTCGGGGTTGGTGCTTCGGTCTTTTCACCGCCACCGGGGGATTCCTGGGCCACTAGCGCCCTCCCGCGACAAGTGCCGCCTGATTAAGCCCCATGCCGAGCGCCTCGATAATCGTATCCGCCATGATCGGCGCGGTAATCGCCAGCGCGACCAGACCGACCATGATCGTGACCGGAATACCGACAGCAAACAGGTTGAGCGCAGGCGCGGTGCGGGCCAGAAAACCCATCACAAGCTGGATGAGGATCAGCGCGCCGCCCACAGGCAAGGCAATGAGCAGCCCCATGGAAAACAGCGTCCCGCCAAATTGCACAATGCCCATAAACAATTCAGGGCCAAGAAACGCATAGCCGGGCGGCAAGGCGCTATAGCTTTTTACAATCGTCGCGATCAGCATCAAATGCCCGTCAATAGCGAGCAGCAGCAGCGTCGCTAATATGGTCAGGAACTGCCCGATAACCGGGGTTGATTGCCCGGTCTGCGGATCGGACATGCTCGCAAAGCCAAGGCCCATCGCGTTGCTGATCGTCGCACCGGCGATAAGCACGCTGGCATATCCAATTTGCAGCGAAAAGCCCATGGCGAGGCCGACCAGCACTTCGCCCATGACAAAAATCAGGTTACTAACACTGATCGCCGTGTCCGTAGGCAAAGCGAAAGTGGCGCTGTTAGTCGCGACCAGGCCGATCATAAAAGCCAGAATGATGCGGACTTGCAACGGCACATTGGCGGCACCGAACACAGGCGCAACGACCATCGCAGCGCCGGGCCGGATCATCGCCATCAGCCACATCCATATCTGCGCTTCTACATCGGCAAAGCCCGGTGCGATCATAGCAGCAGGTCCGGTATGCGGTCGAAAATCTCTCTGGTAAAATCGGCGATCAGGATCAGGATCGATCCGCCGAATATCGCGAGCATGACCGCAACCACGACCAGTTTCGGCACGAATGTCAGCGTTTGCTCGTTCACCGAAGTCGCTGCCTGCACCATGCCGAGCAAAAGCCCGATGAGCAGCGCGGGGATCAGCAAAGGCGCGGCGGCCAGGGCCGTGATCCACAAGGCTTGCTGTGCAATAGCGACAAAGAAATCTGCGTTATCGGTCATGGTCTAGGTCGCAAACGAGGCTGCAAGAGAACCCATGGTCAATGCCCAGCCATCCACCAGAACGAATAGCAACAGCTTGAACGGCATGGAAATAATGACCGGCGAGAGCATCATCATACCCAGCGCCATCAATACAGCGGCAACTACCAGGTCGATGATAAGGAACGGCAGGAATATCAGGAAGCCGATCTGGAAAGCGGTTTTCAGCTCGCTGGTGACAAAGGCCGGCAGCATGATCGAAAACGGAATATCCGCGCTGGATTCAAAGCCCTTTTGATTGGACAGTTCCATGAACAATTTGATGTCGGACTGGCGTGTCTGCTTTGCCATGAAACTGTGCATGATCTTGCCCGATTTATCGATGGCATCGGTAAGGGTGATCTGGTCCGAGGAATAAGGTGCAATCGCCTGTTCATTAATCTGCTCGATGCTCGGAGCCATCACGAACAAAGACAGGAATAGCGACAGGCCGATCAACACCTGGTTAGGCGGTGTCTGTTGCAGGCCAAGGGCATGGCGCAAAATCGACAGGACAATGATGATCCGGGTAAAGCTGGTCATCATTAAAACGATGGACGGCAATATCGTGAGCAGCCCCATCACGATCAGGATCTGCAGCGTGATGCTTAGCGGCGCGCCATCGCCGGAAACATCGTCCAGCGCCTTTTCCAGCGCTTCGGAGGCACCGGGCGCTTCGGTTGTAGCCAGAGCCGATATAGGCGCTGCTGCTGGAGCCTGGACCTGTGCAAAAGCTGGTTCCACGGCAAATGCACAGAGGGCTATCAGCACCAATATCCAGAGCGTTTTGAAATTAGTCAGCATTTTTCGCGTCAATCTTTGTAACGCCGCTGCGTGTGACGGAGAGGAGGATCTTGCGGCCCTCAAAATCGACAACTGCCAGCTTGTTATTCACACCGATGGGCAGAATCTCGACGATATTAAGGCTACCCGTTTTCTGGCGCATCATCGTTTGCGGCTGATATTTGCGGTAAAGCCACAGTGACCCGTAAATCAGCAAGCCGATAAGCGGCAGCATGATGACGAGTTTGAGGATGTAAAAGGTCATCAGCCGCGCCTTTCCACCCGCGCGCGTGCCATTCCGTTCGATACGATCTCCGCGATCCGCACCCCGAACTTGTTCTTGACCGGAACAACCTCTCCGCGCGCAACCAGAGTGCCGTTGACGTTGATGTCGATAAGCTGGTCAACCTGACGGTCCAGCTCGATCACAGAGCCTTCACGAAGGTCCATGATTTCGGCCACGGTCATCGACACGCTGCCGACCTCGACTGACAGGCGAACCTTTATATCGGCCAGAAAGGCATAATGGTCCTGCGGCTGGATATTCAGACCAACGGTCTGGGCGGCTGCTAGGGCTTCGCTATCTTGTGTCATATCGTTCATCATATCGTCCTATAGAAAATGCTTGATTTTAAAGGCGACGCCGCCATTTTGCTCGCCAATGCTGCCATAGGCGAACACGCGGTCACCAACGATCAGCGGCACGTTATCAGTCGGGGAAACCGGCAATATGTCGCCCACGGCCAGCCGCGATAATTGCGACAAATCCATGGTCGGACGCGCCAATACAGAACGCACCGGCATATAGACCTGTTCAACGGATTCTTTCAGAGCCTGTTGCCATACGGGGTCGCCGCTATTGGTTTCGCGGTTGACCGGACGGTGCATCTGCGGCTCCATCGCGACCAGACCGTCAACCGGCTGCACGATTTCAAGCGCTTTGACCGCGTGTCCAGACAGCGCCACTCTTGCCGTGCTGACCAGAACATTGGGATCATCCAGATCGAGGTCCAGATCATCCGCGTCCGGATTATCAATGCCGTGAATATGCCCGGCATAGCGAACAGTAGTTTCGCAAACCGCGGACCAGCCTTCACTCAGGCTATTGCCAAGCGCTTTGGCCAGACGGTCGATCATACCGATTTCGGACCGGGTCAGATTGCCCTGGGTGCAGGTCTTGCCATCAAACTGCCCGCCAAAGAAGCAATCGACGCAGCCGGTCAGGAATAACCGGGAAACGCGAACCCAGATAGCAGGGACGCTGACGCCCGCGTGGAATTGCAGGTAGATCGCATCATCGTCCAGCGCCGCACACCAGTCCGCCAAGGGAAGATTGTCGCTGCTCGTCATTTCAACAGCCAGATCACTGCCGGTAATATTGGCCAGGTTGACCTTTAGCCGCCCGGCCAGCCTTTTCTCGACCTTCCGGTATACGTCCAGAAGCATATCGTCAGGGCCGCCTTTTTTCAGCAGGCTGTGCTCGGCAGCTGTCCTTGGGGACATTGTAGCTGAAGATGGGTTGGACATGATTTACTGCTTCTCTGATGGAATGAACGGATTGACGGACGGGGTTACTGGATGACCATGCTGGTGAAATAGACGTCCTCGATCCCGCCAAATCCTGTCTTGTCTTTCAGGGTGGCGTTGATGACTTCGCGCAGTTCTTTTTTCAGCTTGAGCTTGCCCTCGTTGGTATCCAGCTCGAAAGGATCCTGCTGGCTGAGTTGCATCAGCACGGCGGAGCGGATCGCGATTTCGTGATCGACGACATTCTGGATAACCCGCTCGTCATAATAAGTCGAAACAGCGAGCGATAATTGCGTATAGCTTTCCGAATGGGTCAGGTTGGATGTGAAGGGTTCCTCAATCTGGTGATATGTAATCTTGAACCTGTTTTTCGATTGATCGGGCATGGCGGTTCCGGCCTCTTCCGCGCCCACAGCCGTGCCGTCTTTCAGCATGATTTTGGGTGTGTTCGGATCATCAGCCGCCTTGGCCGAGCCGACCATATTTCCGGCCACGTAAAACCCGCCAGCAGCCCCAGCACCGCCCAGCACTGTCACAGCCAAAAGGCCGATGACGAGAGCCTTGACCTTGCTCTTTTTCTTTTTCGGTTGTGTATCTTCCGGGGTGGTTACTGACATTTTGACCTCTAAAATTCTCTAATGGTTTTAATTACTTGTGCTGCACTCAGGCATATAGGCTATTGTCCGAGGAGCCTTGCTGGCCGGGGTCGCTGTCGCCCCGGAGTGCGTCCTGTTGCGCGGTCGTCCGGTTGGGAGTTCCGGCTGCTTCGCCTTCGCGCTCATTACCGCTATTATGCTGACCGGGATTCAGGCCGCCATTATCGGAAGCCGCGAGCATATTTTCCCTGACATCCACCCGCAGGTTCAGGTCGGCGCGGCCATTGGCTTTCAGCAAATCCTGTATCGCCTGGCTATGCTGCACAATCACTTCACGGGCCGCATCACTTTCCGCTTCGATCCGGATGGTTTCCACGCCGCCGCGCGAAACGAACGATACTTCCAGGCGGCCCATGTTCCGTGGGTTGATCTCGAACTTCTTGAGGTCGCCGCTGATGTTCAGGTCGGAAAGTTCATTGGCGAAACGCTCGGCAAATTGGGGTGCGTTCCAGTCAAAGCTGACCGTTTTCGTCACCGGATTCTGAGCCGCATTTTGTGCGCTCGCAAGCGGAGCGGTGGGTAGCGGAGCAGGCATTTCCATGTTGCGTTCCGGATCACCGGTAGCTTGAATCTCTTTCATTTCCGCCAGAAACGGTTTGGATTCTGCCAGGATCGGTTTGCTTGCGACAGGGGCAATATTACGCGCCTTGGCTTCCAGGCTTTGCTGAGGAGCGGCGTTTTCAGTTTTGCGTGTTGCAGCCATCCGAAGGCCGAACATGTCCTGCATCTGCCGCGCTGGAACGGTAGTCTTTTCTGCCTTCTGAACGGCGGGGCTGATATTATCGGTCGTTTCCGCATCAATCGGCTTGGCCGCTACAGCCGCCTTCCGTGCTTCTTTTGAAATCTGCTCATTTGCAACAGGCGCGACAGGAACCGGAGTGGTTGAAGCTGACCTAGCGGTATCAAGCACCGGAGCCTTCTTACCGGCATCAAAAGCGGGAGTTGCCAGAGTTTTCGTCTGTGCAGGCTGGTTTGGAACCTGCTTTGCATCCACCTTGGCGTTGGACTGTTCTGAACTCTGCTTAGGTGAACCTAATATCATCGTGGCTTTGGTCTGCGCTTCGTCACC
>JADKLW010000455.1_pt1 | contig 17046 bp, 15 predicted proteins | sample 8641881 | NCBI WGS metagenome assembly JADKLW01 (sample SAMN16272185, study PRJNA661076) | feces metagenome | isolation source: fecal sample from diarrhoea affected cattle B | host: Bos taurus | place: South Africa: Lokaleng Village, Mahikeng | collected 2019-09 | reverse complement strand
GCAACTGCTTTTTGAGCGAATGCCGGTATGTCGGTGCCCGGTTTTAAAATTACAAGATTGTGACCCATGGATTCCTTTGGCATTTTGCCAACGTGGTTCAGTGTGAGTGTAATTGTACCGACGGATGCGCGCAACTCATTTTTTGTAAACTGCATTTGATCATTGCTGTCAATCGACAGGTTATTGCTTTTGGTACTAGTTTCATCGGTTACGGTTTCCGCCGATTCCGTTGGAACTGCATGTTGATCGTGAGTGTCTTCCGTTTTTTTGTCACTGCCACAAGAATTCAGCGCAAAAACTGCAAATGCTACCAAGGCAAAATTTGATAATCTTTTCATGATAAAATTAAATTTAGAGATTCGGGATTGTCCCATTATTACTACTGCAAAGATCGGCACAGAAGAGCCGGCCGAACTATGACTTGAATCATATAGCAGAAATATTTAGTTAAGGTGCTTTCGTACGACTTGCAGAAGCATCATCAGTAGTCCCGCAGGAAGTAAAGCCGTTGCTGCTAAAAGATAAACCGTCAAATTATCGACAGTGCCGAATTTCATGAAAGTCATAGCCCCTTGCAGAAACAACAGAATTTCGGTAAGCAGAAAACCGCAATAAAAAACCAGTGTTCCCCACTTCCAATAACCACGCTCACGCCCCAGGAAGTTGGACGCCGCTACAAAATAAAACAGAAAACCCGTTATGAGTCCGAGTGCCGAAAGGTGAATGAAACCAATGGTCAAATTCCGCACTTTATAGGATGCGGTGGCGACTGCCGGCAATGCCGTAGCCAATTGAAAACCGATTTTGAGTACGAATGAGAATAGCGATAGCAGCAACAGATTTTTAGACGCATTAGGAAAGCATTCTGATAACTTCTTCCAATTAGGAAGTAAAAGCGCCAAGAACATGCCCAGCGCGCCAACCTGCAACACCAATCCCGCCAGGTTTATGTAAAATAAAAATGCATCCGGAAAAAACCAGCTCAGAGGAAGCGCCCAGGTGAGAATAACCGAATAAAGCAACAAATGGTAAAAGAACCGGAAGCGCCTCGCATCAACCACAACTTTCGCATTAAGAAGCATCGCAAAAAATATCGCCAATACGGCAAAGACAAACCATCCGTTAAACTGGAAGTGCAGAAAAAACTGGATAGCCGATTTATAAAACGGTGACAATTTTCCGGCAATATTGGCTAAAATCCCCAGCGACCACGCTCCCATCGTCGATACTACCATAAATCCGAGTGCCGTTCGCAGCAGTGAACGCGGAATTTCAGAAACGGAATGCGTGTCTTTCCAAATTCTGTAACTGAAAACATAACTCAGTACGATGTGCAGTGTGGAAAACACAATCGAGAACAGGCCGTAGCCCTGAATAGGAAATGAAATCATCATTCCGATTACAGATACTTGTGTCGCCCAGAAAAGCTTGTTGTATTTTTTTGATTCGCTTTCGGGCACAAACTGATATACGAAGAAACAATATATCATCAAATATACCCAGCCTAGCATAGCGATATGCGAATGGGCATGAATAAAATACCGGAATTCAATTGGTATCGGAATTACCATTGTATACCGCAACAGCAAGCCCATTACTGCGGCGATAAGAAAATTTGTGATGCAGACAGCCAACCAGCTTTTGCGCATGATTTTTTATTAAGCCCTAAAAATAAGCTGAATCCCTGACGATGGAAAATCTTCGGCGGTCAAAATTTTTCGCGAAGTTCCCAATTCACCTAAAATAGGCGTGTCGTTTACAAAATATTGGATAAAGTACTTACCGGAATACCCCGTGGTTCTCAGATACGAGATCATTTCGGTCATGTCGTCTTTGGAAATCAAATCGGAATGCAGCGTGGTTCGCACTTCAAAATCCATTTTGCTTTGAATCAGCATTTGAAGGCTTTGGTTGAATTTATCGTAAAGATTGCTGACGGTGATTTTCTTGAAATTTCGCGGAAGCGCCTTATAGTCGAGTGCGATGTAATCGACTTGTTTTTCGGCAATTAATTGTTGGAGCAGTTTCGGCGCCGATCCATTTGTGTCAATTTTGACGTAATAACCACGTTTGCGAATTTCGCCGATGAAATCGGGCAAACCCTTATGAAGGGTACATTCGCCGCCACTCAGGACCACACCTTCGAGAAGTCCTCTCCGTTTATCGAGAAATGCAAGCGCTTCATCAAACGAAATCTTTCCCTTGCCGGTGACAATATCGGGATTATAACAGTACACACACCGCATATTACAGCCCGCAAACCACAGAATGCAGGCTGTCTTATCCGGATAATCCAGTAAAGTAAAAGGCGTGATGCTATATAGCGGATTTGCCACTATTTTTCAGCAAAGTGCGTTCGCTGTTTGTGCTCGCCCTTCTTTCCAATGTTGAAACTTTCAACAGGACGGTGATAGCCCATTACCCTAGTGTAAACTAGGCATTTACTCCTTTTTTCGATGTGCTTGGTCAGGATGTCTTCAGTTTGTGTTTTCATATTCTTCTGGTTTAAGGTTGTTGAGTATTAAATCGTCGCATTTCGGACAAAATTCGTGTTCGCCGGTGAGATAACCGTGCACCGGACACACACTGAAAACAGGCGTTACCGTGATGTAGGGAAGTTTGAAATTCGTCAGTACTTTTTTGACGAAAGTCTTACACGCCTCCGCCGTGCTGATCTTCTCGCGCATGTACAAATGCAGTACGGTACCGCCGGTGTATTTGCATTGCAACTCGTCCTGAAGCATGAGCGCTTCATAGGGATCGTCGGTAAAATCGACCGGAATCTGCGAACTGTTTGTATAGTAGATGTTTGCACCTTGACCCGCTTGTAAAATATCCGGGTAGCGTTTTTTGTCTTCTTTAGCGAAGCGATAGGTGGTGCCTTCCGCTGGTGTCGCTTCCAGATTGTAAAGGTTTCCGGTTTCTTCCTGAAACTCCTTCATTCGCTTGCGGATATGCTCGAGTATTTCGGAGGCAAGTGCAATTCCATTCGAACTCGTAATCGTATCGCCGCCTTTCGAAAGGTTCCCGATCATCTCATTCATTCCGTTGACGCCTATGGTCGAGAAGTGATTTCGGAAATGCGAAAGATATCGCTTTGTATAGGGGAAAAGTCCGCGGTCGTACATCTCCTGAATAAATATCCTTTTCTTTTCGAGCGTCGATTTTGCGTTGTCGATCAGATAATCCAGGCGTTTGTACAATCCGGGAATGTCACCCGAAAACAAATACCCGAGTCGCGCCATATTTACCGTGACCACGCCTATGCTTCCCGTCATTTCGGCACTGCCAAACAATCCGTTTCCGCGTTTTAGCAATTCGCGCAGATCAAGCTGAAGTCGGCAACACATGCTGCGTACGGCGTTAGGTTTATAAGCTTCGGGGTTTTCAACCTTCTCGCCGTTTTCATCTGTCAGGTATTGGCTTCCAATAAAATTCTGAAAATACGACGATCCGATCTTGGCCGTGTTTTCAAACAGCAGCTCGACATTTTCGCTTTCCCAATCAAAATCCTCGGTGATATTCACGGTCGGAATCGGAAAAGTGAACGGTTGGCCGCCTGCATCGCCTTCAGTCATAATGGTATAATATGCCTTGTTGATGAGATCCATTTCGGGTTGAAAATGTCCGTAGCTCAACGCAACCAGCGAATCGGCTCCCCGTTTTTTGGATTCCGCGAGCAAATCGGCGTCATTGATATCCTCAAACAGATGCCTGTCTTTTTTGGTCGGTATCTGATCTTTGAGATCCGATGGCGCGGTCCAGTCCAATGTGATATTGGTGAATGGCGATTGTCCCCAGCGAGCCGGCACATTGAGATTATAAACGAATCCGCGAATAGCCTTTTCAATTTCAACATACGAAAGTTTGTCCTTGAAAACATACGGTGCAAGATAGGTGTCAAACGAACTGAATGCCTGTGCGCCTGCCCATTCGCTTTGAAGAATCCCTAAGAAGTTTGCCATCTGGCCGAGTGCCTCGCGAAAATGCGACGGAGCCCTGCTTTCGACACGCCCGCGAACGCCATTAAAGCCTTCGTTAAGCAACACGCGCAAACTCCATCCGGCGCAATATCCGGTCAGGCAATCCAAATCGTGGATATGGATGTCGCCGTTTCGGTGCAGATAGCCTTCTTCTTTTGAATAAATCTTATCCAGCCAATAATTAGCGATGATTTTCCCTGCGGTATTGTTGACCAGACCGGCATTTGAGTACGACGTATTCGCATTGGCATTGATCCGCCAGTCGGTTTGACTGATGTATTCCTCTATGGTTTGCGTACTGTCGACATAAGTGGTGTCATCGTTCAATCCGTGGAGATGCTCGCGCTGCAGTTTTCTAGTATGGCGATAAAGCATGAACGACCGCATTACGTCGAAAAGATCCTGCTGATACAGTGTCTTTTCGATGATGTCCTGAATTTCCTCGACAGCCCAGGTTTCCTTTTCATCCAGGAAATTCATTACCGTATTAAAAACGCTGTTGTTGACCGGCTTGCTTACGCTGGCAAATGCTTTGGCGAGCGCCTCTTCAATTTTGTAGCCTTCAAACGGCTTGTATGAGCCGTCACGCTTTATCACATACTTTTCCATAATGGTTAGTTTCGCAGTTCTTTTTCCATTGCGATTGCCCGTGGAAACAGAATGTTATTTTCCAGATGGATGTGCGTATGAAGATCCTGCTCAAACTCCTGAAGCATAGCAAATGTCACGCGATAGGTGCTGCATGCGTCGGCGGGCGGCGTGTAATTGTCTGTTAGTTTTGCGATTTCCTCGAAACGTTCCCCTTCGGTGGTGTGTTCGTCTTTCATCATCGCTACCGGATTCTCGACTGTTCCGAAATGTGGATTTTCCAAAGGAAGGTTACCTGCTTTTGCTTTGATCATTTTTTTGATGAATGGGAACAGCATCAGTTCTTCTTTCTTCATGTGTGCGGCGAGTTCACCGGCCGATTCATAGAACAGATCGTGAATGGTGAATAATTCCGGGTGCCTTTCACCATGTACTTTGCACAGTTTGTTCAGATATTGAATCAAAACGGGCGACTTTTCCTCCACATAGCGGTGGTGTTTTTTCTCGATGTAATCGATCAGCAAATCGGATGGCCATGATTGGTAATCGGTTCCGTTACCCGACAAATCGCTTGCTGCCCGCGTGAGTTCTTCGGTTAGGGTGTTGACAGAAACGTTTTTCTTCTCACAAACTTCTTCCAATGTCCTGTTTCCTTTACAGCAGAAATCGATTCCGTACTTTGAGAAAACCGCTGCTGTTCTAAAATCCTCTGCTACAATTTCTCCAATTGTAATTTTTGTATCTACTACCATGTTTTAATTTGTTTAAAAAGTTACTAATTCATTATTTTTCGAATGCTCGACGATAAGTGTAGCCACTGTGAGCATATTTATCAGTTCGGTGATTGGTTTTGAAATGCTTTCGGTCTGGAAAATCGAATCGGCAATTTCCTTAAGGTGCTGAATATCGAGCAATGCTTTATTGATAGCGCTGTCAATATGATATTGTTCCAGCACCGATTTTAAATTATCTTTCAGTTCATCAATTTTTTTAGTGGAAGCCGCCACCGAACCGACGGGGAATTTGTTGACATAAATCGTAGTGGAATGTGAGATGTCGTCTATAGTATCACAGACTTTCACCGATGCCTGGTGCGCAAACACCAAAGCCTCCAGAAGTGAGTTGGACGCCAGCCTATTTTTTCCATGTAAACCTGTGCGCGCACATTCACCTATGGCATACAGATCATTGACCGTCGTTTGCGAATGCTGGTTGACCGTGATTCCGCCACATTGATAATGTGCAACCGGGATAATCGGGATGCGGTGTTTCGAAGGATTGATGCCTTTGCTTTTACAATAATTATAGATTGATTCGAAATGGGTTTGGAGTTTCTGAATGTTCAAATGGGTGCAATCCAGGTAGGCATGTTTTTGCCCACTTTTACGCAGTTCTTCGACAATCGCTTTCGACACAATGTCGCGTGTTGCCAGTTCGCCATTAATATCGTACGAAAACAAAAAGCGTCTTCCGTTTTCGTTTACTACATGTGCTCCCGCGCCCCGAAGTGCTTCTGAGAGAAGGAAACTCGGATTCCGATCGGGTTCATACATTGCCGTTGGGTGAAACTGCATGTAGTGCATATCCTGGATTTGTGCTTTTGCACGGTGGGCAATCGCAACTCCGTCGCCGGTAGCAATAGGTGAATTGGTGGTATTCTTAAAAATCTGACCGCAACCGCCAGTGCTCACAACGGTGACTTTCGCCCGAATATATCGCACCACATTTTCATCGTCGAAATACCAGGCGCCCACGCAGTTGTCGGTTTCGGTGACCAAATCGGCGACGTAATGGTGTTCAAGAATGGTTATATTTTCAAAGCGTTTCACCGCTTCAAGCAATGTTTTTTCGATTTCAAATCCGGTGTTGTCTTTGTGATGCAATATCCGAGGTTGCGAATGGCCGCCTTCGAGTGCGAGATCCCAATCGGATTTATTTTTGTCGAATGCCATTCCGAGGTCGATTAGTTCCTGCAAACGTTCAGGCGCCTGATACACGACCATCTTCACAATTTTCGGATCACTCTCGCCGCCGCCCGATTTAAGCGTGTCATTTATATGTTGGTCAAAACTGTCCCTCAAATTATCCATCACGGCGGCAATCCCTCCCTGTGCGTGTAATGTGTTTGACACTTCGGCCTTTTCCTTGGTCATTATCGTAATCGAAAGGTCTTTTCTTTTGCTGGCGGTTTTAACGGCAAATGAAAGTCCGGCGATTCCTGTTCCTATTATGAGTATATCTGTTTTTCGCATAATCTGCTTATGAAAGTTCCAACATGCGTTGGATTGGAATTAAGGCCTTGTGCCGCAACTCATCGGTAATCCGTATTTCGGGAGAATTATTTAACAGGCAGCGATACAATTTCTCGAGCGTATTGAGTTTCATGAACGCGCATTCGCTGCAGGCACAGGTATTGTCGTCATACACCGGCGCGGCAATCAATGTTTTGCCGGGAACATCTTTCGAAAGTTGGTGAAGAATTCCGGCCTCGGTCGCGACAATGAAAACTTTAGTTTCGCTGTTGCGGATATAATTCAGCATTCCTGAAGTTGATCCCACATAGCTGGCTACGTTTAGTATCTGGGATTCCGATTCGGGATGCGCAACGATTTCAGCTCCCGGATGCTGTTTATATAAGGTGATTAGTTTATCTAGTGAGAATGCTTCGTGCACAATACACGAACCGTCCCACAATAGAAGATTCCGATTGGTTTCCTTTTGAAGGTATTTTCCGAGATTCCGATCGGGTGCGAATAATATTGGTTGCTCTTCGGGAAAGGATTCTATAATTTTTTTCGCGTTTGATGACGTACATACGATGTCGCTAAGTGCTTTGATTTCGGCTGAACAATTGATGTAGGTCACCACTTTGTGATTTGGATGCTCGGCTTTCATCTTGCTGAAATCTTCGGCCAGACAACCATCGGCCAGCGAACAGCCCGCATTCATGTCGGGTAGCAATACGGTTTTTCCCGGATTGAGGATTTTTGCCGTTTCGGCCATAAAGTGCACGCCGGCAAAGACAATCACATCAGCGTTGGTCGAGGCTGCTTTCTTGGAAAGTTCGAGGCTGTCGCCTACAAAATCGGCTATTTCCTGAATATCAGCTTCCTGATAATAATGCGCCAGGATTACCGCATTTCGCTCTTTGCGCAGCCTGTTTATTTCGGTAACCAACATTTGTTTGTTCATATCCGTGATGCCTTTTCAAAGTATCGTTACGATATATTGTTACGATCTGAAGCAAAAGTAGGACGTTCAAAACAAGCTGTTTATGACTGCAATCATAAGGATGCAATTTCTGATACTATTACACCGGAATCGATGTCAATTCGGCTTCAGCCAAATCGAGCGCCATGATGCTGGCGACAAATTTGTCTTTAAAGAACGATCCCGTGGTAAACAAATCCCTGTAATAGGCTATTCCGTCAAGAAGATTAGCGCGGAATTTAATGAGTTGCTTGTCGGCAAGCGAACCCGATTTAATTGCGGCATTCAAAAACTGCAAATACAGCGACAATTCCTTAATGAATAAGTTCGGCCGGTTATCCGATTCCATTATCGAAGGTCCACCGTAAATATGCTGTATCATTTCCTTTAGCGAATACTGCCGTCCGAAATACGCGATATTGGGTCCGGGACAAACCACCACCCCGTCATCGCCTTTAATTTTAATGTCATTTTCATGCAGCGATGCATTCGCCAGTCCGACGCACAGACAAGCTTTTTCAGTAATCGCTTCGTGTTTGGCATCATATTCAGCTGAGGAAATTGTAGCTGCTTCAGAATCCAGTTGTTTAATTTTTCGCTCCTGATATTTTCGGGAAGCCGTACAGATTCCCTCTTTGCCATATTCGGTGTTGAGCGCCAGGAATTTCTTGGGACACGGACTTCCGGGTTTCTGATTATCGATACGTTTTTGCCGGTTGAAATCGGTTGTGGTTCCTTTGACGGTGTTGAACGGGACGCCTAACGGCGACAGGTTGCTGGTGTACAAATCGGCTTCGACCGCTTTGGCTAATAATTCTCTGGTGGCGGCATCAACCGAGGTAGCTTCGGGAACCAACAAAAAAGGTGAACCCCAGCCAATCGAATCGGCATTGTAATGATCGATCAAAAATTGATGCTCTTCAGCGGTGCCCACGCCGCCCTGTACGCTTATCTTAATGGGCAGCGGCGATTGCGGCACAGGTGCGTTTTTCAGCAAAAGTGCTTTCGTTAATAGTTGGTGCATCGAGTCAATGAGTTCCTCGCGTTTTTCTTTGAATTCTTGCATGATCGGGCCCAGCAGCAAGCCATCGGTTGCAAAGGCGTGACCGCCACAATTCAACCCCGATTCGATGCGGAATTCTGAAACCCACAGGCCTTTTTTGGCGAAGAAATTTCCCTGTATCATTGCCGATCTGAAATCGCTAACCTTAATGGTGATTTTCTTTCGGAGTTTAGAATTTTCGTCCGGGAAAAAATCGGAGAAATTCTCGAAATAGCCATACAGCCTCGGATTGAGTCCGGCTGATAATACTACCGACGATTGCAGCGTGCTGTTCGCAAAGCCGCGCAATGCAGCATGGGCATCGTTAAATTCGACTGGTAGCGGAACATTTTTTTCGAAATTTTCCCGATCGACTTTTGTCATGATATTCACATCAATGTCGCCCGGGTGCAGATGATCGTTGCAAAATTTAAGAATATTGTCCTTTATAGACCCGCTCTCCTGGATCATGTTCTCAAGTCCCTTTTTGATCTCCGACGTCGTTGGAAGCATTGCCCTAAAATTTTCCAGAATCGCTGCATTTTCAGAAAGTTCAGCTTTGAATGCCGTGAATTTTTCGTTCACTATTTTGTCGACAAGATTCAGGTAAGATGTGATCCGTTTTGCCCGGTAATCATAAATTTTCTGGGTGATTTCCTGATACGGGATATTAAATTTACGGCTGTAGAACGCATTCATCTTTTCGATCAGATCGTCGTCCATAATGGAAATGACAGATGAGATTCCGTATTGCGCCACTCGAATGGGGCTGTCGATAGTAAAAGCCAGTCCCATTACTGGGATATGAAAGTTATGTAATGCTTGCATTAAATATTGTCTTTTTTATTGGGGGTAAAGATTATTTTTCTTTCGACGGTAAAAAATGATTTAAATCATATAAATCAAAATTTCATCGTCCCCTGAAAAGCATCCTTAATATCAGCATCAAAATCAGTTCTGAAAAATAAAATTCAGATAAAAATTCCGCCCTTGTCTCGGAATATTATTCCAATCGCCAAAAGTTGAATAGTACGCATCGAGCATATTGTCTATGCCCACTTTCGAATGCAGCCTGTATGATCCGATCCGGAATAAATAGCCAGAATTGAAATTAACGATGGCATATGCCGGAGTTGCATCTTCGCCGTACGAAGGCGCGAAATTCCGCTGTGCGTTGTTTCCGTGTAGCTGCACTTCAGCTGAAAAATCGCTTTTCTGGTACGCTAGCGCCGCGTTGTAGCTGAACGGGCTGATAAATGGCAGGTTTTCATTTCCGTTGTCGTTCCCGATGTTATACTGCAGTTGCAACTTCGTTGTGAAGCGTGGGGAAATTTTATACGCTGCTTCGGCATTCGCATTGAAAATCGAAGCGTACGGTAACGATGTATACAATTTCACTCCGTTGGCACCAATCGTCATCGGCAACATTTGAGGATCCGGCATGCCTATGATATAGTCGATGATATGAAAATAGCTGGACGAAATTTTCGCTGCAATCTTTTCCTTTTTATAACCGACCGAAATGCTGCCCTCAATCGATTTTTCATTTTTCAGCATCGGATTACCCACATAATCGAAATTGTCAAAACTGTTGAAAAGATAAAACCCATAGCCTTCAGACACCGAAGGTGCGCGTTCGCCATATCCGATTCCGATGCTGTAACTGAAAACTTTATTGAATGAATAAGTAGCCGCCAGGTTTTTGAGCAGTCTTTCCTTTGTTTTCGGCATATCGGGATAAAATATCCGCATGCTCTGAAGGCCGAATTCGCTGGCAACAGTATTATTGTGATAGCCTGTACCACCTGAAATTCTCAGCGTCGACGCCGGCGATAAAGCATAACTTTCCTCGATGAAAATTCCGCTAAAAAGCGTTCGGACATCGGGCCAGGTGAGCATAAACATCAGGTTTTCATCAGGATTATCGGGATACATAGTCATCTCGGCGTCCGAAATATTATAGTACGCATTGAGGTTAATTTTGAAATTGTGCTTACCTGATTTTCCTGTCGCGACCGAGTAGCCGCCAAATGTTTTGGTCTTGCCGGGCATATCCATATGGATCGCGACATTTTCGCGTTGGGTATCGTCCATAATGTGCGTGACTTGATTGTAATATATCTTCGATTCCCAATTTGAAACAAGTCTGGAGCTAGGTTTGACCTCATATGTGACCGATGTGATAATAGCCTCCGCAAGCGAAACATCCATAGGCAATGCCGGATAACCTACATCGGTGGCTTTGTCGTAAATCACCGATGCCTCGACGACTTTGTTATTACCCAAACGCAGACCCGAGGTGGCCGACAAATTCAGTTTGGAAAACTGTGAGTATGGAACTTCGATATTATTGCCTGCTGTGTAGTTTTCGGAATCGCGGGACATCACATCGGTATCCATAAAAAAGTTTTCCTGCGAGTAATTAACCGCTGCTCCAAAAATTTTCTGGCTTGCATTGGTTTCGAAACCTGAACTCAGCGTGGTTTTCCAACCTTTCGATCCAAATCCTGTTCGGTTACGAACTAAATTGACGGCGCCTCCTATTGTCGAACCGTAAGTGCTGCCATGCTGTCCCGAAGTAATGGATGCTTCGGCGAGATTTGACACCTCAACATATGAGGTTATCGGATCCATTTTATCGGTGCAGGCGCCAAAAACATGCATTCCTTCTATCGTAACAAGCGTACGCTCTGTCGCCATACTGTTTATTACGGGCTCCCAGGCATAGCCACCCCGTTTGATCATTGTGATAATTCCCGATTGCTCGAGGTAATCGTCTATCGAAGCAAGCGGTTTTGCCTGTTTGAGGTTCAGTTCTTTTTTTGGCGTGATCAGGATGACTTCTTCGAGCTGAATCGAATCGATTGTTTGCGAAAACGCACACGGTGAAGCCAGTAAAATCAAAGTTACAAGTAAACTTTTCATGATGTTGTAATATATGGTAGTCCAAGGCCGGAGTTTAGCGGCCAAAATTTTAACTGAATTGCGGTTGGAATTAATTTTATAGAATAGTGCAATTGCTCTTTCGAACAGCTCTATGCAAATTTGCGAGGCATTTTTAAACGCAATACCTTGTTTTTAAAATTCCAATTCAAAGAAAATACTGCTTTCGGGATTGGTATCGGTTACAGGCTCGCCTTTAATGACAGCAGCATTGGCGTCGAGCAATTGAAGGTTGATTTTCCAATAGCCGGTCATCGTGAGCGAAAGCGTTCCGTGATATAAATCGGCGGCACCGGAAACCAGATGCTGATTGTTTGGCGAACCGTGATTTCCCATACTTGGCATGCGCGGATCGATTTTCAGCGTATAACCCTGAACTGGCAAATAATGCATCATCGACTGCTTTTTATACACCACTGCCGACATAGCGTTCAGCGCCACCTGCGGATTGATCGGGTCGGCCATGGCTACGATATAGTTTTCACCATCTGAACCGGTAAATGATACCACGCGTCTTTTTGGCGATGCGGGAACCGAAATAAGATCGCTGGCTGAATACGACACTCCGTCGATCTCATAATCGACTCTCAGCGTCCAGTATTCGCTACTGTTTTCCGCCATTTGAAAAACGATATAACCATGGTGGAGGGTTTCCTTTCCAATGGTTTTTGTAACTTCGGAAAACGGACACGAATGTTCCATTGCAGTCATGTGCATTAGGGGCATCCAGGAAATCGAAGCATTTTGGACATAGTGGCTATCGGCTTTATCCTTGATTCGCAAAGAGATGAGATTATAGCCTTGTTGAAGCATCCCGGTTGCCGAATACATTTCAACGATATGAGACTCATTTTCGATTTGTTGTACCAATGTATGTTGGTCGATTTCGTCAGCAATCGTGGGGGTTTCATCAGGCGAGCATGATATAAAGACAGCAAGTATTGCAACAAAGATATATTTGAAGGATTTCATCGTAAAATTTTTAAGTATGGATAATTGGGCCCTGCCACAGTCAATCTGTGGAAAGCAAATACGCTAAAAATTAAACTGATGCCGGCGGATGGAATGCCGAATCGGAATCCTGATAGGAGTACAAATCGCAGTAGGCTTGTGCCACTATATTTGAAGTTACAGCGGGGACCGAAAGCCGATAATCAGCAGTTTCAATGTAGAACAGGATTTCAGCTGCAAAATGATTTTTGCGCTCCGGGAGGCTATCTGGAGTGTCGGCTGCTTCGGCGAGTTCACTTGTAAGGTGGCATTTACCGTTGCATTTTAAATTTTCCGTATCTTTATTAATACAGAGTTCGGCAACGATGTAATCATAATTGACTATGTATTCGACCACGGGAATTACCGGCCTGAAGACAAATGTCATTGCGAAAAGTATGAGTAGCATTCTTTGCATAGGACAAAGTTAATCTATTGTGCGATCGACCCAATATGACCTGCCTCATATCGAACCTTGTCATGCTATTATAAATTTGCAACGAACAAAAATATCTACTTAAAAATACTGATTGATGACAATGAAAACATCTTCGTGGCTTAAAATTTCGCTTGTCAACTTGGTTATTGTAGCGCTGCTCGGATTGTTGATGCGCTATAAAATCGGCTTTGAGTTCCCGTTATTTAATCAGAAATACATCCAATATTCGCATTATCATTTCGCTTTTTACGGCTGGGTGGCCCACACGTTAATGGTGTTGATGACGCATGCGCTTTTTAAGGATAACGCCGATTTTAAAATAGCTCGTTACCAGCCCGTTTTTATCGCGAATCTGGTTTCGTCCTATGGAATGCTGGTTTCGTTTCTATCTTTAGGTTATGGCGCGGTGAGCGTAGGCTTTTCGGTTGCGGCGATTTTTTCTACATACTGGTTCAGCCTACTATTTATAAGAGATCTGCGGTGGTATAATGTAAACCAAATCGCAGCTAAATGGTTCCGCGCGGCACTTTTCTTCAACTTCCTGTCTACATTGGGAGTCTTTGCATTAGGCTATATGATGCTGACGAAAGTAATAAACCAGGATGTCTATATCGCGACGTCGTATTACTTCCTCCACTTTCAATACAACGGCTGGTTTTTCTTTGGCTGCATGGGGTTGTTTATAAATTACATCAATGGCGTTGGACCTGTCCACATACAAATTTATCGATTGTTCCTGGTGTCGTGCATACCCGCCTATTTTCTGTCGGTTTTATGGTTGCAGATGCCCACCTGGCTTTATGTAATTGTCGTGGTATCGGCGATTCTTCAAACGTATGCCTCGGTTTTGCTGCTGGCGGCGCTCTTAAAGTTTCGACCTGCCGAAATCATTAAACTGCCGCTTATTCTGCGGTACCTGTTATTATTTGTAGGCCTGGCGTTAAGCGTCAAATTATTGTTGCAGCTTGGTTCGACAGTTCCGGCGATCAGCAAACTCGCTTTTGGCTTCCGTCCAATCGTAATTGCCTATTTGCATTTGGTGCTGTTGGCGGTGATCAGCCTGTTTTTGCTGTTTTACATTTATGCAAGTGATATTTTTTCACGGTCGGGAGCGGTGCTTACAAGTTTGCTGATTTTTTCAATCGGCGTGTTTCTTAATGAACTTGTCCTGGCTATACAAGGTATCGCTGCCTTTAGTTACACATTGATACCATATGCCAACGAAATGCTTTTTGTTGTAGCAGTTATATTATTTTTAGGCTCTATTCTACTGGTTTGCTACTCGAAAAAAAAACAGATTCTATGATATAACTCATAATGTAACTCGCTAATTAGTAGGTTATTTGTGGTATTAACCAACTAAAATCGAACATTATGAAAAAATTAATCATCCCAATGTTTTGTGCATTGATGCTCGCTGTGGGTTGTAAACACGCCGAGGCCGAAAATGCAGTCAGCAATGAAACTGAGAGTGTAGAAAATGTAGGCCAGTCGGGGGTTGTTGACGAGAGTTCCCGCCCGAATGTGGTTCAAATGGCCGCACAAAGTGAAGATCACACCACATTGGTCGCGGCAGTTAAGGCCGCCGATCTTGTAAACGCGCTCAGCAGCGCCGGACCATTCACTGTTTTTGCACCCACCAATGCCGCTTTCGACAAACTACCAGCGGGGACTGTTGAAGGATTATTAAAACCTGAGAAGAAAGCCGATTTGCAAAACATACTCGAGTACCACACTTATGTTGGCGTGTTAAAAACCGACTATATGCAAGACGGACAGGAGTTTGAAATGGTTTCGCCGTCTAAAGTGAAAATCACCAAACAAGGCGACAAGACTTTTGTGAACGGATCCGAAATTGTGGCATCGATCGAAACTGCCAACGGAATCATCCACGTGATTGAGGATGTTCTTTTACCAAAGTAGAAAAAGTTACTTATTAATTCAGAAGAAGCGCTACCGAAAGGTGGTGCTTTTTTGTTTGGATGTTGGGGCTTGGGTATAGGGTGCACGGTGCAGGGTAGCTGCAACTGAGACTGAGACTACTATTGCAACGGCTGCGTTAGGGATGGAAGCGAAGTGCCGCGCACTGCATTATCGATAAGAAAATAACGCTTTTTACGATGATACCTCGCGAAACGCTTCCCGGCGCATCTATCATCTTGATTTCGTCAGATCATCACGGGCAACGCCCAAAAAAACTATAAATCCTTTCTTTTGAATTTCCTGAGCGATATCACAAACGGAATCACCGCCCACAGAACCAGCAGCAGAAATGAGACCGCCAATCCGATGGAAGTTCCGAAAAAGTCCTTGAAAATGGCACCCGTGTAGCCCATCATCGCAGATACGTCCAGATGCAGCAATATTAAAATGCGCGCCAGGTCGATTGGACTCAGCGCCGTAATCCCCACCATGGCATTTTCGATGGGATACTCGGCGAGCTGGAATAGCAGGAAAAGAACGATGCCGTCGAACAGCAATGCGAAGTAGAGCCACGTCATGATTGCGATTCCGATGCCTTTTGCTTTGTCGCGGGTCAAAATCGAACTCAGGAATGCCAATGCGACGAAAATCACCGATATGAGACATCCGGTTGTGATCATCATGAGTCCGACCACATCGGGCGAATTCACCAATAGCGGAATTCCGGCACCCACAAAAAACGCGAGCACCATAGACAGCGACAGGCTCAGGAACAGACTTATCCAAATTTTGGCTCGGCGAATGGGCTGCCCTAACAAGAGCTCGATGAACTCGGAACTGTTGTAAATATAGATTGTCGAAAACAGCACCGATACGAGCGGCACCGTGAAAAGTATTACATTGAGAATGGTTAAGATCCCTTTCGCCGAATTGTCCTCGAGCGCAAACGAACTCCACGACAAAATGCCGAGGATAATCGCGTATGACAGCACGATTTTATTTTTGAGGATATCCAATAAGATAATTTTAATTAGCCTGTTCATCTCGTTGTTGCCTTAAAATTTTTGCAATTGATTTTGAAATTCTGTCCTCGCCGGTTTCGGTTTGCAGCTGGCCGATCTTTTTGTGGAATATGATCTGGCCTTCCTGCATAAACACGATTTCGGTAACCAAATCGTCAAGTTCGCTTAAAAGATGCGACGTGATCAGGATGAGTTTTCCTTTTTCTTTTTCCCGGATTATTTTTTCTTTGAGAATTTCGGAAGCGAGTGGATCCAGACCTGCTGTTGGTTCATCCAGGATGAGCACATCGGGATTAAACAGGAATGCGAGCACGGCGCTGACTTTTTGCGTGGTGCCGCCCGAGAGCGTACGCATTTCCTTATCGTGCATTTTGTCGAGTCCGAATGCATGATAGAGATCTTCGTCGAGGGGTTCATTCGAATTTCGGATTTTCTTGATCATGTCGATGATTTGCGAGATCGTCATGTTATCGGGATAGCGGCCAATTTGCGGCATATAGCCAATATTCTCGCGGTATTTGAATTGGCCAAGTGTGACCTGACCGTTAAATTCGATTCGGCCATCATCGGGAATTACCATTCCCAAAACCGATTTGATCAACGTGGTTTTCCCGCAGCCGTTTGGTCCGATCAAAGCAATGCATTGCTGCTTGGCACACGAAAGGTTCACATGTTTGAGAACTTCGAGTTTGCCGAATTTTTTATAGAGATTTTGTATTTCAATCATAGTGGCAAGGCCTTCATTAAAGGTGTTTTGTCAATAAAATTATCGGGAGTTATGCTGGGCAGCACTTTCTCTGACTTATCCAACAATGTAATCATAAAGCTTCGGTAAAGCAACATTGTCGACGGATTGCTTTCGGTCAAAACAGCAAAAAGACTCAGTGGATGGTAGGGAACATCGCC
>JADKLW010000454.1_pt1 | contig 17062 bp, 13 predicted proteins | sample 8641881 | NCBI WGS metagenome assembly JADKLW01 (sample SAMN16272185, study PRJNA661076) | feces metagenome | isolation source: fecal sample from diarrhoea affected cattle B | host: Bos taurus | place: South Africa: Lokaleng Village, Mahikeng | collected 2019-09 | reverse complement strand
CTGACACCCATGTCCTGAGCCGCTACCACCCTTCGCGGCCCGCAGGCAAAGAGTCCTAATCGCTGGCTACCACCCGCATTCGTCGCGAGGGCGCGCGCCCCACGAGAAGCAAAAAGCAAAAGCAGCACCACCGCGTGGGCGCGTCGCCCCCGGCGCGAAGCTTTTGGCATGGCCGGCAGACTAGCGCCTGCATTCGCCGCGAGGTCGCAGCTCCCACGAAAGCAGCACCGCACTTCACACCGTGGGAGTGCCGCCCCCGGCGCGAAGCTTTTGTGACGCCAGCGGCGCTTCTTCAGCTGCATACCCGTCGGGGTTCATCGCTTGCCAACGCCAGGTATCGGCCATCATTTCCTGCAATCCACGTGTGGCCTGCCAGCCCAGTTCACGAGCGGCCTTTGCCGGATGCGCCCAGCACTCGGCGATGTCGCCGGCACGGCGCGGCACGACTCGATAGGGAATTGCGCGGCCGGACGCCTGCTCGAACGCTCGTGCCATTTCAAGCACGCTATAGCCAGTACCCGTGCCCAGGTTCCAGACATGCGCACCGCTTTGCACCGTGATGCAGTCCAGCGCCTTGAGATGCCCGGCAACCAGATCCACCACATGGATGTAATCGCGAATGCCGGTGCCATCACGGGTCGGGTAGTCGTCACCAAACACGGCCAGCTCCGGTAACTTGCCGACAGCCACCTGGCTTATATAAGGCAGCAGGTTGTTCGGAATGCCGTTCGGGTCTTCGCCGATCAAGCCGCTTTCATGCGCGCCCACTGGATTGAAATAGCGCAGCAGCCCGATCCCCCATCGGGAATCTGATGCCGCCAGATCCCGCAGGATTTCTTCCACCATCAGCTTGGAGCGACCGTAGGGGTTTGTCGGAGTGCCGGTAGGCTGGCTTTCGGGAATGGGCATCTGCTCCGGTTCGCCATACACCGTGGCCGAAGAACTGAACACCAACCGGAACACACCCGCCCGCGCCATGGCTTCGCACAACTGCACCGTACCGGCAACGTTGTTCAGATAGTAATGAAGCGGCTGCTGCACGCTTTCACCCACAGCCTTAAGCCCGGCGAAATGCAGAACCGCATCAATACGATGGCTGGCGAATAGCAGATCCAGCAACGCCGTATCGCGAATGTCCCCCTTGATGAATATCGGTGCCCTGCCGCAAATCTGCTCGACTCTACGCAGCGATTCCACAGAGCTATTGCAAAGGTTGTCCAGGACAACCACATCGTAGCCCGCCTCAAGCAAGGCAAGCGTCGTATGGGAGCCGATATAACCGGCGCCACCGGTTACCAGAATTGTTCCGGTCAAAAGTTAAATTCCGTTTCAGAAACGACTACAGAGGCAGCCTAGGAAGCTTTGCGCTTCGCGGAATCAACGTTAGCTGAAGCGTTGTTGATAGCTTGCTCCAGATCATCGGCGACCCGCAGCGTTGCTTGCTCAGCATTTTGTTGCGCGAGTTGCGCCTCATTGCTAGCAACTGCTGGCGTAGATGTTCGTGGCCGCAACTTTTCTAACAGAAGCAAACATGCAAACTTCGAGTTAGTGGTCAGGTAACGCTTCCACATCCGCCCCGGCTCTTGAATGACGCGATAGAGCCATTCAAGCCCATACGCCTGCATCCAGCCTGGGGCGCGTTTGACCTTGCCGGCAACCACGTCGAAGGTTCCGCCAACGCCCATCACAAAGGTCACGCCCAACTGGTCGCGCCAACGGTTGATGAAGTTTTCTTTCTTCGGCGAGGTAATGGCGACGAATAACAGCTGAGCGCCAGATGCGCGAATTTTCTCCACCATCGCCGCTTCGTCATCCCAGAAATAGCCATGGTGGAAGCCAGCGATGTTCAACTGCGGGTATTGCGCCTGCAGCTTTTCGGCGGCGCAGCTGACAACATCGTCCTTTGCGCCAAGTAGATAGACGGAAAAAGTGCTGGCCTCGCTCATAGCCAGTAATTGGTGGAATAGATCGACACCCGCCACTCGCTCGGGCACGTTATGACCCAACAGGCGGGCACCAAGCACTACGCCCATTCCGTCAATGTTGATGATGTCGCACGAGCGTACCGACTCGTTAAGTGTTGCATCCTCACGCATGAGTACCAGCTTGGCGACATTGACCACCACATGCTGGGTAAAGCGTTCCTCCGCAACGGCAGCGCGAACGACCTCGACGGTTTCGCCCATGCTCGCCACATCCATAGGGCAGCCCAACACTTCAATTCTATGCATGACTATTCTCGATTCGGTCGAATACGTGCCTGAACGGCTGGTTTAGCGGCAGGGCATTTCCGCACGGTGGCGGTTGTAGAAGGCCAGGGAGTAGTAAGCCCACGCTTGGGTCCAGCGGGTGTAATTGATACGGTTAGTCAGCCAACGAGTCTTCTGATAGACGAACTGGCCTTTACCCGGGAGATACAACAGATCGATAGCCCGCTGCACTACCTTGTCACACAGTGCGAAGTCAGCCGCTGTGCCGCCAACCTTGATCAAGGTAAAAATTGCCTGAGCAAAGCTGTGCATGTCGATGGGATAGATCGCGTTGTTGTAATACTTGGCAGTGCCATCTTCGGTAAAGAAGGTATCTACGTAGTACCGATAACCAGCGCGAATGCACTCATCGAATTCATCAGTTTGCACCGCATCACGTAGCAGGCAGAGCGCTTCCAGATTGTAGCCAGTATGAAAGCCATCGATGAATTGGTGATGATGACGAGCGCCGTATACCCAAGATCCATCGGCTGCCTGCTCATCAACTGACTGCCGGGCCACTCGCAGCGCCTGCTCGACCATGGTTACGTCGCCCAAACGCCCCCCAGCAAAAGCGCACCAAGCCGCACCCCATAGGCTGGCGTTATGCACAAACGCTTGTTCGCCGGGTATATATGCGTAGAAGCAGCGCCCATCGGCTTCGGTATACAACATCTTAGAAATGAAACGTGCAGCGACCAGCGCAACGTCAATCAACTTCTGGTCAGCGCACTCCTCGCCTAACTCATACAACGCACGCGCTACATAGCAAGTGGTAATGATGTTCGGCTTACCGGCCGGCACGTAAAAAGCTCTGGCTTGCCAGTCGAAGTGATACCCCCAGCAACTATGCGTCCACTCCTTTGGGTTGCTGCGCTGGCTTAGCAGCCAGTCGGCAAGGTGATTGGCTTCATCCAGATAATGCTTCTCGCCGGTACGCCGGTAATCCTGCAACAGACCCGCTATGAACAAGCCAACGCCTTTGGGGTTGCGCTTCTTCGGCACACCTAATAATGGCCGTAGATTGATCGGTGAACGCTTGCCAAGCTGAAGCCAGGCCAGTCGTACCCATTCGCTCCGATATACGGGAGTAGCCTGCAGCAGGCGGCTGTTAAGCAAATCGAATGGGTCGTGGCCAGCAAAGCATGCCTGACGCACCTTATCTAACAGGCGTGAATTGAGAGAGACAAGCGTATCCATACAAGGTAATGCCTTTGTGTCTTGTGCAAGCAATTAATTTATAGAATTACTTGCTGATGGCCATTACTGATTTCGTGAGCCCAACAAACCGCTCTTTGATAATAGTTGCCTCCGGAAAAAGCGCTTTCATATCCCTTTCGGTTAAGAGATGCCAATCTGGTTGTGTTTTTTTCACCCATATTCGGTTTGAAAATCTCAAGAATGGCAAAAGAAACTCACGGGAAAGGTAGCCAGCAAACGGCAGCCACGTATGGCTTTCTATCGGAAAATACTTATTAGGCGTTTGCACGTAATAATATTTCCCAAGCCGACGTATTTCGTTTGCAAACTCATGCTGATGAAGCAATGATGCCTCCCTGAAACTCCTGGAGGAAGAAACACCCCATAGTTCATCTTTGGGTATCGTCACATGCTCAATAACAGATGAGCTATAGACAATATCAAAAAACTGATCCGGATATGGCAGGCTACCGCTTTGCTCGATTACCACGGGTGTGAAACCGTATAATCGATGCCCCTCCATTACCACCGCCTCGTTAATATCTGCAATATAGATATTTTCAGGCCTTATATTGGTCCCAACCAATATTGCATTGATAGCTCGACCAGTTTCAGAACCAAAATCTAAAATTTTAGTTTCTTCGTCGAGTTGAAAATTCTCAAGAAAGACTTTTGCACGTTTACGTCGCGCACGCTTCGACGCACGGTTAATCAATCCCTGTATCATACGAAGTCTCCAATTAAAATTCTTCGGTCCGAAGTCATCGGCATAAATGAAATCATCGACTCCACCGCCAGTACCGTGGCCAGGCTGGTCGCCATCAGGCAGTTGTAATCAACGCAAGGCTTACCGCTCTGCAGGCCATCCAGCCAAGCGGTGATCATGTGCTTCTGACCTTTGTCCTGCACACCCAGCTTGTTGCGTTTGGCATTGCTGTCACCGCTGAACAGCGCAACTTCCTTGAAATCATCGATCTGTGCCGAGCGACCGCCCCCAAACACCTCGATGTACTCCTTGGCCATTGCCTTGGAGCCGTCCGCTGTATAGGTGATGTTGGCCACGCTGCCGTTTTCGAAGGTCAGCGACAGGCACAGATTGTCGTTGAGTAGCGCAGATTTCTCCGCCTTGCTGCTGCCCACTGCATATACGGTCTTTACGTTGCTGCTAACCAGTGCCGAGGCTAGGTCGACGAAGTGGCAGCCCTCGCCAATCATGCGCCCTCCGCCGACCTGCGGATCCTGAATCCAATGGTTCGCCGGGATGAAGCCGGCATTGATGCGGATGTTCACCACCAGCGGGCTTTTCACGCTGGCGAAATGCTCGATCACTTGTCGAGTAGCCGGCGCAAAACGGCGATTGAAGCCGACCATCACTTGCGCTTCACCGCAAGCGGTATAGGCATGGTGAATTTCAGCCAACTCAGCCACCGACATGGCAAGTGGCTTCTCGACGTAAACATGCTTGCCGGCCTGCAAAGCATCGCGCACTGCCGCGCCGTGTGTATCGTGGCGGGTCGTGACGACAATAGCGTCAGTGTCGCTTTGCAGCAGTTCGGAAAAATCGCCAGCACAGAACCCAAAGTCGAACTGCTTGGCTACGCCCTGGGCAGAACGGCCGCTGGCGGTTACCAACCCACAGAAGGCAACCTTGCCGCTGGCCTGCATCGGCGGTAACAAGCTAGCTGTTGCATAGTTGCCGGCGCCATAGAAGGACAACTTCACCTTGTCGCCACCCAGCGGCGCTGGGTTGACGCTGATGCGCGACGAGTCGGCAGGATTCAATGCCATAGGATTGTATCGAAGCAGGATGCCGAGATATGGCTCGGTCTTGGCCCCCTCGATCAGTTGATATGCCTTCGCAGCCTCCTCCACGGGAAAGCGATGGGTAATCAGGCTCTTGATGTCCAGCTTGCCTTGAGACACCAACGCCAGGAAGGTTTCCATGTTGCGCTGTTCGGTGAAGCGCACATAGCCCAGCGGATAGTCATTACCGTTTTCTTCATAGGCCGGATCGTAGCGGCCCGGCCCGTAGGAGCGAGAAATGACCACGCTGATTTCTTTCTTGAAGTAGTCCTCGCGTGGAATGTCCATCCGTACTGCACCGACCACCACCACGCGCCCCTTTTCACGGGTCACTGATCCGCACATCTCAATGATTGCGTTGCTGGAAGTCCCAGCGCAAACGAGCACGCCATCCACGCCGTGGCCAGCCGTCAGTGCATTGCAGATGCTAAGCGCATCACCGCCAGGCGGCACGCCGATAGCACCAAAGCCTTCGGCACGCGTGACAAGCGAAGGGTCAAGGTCCGTACCAATCACATTGCAGCCGTTGGCCTTGAGCAACTGCACGGCAATCTGGCCGAGCAGACCCAGGCCGACCACTAGGAAGGTTTCACCCAGCAGCGGTTCGGCCAGTCGTACGCCCTGCAGCGCAATGGAGCCGACCGTGGTGAAGGCTGCTTCCTCATCGGACACGTTGTCCGGGATCTTCACCACCAGGTTCTTTGGCACCGCTACATATTCGGCATGGTTGGCGTAATCGGCGCCGCCGCAAGCAACCCGGTCACCCGGCTGAATACCTTCAACCAAACCGCCAGCAGCCACCACGGTTCCAGCGCAGCTGTAACCGAGCGGGGAAGGCGAATCCAAGCGGGAGTTGATGGTTTGCAGAGTCTTCTTCAAACCCTCAGTCTGGATCTTGCCGATCACCTGCCTGACCAGATCAGGACGCGCCTTGGCCTTTTGCAGCAGGCTCTTCTTGCCCATGTCGATCTTGGTCTTTTCCGTGCCGGCGCTGATCACTGAAGTGCTGTTACGCACCAGTACGAACTTGTCGGTAAGGGCGGGTACGGGCACATCGTTGATTTCAACAACGCCAGTGCGCAGGGTTTGAGTGACTTGCTTCATGCGTACTCTTGTAGGTGTGTAATGGTGGACGAAGGTTGTGTTGGAGTACCGTCTAACTGCACGTCGATATGGCGCGTTTTGCCCGAACGCGTTAATGGCAGTGAATCGCAGAGGGCAAGGCTTATATCAAAAAAGCCCCCCCAGCGTTGAATCTGCTGTTGCAGAATGTAGGCTTGAAATTCTGATGAAAGGGTGCCGAAGCGCGGCACGATGCACAGCTCAATTCTGCCCGCCTGCCTTTGCCTGATTTGATATTGACGAACCTGTGACCAGGTGCGCTCATCAATAACCACCGCCATTCCAGAAATTTTCCCGCCATGGCGGTCTATAAGAAAGTTCTGCTCTCGGCCTTCAAGTTGCTTGATCTTACCATTGACAATCAAACCGTGATCCTTGGTTCGATAGCGGATGATGGGCATAAGATCGTTCCAAAGATTGGTGCCAACGATCTCATGGCTGTCCCGATGGTTTTCACTGATTGAGTAAAGCGGCTCAAGCGAATAGCAAATTTCCTTATCGCCCGGGGTGTAGCGATAGAAGCCCAGATTTGTGCGCTCATTCAACCCGTAGTGCACGATAATCGGGCATTGCCAGTAAGCATGCAGAATTTCCAATTGCGGAATGGTGGTAGGCTCCGAACCCAGGAATATCGCCTTGATCGGCCATGGTCTGGTCGGAGCATAAGCCTGCAATAAATAGGTCAGCTCGACAAAAACCGCAGCATAGGCGTGGATGAAATCGAATCGCCTCTGATTTAGCTGTTCGATTATTTTTGCAATATACCTGGCGCTAATGTGATAGGGGGAAACAAGGGTGGTTCTACCCAGCGCGGTGACCGGCGACTGATCACTGCGTCTTATACCTTCGGCAGACAGGCGTAATACCCATGAGCGTACGCCTTGATAACCTACTGCACCCCAGCGCACATCGAAAAAGAGCTTTTCTATATCAGAAGCGCTTTTGGGTCGCCATACGCCAACACCCCGGCCCGTAGTGCCACCACTCGTTGCATACTTTGCAAGCAATAAGTTTGCGCTGCGGCGAATATAGCGTTGCGGAGAATCCATCAGCTCGTCTTTTTCGAGATACGGAAATTCGCCTAGAACCTCAAGCGGCGGCTCATTCAGAATAACCTCCGAAGAAAGGGCCAGGTCCCGGTAGGCCGGAACGTGCCGCACAGCTGTCAATAATATATGCCTTAGCTGTTCTTCGATAACTGCCTGTCTGGTAAATCTTTCGGAATCGATAATACCCTTAAGGCGGTAGTAGCCATGGAAATATATAAGCCTGCCTGGGATTAAGTGCTTGTACTGGTGGTAGCGCGCTTCAAGATATTTTTTCATTTGACAGGCCGTTACTGCTAGCCACTACGAAAGATAAGGAAAACTATGAGGGTTCAATCGCTACCAGCTTCGTCTTTCCTGCGGGAGTTAAAGGTATTGAGTCGCACACGACCACGGATATATCGAAGAAATCCCCCCAGCGAGCTCTCTGCTGATTTAGGATGTAGCTCAGAAAATCGTCTTCGATGCGTTGATAGCGAGGCACTACTTTAATTTTAACTGCGCCCGGCTCACTCTGATAAACCTGGTACTGCCTGACTTTTGACCAAGTTACCTCGTCAATAACCACCGATGTACCAGGTATAAGATTGCCGTTGCGATCAGTGAGGAAGTCTTGCGAGCGCCCGTCAAGAGAATGGATTACAGAATCTTTGATAATTCCGTGATCTTTTGTTCGGTACCGGATGAGCGGCATTACGTCATTCCATAGCGATGTGCCGACAATTTCGGTAGTGTCAGGATAATTTTCACTGATGGAATACAGCGGCTCCAGCTTGTAGGTAACAGCATGGTTGATGTCATTGTGGTAATAAAATGCAAGGTTGGTGCGCTCGGCGAGGCCGTAGTGAAGGACGATCCCGCAATTCCAGTAGCGCTGTATAAGGTGAATCTGTTCTATATTTGATGGCTCAGATGCAAGAAATATTGCCTGTGGCTTAACTGGGGGAGGAAGCGAGTTACTTTGCAACAGGCGAGTGAGCTCAGCCATGATTGAAGGGTACGCGTGGATAAAATCAATAGTGCTGGCACTGAGTGCATTAAAAATAAGGCTTAAATGCGCCGAGTTCACATGGTAAGGCGAGAGCATTAACTTGTGGCCCGATCTCCAGACGGGATGTTCATCTTGGCGTCTACGGGCATCTGCACCAATACGCAGTATTGTCGATTGCGTAGCAGAATATCCGAGAGCCCCCCATCTGACGTCAAAAAAAAGTTTTTCTATATCAGAGGACGTTTTTGAGCGCCAAATGCCAATGCCTCTACCGCTCGAGCCGCCGCTGGTTGCATATTTCGAAAGGAGCAAGAGTTTTTTGCAATTTATGAATGATCTCTGATCATCCATAATCTGATCCTTTTCAATAAAGGGGAATTCGTTAAGCAGCTCTAGCGGGCTCTCGTTGGCAATGGTTTTGGTGGTAATTGGAAGGCCCTTGTAAAAGGGTACGTTCTTCTTGGCAATCAGTAGGGTGTGGCGTAGCCGTTGCTGAATGAGCTGTTCGGTTTTGGCTGGTGTGGGATTTAATAAGGCGTCACGAAGTCGAAAAAAAAGAGGCGAATGCACAAGGCGCTCAGGAAGGTAGTGCTTGTGGTTTCTATATAGTTTTTCGAGTAATTCTTTCATTTCAACGCCCTGGAGTTAGTCAATTGCTTCATCCAGTTTGAAGAGTCCGTAGTTGGCAGGGAGCCCGCCGGAAAGAGACGTGATCGACGCTGAGGTCGAAGTTGACCAATGAATGATCTCGTCAATAAAGGGCGTGTCGATGTTCAGCTGAGTTGCAAACCACTTTGCAATGCATAATCCGTATTCGATGTCGTCTGTGAAAAAACGGTGGGCAGTATCAATAGAAAACTCCTTTCCATTGCGAATGACAGGTGGCTTGATTTTCGATAATGTTTTTGAGTTCTGAAAGGATTCTTTGACGTCTGTATTGTCGGAATCGTACGAGAATCGCTCAAGGGTGAGATAGTCGAGCATGTAGTCGAAGTTCTTCTCGGGGTATCGAGATCGAATACCTTGACGAATGAGTGAATATTCAGCGTCAAGTTTTTTAAGAAACTCTGCGGAATGCTCGTTGTAGTCTTTGTAGAAATACGGTATGTCGGATTCTTGACTCCAAAAGCCCCCAAATTGTACGAAAAGCGAGTAGCAGCGAGTGGGGTGAATGATTTGGTTGTCAACGGAAAGCGTCAGCGAAAGAAAATTTTCGGCCAAGTGGAAGTCACCTGTGCCAAACCACCGATTGCATATATCATTTAGAAAAACGGCATTTAAGTGCTCAAACTTTTCGTGGTCACTCAGTGCAATTATGTTTCGTGCTTTGCAGCCATAGTTAAGACCGACCTTGCCGTACTGCTCGGTTCTGCAAATCCAAGGCAGTAAGCCTATCGAAAAATACACAGCAGAGCGTAAGTTGTGACGTTCGATCAGGCTTTTGATCATCCAGTTAAAGCCGCCCTGACCGTACAGTGTGCCTATGTATACAAGTTTGCTTTTATCTACATAGGGTGCTGTTTTTTCTAGTGCGTTATAATACTGATGCACTGGCATGCATAGCACGATGATGTCTGAGCCAGGTATTAGTAATGAGTAGTCATCAGAGACCTTATCAATCTTCCCTTGTACGATTCTTTCAGAGTGGCCTTGTTCAATTATTTTCAGTTGGGGAAGGGATGACCATAGATCTGGTTTTGAGGTAAGCAGCCTAACCTCACAGTTGGATCTTGATAGAAAGGCGATCAGTGAATAGGTGCTAGCCCCCCCGCCAACAATTGTAATTATCGTTTTTTTCATAGAATTCTTTGTGGCTATTGGCTTATAAACGCTCTAAGCGTGGTAATTAATTTTTGCTCAAACGCAGCCGCGTTATAATGTGAATGGTACTTTTCTCTGCTGGCGGTTGCGCAAGATGCTAAGTAGTTGGGAGATTCAATGTAATTAGTCATCGCAGTGGCCAATGCCTCAGGTGTGCATTCGTCCAAGACCTCACCCGTTATTCCATTTTCCACAATGTTGGGTATAGCCCCTTCCCGGGTAGAGATAACAGCCAACCCGCAAGACATGGCTTCCAGAATAGAGAGTGGGAAGCATTCATTTTTAAATTTTGTTGGCAGTACAAATACATGCGATGAGAGCAGCTCTCTATATTTCTCCTCACCGAATTTTGGACCTAAGAGCTCTATGTTCTTGTGCGGATTATGTGTCAAAAGCTTTTCGATCTCACTTGTGTACGTTTGATCGCCGGATTTGCCAACGATCTTGACTTGGAGTTTATTTTGTAAATCGGGTGGCAGGAGAGAAGCTGCCTTCACCAAAATATCCGCACCTTTCGTGCGAACCAGATTAGATAGGTAAATAAAAGTAATTATGCCGTCGCTTTTTTCTATGTTCAATTGCGGTGGAGCAGGGACGCCGTTGGGGATGGCGACCAGTGTTCTTGTGTGGTCCCGTACATTCTCCACATCGTGAAAAAGCGACTCGGACAGGTGGATGATATCCACACCCTCGAAAACCAGGCGGTATACGGTTTTCTTAAAGCGCGACTTTAATGCCTCCGTATTTATGCCTTTGCCGTGCATATGGAAAACCATTTTTGCGCCAAACATCTTGAGCATTACTGCGAGTAATCCATCCTTATAAAAGGCCGCTCCATGGGGGCTAAGAGTGAGGTAAACAAGCTCAGGCTTAAATATCAGATATGTCTTAAGAGCAAGCAGATAAATTTGCAGAGTTGCCAAGATTTTTTTAAAAGAAACCTTGCCCAGATCAGCGATCTCTGCTGCTGGAGATATGTTGACGTATCTGGTTTCAAAAAAGGTGTTGATAGCCTGGCTGTCCATGATTGTCTTGTTTACAACCGATGCGCCGTGAATTGGTGGAGGAAGCTGGATGAGAAATAAAATTTTATTCATGTGAGAAGTTCGTTGTCTTGCCTAGTTGTATGCGTGCATTTGATTGGATGCGCGTATAGTTAAATAGCAATCCAAGAGTTGTCCAAAAAACAATAGACATATATGGGCCTTCGAGGACGACATTGAACATTGCGAAGAACAAAATTCCGAAATTTGATGATAAAAGCGTAACCAGTATAACTTTAGACTTGTCTGTACGCGATCTCTGGATGGCTCGAATTGCGTCGGCATAGATCTTGTAGACTAAAGTGAGAAAAATTATTACACCTGTTGCACCTATGTGTAGGAAATAATAAACAATCGAGTTATGTATCCCGATAAAGCCATCTACCGCATAGTCTCTACCGGAAAAATTAAGAACGGGAACATTGTAGCCCCAGCCGACGCCAAATATTACTTCAATAAATGACATGCTTGAAATCGCGTGCATCCAAACTTTAAGGCGCCACGATGCGTTGGGGTCTTCATATATAGATGAATCAAAAACTCCGGTAATCCTAGATATCGCTTTACCGCCAAATTCTGGTGCGGCTAACATCACAGCTGCTATTCCAGCAACGCCTAAAAATATAAATATACCTGCCTTGTTAAAGGCGGATTTGTTTTTTCCAAAGAAAAACAGGATAACCAAAGTGGTTGCGACCATCGCTAGGCTGCCACTTCTATGGGTTATAAGGAAGTTAACCACAAATATGCTCAGGCCGATAATAGCTATATTGGTGGTTTTATTGTCTGAACCCTGTAAAAAACGGCATAGAGTGTAGGCATACAGAACTAATATGCCTACTAGTTCATAGTTCCCATATCTGTATACCATGTCGGTGGTAGTAATGTTTCCCAGGCCTAATGCAAACCTAGCAATAACGTAAATGACTGAAATAAATGCAGCAATAATGATGGTTTTTAAGGCTTTATTGGAACTTTTCTCTGTGTTTATTAGCATTGTGGTAAATAAGAAAAATAGGGAATAATATATTGCTGCGTACTCACGTATTTTAAAAATGATTTCGCTGTTGTTGTCTGCTAGTAAGAGCGATGTACCCCAAATAAAGAATATGGCCCATAGGGCTATTATCTTCTGGGTGTTAAGGTTCTTTGTTTTTATTGTGTTTAGGAAGCTTATTGATAAGCCTATTAGGCTAAGACCAATAAATAGCTCGGTAATATAGATGTTTTCGCCGATAGAGAGGTAGGAGAAGTCTCGGTAGAATATGCAGTTAAGAAATAGGAATATTGAGAAAATTCCTATATAGTAGTTTGTTTTTTCTCTATTAGAATTTTCTGTTGCTTTGATCATGGTTGCTCTTTTTTGTTTTGCTTGTTCGATTGGCGGGCCACCGCTTTGCGGATTACGGCTCTTGGCTGAATCCATTCGTGGTTATAGGTGGCAAGCAATGTATTCGGATTTTCAGGTGATTATTTTGCCTTGAGCTCGCTTTTTAAATTGTGGCGTATGATTCCCGCGCAGCAAATACTCAAAGCTAATTCGGAAGCGCCTAATAGGTAAAGGTATTGTGATATTGCTCCGTTTCCGCTTCCTATTAGCTTTGCACCTATGAATATTAAAAGAGCTGTTGTTAATATTGGCAAGATTATCAGTGCGTCCTTTTTTAAGGCGAATATTTTTGTAAATGCTGTTGGGGCGATACAGCTCATAGCGGTTATTATGCTTACGTCTATGAGTATGTCTTTTTGAAGTCCGACAAAGTTAATATCCAGTAGGGCTAGAAGCCACTTGATTAACCATAAGCAGCCAATGCAGGCGGCCATGGCCATGGTGATTAAGTAATCATGGCGCTTAGAGTTCAGTGATCGCATGATTTCGCTGTATTGCGCTTGCACTAGAACTCTTCTCACTGAAAATAGTATAAAAAATAATTTGTAGGCTTCAAAGTAGTAGGAGTGGTCTTCTGCGCTTATGTCGTTGGCGATGACTAAAATTAAGCTTGGCTTTAAATTGTTGTATATAAATACGACTAGTGCCAGCATAGTAACTACTTTAAGTTCGGCAAGTTCTGGTGTTCTGAGTCGCGGTAGATAGCTAGTTCTTAGCATTTTCGAGGCGGTGGCGCCGCAGATAAGATAGCTTAGGCCAGAAATTGCGCATATCGTCAGTGTTGATAGTTCTGGGTCTGTATATATAAGTGCCGTCATTAGTAGGATACAAAACACGACCGCCCTGAATAGCGATGCCAGGCTGCCCTTTGTTGGTTGGCCCAGTGCGTATAATGCGTATTCGCCGGAAAGTGCCATGGGTAAGCTTGCTAATCCCAATAGATAAATATTATTTTGGGTTGTGCAGTACAAAATAATCGAAGCTAGGCAGATGGCAATGGATAAGCCTACGCGCAGACTTTGGGTATTCTTATATGATCTTTCCCAAGAGTCGGGATTGAGGGCGATTTCACGTGTTGCATTCTGTATTAAACCTAGTGATACAAGGCCGGCAATGATGGTAAGAATACTTTCATATCTATTTAGGTCGGCTATTGTTTCTGGGGTAGAGATAGTTAGTGCTGTGTATGTGTACACTAGTGTTGCTGCGTATGCAGCGCCGGTAATTAGAAGGGTTTCAATTACTTTGCGCATTATTTCCAAGTCCGCAGCTATCTACAACAGTCATCCGTGTTTTTGTAAGCTCTTGGAACTCTCGATGTTTTACGAGTAATACAGCTACGTTAGCCCCATATTCTGCTGAGCTAACGCTAACAAGTTTTAGTCTGCCCGCAAAGTTTGCCGGCAATTCATGAATGTTCGGCTCCACAGCCAACACTGGGCCGGGGTGTCTCAAAACGATCTGCTGAGTAATCGCCAACGCAGGGCTTTCCCGCAAGTCATCAATATCCGGCTTAAAAGCCAATCCAAAGCAGGCAATGGTCACGTCCTTCGCGGTTTTATCCGGGTTTTCCATCAGGTATTCCGCAACGGCTTGTTTGACCTTGTTGAGCACCCATTCCGGCTTGCTGTCATTCACCTCTCTGGCGGTGCGGATCAATCGCGCCTCTTCCGGCGTTTTGCTGACGATAAACCAGGGGTCCACGGCAATGCAGTGGCCGCCGACGCCGGGGCCGGGTTGCAGGATATTGACGCGCGGGTGGCGGTTGGCCAGGCGAATCAGTTCCCAGACATTGATATCCAGCTTGTCGCAGATGATCGACAGCTCGTTGGCGAAGGCGATATTGACGTCACGGAAGCTGTTTTCGGTGAGCTTGCACATTTCTGCGGTGCGGGCGTTGGTGATCACGCATTCGCCTTGCACAAAGATCTTGTAGAGGCTTGCTGCCGCTTCCGAGCATTTGGGCGTCATGCCGCCGATAACGCGGTCGTTCTGTACCAGTTCGCGCAGCACGTGGCCGGGCAGTACGCGCTCGGGGCAATGGGCAATGCGAATATCGGAGTCTTCGCCGTGGCTTTGGGGAAAGGTCAGGTCCGGGCGGGCTTCTGCCAGCCATGCCGCCATTTGTTCGGTGGCCCCTACGGGGGATGTGGATTCAAGGATGACCAGGTCACCTTTCTTCAATACTGGAGCGATGGCCTTGCTGGCGGATTCGATATAGCCCAGGTCTGGCTCATGGTCACCCTTGAAGGGTGTTGGCACGGCTACCAGAAAGGCATCAGCCGGCTCGGGCTTGGTAGTAGCGCGCAGGTAGCCTTCGGTTACTGCGGCCTGCACCACCATATCCAGGTCAGGCTCGACGATGTGGATTTCACCCCGGTTGATGGTGTCGACGGCGCTCTGGTTGACATCGACGCCGATCACGCGCTTCTTGCGCGAGGCGAATACGGCGGCGGTGGGCAGGCCGATGTAGCCGAGGCCGATGACGGAGATGGTTTGAAAAGGCATTACGTCGTCCATGTATAAAAATCAGATAACACGCAGAGCGGGTTTGGAAGGTTTTTCGAGGGCTTCGTCGATGGCGCTTTGCAGGGCTGCGGCTGCGTTGACGCCCAGCAGCGCCTCGATGATTCGCGCACTCGCCTGACCATCGCCGTAAGGGTTGTGGGCATAGCTCATGGCTCGGTAGGCCTCTGCGTCGAGCAGCAGGCGGTTGATTTCGCGGACGATATTGGTGCCATCGGTGCCCACCAGTTTGACGGTGCCGGCTTCGACCGCCTCGGGGCGTTCGGTGGTGTCGCGCATGACCAATACGGGCTTGCCCAGCGAAGGCGCCTCCTCCTGAATGCCGCCGGAGTCGGTGAGGATGATGTGGGCGCGGCTCATCAGGTGAACGAACGGCAGGTAATCCAGCGGCTCGATCAGGTGCACGTTGTCGATACCGGTCAACAGACGGTTCACCGGCTCGCGCACATTCGGGTTGAGGTGCATGGGGTAGACGATGTCCACGTCTGGATGCAGTTGCGCGGTGTCGAGCAAGGCCTTGCAGATACGCTCGAAGCCCCCGCCGAAGCTTTCACGGCGGTGGCCGGTGACGAGGATCAGCTTGCGGTTGTTGTCGAGAAAGGCGGTAGGCGCGGCGGCTTTTGCGAAGAGGTGCGGGTCGTGTTCCAGACGCTTGATCACTTCGAGCAGAGCGTCGATGACGGTATTGCCGGTCACCACGATGCTCGCTTTGGCGACACCCTCCCCGATCAGGTTAAGTCGGGAGTTATCAGTCGGAGCGAAGTGCAGCTTTGCCAGTGTGCCGGTAAGTTTGCGGTTCGCTTCTTCTGGCCAGGGAGAGTACAGGTTGCCGGTCCGAAGCCCTGCCTCGACGTGGGCAACCGGAATCTGCTGGTAGTAAGCAGCCAACGTGGCGGCAAAGGTGGTGGCGGTGTCTCCATGCACCAATACGATGTCCGGTTTGAACTCGCGGAATACCTCTTTCATACCTAGCAGGATGCTGCTGGTGACATCGGTAAGGTCTTGCCTCGGCTTCATGATGTCGAGGTCGAACTCGGGCTTGATCGCGAATAGGGCAAGTACCTGATCGAGCATTTCCCTGTGCTGGCCAGTCACGCAGACTTTGGCTTCAAAACGCTCATCCGCAGCTAATGCGAGTGCGAGGGGTGCCATTTTGATGGCTTCTGGACGAGTGCCGAAGACGCAGAGGGTTTTCATGATCGATCCTTGATTTCAGGTCGGTAATGGAACATGCCGGAACGGGCAGCCGGAACCAATCAATGAAAGGCTCATATAAGGCTGCAACTACTCAGCCCACCCAAGTGGAGAGGGCTTGTGTCTGGCTTAAGCGAACAATTGTGTTTCGAAGGCCAAAGCTTTCTAGAACTTCGCGGCGAGGGCGCCGCTACCACGAAGCTTGGTATGTGGCACGCCGCTTTGGGTTAGTAGATGTCTTTACCCACCAACGTAAATGGCGTCTTGATCAGGATTTTTATATCCAGCCACAGCGACCAATTGTTGATATAGGCAATGTCGTGCTCTACGCGCTTTTCCATCTTGTCGAGGGTGTCGGTTTCGCCGCGGTAGCCACTGATCTGTGCCAGGCCGGTAATACCGGGTTTGATGCGATGGCGTGCCATGTAGGCGGCGATCTTGCCAGTGTAGTAGTCGTTGTGGGCGACGGCGTGCGGGCGTGGACCAACCAGGGACATGCGGCCTTGTAGCACGTTGAACAGTTGCGGCAGTTCATCTATTGAGGTGCGGCGGATAAATCGGCCTACCGGGGTGATGCGATCATCGTTGCGGGTGGCCTGCTTGACTTGCGTATCGTCATGCACGCGCATGGAGCGGAATTTCCAGACCTTGATCACTTGCCCGTTCCAGCCATGGCG
>JADKLW010000452.1_pt1 | contig 17090 bp, 16 predicted proteins | sample 8641881 | NCBI WGS metagenome assembly JADKLW01 (sample SAMN16272185, study PRJNA661076) | feces metagenome | isolation source: fecal sample from diarrhoea affected cattle B | host: Bos taurus | place: South Africa: Lokaleng Village, Mahikeng | collected 2019-09 | reverse complement strand
TGAATCTGATCGAAGACTTTCAGACCCGAATCGACGCGCGCATGGCGGAGATCCACCCGCTGGTTCAGGAGTACCACGCCCTGCAGCAGCTCCGGGGCGTGATTTCGAACCTCGATGCCGCCGATGTCGCCGCGCACATCGCCAACTTCCCGATCCCCGGACTCACCGGCGCTCCCGGGTCGGGCGGAACCGAGTCCGGAGGCGAAGGCGGAGGCCCGAAGGCGAAGCGCGCCGGCGGCGCGAAGCGGGGCCGCGCGCGCTCGGCGCCGGCCGGCGCGCCCGCCGACCGGTCGGGCGAGGGCTACGACAAGGAGATCGTCGCGCTCGTGACGGCCGAGCCCGGCCTGACCGCCGCGCAGCTCGCGGAGCGGCTCGACCTGCCGGTCAGCGTGCTCTTCCGCACCCTCCCGCTGCTGCAGCGGGACGGCCTCGTGCGCAAGCACGGCAAGGGCTTCTCGGGCGCGTGAAGCTCCCCCTCGGCCGCTAGCACGAAGAGTATACCCCGGTCGGGGGGCAGAATAGTTGGTTCGAAACGGCTATGTTCCTGCTGTGACCGAGACTCAGAGCCGGGGCCGACGCCCGGGGCAGCTACCGCCCGGGAGGCACGGCCTCCCCCGTGAAACCGTGGTCCAGAACCAGCGCGAACGGATCTTGCGCGCGGTGGTCGACGTCGCGAGCCTGGCCGGATACGGCCCGATGTCCGTCGAGGACATCATCAGCACGGCCGGCGTCTCGCGCCGGACGTTCTACGACCACTTCCCGAACAAGGAATCCGCGTTCCTCGTCGCCTACGACGAGTCGGTCACCCGGCTCCAGGGCGCGATGATCGACGTCTTCCAGGCCGAGGGCTCGATCATCGAGCGGGCCACGGCCGCGGTCACGGTCCTGGTCGACGGCCTCGCGGCCGATCCGGCGATGGCCGAGATGTGCGTCGTCGAGGTGCTCGGCGCCGGCGCCGAGGCCGTTGCCCGGCGCGACCGCTCGATGCGGGAGCTCTCCGAGCTGATCGCCACCGGCGCCAAGCAGGCCCGGGGCGGCGAGGGCATGCCGCCGATGACGTCCGAGACGATCGCCGGCGGTATTCACGAGGTGATCTACGCCCGGGTCCTGCGCGGCGAGCTCGAGGAGCTCCGCGAAGCCGTCCCGGAGCTCGTCTACGCGCTGTTCTTGCCGTACGCCGGCATCGAGGGCGCCCAGGCCGCGCACGACGCCGCGGTCGAGTTCCGCGCGAAGCAGCGGGCGGCCGATGCCGCCGCCGAGGCGGAGCAGTCCGCCGCTCCGCAGTCGTAGCGGCAACGTCCTGAACGCCGGGGCCCCACGGCCCCGGCCATCGCGTGTCGGCGGCGTGCGCAGGACGCTAGACGTGGGCGAGATCGAGGGCCTCGCGGCCCCACATCGTCAGGACCATGTCCGGAAGGTCCGCGTAGCTCGCGCCGGTCCGGTGACGCTCGCGCAGCAGCGTGCAGGCCTCGCCGAGCAGGACCTCGAAGTGCATCCGCGGGACGGACGGCCCGCCGCAGGCGACCCACTTGTCGTGCATGATCTCCGCGATCCGGGAGCGGACGATCTCGCGATGCCAGACCAGCGAGCCGCTGGTCGTCACCGGCAAGTAGGTGAGCACGCAGGTGTCCGCGACCCGTCGATCCTGCTCCAGTAGACGTACGACCGCCCGGATCCCCGAGACGAACGACTCACGCCACGTGGCGGGCGCTGTGAAGGCTTCCTCCCATGCCGCGAACAGTGAGCCGCGTGGCTCCCGATAGGTCGCATCGATGCTGATGTCCATCACCCATTCCTTCCGACTTGAGGACAGGTCGCGAACGTAGCCCAGCCGTCGAGCACCAGCAACGAAATCGAGCAAAATTTGAGGGCTTCTCGGCCCCCAGAGCTATATTCTCGCCTGCCGAAACGGTCGGCAGACGATAGATAGAGTCGATCCAGGGCTTCGCAGTATCGTCTCTGCGCCGAGCGCCGAAAGCGTCGATTTCCGCATCCCGAGACGGGTTTCGCCGACTGCTTTGCGGCCCGTGATCGCGCCGGCCCGATCCCCGCTGACGTACTGGCGTATCGATCCACACCGTCCGTTCGGCCATATGACCGGCCGCATGGGCCTCGGCGTCGGCCCCTCGGCCCCACCCGGCGCCTGGCGCGCAACGTCCGGCGCCTGGCACCTGGCGTCCGACACCCGACACCCTGCGTTCGTCCGTCGCTCGTCGTTCGTCCGTCGCTCGTCGCTCGTCGTTCGTCGTTCGTCGTTCGTCGCTCGTCGCTCGTCGCTGACCGATCTTCCCGGGGCCTCGACGTTACCCGCGCAGTGTGTAACCGAGCGTCACCCCGACGATGCGTACAGCGGACGCGAATGTGAAAAGAAACGCTTGCTTCTTCTAACTCGGTCGGCTAGCCTGGGCACCAGAGACGAGGTTGAGTCTCGCCAAGCACCAGTACCTCAATAGGCTAGAGGATCGGACTAGTACTCCGAGCGTCCGGGTTCGAGCCCCGGCTGGTGTACCTCGAACAACGCGCGGCGGTGACCGTTCATGGAGCCCAATCTCTTCGACCGACTAGACGATTTGACGGGGCCCACAGCGGAGAATCCCCTGTGGGCCCCACGGGCCCCGTACGCAGCGCAACCAGGCCGCGACCTGCTGCTGATTCCGCTCACCACCGACTGGGCGGCTGATGCGGACGCGTCCGCCGCACTCGAAGCGATCGCGGATAGCTCATTCGTAGACATTGTCGTGCCGAATGGACGCACCGTGCACGTGCGGCTCGACGACGCATGGCTCCGAAATGCGGGGCAGCGGATCCTCGCCGACGCCGATGGCGGCAGTCGCAACGCCGATCTCGCCGCCGACGAACGAACGGCGGTCTACTTCTGGGGCGCCAACACCACCAAGGCGCTGCACGTCGGGCACCTCCGCAACCTCGCGGTCGGTCACGCGCTGAGCGCTGCGCTCAGCGAGGCCGGCGCCACGGTCGAGCGCCGCAGCCTGCTGTCGGACATCGGCCGCGGCATGGGCGAGGCGATGGCCGGGATCATGTACTCCGGCAAGCACACGCAGGTGCTGCACGAGATCCCCGGCAAGAGCGACCACTTCGTCGGGGCCTGCTACGCGTCGTACATCAAGTCGCGGGCCCAGGCCCAGGACGAGAGCGTCGAGGACTCGCTCGACCGCGAGTCCGTGATGCACGAGGACAGCGCCGACGTGATCGTCGGCGGCGTGCTGGCCGGCGACCCGCACGTGCTCGAGCTGTGGTCGAAGACCCGGGCGTGGGTGCTCGCCGGGCACCGCAAGACGCTCGCGCGGCTCGGGATCGAGTTCGACCGGGTGATCTTCGAGTCGGACTTCCTCGACGAGATGTCCGCGCTCGGCGACGCGGGGATGGAGGCCGGGGCGCTCGAACGGCGCGAGGACGGCGTCGTGATCTACCGGACCGGGCGGTCCGAGCTCGAGGAGATGCCGCTGGTCCGGCCCGACGGCCTATCGACCCAGCACATGCGGGCGCTCGCCTACTGGACGGTGGCGCCGGAGCTCGAGGAGATGACGTCGATCCAGGTCTGCGGCGGGGAGTGGGTCTCGCACGTCACCTGCCGCCAGGACCTGATGGCGCGGCTCGCGGCCCAGAACGTGACCGAGCAGCACCCGACCCACACGGTCTTCCACGGGCTCGTCGCCGAGGGCGGGCAGCGGCTCTCGTCGAGCCAGGAGGGCGCATCGCTGATCGACGAGCTGATCGAGCTGCTCGACGCCGAGATCGACCGCGACCCCGAGAAGCGTGCGATCCGGGACCAGCTCCCGACGCCGGAGTGCCTCGGCGCCCAGGTCGCGCTCGGGTACTTCCTCCTGCAGACCACCGGCAAGGCCGTCGACTTCGACCCCGCCGAGCTGCTGCTGGACGGGCGCAGCCTGGCGTGGGACCTCGCCCGGGCGCGGGTGCACCCGGTGGGCGTCGCCACGCACGACGATCCGGTCGACGACCCCGCCTACCGGTTCGCGATCGTCCAGAGCGAGCTGTTCCGCGTCCACCTCAACAGCTCGATCGCCAAGCTCGACGTCACCCCGGTCGCCCGGCACGCGTCGCACCTGGCGCGCTGGTTCGTCGAGCAGCCGCGCAGCCCGGAGGTCGCCGCGATCGTGCGGGTCGCCCTCGACGACGTCGAGCGGAGCCTGGGGCTGGCGATCGGGTCATGAGGACGCTGCTGATCGACAACCACGACTCGTACACGTACAACGTGTTCCACCTGCTGGCCGCGGTGGCCGGCGAGGACCCCGTGGTGATCGACAACGACGCCGTCTCGTGGAAGGCGCTGTCGCGCTCGCCGTTCGACGCGATCGTGCTCTCCCCCGGCCCGGGCAATCCCAAGCGCTGGCACGACTTCGGCGTCTGCCGCGACGTGTTGCGCCACTCGACGACCCCGGTCTTCGGGATCTGCCTCGGCCACCAGGGGATCGGCAACGCGCTCAACGGCACGGTGGCCAACGCGCCGCTCGCGATGCACGGCCGGCTCAGCCCGATCACCCACGTCGACGACGGGATCTTCGCCGGGATCCCGCAGCGGTTCAACGCCGTCCGGTACCACTCGCTGGCGGTCCGCCCGGGATCGCTCGGACCCGACGGCCGACTGCTCGCGTGGGCCGACGACGGCGTCGTGATGGGGATCGAGCACCGCCACCGCCCGATCTGCGGCGTCCAGTTCCACCCCGAGTCGATCGCCACCGAGTACGGGCACCGGCTGTTCGAGAACTTCTACGCCCGCGCCGAGCGGCACGCGTTGCAGCAGCACGGCCCGCAGTGGCACGGCCTCGCCGCCCGCAACCCCGTCGCCGCCCCACCGAGCGGCGTTCCGTCGCCGGTCGCCGCGGAGCCGCCCGCCGGCCCCGTCGCGCCGACCGCATCCGAGACCGCGTCCGGCCCCGCCGACGACCCGGCTCCCGACCACGCGCTGCGGGTCCGCACCGTCTCCGGCATCCCCGCCGCCGAGCGGGTCTTCGCCGCGCTCTTCGGTCACGCCTCGCACGCCTTCTGGCTCGACAGCGCGGACGCCCCGTCGCGGCTGGCCCAGCGCTCGTTCCTCGGCATGTCCGCCGGACCGGAGCGCTGCCGTCTGGCGTCGGACGTCTCGACCGGGACCGTGCTGATCGAGCGCGCGGAGGAGGCCGCGGCCCCCGAGACCGTCACCGGATCGATCTTCGACGTGCTCGACGGCGAGCTGCAGCGGCGGCCGGTCACGGTCCCGCCGGGGCTCGATCCCGGACCGGCCGGCGGCTTCGTCGGCTACCTCGGCTACGAGTGCAAGGCCGACGCGGGGTCGCCGAACGTCCACCGCTCGAGCCTGCCCGACGCCGACCTGCTGCGGGCGACCCGGACCGTGATCGTCGACCACGTGCGGGGCGAGACCCAGATCGTCGCGCTGGTCGGGCCGGACCCGCTCGACGCCGAGCTCTGGCTCGACGGCGCCGAGCACACCGTGCGCGATCTGCTGCGCCACCCCGACGAGCCCGGCGACGAGCTGCCGCCGGTCGACGGCGAGGCGGGCGGGGCTCCAAGTGCCGTCGAGTTCCGCTGCGAGCGCGGCCGCACCCAGTACCTGGCCGACGTCGAGCGCTGCCAAGCGGCGCTGGTCGCCGGCGAGTCGTACGAGATCTGCCTGACCAACCGGCTGACCGCCGACGTCCGGCCCGACCCGTTCACGCTCTACCGGATCCTGCGCCACCGCAACCCGGCGCCGTTCGCCGCGTATCTCAAGCTCGGCGACCATGCGGTCGCCAGCTCGTCGCCCGAGCGGTTCCTGTCGGTCAGCCGTGAGGGCGCGGTCGAGGCGCGGCCGATCAAGGGCACGATCAAGCGCTCGGCCGACGCCGCCGAGGACGCGGCGCTCTGCGCCGCGCTGCGGGCCGACGAGAAGTCCCAGGCCGAGCACCTGATGATCGTCGACCTGCTGCGCAACGACCTCGGGCGGGTCTGCCGCGTGAACAGCGTCGCGGTCCCCGAGCTGATGGTGATCGAGCAGTACACGACGGTCCACCAGATGATCTCGACGATCGTCGGCCGGCTCGACGAGGGCCGCACCCCGGTCGAGTGCGTTCGCGCGTGCTTCCCGGGCGGCTCGATGACCGGCGCGCCGAAGATCCGCTCGATGGAGATCATCGACGACATCGAGCTGTCCGCGCGGGGCGTCTACTCGGGCGGCCTGGGCTACTTCGGCGTCGACGGCTCGGTCGACCTGAGCATCGTGATCCGCACGATCGTGATCGAGCCGACCGGCGTCACGATCGGCGCGGGCGGGGCGATCGTGCTCCAGTCCGACCCCAGCGACGAGTTCGACGAGCTGATGCTCAAGGCCCGCGCGCCGATGCGCGCCGTCGTCGAAGCGATCACCGGCCGGGTCGATCCCGACGCGATGGTCGTCCAAACCGAGCGTCCCCACACGACCACCGGACCGGCATGACCCGGCCCGATCCCAGCGTCGCGGCCCGCCCGGTCGCCGTCGCCCCACCGTGGACGGTCGACCTCGCCTCGCCCCGGGACGTCGCCGGCGCGGCGCAGGGCGTGGCGCGCCTGCTCGAGGAGCTCGGCGCCCCGCCGTCCCCGATCGCCCCGATGGAGGACGCCGCGCGGCGCATCGTCGGCGACCCCTCGCTCGGCAGCCTGCTGGTCGCGCGGACCCCGACCGACGACGCGGTGATCGGTCTGCTCGGGTCGAGTTGGCGCACCGCGATCCACCGCGGCGGGCGCTACGCGGTGATCGAGGAGCTGTGGGTCGATCCCGCCTGGCGCGGCCACGCGGTCGGCCGCGACCTGGTCGGCACGCTCGTCGACGAGGTGCTGCCCCGCGAGGAGATCGCCTGCGTCGAGGTCGGGCTGCCCCGCCCGAGCTTCGGCGGGCTCGAGGCGACGACGGGGTTCTACCTGGCGTGCGGGTTCTCGCCGATCGGCCCGCGGATGCGACGGGTGCTGCCGTGACCGCGCTGGTGATGATCGAGCAGCGGCCGACGCGCGACGTCGCGGCCCCCTGGATCATCGAGGGCGGGCAGCCGGTGGTCGGACGCGAGGGCGGCGGCCGCCTGCCCGCGGTGCGCGACGGGATCGCCCGCCACGCTCGTGCCCGCGCCGAGGCGGCCACCGCCGACGACGCCGCGATCGACGCCGCGCTGGCGCGGCTCCACGACGCCGCCTACCTGACGACGCTCGACGGGATCACGTCGGACGTCCCGGTGCTCATGCCCGAGCTGGCCGCCCCCGGCATGGAGGCCGACGTCCCGGTCTGCGCGGGCCTGGTCCAGACGGCCCGCGAAGGGGTCCGCGCCGCGATCACCGCGGCGGCTCGGGTGGCGGACGGCGCGCCGTTCGCCTACGCGGTCAGCCGTCCCCCGGGGCACCACGCCGGACCGGCCTGGTTCGGCGGCTACTGCTACCTGAACACCGCCGGCGCGGCCGCGTTGACGCTGCTCGACCACGGCGTCGCCACCGTCGGGATCCTCGACCTGGACCTGCACTACCCCAACGGCACGTCGGCGGTGGTCGCGTCCCACGAGCGGATCCACCTCTGCTCGTTGCACGCGTCGCCGGTCGCCAACGCCCCCGACGGGCGCGCCGTGCCGCACAGCGAGCGCGAGGCGCTGATCGGGTTCGAGGACGTGCCGTCCGAGGACGAGTACGTGACGGCCGTCGTCGACGCGGGCCGCCGCCTGGCCGCGTCGGTCGATGCGGTCGTCGTGTCCCTGGGCTACGACACCGTGGCCGGGGACCCGCACGGCGATTGGGACCTGCCGCCCGCGACCTTCCGCCGGATCGGCGCCGCGCTGGCCGCCACCGGGCTGCCGCTCTGCGTGGTCCAGGAGGGCGGCTACGAGGTCTCCTCGCTGGCGGACTGCAGCCACGCCTTCGTCACCGGCCTGCTCGAAGGGCCTTCCGCCGACCACGAGCCCGCCGCGGACCGACCCACAGGAGCCACGAGATGACGACCTCCGGCCTCGAACCCTTCCGCCGCCGCCTCGACGTCCTCGACGACGAGATCGCCCGCCTGCTCGGCGAGCGCTTCGAGGTCTGTCGCGAGGTCGCGGCGTACAAGAGCGCGCACGACATCCCGATGATGCAGCCGGATCGCGTCGAGATCGTCCGCAACCGCTACCTCGACCGCGGCGCGGCCGCCAACCTGCCGCCGCGGTTCACCCGCGAGCTGTTCGAGCTGCTGATCAGCTCGACCTGCCGGATGGAGGACGAGCTGATGGGCGTCGTGCCGTCCGAGGCCGAGCGATGACCGGCCCGACGTTCTTCACGCTCGGTCCGCACGGCACCTGCCACGAGCACGCGGTCGAGCGGTTCGTCGCCTTCCAGGGCCTCGACGACGCGACGGTCCGGCTCGTCGACGACTTCGAGACCGGCGCGCGGTTGGCCTGCGACACGCCGAACGGCTTCCTGGTCCAGTGCAGCTCGCATCCCGCGGTCAACGTGATCACCGAGCGCTACCGCCACCGGCTGTACGTGATCGACGACTTCCTGCTGCCCGCGCGCGAGATGGCGCTCGTCGTCCGCCGCGACGTCGAGCGCCCCCGCACGCTCGCCGTCGTGCCGGCGGCCGAGGGCTACGTCGAGGACCGCCGCGACGCCTTCGACGAGGTCGTCTCGGTGTCCGCCAACCCGCTGGTCTGGCAGGGCCTGCTCGAGGGCCGCTTCGACGCCGGGGTGACGATCCACGACTTCGTCGCCGGCCACGAGGACCGGTTCCGCGTGGTCGAGCGGTTCGGCGTGGTCGACACGAGCTGGGTCGTCTACGGCCGCGAGCGGGTGACCGACGGCAGCGTCGTCGCCCGGCGTCAGCCGTGGGTCTACACCGGAGCTCCGTCGCCCCACCAACCGCCGATCGGCGACTACCCGGGCGTGACGGTCGGCGACGGCTACGCGGTCGGGCACCTCGCGGACCTGGGGTGCGAGTACGGGTTCCGCAAGGTCCGTCGCGCGCTCGGCGTCACCGCCTTCGGGGTCAACGCGCTGGTGCGCGTGCCCGGTCACCGGGGCAGCCGGCACCGTCACGCGGCCCAGCAGGAGCTCTACTTCGTCCACCGCGGCGCGCTCGACATGCGCTTCGACGACGGCACCGTGCACCGGATCGAGGAGGGCGGCTTCGCCCGCGTCGACGCCGGCACCGTGCGGCAGCTCACCACGGTGTCCGACGACGGGGACGACGTGATCTACCTCTGCGCCGGTGGAGCAGACGGCTACGTCGGCCGTGACGGGATCCCCGCCGAGTGGCCCGCGGAGATGGCGTCATGAACGGGAACGGGCTCAACGCCGAAGGCACGATCCTGCGGCGGTCGCCGCGCGACCGTCCGGCACGGTCCGCGCTGCCGCCCGGGCCCGGGATGCCGAGCACGCTCCAGGCGGTCGGCTGGCTCAACCGGCCGATGCCGTTCATGGAGCGCTGCCGCGCCCGCTACGGCGACACCTTCACCCTCGACATGCGCCACTTCGGGCGCTGGGTCTTCCTCTGCGACCCCGACGACGTCAAGCGGGTCTTCACCGCCGATACCGCGACGGTCGGCGTCGACATCGCCAACCCGCTGCTCGGGCCGATCCTCGGGTCGCGGTCGGTGATGCTGCTCGACGAGCCCGAGCATCTCCGCCGCCGCAAGCTGCTGCTGCCGTACTTCCGCGGTCGCCACCTGCAGCACGGCGGCGAGGCGAGCGTCGAAGCCGCCCGGCGCGCCGTCGCCGAGTGGCCGCAGGACCGGCCGTTCGAGCTCTGGCCGCGGATGCAGGCGATCACCCAGGACGTGATCCTGCGGTCCGTCTTCGGCGACGGCGATCCGGCGCTGCGCCGGCGGATCGACACGCTGCTCAACGCTCTGACGGAGTGGGCGGGCCATCCCCACCGCTCGACCGTCCTGACCGCCTTCGGCCCGCGCTGGGTCGCTCGCAGCCGCGCCTTCCGCGCCGCGATGGCGCCGCTCGAGCAGGCGGTGCTCGCCGAGGTCCGCCGGCGCCGCGGCGGCGACGACCCGGGCGAGGGGATCATCTCGATGCTCGCCCACGTGCAGGACGACGACGGCAGCCCGCTGGACGACCAGACGCTGCGCGACGAGCTGGTGACGCTGCTGACCGACGGACCGACGTCCGCGTCGCTGGCCTGGATGTTCGAGCGCGTGCTGCGTCACCCCGAGGCGCTGGACCGGTTGACCGCCGAGGTCGAGGCGGGCGGCGAGGACCACTACGCGCGCGCCGTGGTCAACGAGACGCTGCGGCTCTGCGCCCCGGTCCCGGTCGTCGTCCGCCGTCTGCTCCGGCCGATGCGCCTCGGCGGCCACGCGCTGCCCGCCGGCACGACCGTCGCGCCCTGCATCTACCTGATCCACCGCCGCCCGGACGTCTACCCCGATCCCGAGCGGTTCCGGCCCGAGCGGTTCCTCGACCAGGCGCCGGGCACCTACACCTGGATCCCGTTCGGTGGCGGCGTGCGCCGCTGCCTGGCCGCCGACTTCGCCGGCCGCGAGATGCGCGAGGTGATGCGCACGGTGATCGCGACCACCGAGCTGCGCGCGGTCGACCCGAAGTCGGAGGGCGCGATCCGCAGCGCGATCAGCTTCGGGCCCGGCGCTCGCAGCCTGGTCACCGCGCACCCGCGACGGACGCCGCTGACGCTCGATCCGTCGTCCGATCCGGTCCCCGTCCTGTGAGCCGCTCGTGGGACCTGCTGGTCGTCGGAGCGGGAGCGAAGGCCACCGCGGTCGCCGCCAAGGTCCACGCGATCAACCGCCTGGGCCTCTGGGGCGGCGACGAGCCGCTGTCCCTGCTGATCGTCGAGGCCGTCCAGCCGGCGGCGTCGTGGTCGGGGATCTGCGGGATGACGTCGGGCGACGAGGAACTCGCGATCACCCCGCACAAGGACATCGGGTTTCCGTACGAGAGTCACCGGATGTTCGGTGACGACGGGGCGCGGATCGACGCCGTGCTGTCGGACTTCTCGTGGCAGCGCCACCTGATCGACACCGGCGGCTACGCGCGCTGGCTGAACGCCGAGTCGCCGCCGATCACCCACCGCGACTACGGCCGCTACCTGGAGTGGGCGCTGGCCCGCGCCACCGACGGCGTCGAGCTCCGTCCCGGCACGGTCGACGAGGTGCGGCTGGAGACCACGGACGACGGCGAGCGGTGGCGCCTCGACGTGACGACGCCGGACGGCGCGGTCGAGCGTCACCGCGGGAACGCGCTGATGCTGACCGGCCCCGGCGGCGCGCGCGTGCTGCCCCACGATCCCGAGGTCGCCGACCGGATCGTCGGCTGCGACGCCCCGCGGGGCGCGTTCGACCGGCTGCCGCGCGACGTCCCGAGCGAGATCGCGATCGTCGGCGGCGGCGAGTCGGCGATCGCCACGATGGTCTACCTGCGCCGCGCCCACCCCGAGGCCCGGCTGACCGTCCACACGCCCGAGCCGCCGCTCAGCCGGGGCGAGAGCTTCCTCGAGAACCGCGTCTACTCCGACCCCGACTCGATCGGCTGGGAGCAGCTCGACGAGGAGTATCGCCGCCGGTTCATCCACCACACCGACCGCGGGGTCTTCGGGCCGGCCGCGCTGGCCAAGCTGGCGCACGATCCGCAGTGCGCGTTCGTCGCCGGTCGCGTGGCCGCGATCCGGGCGAGCGGCGCCCGTGCGCGGGTCGAGCACGAGCAGCCGACCGCGGCGTCCGAGCGCGAGTACGACCTGGTCTCCAACTGCACCGGCTTCGACCTCTGGAGCGCGGTCCGCCGTCTGATCGCCGACGAGACCCACACGGTGATCGCCACGCGGATCGGAGACGACTGGGATCCGACCGGCGACGCCTGGGGGCGCTTCGGGCGGGGCCTCGACGTGGCGGGCCTGACCCCGCCGCTCCACATCCCCGGATTGGCCGCGCTCTCGCAGGGTCCGGGGTTCGCGAACCTCGGCTGCCTCGGGCTGCTCGCCAACCGGGTCGTCCAGCGCTTCGTGTTGCAACCGACGGCCAACGGCCGCGAAAGGACCGTGGCATGACCACAGACCCCAGTTCCCCCTCGTCCCCCGGCGGCGGCAACGGCGGCAATCCATCCCCGCCGCGCCGCCCAGCCGCCCGCTGGGCCGTGCCGGTCGTGATCGCGCTCCTGGTCGCGATCGTCGTGGTCGTGCTCGTCAGCCGCGGGTCATCCCCGTCGGACGAGCAGGCCTCGAGCGGCGACGCCGCCGCCACCAGCACGGGGACCACCCCGGACACGACCGAGACCACGCCGGCGACGCCGAAGGCGGACTTCACCGGCTCGGGGTACCCGAACGGCGACCTGCGCAACATGCGCCGGACCCGCGGACCGATCACGACGAAGACCGTCAAGCGATTGGAGCAGGCGTGGAGCCACCCGATCGACGGCGCCGGCAACTACGGCAGCTACGCGGCGACCCCGGTGATCGACAAGGGCGTGATCTACTCGCAGGACCTGGCGTCGAACGTCGAGGCGATCGACCTGAAGACGGGCGAGACGCTGTGGCGCACCGCCTACAACCTGCCGTCGGCCGGACCGAACGGGCTCGTCGTCGCCGACGGCCGCGTCTACGCCGCGACGCCCACGGCGGCCTTCGCGCTCGACGAGGCGACCGGCGAGGAGCTGTGGTCGGTCCCGTTGACCAAGAACGAGGCCGACGGGATCGACATGGCCCCGGGCTACCACGACGGCCTCGTCTACGTCTCGACCGTTCCGGTGTCGGCCCAGAGCCCCGGCTACAGCGAGACGCACGCCGGCACGCTCTACGCGCTCGACGCCAAGACCGGCAAGAAGCGCTGGAGCTTCAACACGATCAAGGCCGGCGGCAAGGGCAAGCGGGGCAAGGGCGCGGGGGGCGGGCTCTGGTACACCCCCGCGTTCGACGACGACGGCGGGATGTACTTCGGCGTCGGCAACCCGAGCCCGTGGCCGGGCACCGCCGCCGAGCCGTTCGGATCCGGTCGTCCCGGCGCCAACCTCTACACCAACTCGCTGGTCAAGCTCGACGCCAAGACCGGCAAGCTGCGCTGGTACTACCAGGAGACGCCGCACGACATCTACGACTGGGACCTGCAGGGTCCGCCGATCCTCGTCAACCGGGGCGGCCGCAAGCTGGCGATCATCGGCGGCAAGTCGGGCTTCGTGATCGCGACCGACCAGAAGACCGGCGAGGTCGTCTGGCGCAAATCCGTCGGGCGCCACAACGGCCACGACAAGGACGGCCTGCTGGCGATGCGCGGCAAGGAGGACGACCTGGAGACCGGCGTCGAGATCTACCCCGGGATCCTCGGGGGCGTGATCTCGCCGATGTCGAGCGATGGCAAGCGGGTTTTCGCCGCCGTGGTCGACAACCCGGCGACGTTGGTCGACGGGGCGACGCTGCAGGGCTCGCCCGACATGTCGGGCGAGCTGGTCGCGCTCGACGTCGCGACCGGCAAGCGCGCCTGGCGCAAGAAGCTGCCGAGCGTGTCGTTCGGGGCGACGAGCGTGAGCAACGACGTCGTCTTCGCCACGACGATGGACGGCCGCGTGCTCGGGTTCGACGCGGACAGCGGCAAGCAGGTCTGGGACGCGAGCTTGGGCGTCGGGACCAACGCCGGCATCGTGGTGGAGGGCGGCACCCTGGTGGCGCCGGCGGGCATGGCCACGCAGGCCGGCCAAACGCCGCAGATCGTGGCGTTTCGCCTGCCGAGGAGCCGCTGAGCGTCACGACGTACGCAACGCGTTTGCGTATTGGCAGACGCCGTGCGACAGCGGCGACCCGTGACAGGAGACGCGCTCGCAGACAGTGACGTTTTGACCTTCAAGCCCCGAAAGCCCTTTAGCTTTCGGGGTTTCAGGACATTTGCTGCGACAAATATATTCTAGACACGTCACCCCGCTTAAAATTCCCCCACGCACGACGGATGCGATATACGCTGCTCCTCACGATGGTGCAGATGTCGAATGAAGCGGGCATCTCGGCGCCGGGCGCGCGCCTCCAGATCCGCATCGAACGGTACGAGTACCCGCGGATCCAACAAGGTCCGGATGCCAACTGGCTGCTGGGAGACGTGCGTCTCACGGCGGGTACTTCGAGCCTCTTCCGCGCGAGCGTCCCGGTCACGATCATGGCCGACGAGATCGCGCGACTACGCAACAGCCTGCTCGACCTGCTCGAAGGGCGCAGCGACCGGGCGTGCGTCTGCCATCTCGAAGGCAACTTCAGCGCGACGATCCGGGACTGGGAAGGGCTGTTGCTCTTCTCGTGCCTGGTCCGCGACGACTTCGCGCCGGAGATCAGCGTCCCCGAGATCCAGATCTCGCGCGCGCAGCTTCGGTCGGCGTTCGACGAGTTCGACGACCTCCTCCAGACCTTTCCGATCCGCGCTCCCGCCTAGGACCACTTCCCTGGCGTGAGCGCACGTCACTGTCCCGAGCCCTCCACCCCCCTGACGAGACGCTCTTCCGAACACCTTCCAAACCACAGGAACGAGCCATGCACAGCACCAGCAGCACCTCCCCGTCGACGATCGAGCCGGCCGAGCTGGCCCGACCCAGCAAGGATCCGGAGCTCGTGGCGCTCGGGCGTCGAATCAGCGCCCAGCGGCGCGCCCGCGGCTGGACGCAGCGCGACCTCGGGATCCGCTCGTCGGTCAACGTCGGCTCGATCGGCCACGTCGAGCAGGGTGCCCAGAACCCGGGACTGCTCAACCTGCTGAAGATCGCCCGCGGGCTCGAGATGCCGGCGTCGAAGCTGCTCGACGGCCTGCCCAAGTCGACCCCGCAGCGGGCGAACTAGCGGCGCTCGGGCGTCCTCGTCCCTCTCCCGGAACCGACCATGAGCAGCTTCTCCCCGCCCTCGCCGCTGGTGCCCGAGCCGGACGCGTCCGACGTCGCGATGTCCGACGCGGACCTGATCGCGTTCGGCGCCCACCTGCGGACGTGTCGGCGTGCGGCCGGCATGACGCAGGAGGATCTGGCGTTCGCGTCCAATCTGCACTGGACCTACATCAGCCAGATCGAGCGCGGCATGCGGAACCTGACCTACAAGAGCATCCTGATGCTGGCCCACGGCCTCGACACCACGCCGGGCCGGCTGATGCCGGACACGCTGTGACCGAAGCCCAGGGCAACGCCGGCGGATCGCCGGACCCCGAAGCCGATCACCCCGTGCTGGTCCGGTTCGGCCAGCGGGTCCGCGACCTGCGGATCCACGCGGGCATGACCCAGGAGGAGCTCGCCACGGCGGCGCAGCTCCACTGGACGTACGTGAGCCAGATCGAGCGCGGCAAGCGCAACCTCACCTACAAGTGCCTGGCCCGCCTGGCGGAGGGCCTGGGCATCACGCTGTCCCAGCTCGTGGAGGGCCAGGAGTCCGACCACGACCCCGGCCCCCTCCCGGGCTGGGAGCAGCGGATGTACCTGTCGTAGGAGCCGGTCGTTCCAGCCGACCGGGCCTACGGCGGGCGCAGCGTTGATGGCGGCGCAGACCCGAAGCGCGCAACTACTGGACGAAGCCCCGTCGTCGAGTAGGATTAAGTCCTACTGGCCAGTCCCCACAGCGAGGTTCCGATCATGCGTTCGACCAGGCAGCTCAGTGTGACCCTTCCCCACAACATGGCCGACGCGCTCAAGGCGCGCGTCTCTTCCGGCGCCTACGCGAGTGAGAGCGAAGTCGTCCGCGACGGTCTCCGAGCGCTCTTTGCCCAGGAGGAAGCCGTGGAGACGTGGCTGCGCACCGAGGCCGCATCGGCATACGACGAACTGCGTGCCGATCCCTCACGTGCGATCACCGGGGAGCAGATGCGTACGCACCTCGCCCAGCTTCACGCCAAGCGTGGGGCCGAAGGCGACGTATGACCCGCAAGGTCATCTACGCGCCGGAGGCGCAGCGTCATCTGACCGAACTGTACAACTGAATCGCCGAGGTCAGCTACCCAGACCGGGCGGAGCGCTTTGTCTCAGCCATCCTCGACTTCTGCAACGGTCTAGCCAGCTCCCCGTTCATCGGCACCGCGAGGGCTGGCATCCGGCCGGGGATGCAAACCACCGGGTTTCGCCGCCGCGCCACCGCCGACCCGGGTTCTGGGTCGTCAATCCCAGCGCGTTCGCCGCCGTCAAGCCGGCGGGGTGCAGCGGAGCCCGTACCGACGCGGCCACGGCACCCGAGAGGCTCGGAACGCTCGGGCCGAGGACGGTGGACTTCGGTCGGTAGTACAGCCCTTTCCGTTCCCGCCGCAACTCGCCCTCCGCAGCAAGACGCGACAACGCATGCGCCACCGCGCCACCGCTCAGATCACGGAAGTCCGCGAACGTCCAGAATCGTCTCGAGGACTGGCCTCAGTTGCCGAGCGCGCGCTCGGCGGCGGTCTTCTTCTGCTTCTTGACCTTGAGCGCGTACTTCGACGGCTTCGCGCTGACCTTGGGGTTGCTGATCTTGCCGAGGCGGTCGATCAGGTCGTCCCACTGTCCGGGCTTGAGCGCCGAGGCGAGCTGACGGCCGAGCAGCGGGTCGTCCGACGCGTCCGCGCGGAACCCGACGTGGATGTGGTCGTCGTGGTCCGGCAGCGCCAGGATGCTGGCCGCGCCGCCGAAGTCGGACGGCGGCATCAGGCTGATGATCTGGTGCGGGCGGACCGTGCCCTGGAGCTGCAGCAGGCGCTTGATCGTGGTGTCGGTGACCGAGCCCTTGCCCTGCGTGGCCGCGCTGATCACTTCGCCGTCGACCGACGCGATGTCGATCGCGTTGCCGGACGCGTGGTCCGACACGTTGCCGGCCGAGGTGATCGAGCCCTGGCGGTGCAGCGACGAGACCGCGATCTTGTGGCCGTTCGCCGTCAGGTAGGCGAGCGTCGCGAGCACGCGGCGGTCGATCAGGCCCGCGGCGATCTGCTGGCGACCGACCGGGTAGATGTCCAGGTTCTTGTCGGCGAGGACGCGACGCTGCAACTGCGCCTTCGTCATCAGCAGGACCTGGCCGGCGGTCGCGTTGGCGCTACGCGAGAACATCGCGTTCTCGCCCTCGGACTCGTTGGCCGCGTAGACCGACGAGGTCTGCAGGAGCTGCCAGCCCTCGAGGATCGGCCGCGGGTCGATCCGCGGGGCGCCCTTGCCGGCGG
>JADKLW010000450.1_pt1 | contig 17132 bp, 14 predicted proteins | sample 8641881 | NCBI WGS metagenome assembly JADKLW01 (sample SAMN16272185, study PRJNA661076) | feces metagenome | isolation source: fecal sample from diarrhoea affected cattle B | host: Bos taurus | place: South Africa: Lokaleng Village, Mahikeng | collected 2019-09 | reverse complement strand
GCAAAAAAAACTAAAACATTTTTGGGTGAATTATATGAATTAGAAGATCTGCAGACAAAATGCGTCATTGAACTTCACAAAGCCCGGCAAATGGTTAGAATTCTTTCCGAAAACGCCGAAATCAATAAGGAAAACCTGGAATGCACTGCCACCAGGAATTATCGCCTGGAGAAGTTAACTGCCGTGCGCGCCAGTTTGGAACAAAGCGGCTATAAAGTCGACTCCGAAATCCCAATTCACAAAGTGAAAAAGAGTAAGGAACCGAAAAAGTCGACGGTGCAGCTAACGTATGAAATGTGGCAAAAAGAAATGTCGATAAAAGAAATTGCAGCTGAAAGAAAGTTGACAACGCAGACAATCTGCAACCATATTGCAAAGCTTATACAGTCGAATAATATCGCTATATCGGATGTATTGCCTGCCGATAAAATTGCCAATCTTCAGGAAGCATTCGATGGATACGACGCTGACAGCCTCAACGGTTTGAAAGAAAAATATGGCGATGAATTCACGTGGAACGAACTCAAATTGTACAAAGCCAGTCTGACGATCGCCTAGCTCAGCCAGTTAACAGCCATCACGGCAGGAATGAAGTAAATGGCAATGGTTCGGGCGCCGTCATAATCTTTCGCAACTCGCTGGCCCAGTAACAGAAGAATCAATGTGATGCATGAAAACACCGCTCCGTAAAAGGCGTAGTTTCTGCCGCTGTCTGTCAGTATCTGAATACTTCCCACAACGCATAAAACACCCGAAATTACTTCAAGCAGTAAAATGACCAATAGCGCCGCCGGCACCTGATTTTTTAAAAACGTTTCTGCGAAATGGCCTTTTAGCCAACCTACGTTCCCATTCCAATCCATTATTTTATCGTAGCCCGATTGTATGAAAGTTACGGCAAGGAAAAGAAGAATTAAAGTTGCGGCGATGTACATATTTTTTATTTTTTATGGATTAACCGTGTTAATTTAATTGACAGATCGGTCAGGATAATCTTTGCGTTTCCGTTGCGTTCAATGTGGTAAATTGCAGCGGAAAGTTCGTCGAATATCTGAATAATATTATTACCGTTCACAAATGACGCAAACTTTTCGAGTTTAAAGTTTTCTACCCGCGGTTCGTAATATACCAAAGTCGGCGCCTGATAATTCAGCAGTAACGCCTGTCGGAACATATCTACGCAGTAATCTAAAAATCGCTTTTGCGTTTCGCGGCCCAGCGATGCAATCTGATTGCTCCATTGCAAAAGATCGTTGATCGCTGCCGCGTTTCCTTTTGCCCGAAAAGCCGCCCGTACCCATTCGATAAACCATTGTTCGAACGGATGTTCCTGCGGATTCTCAGCAATCAGTTGCAATGCGGCATTGTAGTTTCCCTGCGCCTGACGTGCTATGACCAATGCCTCGCGCGGTGTCATATTTTCACGTGAAACCAAAGAATCGGCTATAACTTTTTCAGGCAACGGACCAAAATGCAGTGCCTGACAACGGGAACGGATTGTTTGGATAACATCTTCCTCGTTTTCGGTGATGAGTATAAATACCGTTTGGTCTAGCGGTTCTTCAAGTAATTTCAGCAATTTATTGGATGCGGGAACATTCAATTTGTCGGCCATCCAAATAATCATGACTTTATATCCACCCTCATACGACTTCAACGAAAGAAGGCGGAGTATTTCCTGCGCGTCATCTACCCTGATTTCGCCCTGTTTGTTATTGACACCCAGTTTCTGATACCAATCGAAAAGTCCGCAGTATACATTTTCCATTAAAAGCTCTCGCCAATCGGACAAAAAGTCGGTGCTTTTCGGATGTTTTTTGACGTCTTCAGTCGTTACAGTTGGATAGACAAAATGAAGATCGGGATGTGAAAAATTCCGGAACCGCACGTTGCAGGACTCGTTTCCGCCGGTATTTTCATCGCCTGTATTCTGACAAAGGATATACTGCGCATAAGCAATCGCCATAGGAAGAGTGCCGCAACCTTCTGGCCCGACAAATAATTGCGCGTGCGGAATCCGGCCCTCGAAGGCGGTTTTACGCAAATGGTTTTTAATGTGATCTTGTCCGAGTATATTCGAGAAATGCATTTCGCAAAGATAGTATAACTGCGCAATTGGCGTAGTGTTGAATCCATTTATGCCGAACCGCTTTTCAGTATTAAAAGTTATATTTGCTATTCAAAAAATAAAATGATATTCCGATGCAGACTATAAACGATTTCAATTTCGACGGGAAAAAGGCTTTGATAAGGGTAGATTTTAACGTTCCTCTTGATGAGGATTTTAATGTTACCGACGCCTCGCGGATCGAAGCTGCGAAACCGACTATCGATAAAATACTCAACGACGGCGGAAGCGTAATTCTAATGTCGCACCTTGGCCGCCCGAAAGGAATTCAGGAAAAATATTCGTTGAAGCACATCCAGGCGAAAGCGTCTGAAGTATTGGGTCGCGATATTATTTTCTCGTCCGACTCAGTAGGAGAAGTGGCGCAGAAAATGGCTAAAGAGTTAAAAAATGGTGAGGTACTGCTTTTGGAAAACCTGCGATTTTCCGATGAGGAAGAGCAAGGCGATCGTGATTTTGCACGAAAATTGGCCGACCTCGGAGATATTTATGTCAATGATGCCTTTGGAACAGCGCACCGCGCCCACGCGTCAACTACCATCATCGCCGATTTTTTTCCCCATAAAAAATGTTTCGGTTTGCTATTGGCGCAGGAAATCGAAAGTTTAAATAAGGTACTCAAGCACAGCGAAAAACCTGTAACTGCCGTTCTGGGCGGATCGAAGGTATCGTCGAAAATCACGGTTATCGAGAATATATTGGATAAAGTGGACCATTTGATCATTGGTGGAGGCATGACCTTTACTTTCATCAAAGCGCTGGGCGGAAATATCGGAGATTCAATTTGTGAAGACGATAAACTGGACCTTGCACTTGATATATTGGATAAAGCAAAGCAAAGGAATGTAGAGGTCCATTTACCGACCGATGTTGTCGCAGCAGATGGTTTTAAAAATGACGCAAATATAAAGATAACCGCGGTAGACAACATTCCGCAGGGCTGGCAGGGACTTGACGCCGGACCTGATTCGCTCAGGGCTTTTTCAAAAGTAATTGCTGAATCAAACACGATATTATGGAACGGACCTATTGGCGTTTTTGAAATGGAAAACTTTGCCAAAGGAACAATCGAGCTTGGAAAAGCCATAGCAAGCGCAACCGAGAAAGGGGCCTTTTCATTGGTTGGTGGCGGCGATTCGGTAGCAGCTGTCAAGCAATTCGACCTTCAGGATCAGATGAGTTATGTTTCTACAGGAGGTGGTGCAATGCTTGAAATGCTAGAAGGGAAATCACTTCCGGGAATTGATGCAATTCTGAAAAATTAAAATCTGTTGACAATTTTTAGAATAACTTTAAGTTATAAGATTACAACTTTTTGTTATAAGATTATTATGTTTGCAGAATAGGCCTCCTGTAACGATCTGAAACAGAAGCTTATTCTCGCCTACGAGGCTTTATTATTAATACGAAAAAAGGTTTTTTGACCAGGCCCCGCGGCCGAAAAACATTAAAAACGTACCCATGAATTTAAAAAATGCAACGCTCACTTTCCTCTCACTTTGTTCCTTTAGCGCATTTGCGCAACAAAGTATTTCAAACGAGTCTTTTATCCAGGAACCTAAACTTTCATATCTTGATTCATTAAAGCAGTCTTTTGTTCATCACGAAATCGCCTCTTGTGTCGATAGTTTGTGGATGAATGAATTAGCCAATCTTGATATTTATAACGATTTGAGTTCCGATATCAGTAAGCTTGATGTCGACCAAACAGTCGATTATGAACTGTCGACCGAATTGCTAAAGGAGCGCCTGAAAGAGATGGACGCGCGCTCTCCCTTTAACATCGAATATAATCAAGGTTTGGAAAACGTCATCAAGTCATTCCTGAAAAACAGGAAAAGATCTTTTGAAAGGCTTATGGCAGTATCAGAATATTATTTTCCGATGTTCGAAGAGGCCCTTGCAAAACAAAATGTGCCTCTTGAGATAAAGTACCTGGCCGTGGTCGAATCGGCATTGAACCCGAAAGCTGTTTCGAGGATGGGTGCAACCGGACTTTGGCAGTTTATGTACCAAACCGGAAAACAATACAATTTGCATATTGATTCGTATGTTGATGAAAGAAGCGATCCGCTGAAAGCAAGTGCCGCTGCAGCACAATACATGACCAATATGTACAGGATTTTTGGCGATTGGGATCTGGTTCTGGCATCGTATAACTCAGGTCCGGGGAATGTTTCCAAAGCCATTCGCAGATCTGGCGGAAAACAAAACTACTGGAATATAAGGAAGCATCTGCCCAAGGAAACCCAAGGCTATTTGCCTGCGTTCCTGGCCACAATGTATATTTATGAGTATCACAAAGAGCACGGGATTGAGCCGCAACGGGCGATTGTCAAGCATTTCGACACTGATACGGTTCGGGTAAAGCACCAACTTTCGTTCAAACAGATTTCCGATTTACTGGATATTCCGGTATCTCAACTCCAAGTGCTGAATCCGTCTTACAAAATCAATACGGTTCCGGTGTACGACAACAAAAGTCATTACATTCGCTTGCCGTTGGATAAAATTGCAATCTTTACTTCTAATGAAGATAAAATTTACGCTTACGCCAATTTCGAAGCGAATCAACGCGAAAAGCCATATACTTCCATTAACAGTGCGGTGGCCTCCACAAATGATTCGGGTGAACGCGTAATTACCTCGACCAAGTACCACAAAATTCGTCGCGGCGAAAGCCTGGGATTAATTTCGGCAAAATACAACGTATCTGTATCTGATTTAAAAAGATGGAATGGCCTTCGTGGCAATACGATCGCTGCCGGCAAGAGTTTGAAAATAGTCAAATCGAAGCGCGTACCGGTAAAAGTTGAACCTGCTGTTGAAACCGCTGTTGCATCATCGGAGGACACTTCCGAGAAATCGACCGGAGCCAGCTATACCGTCAAATCAGGTGATAATTTGAGCACTATTGCCAAGAATCACGATGTGTCTGTTGAGGATATTATGAAATGGAACAATCTTGATGATAAGAATATTAAAATCAATACAACATTAATTGTAGCGGCACAAAATACGGAGCTTGCTGAAGCTGATGAAGAGACAATGGAATACGTTGTTGTAAAAGGCGATAACCTAAACAGTATTGCACGAAAATTTGAAGTTTCGGTTGAAGATTTGAAAAAGTGGAATCATCTATCGGATAATAATGTCCTGGTTGGGAAAAAACTTGCCATTGCGAAAGTAAACGATCAAGAGGTTGAAGAAGATGGCAAATCGGCACAGAAAGATGTGGTTGCTGCAGCAGTTGCCAAAAAGTCAAAAGAGGAATATTACAACGTAAGAAAAGGCGATTCGTTGTTCAGCATTGCTAAAAAATACCCGGGCGTCACCATTTCCGATATTAAAAGATGGAATGGAATACGCAGTAATACCTTAAAACCCGGTATGAAACTTAAGGTTAGCGGATAATTTCAAATTTAAAACAGTAATTTTAGGGCTTTATTCATTTGTATGAAAAAAGCCCTTTTTTTATTGATGGCCATTTCTCTGTTGGCTTGCCAGGACAGGAAATCGAATAAAAACCCAATTCCCGACGTAACCAATCACGTATCGGTAATCATCGACGACATTTTATGGAACGGTGAAATAGGTGATACCATACGGCAGAAACTTGCATCACCTGTGGTTGGATTGCCGCAGGAAGAACCGCTGTTTACATTGAATCAGTATCCGCTGAAACTTCTTGAGGGATATATGCACAGCCGCAGCATTATTGTGGTAAAAAAAGGCCCTCAAAAAAAGTTTGCGATCAAGCACGATGAATACACTAAGCCGCAGATAGTTCTTTATATCACTGGGCGGAATACTACTGAAATAATAGAAGTCATCGAGCAAAATAGTTCGAAAATAATTTCAACCATTAAGTTGCGGGAAATCGCCTGTCTGCAAAAAGGTTTTAAGAAATCACATCTCGACAAAAAGCGGATAGCCGAAAAATTCGGTATTTCGATGCTGGTCCCAACTCCGTTCAAATATGTTGTGGAAGGTGACAAATTTCTATGGCTCAAGAATGATATCACCAGCGGCAACACCAGTATTTTGATATATGAAGTTCCGTTGGAAACAGTGCTGCCTAAAAGCAATATCGTCACCAATGTAATTGCGATTCGGGATTCGATTGGCCGGCGTTATATACATGGCGCTGCGCCCGGCACCGTAATGGAAACAGAAAATTCATATACGCCATATCTTTCCACCACCGCAATTGATGGTCATGAGGCTTTTGAAACCCGTGGAACATGGGAACTCGACCGCAATATGTCGGGGCCATTCATAAATTTTGCGATTATGGACACAGTGAGTTCCCGGGCGCTGATCATCGAAGGCTTTTGTCATATACCGGCAAAGCAGAAGCGCAATTTGATGCTTGAACTCGAGGCTATGATTCGATCGACCAAATTCTTAAACGATAAATCGGAGACAAGGTGAAGTTAACATGGAAAATAAAGCGTTTTGAGGAACTTTCGGCACACGAACTATACAATGTGCTGAGTTTGCGAAATGAGGTGTTCGTGGTCGAGCAAAACTGCGTTTATCAGGACGCCGATGGCAAAGACAAGACTGCGTTGCACGTTCTGGGATTGAACGAAGGTGAAATTGTTGCATATGCCCGTATATTTAATCGCGGCGAATATTTTGAAAATGCATCCATTGGACGTGTAGTTGTTGAACCTGCATTTCGCGGCAAAAATATTGGCCACGAATTGATGAAAGTAGCTGTTAAGTCGGTGGCCGACCTTTATTCAGAGCAACAGATTACCATTTCGGCACAATCGTATTTGGAGGGTTTTTATCTGCAGCACGGATTTGTCACCCAAGGGAAACCGTATCTCGAAGACGGTATCCCGCACGTCAGGATGGAAAAAATCTAAATCTTGGTAATTACAAGTTCGACCCTTCGGTCATATTCCGATCCCTTTCCCAGCGGTACCGTATTGCCATAACCCTTGAATGTCATTCTTGCTTTCGGGATTTTCTTAAAAGTCAGATATTTATGCACCGCCTGCGCACGGTTTTGGGACAATTGCCTTTTTTTGGTATCCCGGTCGATCGCTTCCTTTTGATAGGGCGGCGTGCAGCACACATGGCCCTGAATCTCAAAATGAAGGTTTTTATAACGGTGAAGCAGGAGAGCAATCTTGTCGAGTTGAACTTTAGCTTTGTATGTCAATTTACTGCTTCCGCGTTCGAATAACAGATTTTCGAGGTAGATGTGGTCGCCAACGACATGTTTCTTGTTTACGGTTGTGTAATAGCCGGGAATTTGAATAGCCGGTGGTTCTGTCAGGTTCAGTACAACATCGACCCGGCGATTCTTCGAACGTTGTTCAGGCAGGTTATCGACCACATCGTCATCAATCAGAATCCGGCCTTTGCCTTCGATTGTGACAATAATTCGGTTCTTGACGCCGCTCGATACCAAAAAATCCCGAATAGCATTGGCGCGATTGGTCGATAAAACGTAATTGTAATTTTCTTTCCCGATGTCATCGGTATAGCCGAAGATCTGCACCGATTCGATGCGGGTGGAATCGGTAACCTTAATAAAATCAACCACGGCATTTGCCTGGGCAGCGTCTAGTTCGTATTTGTCAAACTCAAAATACACTGATTGGACAACTTCCTCCTGCGCATTGACAGTACAGGTAAAAAGAAACACAAACAATGTCAAATGCTTGATCATGATTTTAAAATCTTGCTGTATTCTGCACTATTGTTAAGGATAACGACAGCCTTCTTGATCTCAGAATTGTTTTTAGTATAATATTTATACAGACCTTCTTTGTATTGATAGCGTTTTATGAGTTCGTCGAGTATCAGGTTTTTGATTTCCGATTTGCTTTGATCAAGCAGGTTTTCCTGACTCTTCTGGAGTGCCGTCAGCAATTGATTATATTCGGCGGTGATCGAAGCGTCAAACTTTTCCCTTTTGGCTGTTTCGAGCATCGACTTTAGCGCCAGTTCGGTTTCGGTGTCGAATGAGTAGTCTTTGCTGCGTAGGAAGCGCTTGAAGTCGGCAAAATCGGCATCGGTTATTGTTGGTATGGAAGTCCCTGCATTGGGTTTCTTATAATAATATTCGGTTGCGTAGTTAAAAATACCATCGTTCTTGATCAGCGCCTCGGTGATGGTGCTCATTTTTGTTTCCGACAATTCGATATCGGGCTGAATTCCGCCGCCGTCATAGACAGTTCGGCCTTTACGGGTTTTGAACGCATTATAATTCGCCGCGGCGGTTCGCAAGGCTTTGCCATCTTTATCGCGGTGCAGATAATCGAGCGCCTGAATGCATCGGCCGGAAGGCGTATAATATCTTGAAATCGTAATTTTTATCTGGGTTCCGTAAGTAAGATCCACCGGACGCTGAACCAATCCTTTTCCAAAACTACGGCTTCCTACTACTACCGCACGATCCAGATCCTGAAGTGCGCCGGCAACGATTTCGGAAGCGGATGCGCTGCGACCATCCACTAAGATTACCAGCGGGATTTCGGTATCCAATGGCTCTCGCATTGTTTTATAAATATTGTTGTGCTTGTCTATTTTCGATTTGGTGGTGACAATGACTTCGTTTTTGGGAACAAAGAGATTGCAGATATTTACTGCCTCGCCCAACAATCCGCCGGGATTGCCGCGAAGGTCCAAAATTATACGCTGTGCCCCTTCCCTTTTGAGTTGCTCTACCGCTTCTTTGGTTTCGATAGTTGCACGCTTGTTGAATTGCGATAAAACGATGTATCCGGTTGTCTCGTCCACTTTCGAGAAAAATGGAACAGCCTGCAATTCTACCTCGCCCAGGGTAATTTGGGTTTTCTCTATTTTTCCCTGTCTTTTATAGAGGACATCGATTTTTGAATTTTTCGCTCCTTTCAATAGCTGACTCGCATCTTCTTTAAAATCGGTCAGGCTCACATCACCAATTTGGATAATTTCGTCGCCTGCTTTGAGTCCGGCTTTATCAGCAGGATAATCCTTGTAAGGTTCTTTGATGATCAGGCGTCCGTCTTTTCGGGTAATCATCGCGCCAATTCCGGTATATTCGCCTGTATTGTTTATTTTGAATTTGACTACATCTTGTTCGTTGAAATAGACCGTATAGGGATCGAGATCGGCAAGCATACTTTTAATTGCCTTATCCATCAGCTCTCCGGGATTGGTTTCGTCAACATAATTCATATTCACCGTTTTGAATAAGGTGGTAAATATTTCGATTTGTTTGGCGACCTCAAAAAAGTCTTCCCGGAAACTGGTACCAACGAATAGAAAGGCGCCCGCAACAACGGGAATAATATATCTTCGTTTGAAATTTTGTAACATAGCGTTGAATAAAATTGAGAATGGCAGTAAAAATACGAATAATGTGGGAACAGTTGAGGATTCCGTTGACTATCAGTAATGCAGATATAGTAATTAACGCAATAATCAGGTGAAAATTATTGTCGGTTACCTCTTCGGATTCTGGTTTTTTTGCGAGGCGAATTTTAGGAAGAGTTCCTTTGTCAGCGCAAAGAGTTCTTCAAAGGTTAATCGTTCTTTTGATTGATAAAGTAGCATAAAAGCATGCGGTTCTGTCAGGTTGTCGATCAATAGGTGTTTATTTTGACGATAACATTCCCGAAGAACGCGTTTATAATAATTGCGGTCAACCGCTTTTTTAAAATGCTTTTTCGGAACTGAAACCCCGATTTTTATTTTCTGTTGATCGTCGGTAACAATAGGAACATACACCAGCCGTAATGGATATTTGGCCACCGATTTACCCTGAGAAAACAGGAGGTCAATAATATTTTTTCCTTTCAGTTTTTCAACAGGAGGATAACTAAAGTTCATTGTAATTTATTCAGGAGCTAAAGATAGTAAGCGATAACTTATAAAAAAAGGACCATTTCGGACGATTATTAAAACTAAACTTTAATGGTTTACGAAGTAATTTCAGAAATTATGTAATGAATCAATGGAATCGTGAAACGCGAAAAATCGCCAAGAGGCGTAATTTTACAATACGATCTTACAAGCTAAACATATAAGCAGTATCCGCGGGTTGAAGAAACAACTGCTACAAAAAAGCGGGTAAACTACAAACACCATTACAACCAATTCGTAGATCCAACTGGATTTACAAAAAAACCTCCTAAAAATTTTCTTAGGAGGTTTTTATATTTCAGGTCATCTATTATTTATTGCGTGGAAATATGTTATTTTCCTGTTTTACATCGGCCATCATACCGGTTGGGTCGATGATAATCTGCTTAATTCCTTTTTTAGCAATTGTAAAATTGTATTGTTGCTGCGCCCAGGTCCAGTCAGCCAATACGGTTCGCTTAATTTGCGGATACGGATTTTCTTTCTGAAAGTGCATCATTCGCAATGGAATATAATAACTCTCGACAGTCCCGTCTTCAAATTCAATAAACAAATCTATTGGCATAGCCATGCGGCCAATGCGTTCCAGACTAATGTTGGTGCCCGAAGTAGTTTCGCCAACATTCGCAATTGCATAATCAATGGTATTGGTTGTTTGCGTCCAGTCGGTCAGATACCAACCGAGGTGGGCGCCAGAAACTTTTTCAGCCACTCGTTTAAAGTCATTTGGCGTTGGATGTTTGAACTTAAACTCATCGTAATAGCGACGTAGGCTTTGCATCAATTTGTCATTTCCGATAACATAACCAAGCTGGCTTAAGAATACGCTTCCTTTGCTGTATGCCGATATTCCGTAGGCCTGATTATGATCGTGCCTGTCGGCATGGGTCGTTTGCGGCAATTCGCGGCCTGAATTTACAAGGTAGTAGTAGCTGGAATATGAATCTTTAAACGGATTGTCAACTTTTTCTTCGCCAACGTGATTTAATGCCAAGTCGGATATGAACGTAGTAAATCCTTCATCCATCCAGTAATGCTTGGCTTCATTGGTTGCCAAAACGAACTGAAACCATGAATGCGCCATCTCATGCGAGGTAACGCCTAATAGTCCGTCAAACTCGCCATTTCCGCGAATAAGCGTACACATACCGTATTCCATTCCGCCGTCGCCGCCTTGAATTACCGAATATTGTTTGTATGGATACAGCCCAACGTTAGTGTTGAAGAACTCCATCAACTGCGCAGTAAGCGGCTGGAGTTTTTTCCAATTTTCAGGATATTTGACGTTTTCCTTATATAAAAAGTGAAGTTTCACGCCATTGGGTCCGTCATACGTATCGTGAATGTAGTCTTTGTCGGCCGCCCAGGTGAAATCATGTACATTGGGGGCTAAGAAATGCCATGTAAGATTTTTTACATTTCTGCCGAGTTTGATCGCCATCCCAGGATCTTGATAGCCATGGCCTATGCTGTTGGGATTTTGAAGGTAACCTGTGCCGCCAATTGTATATTCTTTATCAATCGTGATTTTCACATCGTAATTTCCCCAAACACCGTAAAACTCACGAGCGATGTAGGGATCGGCATGCCAACCTTCGAAATCATATTCCGCCATTTTAGGATACCATTGGGCCATCGAAAGTTCGACACCTTCAACGTTATTACGGCCTGACCGCCTAATTTGAACGGGAACTTGTCCTTCAAAATCAAGCGTGAACTTCGTTTTGGAATGGGGCAATATTGGCTTCGCCAGCTGCACTTCCAATATGGTTCCTTTGACAGTAGTTTGCGCAACTGAGCCATCCTGTTTAAAATTGGACACATTCATATAGCCAATTTCATTCGGTTTTAAGTTCTTGATCCTGCTTTCTTTGATCTCTTTGCCGTCGACTGTTTTTTTTTCGACCATTCGCGAATCAGGATCTGAAATGCTTGATACCCTTGCATCCATATCACTGCCGGGCTGGAAAGCGTTGTTGTACAAATGGAAATACACCCGGCGCAATGTATCAGGTGAATTATTGCTGTAAACGACTTCCTGATTACCGGTATATTGGTATTTCTTAACATCCATCGTGACATCCATTGTGACATCGGCCTGTTGCTGCCAATAGCATGATTGCTGGGCAAAGCCGAAAACTGAAATACTCAAGAATAATAATGATAATGCGTTCTTCATAAGTGAAATTTTGGATTAACAATGCAACATAAAAAAAACGGAAGGATTTCCTTCCGTTTAAATAGTATGAAAAAATGTTATTTAGACATTTGTGCGGCCATAATCAAAGCGTTGTAGGCGTTGATCATTTTACCAGAGCTTGATGCAGTACTGAACGACCTTTTTTCAGCCTTCTCACCCAACATTACTTCGGTGGTTATAGGCAATCCGGAATCCATCAAAATTCGCTTCACTTGTGCTGCTGTCAGCTTAGGATAATGCGATCGAACCAATGCAGCAACACCGGCTGCATTTGGCGCTGCCATAGAAGTTCCCTGATGATATTCGTATTTGTTGTTAGGAACGGTTGCATAAATTTTAGAACCCGGCGCATAAGCATCGACGTTGATGGTGCCGAAGTTTGAGAAATTGGCTACCAGTCCGGGGCCATAGTTTGGAGTCAGTGCTCCGATGGTAAGCAGGTTGTCGGAAATTTCGGTTTTCCCGTCCATTGAATCATTTGGATAATTGTTGTTGCCGTCAAGATCGATGTCAAGTCCGTCATTACCAGCCGCGTGAACAATCAATACATCTTTGCTTGCAGCATATTTAATCGCATCAAAAACCCAGTCCTTGTTTGGCGAATAACTTTTCCCAAAACTTCCGTTGATGACTTTAGCGCCATTATCCACAGCATAGCGAATAGCCAGAGCGATGTCTTTGTCATATTCGTCCCCGTTTGGAACTGCACGAAGCGACATGATTTTCACATTATTGGCAACTCCGTCGCCGCCCAGGCCATTTCCGCGTAGCTGTGCAATGATTCCGGCAACGTGTGTTCCATGCTCAGCATCTTTCTTATCTGGACCGTAAACAACATTATTTCCGTATTTCCTGTCGTTGATATCGTTCGGGTTATCACCAACCGCTGTTCTACCGGTATATTCAAGATTGTAGTGATAATTTGCCTGATCGTAAACATGCTCCTGGAACGCCTTCAATTCGTCGTTGAACTTGTCGCCCGCCTGTCCGATTACCTGAGTCATTACCATTTTGCTTTGTGCGATTTCAGGATCGGTGGATGTTATTGCCTGAAGTTCGGCCAGGGTGTAATTTTGTTTTTTCAGGTGATCCTGAATGGTTTTATTGGCGTTCATGATGAAATCGACCTGCTGTTTCATCCCCATAATTTCCTCCATTTTCTGATCGTAAACAGCTTTCATTTTTTTGTATTCGGCCGATCCGTCATCGCCCTTTTTTAGCAAGCGCGTCAGTTCCAGATTCTCATCGTTTGAATTGCCGAGAAAGTTCCATCCGTGAATATCATCGATGTAACCGTTGTTATCGTCGTCGATTCCGTTTCCTGCAATTTCTTTCGGGTTTTTCCAAATCGTACCCTGTAAATCAGGATGGTCTATATCGACACCGGAATCGATCACACCCACAATAACGGTGGTGCCTTTTTTATCTTTTATCAATTCGGCGTACGCCTTATCGACACTCATACCTGGGACAGTATCTTTAACTAAATCAAGATGACTCCATCTTTTCAGGTCGGCTTCCTTTAAAGGGGATACCTTCAGCGGAACCTGATCGATATTGGCAATTGGAGTGGAAATCATTTGTGTGGTACCACATCCGGTGAGGAATGATGCTGCGACTACCAGCGCTACGTATGACGAAGGAATTCTCATATTTATGGTTTTAGATTTAGACGATTTGTTGGACATTATCGGGTTTTGTTACAATGCAATTTACGATTAACACAATGTTGTGACAAGTAAAGCTCAAAATAAATCAGAACATTTATATACTTTGTCCAATCTGACTCCTTTCTCAGTATGCCGAACAGTTATGATCTCATTGTGCGCATCGTGCTCGAGAATCAGGAAATATCCGTTGTCGGCTGCTTCGTGTAAGAATTTTTCTTTTTCCGGCAGCGTCAATAATGGCCGGGTGTCGTATCCCATCACATATGGCAATGGCAAATGTCCGGCGGTCGGAAGAAGATCGGCCATGTAGCAAAAAGTCCGCCCGTTGTATGAAATTTTTGGAATCATCATCTTATCGGTGTGTCCGTCGGCAAAAAATATCCCGAAATCAAGGACAGATTTTCTAATGTCATCGCCATCCGGATTGTCGATAAATTTCAGTTGACCACTTTCCTGCAACGGCAAAATATTTTCTGTCAGGAACGACGCTTTCTCGCGAGGATTCGGCTTAGTTGCCCATTCCCAATGATCCCGATTGCTCCAGAATGTTGCATTTTTAAAAGCAACTTCATAACCTGTCCGGCTTGAATTCCACTGCACGCTGCCGCCGCAATGATCGAAATGCAGGTGTGTCATGAACACATCGGTAATATCGTCCCGATGGAAGCCCAATTTGTTAAGTGATTTGTCGATTGAGTCATTTCCCCAAAGAGAGTAATACCCAAAAAACTTGTCCGATTGCTTATCGCCCATTCCGGTGTCGATTAGTATCAGCCGCTTTCCATCTTCTATCAAAAGGCATCGGGCGGCTATGTCGATCAGGTTGTTGGCATCGGCAGGATTGGTTTTATTCCAAATCGTTTTAGGCACAACGCCAAACATAGCACCTCCGTCAAGCTTAAAATTTCCGGCATCAATCGGATATAACTTCATTTAATTTTCTTTGAATGGGTAACAAATTTAGGAAATTCGGCGATAGAACGGGCTGCACAATTACTTTTTGTAGTTATTCGACGCGTTATAAATATGTTATGTTTACGGGCAAAAATGTTTATTTGTGGTATCTTTGCACCGTAATTTAGACAAAATCTACATAACAATGATAAAGGTTTCTGATACTGCGAAAACGAAAATCATCGGCCTTATGAAGGAAGAGGGCTTTGATGCGCAAAATGACTACGTCCGGGTGGGTGTAAAAAGTGGTGGTTGCTCGGGTTTGTCTTACGAATTAAAATTTGATAAGGCAATGTCCGAAAACGACAAACTATTCGAGGACAACGATATAAAAATTGCGGTCGAAAAAAAGAGTTTCTTATATCTGGCGGGAACAATTTTGGAGTTTTCGGGCGGATTAAACGGTAAGGGCTTTGTTTTTAACAACCCCAATGCGAACAGAACGTGTGGTTGTGGGGAGAGTTTTTCGCTTTAAGTGAAAAGTTGGAAAGTGGAAAGTTTTAAAGTTTAATTAAATGGGGACTTTCAGTTCATTTGAAGAAATCATAGCTTGGCAAAAAGCAAGAATGCTGAACGTAGATTTTTATGAAGTTTCAAGTCAAAACTTTCACTTTGCGAAAGATTTTTCCTTACGCGATCAAATGCGTCGATCGAGTATCTCTATTTCCTCTAATATAGCAGAAGGTTTTGAGCGGGAAACAGTAAAGGAATTTATACGTTTTCTATATATAGCGAAAGCTTCTGCGGGTGAATTTCGTTCGCAATTATATTTAGCCTACGATCTAAAATATCTAACAGATGCTGATTTTACATCTATAAACTTAAAGATCAACGAAATTTCAAAATTAATAAGCGGTTTAATAAAGTATCTGGTTTCAACTTTAAAACCTTAATACTTTCAACTTTTAAACTTAATGAGCAAATACACAGAAGACGATCTTAAGATCGAACTTGAAAATAAAGAATACGAATACGGATTTTACACCGATATTGAATCGGAGACATTTCCCGTCGGACTCAACGAGGATATCGTTCGTGCGATCTCTTTGAAAAAAGAGGAACCCGAATGGATGACCGAATGGCGTTTGGAAGCATTTCGTGCATGGAAGGAAATGGCAGAACCGGATTGGGCGAACGTAAATTACGTAAAACCCGATTTCCAGGCAATTGCCTATTATTCGGCGCCAAAGAAAAAAGACAAATACGCCAGCCTGGATGAGGTCGATCCCGAACTTCTTGAAACCTTCAAAAAACTCGGAATTTCGCTAGACGAGCAGAAAATGCTCAGCGGTGTCGCGATGGACATTGTAGTCGATTCGGTTTCGGTTGCAACCACATTCAAAAAAACATTGGGTGAAAAAGGGATTATTTTCTGTCCGATTTCCGATGCGATCCGTGAACATCCTGAATTGGTCAGGAAATATTTAGGAACCGTAGTTCCGCAACGCGATAATTTTTATGCAGCGCTTAACTCGGCTGTTTTTTCCGACGGATCATTCTGTTATATCCCAAAAGGCGTCCGTTGTCCGATGGAGCTTTCAACTTATTTCCGAATCAACCAAGCGGGAACAGGCCAGTTCGAAAGAACGCTCGTAATTGCCGACGAAGGCAGCTATGTGTCATACCTCGAAGGTTGTACGGCGCCATCGCGCGATGAAAATCAATTGCACGCGGCAGTTGTGGAACTAATTGCACTTGACGACGCCGAAATAAAATATTCAACAGTTCAGAACTGGTATCCGGGAAATAAAGAAGGAAAGGGTGGCGTATATAATTTTGTCACCAAACGCGGACTGTGCGAAAAGAATGCAAAAATTTCGTGGACGCAGGTCGAAACGGGTTCAGCCGTAACATGGAAATATCCATCGTGCATTTTGAAAGGCGACAATTCGATAGGCGAGTTTTATTCGATCGCGGTGACCAATAATTTCCAACAGGCCGATACCGGAACGAAAATGATCCACCTGGGTAAAAACACTAAATCGACCATAATTTCAAAAGGAATCTCGGCCGGGCGCTCGCAAAACAGCTACCGCGGATTGGTACAAATTGGGTCGAGGGCTGAAAATGCCCGGAATTTCTCGCAGTGTGATTCATTGCTTATGGGCAACAATTGCGGAGCCCACACATTTCCATACATCGAAAGCAAAAATTCGTCGGCTAAAATCGAGCATGAAGCTACAACAAGTAAAATCGGTGAAGACCAGGTTTTCTATTGCAACCAGCGCGGCATCCCAACCGAAAAGGCCATTGCATTAATCGTAAACGGTTTCAGCAAGGACGTTTTAAACAAATTACCGATGGAATTCGC
>JADKLW010000449.1_pt1 | contig 17171 bp, 18 predicted proteins | sample 8641881 | NCBI WGS metagenome assembly JADKLW01 (sample SAMN16272185, study PRJNA661076) | feces metagenome | isolation source: fecal sample from diarrhoea affected cattle B | host: Bos taurus | place: South Africa: Lokaleng Village, Mahikeng | collected 2019-09 | reverse complement strand
GCAAATTCCGCTGACAGGCGTTCCGTGTAATTGACCTGATAGGTGTCTCCTTCTTCAATCGCCTGCTTGATCTGCTGAATGCCTTTTTGATAATGTTCCACAGAACTGGCCATTTTCCATTCCGAAACCTTGTAAGGTTCCTGTTCTTCAGATAAAACAGGCGCTTTTGGGGGGGCATTGAAAATCCCGAACCAAACGAGCGGCATTTCACCTGCCGGTTGCGTCACCATTTCTGCCTGAAAAGCCGGGGCTGCTTCATAGGAAACATAGCCGGCTGCATAAAATCCCTTGTTAAGTGCTTGCTCCAGCTTTTCCAGAATCGTCGGCACTTCAGCAAGTAGATGAGTTTCGAAAACTTCCAAAGGATCGGTGAAAAGAAGCGGTTCAATCTCTCCATCTTCACTACGGAACTCATACAATAGGTAAGGGTTTGACATGTCCGGCACCTCCCTTATTGTCTTTTTTCCACTGCTTCGCAAATTCATAACTGTTTTTTAGCATCTTGAACCCCTCCACCGTCAAAATCGATTCCGGGTGAAACTGGATGCCTTCCACAGGCAGCATTCGATGACGGACAGCCATAATAGCGCCATCATCAGAGCGGCCTGTCACTTCCAGGCAGGCAGGCAAGGCAGCTTCTTCCGCAACCAGTGAATGGTAGCGGGTCACGGTCGTTGGATTGGGAATGCCTGCGAAGATGCCTTTGCCCGAATGCACCAGCACAGAGACTTTTCCGTGCATAGGCTGGTGCCCTTTGACGATCCGCCCCCCGAAATGTTCAATGATGGTTTGATGCCCTAAACAAACGCCCAGTACCGGAATCTTTCCACTCAATTCTGTCAGCACTTCCCGGCTTGCCCCTTGTTCAACTGGCCGGCCCGGACCCGGGGACAGCACAACCAGTTCCGGCATCAACTTTTCTATTTGCTTTGCAGTCAATTCGTCGTTTTGAAAAACAAGCACACTTTGATCCAGCTGCTCAAAATAATGGACCAGGTTATAGGTGAATGAATCCTGGTTATCGATGATGATGATCATGGATGGCACCTCTTTACTCTACTCGTTACTTGCATGGGTCAGCTATTTTGATTATACGCTGTGCACGTGCATGAATGGAAATTTATCCATAGGGATGTCAACTTTCATCCCTTACGATTCCAAAAAAAAACCGCCTCAAGAGCGGTTTTTTTCACATTGGTTAAAGTAAATTTGCAGTATTTGTAGCTGCAATTGCCTGATTGATTTTTTCAGCGCTTTCTTTAAGGATCGGTAAAAATTCTTCGCGAAGCATTTCCTTTGAGGTTCTGCCAGCATGTGCGGAACAATTGATTGCCGCAATGACTTTTCCTGTCTCATTGCGCAAAGGAACTGCTATGGAACGAAGACCTTCTTCAAACTGCTGATCTACGCCTCCCCAGCCCCGCTCGCGCACTTCAGCCAGAACTTGACGCAATTGCTCTTTATCCGTAATCGTCTTGCTTGTATACTGTTCAAAATTAATGGCATCCATGTATTTCTCCAATTCATCTTCCTTCAAATAAGCCAAAAGCACATGCCCCATTGAAGTGGCATAGGCTGGAAGACGTGAACCGACATCCAGATTGATGGACATAATGCGTTTCGTCGAAACCCGAGCGACATACAGAACGTCGGTGCCGTCCAAAATGGAAATCGAACACGATTCCTCTGTCTTTGCAACGAATTCTCTCATGAAGGGATGAGCCAAACTCCATGTGTTATTCGATGATAGATAAGCATAACCGAGTGACAGAGTCCGTGCTGTCAGTGAATATGCATTGTTTTCTGATTCCGCAAATCCCAAATGTTCCAAGGTCAACAGAATCCTGCGGGCCGTCGGGCGGCTTAAGCCAGTTTTCTTTGCAACACCACTTACAGTAAGCGATCGGTCTTGCTGTGAAAAAGCTTGAATTACCTGCAATCCCCGGTCCAATGACTGAATATAATCCCCACTATTTTTAAAATTGTCTGATTCTTTTATTGACAAAACCACTACCCCCTATGCTAAGATGACATTGTACGCATAACGATACATTGTACGTATATCGTACAATGTATTTCATTTACTTGCAAGCATTTTATTTTTTCACCAGTTGTGAAGGCGTTTACATTCTCGGCTTCACACTTAAAATACTATCCCATTATGAGGAGGAATTTAAGATGACAGAAAAAACAGTAGTAAACGAACGCGTGTTAGGAGCTTATGAAGGGTTCGTTAAGCATTTAAAAAACTTCCTGGATGAGCAGCAATTCAATCATGAAGAATACACGAAATTCGTTGAATGGGCCGATCGCTTAGGACGCAGCGGAGAGATTCCTTTGTTCCTTGATGTTTTTGTGGAAACCCATGTACTGGAATCTAAATACAAAGATTCTCCAGGAACTGAACCTTCTCTGCTTGGACCTTATTACGAAGAAGGAGCGCCTGTTCTTGAGGAATCACCGTTTGTGATGCCGCAGAGAGAAGACGAACCTGGCGACAAATTGACGTTCCGCGGAAATGTAAGCTCCATCAACGGACCTTTGGCAAAAACGAAAGTCGAATGGTGGCAGGATGATGCAGATGGCTTGTATTCAAACTATGATTCAACTGCGCCGGACTTCAATTTGCGCGGCCAGTTCCATACAGACGAGAACGGTGATTTTGAAGTGCATTCAATCGTACCAATTCCTTACCAGATCCCGACAAGCGGCCCAACGGGTGAATTCACTTTTGCAGCCGGCTACCACGCTTACCGTCCAGCCCATATCCACATCAAGTTCGAGCATGAAGGACACGAGACCTTGATCACGCAAGTATTTTTCGAAGGCGATGAATGGCTCGAGACAGATGTTGCCGGCGGCGTCCGTTCTTCTCTTTTAACGAAGCTTGAAGACCATGGCGATCATAAAGAGGCCTCATTGAATTTTGTCATGAGAACTGAATAAGCCAATTAAAAAGCTGCTGGAATCTTTCTGGCAGCTGCTTCTTTTTAATACAGAAGCTTACAAATATAAACTGGAGTGGATTTAAGTGGAACTTTATAAAGTAGAAGTCAATGGAAACGAAATTCAAGTAGCCGATTATCCAGGGGAAAAAGGAACGATCATCGCGATACACGGATTAACGGGGACGCACAAGAATATGCATTATTATGCCGAACAGTTTAAAGGCGAATATCGTTTTATTTCGTTAGATCTCCGCGGACGCGGCAACAGCGCGGCAGCGGATTCCGACACCTCCATCTTCAAGCACGCTGATGATATTTTGGGCTTGATTGAAGAATTGAAGATCGTCAATCCGATCTTGCTCGGCTATTCGATGGGTGCTTTCATTTCAGCGATTGTCGCCAGCCGGCTCCAATCAGTCAAAGCGCTGATTTTGCTCGACGGGGCTGCAAAGGCATCCGAACACCAAAGAGGAATTGTCCAGCCTTCCCTTGGTAGAATCAGCCGCGAATTCACTTCTCAACAGCATTACACGGAAGAAATCCAAAAGATTTACGCGAATCTTGGAATTCAGTGGAATGACATATTGCAGGAGACAGCGGAATACGAAGTCGGCCCCGTGGATGGCCATTGGGAAAATAAAGCCACTGAGTCGCGCATCGTGATGGATTTCGACAGTTTTTATTCTTTTGATCCAGCAGAAATATGTCCGCAGATCGAGTGTCCTGTCCTGCTGGTATACGCAGAAGGAAAGATTGGCTCCATGCCGCCTCTATTTTACCTGGCAGATTACGAAGAAACGCAAAAACACACGAAGCGGATCGAGACCATCGTTTCAGGCGCCAACCATTACACTATGGTTTTTGAAAAACGCGAAGAGATTCTGCAGGCAGCCGACAGCTTCCTGAAAAAATTGTAGAACAGCATCCTGCAAAGGGGTGTGTATGGGGGGAAATCATCTATGAAATATTCATTGAAGACATTAAACAAAAGTATGTGGAAATCACACAAGCAAACGAAAGATCTGCTGACAATGGCAGAGCTGCGAAATTCCGGCGGTGCTGGGGTGGCAGCCGCCGAGTTTCCGGGGAATGAATCCATCGATAAGGGAAGCGAAAAAGTTCGCCGAAAGAAATCCTATAACCTGTCTCAAAAAATCGGTCTTTTCTTAGGACCCGCTTTATTTTTGCTGATTTTGTTCTTACTGCCTCTTCCCGGACTCAGCACAGAAGGCCGAGCAGTATTGGCCGTAACTGCCTGGATGGCAGTCTGGTGGATTCTTGAAGCGATGCCGCTTGGAATTACGTCTTTGATGCCGCTGGTGCTTCTTCCCTTGCTTCAGACAGTAGAAGCCGGCGTTGTCGCTTCCAGCTATGGCGATAACCTGATTTTCCTGTTCATCGGCGGATTCGCTCTCGCTTTGGCGCTGGAACGCTGGAACCTTCATGAACGAATCGCATTGTCCATCATCAGCGCAGTGGGCGCCAGCACGTCAGGCTTGGTACTCGGCTTTATGCTGGCAACCGGCTTCCTGTCGATGTGGGTTTCCAATATGGCTACGGTCATGCTGATGATTCCAATCGGCTTGGCCATTATCGCGAAAGTCGTCACGTTAATGAAAGAAGATGACGTCTACACGAAAGAAGAAGAAACAAAATTCACCAAGTCCATTATTTTTGCCATCGGTTTTGGCGGAACGATCGGCGGCAGTGCTACTTTGATTGGAACTCCTACAAACCTGGTGCTTGCCGGATTAGCGAGTGAACTGCTCGGTATTGAAATTTCTTTCGCACAGTTCTTCATTTTCGCCTTTCCACTTGTAACATTGTTGATGATTGTTTCGATTTTCTATATTACAAAAATCGCCTATCCGATGAAAGTTAAAAACATCAGAAACGGCAAACAATTTGTCGTTGAACGCAAGAAAGAGCTTGGCAAAATGGGCTACGAAGAAAAAATTGTCTTAGCCATTTTCAGCTTTACTGCTTTTATGTGGATGACAAGAACCTTTATCTGGAGCGACATTATTCCAGGTCTGAGCGACACGATGATTGCAATGGTTGCGGCCATTCTTCTTCACTTGATTCCCGCCTCAGGCGATTCGGGTGAACGGATTCTAAATGGAGATTCACTGAAAAATATGCCTTGGGGCGTTCTGTTGCTGGTTGGCGGCGGTCTGGCACTGGCATCCGGCTTCAACGGCACAGATTTGGCTTCGTGGATCGGCAGCCAATTGCTGCTGCTTGAAGGCACTTCCTACCTGCTGATTCTTGCTGTAACGACTTTGCTTGGCATCGCTATGACACAAGTGACGCCCAATACGGCGACAGTAACGATTCTTGTACCGATTACTGCTGCACTTGCCCTGGCGATCGATGTCCATCCATTGCCATTGATGACCGCTGTTGCAATGGGTGCCGGTTTTGCGTTCATGCTGCCGATTGGTACTCCATCCAACGCCATTATCTTTGCGACCGGAAAAATTACGATGATTGACATGTTGAGAAAAGGCTCAGGACTGACGGTACTGGCTTTCATTCTGATTGTTGTATTTGTCTACTTCATCCTTCCTGTCGTATTCGGCATTAACCAGCACGAATATCCGGACAGTTTAAAATAAAAAACAGGAGTGAGAATATGAGTAAAGCGTTAGATTATTTCAAAGAAGTGTACGATGAGGTGCCTGGATGGGTCCAGAAGATGCACGATTACAGTCCAGCTGTCTTGGACACCTACACAGGAATACGCGGTGAAATTATGCAGAACGGTGCTTTGTCCCGTCAGGAAAAGGATGCACTGATCGCTAGTATGAACGCAGCCCGCTTGTATTCCCGAAGCATGCTGTTTCATACAAAAGGAGCCATCGACTTTGGATACACAACACCGGAGCTCGTTGAGTTTTTCCTGACTTCCTATTTATACAAAGGCGATGCCGCCTTGAAATTGGCACTTGAAGCGGTTTCCTATGCACTTGAATTGCAGGGGAAATCGGCTGTCCAGCCAGCACAAGCTCCGGAACTGGCGACTGATTCACTGAAGCTGATCATTGACTGGCTCGACGCCGAAGACACAACTTACCTGGAAGAAATTCTGGCACTCCTCCTCTCAGGGAATGCCGAGGATGTGCAAGCCCGGATTTTGCAAGACGGACTGCTGTCTTCCCGCTTAAAACATTTGAACATGGCAGGCAACTTCATCGTTGAACTGAACGGCAAAGGCGCTGGCCCTTGGATAGAGAAAGCGCGGATAGCCGGCGCATCGGAAGCGGACCTGGCGGATATCGGCTACATCTGTATTTTGACTGCCGGCATTCCCGCATGGTTCGAATTGAGTGACTCACTGAAAACAACCGTATAATCACCGAATGGAGGATTACAGATGTCAAAAATACAGCAAGATATTACACAAGCTCTGGACTGCATCAAATCAGGAGACACGGTTTTAGTCGGAGGGTTCGGCTTGATCGGAGCTCCGCTTACCTTGATCGACGGCTTGACTGAACGTGATGTCAACGAATTGACCATCGTCAGCAATAACCTGGGGGAGTCAGGCAAAGGGTTGGGGATTCTGCTGAATCAAAATAAAATCAAAAAAGGGATCGGTTCTTATTTCACCAGCAACCGCGATGTCGGCGATAAATACCAGAACGGCGAAATTGAATTGGAGCTGCTTCCACAAGGCACACTTGCTGAATCACTCCGCGCAGGCGGCGCTGGCCTTGGTGGCTACTATACAACGACAGGTGTCGGTACAGATTTGGCGATTGGCAAAGAAGAACGCGAAATCGACGGCATCTCTTATATTCTCGAAAAAGCGATTCGTGCAGACGTTGCATTGATTCGCGCCCATAAAGCGGACACTCTGGGGAATTTGGTTTATTACAAAACGGCACGCAATTTCAACCCGTTAATGGCTACCGCAGCGAAAACCGTCATTGTGGAAGTCGATGAAATCGTTGAAGCGGGCGAATTGAACCCGGAAGAAGTGGTAACACCCTTTATCTATATCGATACAATCGTCAAAGCCCAACAAGTGCTGACGAAAGAAGGAGTGGTAACTGTATGACTGTCCAACTAAACAAATCAGAAATGCAGCATGCCATTGCCGAACGCGTGGCACAGGAATTGGAAGGGCCGTGCATCGTCAATCTGGGAATCGGAATTCCGACGTTGGTGGCGGAGTATATGACAGAGGACAATATTTACCTCCACACGGAAAACGGGTTGCTCGGAGTAACGGATGTAGACGATGAAGCAGTCGATCCGAACCTGGTCAACGCCGGCAAAATGCCGGTCGGCGAAGCAGTTGGCGCATCTTTTTTTAACAGCTCGGATTCATTTGCCATGATTCGCGGCGGGCATGTGGATGTAGCCATTCTCGGTGCTCTTCAGACAGACGAAAACGGAGTGATCGCCAACTGGGCCGTACCTGGCAAGAACATCATGGGTGTCGGTGGTGCAATGGATTTACTGGTCGGTGCAAAAAAAGTATTTGTGACGATGAGCCATACATCCAAAGACGGCAGTTCCAAACTATTGAAAAAATGCACCTATCCAATTACGTCAACGCGCCAAGTTGACATGATTTTTACAGAACTCGCGGTATTCAAAGTAACAGACGGCCAGTTAAAGTTAGTTGACCTGATGCCTGGCGTGACAATCGAAGAAGTCCGCGAAAAAACTGAAGCCGCTTTTACAGAGTAAAAAGAAAGAGGGTTTATACGCATGAAAATTCATTCGTTTGACGTTTATATAGTAGATCTTCCCACGATCCGTCCACATCAATTAGCCATGCATACCATTGTCTCGCAAACAATACTGCTTGGCTGTGTTACAGACGAAGATGGACGCGAAGGCTGGGCAGAAGTTGCGACAATCGGTGGAGCTTCCTATGGAGAATCTACCCCTGAAGCGATCAAAGCCAATATCGATGCTTACATCACACCACTGGTACTTGGGCAAAACCCCATCCATTTTAATAAAATCATGAACGACGTATCAAAACTGGTTCGCGGCAATTACTTTGCGAAAGCCTTGGTCGAAGGTGCCATTGTCGATTTGGCAGCCAAATCCAAAAACATTCCTGCTTTTGAATTGTTCGGCGGGCAAATTCATAAATCATTGCCCATTGCTTGGACGCTGGCAAGCGGAAATACGGAAACGGATATCGAAGAAGCCAAAGAGATGCTAGAGAAGAAACGGCACAACATCTTCAAGCTGAAAATCGGCAAAGGCGATCCATACCAAAACGTGGAGCATGTCCGGAAAATCAAGCAAGCACTTGGAGACCAGGTACGCTTGACTGTCGACGTCAATCAGGCGTGGGACGAGGATACATCGAATTACTGCATCGCTTCCCTGCAGGATGCCGGTGTTTCAATGGTAGAACAGCCACTGCAGGCATGGGACTTTGAAGGCATGTCCCGTTTGACTTCTAAATTCACAGTGCCGATCATGGCAGATGAAGCGGCGACCAGCATTCAGGACGTTTTCCGGATAGCCAAATACCGCGCCGGAAATTCCATCGCTTTGAAGCCTTGCAAGCATGGCGGATTGACGCAAACGAAAAAAGTAGCCGGCATTGCGGAAGCAGCTGGACTTGGCCTCTATGGCGGCACAATGATTGAATCAAGCCTCGGGACAGCCATGTGTGCCCAATTATATGCCACTCTTCCTGAAATGAAATTTGGAACCGAAATATTCGGCCCTTTGCTTTTTAAAGACAACCTTACGCTCAACGATATCCGCTTTGAAAACTTTGAAGTGATTGTTCCGGATGGTCCGGGTTTCGGAATGGAAATCGACAAAGAAAAAGTGAAGCATTACGCACGCAAGTTCCAATCAGAAACGGAGATGACGATTTGAAAAACGTAGTGATAGTAGATTCAGTCCGGACGGCAATCGGCAAGTTAGGCGGCGGCATCGGAAATGAGACAGTCGATTTTCTGGGTTCCCACGTCATTGAAGAATTGCTTCGCCGGACACAAGTCGAACCTTCCGCAGTTGAAGAAGTCATTTTGGGTCAGGCTAAGCAAAGTGCGGATGTTTCCAACTTGGCGAGAGTCTCCATGCTGCGCGCAGGCATCCCCATTGAAGTGCCTGGCTATACCATCCACCGCCAATGCGGATCGGGTGTACAGGCATTGAACTCAGCAACCCAGCAGATTCAGACCGGCCACAGCGACATCATCATCGCCGGAGGTGCCGAATCAATGAGCACTGCTCCTTATTATGTGAACAGTGTGCGATTCGGTACGAAATCCGGAGATGTCCTGTTGAAAGATCCTAATACGGCAAGCCAACCGGGTTCACAGCCCCGTGAAACTTACGGCGAACTGAACATGGGCATCACGGCAGAGAATGTTGCAGAAAAATACGGTATTTCCCGCCAGGAACAAGACGAATTCGCTTTGGAAAGTCAGCAAAAAGCAGCGAATGCCATTTCAAAAGGATATTTTGAAGCGCAAATTGCACCGTATCCGGTAAAAACGAGAAAAGGAACCATTGAGTTCAAAACGGATGAACATCCACGTGAAACTACGCTAGAGAAATTATCGCTCTTAAAGCCCGTCTTTAAAGAAGGCGGTACTGTTACCGCAGGAAATGCCAGCGGACGGAATGACGGAGCTGCAGCATTATTGGTCATGTCGGAAGATGAAGCTGCCAAGCGTGGCTATCAGCCAAAAGCTCGCGTTCTTGCCCAAGCCTCGGTCGGCTGTTCTCCTGAACTGATGGGAATGGGTCCCGTTCAAGCAAGTTTCAAGGCTTTGAAACAAGCGGGCTTAAAGGTGGAAGACATCGATATCGTCGAATTGAATGAAGCCTTTGCTTCCCAATCCGTTGCCTGTATCAATGAACTAGGACTGGACCGCAACAAGGTCAATCCAAATGGCGGTGCGATTGCGATGGGCCACCCTATCGGTGCAACAGGCGCGATTCTCTTAACGAAATTAACACATGAGCTGGAACGTACCGGAAAGAAATATGGTTTGGTCACGTTGTGTATCGCTGGAGGCATGGGCATTGCTACAATTATTGAGAACGTAAATGTATAAAATACGAAAAAAGGCAGAAATACCGAGAAGTCGGGTTTCTGCCTTTTTATAAACTGAATCGTTAGTTGATTTAATAGTTTAATCTGTATTTTAAACCCTGCACTTCATCAGGAATGGCATGGTTTCTTCACTTGGCTTGGGTCTCCTGCCATTCATCAGCCGTTCAACACGTTCGACCATTCTATGCCCGATCCCTTCTCCGCGATACGAAGGAATTACGGAAATGTGCTGAACCGTGAAACTTTCATCATCTTCTATATGAATGCCGATAGCGCCGATATAATCATCGCCGGCTTTCCAGAGAAAAAGTTGCCAGTCCGGACGTTCATTATATAGCTCCATGGTTTTTTTCAATTGTTTTACATCCCGCTCTCTAGGCATGAATGACAACAGGCCCATTGCGATTTTTTCGTGCGAGCGTTTATATCTGGTCAGCATTGGAATCTCCTTTCCTTCAGCAGCTGTTCAAACCAGCGTATTCTGTTCGATGGCATTAAAAGCGGCAGACAATCTTCCGGCGAAATCTTCTGGTGCTTCTTCTGACGCCAAATAAACACAAATGATATCCGGATTGACGTCCATCCGTTGTTGGTAATTGGTCGGCAAAGGAATCGGGTGCCAGTGAAGCGCATCCATAAAGGATGCCAGTTCACTCGGCAATAGAAATATTTCCGCTCGGTTCATGGCTTTTCCATTATCTTTTAAGTTTTTAAAAGAAATATCGTGATCCAACGTACAACTGAAATTTTTGCCGTGGGAGGATATGTCAATGGTTCTTTTTCTCTTGATTAAACATTCACCTGCTTGTAGTTCAACCTTCGAGTTCATGAGCATGCCCACTTGTTCAGCCAACTGCTCTAATTGTTCCATCCTTCTCATCCTTTCTTTTTTTTCCAGAACACTTCCGGAAAATGGATAAATAAGTTAGCTGGCATACAAAAACGCCGAAAAGAATCGTTGAATTCTTTTCGGCGTTGTTTACAGCCCTAATTGTCTGTTGCATCCAGCCAAATGGTTATTCGATTGTTTATCTATTTTTAAGCGATCAATTACGTACAAAATGGATTTTAACGAAAACTCAGTCGTTTTTCGTTCGTTTCCAACTTAACACCTTTTGGAGAAGTTGTAAAACCATTGAAGCGCATTCACCAAGCAGAAAACACAAAATCAAATTTTGTTCTTAGCCTTTATATACCTCTTTTTCAGAATTAAAAACTTAAAAAAAAACCGCCTTTCGGCGATTTTTAAAAAAACTCATTTTCACTTTTGTAAGTACCTGACCCTCAATCTTCTTCGGAATCATCTTCCTCATCGTCGTCTTCATCGTTGGAGGAATCATTTTCAGAATCCGTATCATTTGAATTCGAATCCTCTTCATTCTGCATTTCCGAATCGCCATTATCTTCTTCGTTTGGTTCTTCATTTCCGCAGGCTGCAAGCATGCCTACAGATAAAAATAATGCAGCTCCAGTTTTCAGCCATTTTGCCTGTATCATCTCTATTCCTCCTCAGCACATCGTTTCGCCTTCCTTCTATACCCTTTGCTTTTCAGGAAAAACATCATTGAGAGTGCATCAGCTCGATCAGCTTTTCACAGCGTGCCTCATCACTTGGCTGCGGCATCAATTCCACTTTCAAAGTCGCCACCAATTTAGTTTGGGTATACAACATGTCCCGGAACCGGTCGACAGCGCCGCAGAATTCTGCGAAAAAGCTGTCTCCGGTTCCGAAAACGGCTGTCCGAAGCTCTTTTCGGCCCAACTTTTCGATGGCTTGATACAAGGAATGCATTTCTTCCGGAATTTCGCCGCTCCCCCACGTGTAGGTGCCGATCATTACTACGTCCAACCATTGTAATTGGGACAATGGAAATTCGTCAACTGGATACAGCTCAATAGTTATGCCTTGATTCTGTGCAGCTTCCTGCACCATTTCCGCCAATTGTTCTGTATTGCCGGTAACCGAGGAATAGACAATCGCCAGTCTGGGGTTAGAGTTCGTCAAAGCCATTGGACTGCGACACTTTTGTATAGGTCCGGGATTTCTGTTCGAAAAAGTCGGATTTCGTTTCGTTCATCATGTCGTCGCCAAAGACCTGGATCCATGGCATTGGATTGCTGCGTTCTTCGTATAGATTATCCAATCCAAGCTGGCGCAAGCGCTTGTTGGCCAAATATTCCACATAACCGGCAAACTCCTCAAGATCCAGCCCATCGATATCCGCCAGAATGTAATGTGCCCATTCTTTTTCAAGCTGCACAGCCTGATCGATGGTCGTGTAGATGTATTGAATATTTTCATCCGTATTCAATTCCGGATTTTCCGTCAGCATGATCCGGATAAACTGGGCGATAAAATAGGCATGCTGCATTTCATCTCGCTGGATATAGCTGATCATGGTACTGGTCTTCAGCATCTTCTGCTGGCGCGCCAAATGATAGAAAAAAGCAAAGCCGGCATAGAAATAAATGCCTTCCAGGTTAATGGAATTGACGCTCAGTTTGAACAGGTTCTGCGGCGTCGGATTTTGCCGGAACGCTTCATAAGCATCCAAAATCAGGCCGTTTCTTTTTTGCACAACCGGATCGCTTTTCGCCTGATCGAAGCGCGCATTCTGTTCGCTCACCGAGACCAGCGAACTCAAAATATAGGAATACGACTCGGTATGGACCGCTTCCTGCTGGGAAATGACCGCAAAAATAGCTTTAAAGCTGGAATCGGTGACGTAATCCATCGCTTGGCTCATTGTCGGGGTCTGCAGGCTGTCAAGCGATGCCAACTGCGTGTTGATGCGCAAAAAGACATCCTTCTCGGCATCACTCAAGCTGTCCCATTGCTTGATGTCGTCCTGCATATTGATTTCCTGGGCTTTCCAGAAGTTGGCCAATAGCGCCTGATACAAGTCGTACATTTGGGGGTAAGCAATATCGTTCCAGTTCAACAAACCTGAAGACTGGCCGTTCAAGACGCCAGTCGATTTGTTCGGATGTTCCGGATTCAGTAATTTAATCTTTGTCAGCGGTTCATGTATGGTCATGAAAATCCTCCTTTAGCTTTGGCATGCTTCGCATTCTTCGATTTCCGCCTGTGATGTGCTGCGGACGTAATAAGTCGTTTTCAAGTGTTGCTTCCATGCTTCCAAATGAAGCTCCAGCAATTCTTTTGCTTTGATGGTATGCGGCACATAAAAATTGAAGCTGATGGACTGATCGATATGCCGCTGACGCGCCGCGTTTTGGCGGATGCTCCATTTCTGGTCCAGCACGTGGCGTGCACGGCGGTAATAATCGTACGTGTTGTGGTCCAGGTCAGGCGCTGTCACCTTAAATTTGAAGTTCTTCTTCTCTTCCGCATATTCAACGGCGTAAAGGGGATCGATGCCATCTGTCGAACCGCCGATTTTGGCGGTCGATGAGTTTGGTGCGACCGCCATCATCCAACCGTTGCGGACACCGGTCGATGCAACTTCCTGCTGCAGCTTGTTCCAGCGTTCACTGCTGTAGTTCCGGCGTTCAAAGTACTCGCCTGTATGCCATTCAGATTCTGCAAATTGACTGAAGGCTCCTTTTTCTTTAGCTAGCTCCATCGAAGCGCGGATGGTCTGGTAGGCAATTTCCTCGTACAGCGTATCCCCAAACTCGACGGCTTTTTCCGTTTCCCAATGGATGCCTTCAAGTGCCAAGAGATGGTGCCAACCGAAAGTTCCTAATCCTCATTTCTATTCAATAAAGGTCGTAAGCCTTTATCCGTTCTCTTATGAACTGCTGCATGTCACCATGCAGATTAGACTATATCACGTTCCTTTTTTAAGGAACCCCTGCTTTTCCACTATCATAAACTTATAGTGTACTCTACTCCCTTATCTCCTATGAGGAGTGGTTTCGATAGTCGTTAGGCTTTTATACCTCAACTGTTTTATATAAATAATTTGGGAAATTATCGTTTTTTAGTCTAGCTCGGATAGTAGTACGCTTAATCTCGGTTAATTTTGCACATTCAGATATGCTTAGATAGCAAATTCCATCAACTAAGATTTCTTTTCTATGAGGCATATTTTTTTTCATACTTTCCACAGCCAACTTAGGCTTAGGAACTCCTTTATTACTTGAAACCCATCCGCTTATACTTTTTTCTTTATACAGCTGCCTTCTTATTTCTTTCCAGTTACTTACATGAGTTCTCCCGAAAAAAGAATTTTTTTCTCCTGTTTTTAAAGAAGCTTTTTCTGAGAGTAGCTTTTTAACTTCCTCAGAGTGGCTTCTCCCATAAAAATGGTTTCCACTTCCTGTCATTTTTTCTGATTTGAGTCTTCGCTCTGCTTCAGAAAATAGCCGACCTTTTGTTCCTGTACCACCTAAAGTTAAGTTATATCCGTGAGCAAAACTGTTATATTTCATGACATAATATGCCTCAAGAGTATAAAGTTCTTCTTGGGTGAACTTTTCATTTTCTTCTATTACAGTGAAAACAAAAGCTTCTTCTCCGTACTTATTAAAACTTTTTTGAAGGTGATCGTTTTTGTGTCTATTTTTTCTTAGTTCAGAAAAGTGACAAATTTTCCGCCTATTTAAATTTACAGTTTCTCCGATATAATACTTACCCGTTACGTTATTTAAAATCGAATAAATTCCCTTCATTATTTTGTCCTCCTTTCCTTTAGATTCAATTGAGATAATTTAGCACGGGATTGTCTCGTCTGAGAGTTTCCCCGTTTAACAGGGTTTTCTTAAAGGGTTACCCCCTTAAGCCACTGGATACTCAATGGCGCGATATTTTTTATTCGTGGCATCGGCCTGTCCGACGGAAATCGTATTTAGGTCGATGACGTTATCCAGCATGCGCACCTGAACCCGTATCACCCGCTCCAACACGTCCGCCTTGACCGCTCTCGGCAAGTTGATGGAAGACAAATTACAGACAACGAAATCACCCGGCTTGCGGACCATGACAAGGTTGCCGTCTTCATCGGTATATTCTTTTATGATGGTAGTTGCAGACATGTTCTGCATGATTTCCGTACACAAATTACTGCAGTAAATCGACGTCAGCCCTCTTCCTCTTGTGTGCTTGTTCGGGTTCTGGCGGTTGACCTCGTCCCGGTAGAACATATAAGGTGTGCCGGTTTCCAGCTGCGACACCATGATGCGTGCCATGATTTCCATCGCGCGGTAGGTTTTGCGCGGCAATAATGGATGATCCACAGCTTCCTGGTATTTGTCGCTGAAGTATTTTTCACCGGTTTCATCGTAAAAATCTTCAAGTCCAAGCGCATTGCCGTTTTCATCTGTCCAGCCCATCACTTGCTTAATCTGGTGCGGACAGAACGTATGCCATTCGCCGATGCTGCGGCCGTTTTCGTCTTTTTCCTGCAGCCGCTCCATAAACAGGTCCGGAATCGACACGCCGGTGAAAATGTCGTGCGCTTTGCGGCGCTCGTCGCCGTTATTGGTTTTCAAATCCAGGAATCCGTTCATGATGTCTTTGTGGAAGACATCCAAATAAATCGCCACTGCGCCTTGGCGCTGGCCGAGCTGATCGACACTGACCGCTGTATCGTTGACCAAACGGATCCATGGCACAACTCCTGAAGAATTGCCTTTGAATTTTTTGATATCCGATCCTAAAGCCCGAACTTTCCCGTAATAGATCCCGATGCCACCGCCGTCTTTGCTGAGGCGTGCGATATCCCAGTTGTTCAGATAGATGCCGTCCAGTGAATCATCGACAGTATCAATAAAACAGGAGGACAATTGTCCGAAACTTTTACCGGCATTCGATAAAGTCGGCGTGGCTACTGTCATATACAGCTGGCTCATTGCCCAGTAAGCTTCTTTCACCAACTCGAGGCGATGCTCTTTTGGTTCGTTTTGCATCAACGTCATCGCAATGACAAGAAAACGCTCCTGCGGAAGCTCAAATAATCTTCCTTCATAGTCTTTCGCTAAGTAGCGGTCAGCCAACAGGAACAAGCCGATGTAGTTGAACAAGAGATCCCGTTCAGGTTCGATTTCCTCACCCAATAAGATGATTTCCTCTTGCGAATAAGCCGCAAGAAGCTCTCCCGAATAAATGCCGATTCCTGTCAGCTCTTCAATAAGGCGATAGAAGTCGCCATACTTCTGGGAAGCGGGAAAATTGCGGCTTTCTCCAGCTTTTTTGTATAATTCGCCGGCATACAGTTCTGCTGCGGTGTACGTCCAATCAGGCTCGTCCATCGTGATGCGGTTCAACGCATACAGCAAGGATTGCTCTCCTTTTGCCTGCTCAGCTAAGTTCGCTGTCCGCTCCAATAGTTCTCGCGTTTCCAGCCCGTATACCTCTGCTGCCCGTTGAAGGGCCTTTTCCACTGCGTCCATTTCGGTTATCTCAGTCTTTGTATTCATGTCAGCACAACTCCTTTGCGGTTTCATTTACTTTCATACGGCGCAGTTTCCGTTCCTGTGCACTTTTGAATAATTTTTCCTCAGCGGGTGTTTCGGGAATCACGCCAGTCACTGGTGTCGGCTTGCCTTCGCTGTCGACTGCCACCATCGTCAAAATGGCCGTAGTCGTCAAACTCCTTGTGCCTGTTTCGATTTGTTGGCATTCAGCTTTAACATACACTTCCATAGATGTTCTGCCTGTTGAGATCACCACTCCCTCCAAAATAAGGATATCCCCAACTTTTGCCGAAGATAGGAAATTCACCGTATCGATCGAAGCGGTCACAACTGCTTTTCCGCTATGCCTCATGGCTGTAATGGCGGCGATTTCATCTATGTACGCCAATACGGTGCCGCCGAATATGGTCCCCATGTGGTTGGTGTCCGGGGGTAGGACCAATCGTGTCTGAATGGTTCTGGCCACCCCTGCTGCTAATGGTTTTGTCATGAGTATCCATTCCTCCATCTCTGATATACAAGAAAAAACCCCATCCTCTCAGGGAGGATGGGGTTTAGATACGCAGAATATCGGATGGGAAGCAGAATACAGCTATCCCATGCATAATACCTTCGTTATCCCTCTCAGCTCCCGGAGAAGATCATAAACTATAACGATGGCAGGTCTCCTGGCTTGTGCGTCATCCTCTGCCATCTCCTTCCCGTCCATTGGACAGTGGATTGCGATAGCTCGTCAGCACTTACAGTTGCGGGAACAGCTCCGGAATTTCACCGGATTCCCTATTAAGCCT
>JADKLW010000448.1_pt1 | contig 17178 bp, 15 predicted proteins | sample 8641881 | NCBI WGS metagenome assembly JADKLW01 (sample SAMN16272185, study PRJNA661076) | feces metagenome | isolation source: fecal sample from diarrhoea affected cattle B | host: Bos taurus | place: South Africa: Lokaleng Village, Mahikeng | collected 2019-09 | reverse complement strand
CGCCGGAGTCAGTGCGTGGCGGAATGATAAAAACCTGAATGACACGTCTATTGGTATTGAAATCGTTAATACAGGATATATCTTAGATTCTGTTGGCAAAAAAGTTTTTTCGCCGTATGATGAATCACAAATCAAAAAAGTAGCGGCTTTGGTGAAGGATATTGTGGAAAGATACCAGATTCCTCCTGTGAATATTTTGGCGCATTCAGATATTGCTCCTACCAGAAAGCAGGATCCGGGTCCGATGTTTCCTTGGAAAAAACTGTATGATGAATATAATATTGGCATGTGGTACGATGAAGAAACGAAACAGAAATTCATGAATGAAACCACAACTGAATCTTTCGCATTTGAACAGAACAGCATTCCTTTCATCACGAAAGTGCAAAATGGCCTTAAAAAATTCGGTTACGATATTGTTCCCACCGGAGTTTGGAACAGAGAAAATATAAAAGTGCTGGAAGCCTTTCAGTATCGCTTCCGGCCCGAAGTTCATGATGGGATTGTGGATATGGAAACCTGGGCTATTTTACAGGCTCTTATTCAGAAATATCCATAAAACAATTTGATTTTCTATCAATTCATTTTTGCGGAAAAGCTTGTTTTTGCAGCAAAAAGCCTTAACTTTTCAGGCAAAAATTATCATGGAGAATTTCAGAAGAGAAAGTGATCTGTTGGGCGAACTTCTCGTTCCGGCTGATGCTTATTACGGAGTACAAACACAGAGAGCAATAGAAAATTTTCGGATTTCCGGACAGTATCTGTTTTCTTATCCTGAATTGATTACAGGACTGGCTTTCGTGAAAAAAGCGGCGGCACTGACCAACTATGAACTTGGACTTCTGGACGAAAATCTTTTTTTGAGAATTTCTGAAACCTGTGATGAATTAATCAGTGGAAAACTGCACGATCAGTTTCCGATTGATATGATTCAGGGAGGTGCCGGAACATCTGTGAATATGAATGCCAATGAAGTCATTGCCAATCGTGTTCTGGAAAAAATGGGGAAGAACAGAGGCGACTATCAATTCTGTTCACCGAACGACCACATCAATCTTTCTCAATCGACTAATGATGCCTATCCAACAGCAATAAAACTGGCGTTACTGCAGATGAATTCCACACTGGTGGAAAAAGTGAAAAATATCGTTTTTGCATTTCGGGCAAAAGGAGAAGAGTTTCAGGATGTCATCAAAATGGGAAGAACTCAGCTTCAGGACGCAGTTCCCATGACTTTGGGACAGGAATTTGAAGCGTTTGCGGCCACATTGGAAGAGGATATTGAAAAACTGAACAACAATGCCAACCTTTTTGTGGAAATAAATATGGGTGCAACAGCCATCGGAACAGGTCTTAATGCACCTTTAGGTTATGCAGAACTCTGTGCGAGAAATCTCGCTGAAATCACAGGTTATCCCATAGTTTCAGCACCGAATCTGGTTGAAGCTACTCCGGATACAGGATCGTATGTGATCTATTCTTCCGCTATGAAAAGACTCGCGGTGAAACTTTCTAAAATATGTAATGATCTTCGGCTTCTTTCTTCCGGCCCGAGAAGCGGATTTTACGAAATAAATCTTCCTCCTATGCAGCCCGGATCCTCGATTATGCCGGGAAAAGTGAATCCTGTGATTCCGGAAGTGGTGAATCAGGTGTGTTATAAAGTGATCGGAAATGACCTTACGGTTACTTTTGCTGCCGAAGCAGGACAATTGCAGCTGAATGTGATGGAACCTGTTCTTTCCCACGCGATTATGGAAAACAATCAATTTTTGTGTAATGCGCTGGATACGCTCCGCGAAAAATGCATTACCGGAATAACGGCCAATAGAGAAGTGTGCCTGAATATGGTGAGAAACAGCATCGGAATTGTTACCGCGCTCAATCCTTATATCGGTTATAAAAACGCTACCCATATTGCCAAAGAAGCTTTGGAAACGGGAAAAAGCGTTTATAATCTGGTTCTTGAACATCAGTTATTAACAAAAGAACAACTGGATGATATATTGGATCCGAGAAAAATGTTGCAGCCTCATAAATTATAAAACGTTTGAAATTTTTAATCATCATTCCTGCTCACAACGAAGAGCAGAACATCAGTTTTTGTCTGTCCTCGCTGGAAAACCAGACCTACAGAGATTTTCATCTGGTAGTGGTCGATGACGGATCTTCAGATAGTACTTTGAAAATCGTTCAGGATTTTAAAGAAAACTCGGAAATCGGAAGTAAAATGTCTGTTATCAGCCTTCTGAAATCCCGGCACGAACCTGGAGCTAAAGTAGTTCGTACTTTTAATAAAGGCTTGGAAACGCAGGATTTGAAGGAGTTTGACATAATCTGTAAATTTGATGCAGACATTATTTTCCCTGAGAATTATCTGGAAGAAATCAATAGAATTTACCAAAATAATCCCAAAGCGGGAATGGTTTCTGGAATTGTTAAAATTGCTAACGCAGGATTTGATGAAACAAAAGTTTATGATTTTGAAGATACAGAACAGCAATGGAAATTCGAAAATATTTCCTCTAAAAATCATGTTCGCGGGCCAATAAAATCTTATAGAACAGAATGTTTTCAGGCGATGAACGGACTGCGGCCGGCGTTGGGATGGGATAATATCGATGTGATGCTGTCCGCAATGCACGGTTGGGAAGTGGTGACCTTGAAGGATCTTTGGGTGAAACATCTCAGGCCGACTGCTTTTCAGTATCGGAAACAAAAAGCGGAAAAATTAGGCGAATATTTTTACAATATCGGACTCAATTTTCCTTTGGCCATTATTTCTTCCGCAAAATCTTCTTTTAAAAACCGCTCGTTTTCAGAATTTATAACTACGATGAAAACTTTTATGAACCAGAATCATCCTCATGACCTCAGTTCAGATGAAATTAAGTTCATCCGACGTCACCGCTGGAATCAAATGTTGAAAAGGAAAAAATCATGAGAAAGACAATTTTATTTTTTATTTTTCTAATAGCCAGTCAGTTATCTGCGCAGATTAAGTTTAATGTGGATCTTATTATCCATCAGGCAGATATTCATACGGCAAACGATTCCATAAAAACAGCCGAAGCGATGGCGATTTATCGCGGAAAAATATTTGCTGTCGGAAATAATGTTGAGATTTTGGCCAAATTTAAAGCTCCTAAAGTTTTAAACTTAGAAGGATACACCGTTGTACCCGGTTATATAGATGTGTACGCTCCGGTTTTAGGCTTCGGAACTCCTGTCAGTAATCGTTTTGAAGCGATAAAAAACAGAGCTGAGCCTGAAAATATTTCACAATGGTTATTTGGTGCGACAATAAATTCCAATGAAAATGGCAGAGAAAAAGAAAGCATTGAGGTTGGGAAATTTGCAGATTTTGTCGTTTTAGACCGGAATATTGATAAAATTTCTGTGAAGGAACTTTCGGAAATCCGGGTTGTGGAAACCTATCTGAACGGTGAAAAAATGTATTAAAAACTAACGTTGGTTTGAAACGTATTGCCTATATCGAGTTGGATACCCACGCTGAAATTGCCGGGAATTTTCGGGAATTGATGGAAGATTCAGCAGAATTTGCGGTTGAATATTTCTTTGCTGAAAAAATAATGCGGCAACTGAATTATCGTGAAGATAAAATCGTGCAGATTTCCAGCCCGAAAATGATATTTAGTCAGCTAAAAAAAGGGCATTTCGATTTGGTCATTATCGGAACTGTTCATCGGTATTTCAATATTTTTCATCAGATTAGAAAGCATTTCAATACTGCGGTTATTGTTCACAATCTCAATTTTTCAAAACTTACAAAAGGGAAATTATTACATAAAATTTTCGTGGACCAAACACTTTATCGGCTGAAATTACTTTTGAAGGAAGGTTTGCTGAAAATGCCTGAGGTTTTTCAAAACGTATCACACCGGTTCGTGTTAGAAAATTCGCTTGCTGTCGATTCTCATTTTCAGTATTTGCCAGTTTTTTATAACAAGTTTTCTAATGAAAAAAAAATGTCAGATTCGCTGACTATCGTCATTCCTGGCACTGTTTCCCAATCCCGGAGAGATTATAAAAAAATAGTTGAGCATTTAGAAAAAGAAGAGCAATTAAATGCGAAACATCTGGCAAAAACATTTGTTTTCCTGGGAAAAGCGGCAGGTGAAGAATTGCAGATTTTGAAAGAATTGAAGCGTAAAGTTAAAAGAAATATCCTCGTTTTCTTTGATGAAAAAGTACCTAAAAGTGAATTCGATTTTTGGATGAAAAAAGCGGATGTTCTTTGGTGTCCGGTGCAATTGGAAACCTCGTTTTTCAGCAATAGAGAACAATATGGAATGACGAAAATGTCCGGAAATATGGGTGATGCCATCAACTTTGGAACATTTGTTATTTTTCCCGAAGGTTTCATGTCGCAGGTGCCTTTCGTAGTTTCGGAAACCGAAAATATTATGGAAAGGTTTGAAGAAATTTCATGTTTACAGTACGATTTTCAGCGCCATTATTCTCGAATAAAAATAAGTGAATCGCTGCATCAGGTTCTCAGAAAATGTATCGACAATTAACCGCCTAGCTTAAATATACTCCGGATAAACTTCCTGTTAATATATTCTTCTACAGGAAAAAGTTTCAGAAAATAATTTCCAATTCCAATCATCACCAGAACTACCGCGGGTTTATACACAAGGTTCAGCAGATTGCTTTCAAAATTGGGCAGCACAATGGCAACCGTAATGGCAAGCGTGGAAATAATGGAAACGAAAATCATTTCAATCGTCAAAGGATGCACTTTGAATTTGATGTAATTGAAAACAACTTTTATGATATTATAAATCGTAAGTGAAATCGCCGTAGCCATCGCTACACCTACAATTCCAAAATTCGTTTTTTCCAGAAAATAGAAATTCAGCGTAATGGTAAGAGCAGCCAGAAAAAGCATAATCACGATATTGAAACGGTAATATTTGGACATCGAAATGATGTTTCCGTTGAATCCGGTTGCCAGATCAATTAATATCGCCGAACCTAGAATCCAAACGACAGGTTCAGATTCCCGAAGCATTGTTCCGTTTTTGATGAAGCTGGCCAAAAATGGAAATCCCGCAAGAATACACGAAAATAAAACGGCACCAAGGAAAAATAAACTTAGCGAGGTTTTTTTATGAAAACGGTCGAGTTCTTCCATGTTTTTTTCAGCAATCGCTTTGTTGATGATGGGCGCTGAAATATTAAACAGTCCCAGCTGCGGAATCGAGATGAGCGAAATAATGGCGAAAAGTGTGGAATAAACACCCAATTCCTCCATTCCCAAACTTACCCCGATCATGACGCTGTCGATTTTTATCGCAATATAATTTCCGATATTCCCCAAAAATCCAAAGAAACTGTAATTCAGAATGGATTTCCATAAATTCTTTTCGCGAACGTAACCTGTACTGAAATCGGGTTGAATTTTTTCCAGTTTATTTGCATAAGAAGCGTAACCAATTAATGACAGAACAAACATCCCGAAGAAAAATCCGAACGCTGTTGCCTCCGTCATTCCAAGAAAAATAAAGAAACAAAACGCGATCAGATTGGCCAGTTTCGGAAAAATGTTTTCAAAAATATTCGGGACTACAATTCTTTTGTAATTGGAAACATATCTGTTGAAAACATGTGACAGCGAGAGGACCAAAACCAACGGCAGAATCAGGTTCTTTAAACTCCACCATTCTTCTTTCTTAAATTCAGGAAAGAAGTAATGAAAAAGAAAAAATAAACCTACGAAAACAATGAAATTTAAAACCACCGCCAATAGCGAAAGCGAAAGAATATTCTGATGTTTGCCGTCCTTTTGAGCCTGATGAAAGAAACGTACATTGGCGTAGGACAACCCGAAAACCACGATAGGAACCAAGATCTCAGAAGTGGTAAGTATAAACCGGAGTTTTCCGTAAAACTCAAAATTGAATGGAAATATAAAATAAGTGGACAGCGCCCCAAGAATAAATCCCAGATAACCGATAATGGTATATTTAAAACCCTGTCTTGCTACTACGCTCATTTTTTTCGCTATAAAATTATGGGCAGAAAAAGTGCTTTGTATCGTTCCATAAATGGTGATGTTTATAGTTTATTCAATAAAAACTGCTGCCCATTTCATCAGTAAAAATCGAAAGTTTCCCCATTTTACAACTGCGGTGGACAAAGATAAAAAAATATGTTAAATAATGTTAAATCCGAGTTTCAGGAATTGCAAAGAAGTGGCTAAGGATGTTTCCATTCTCTTCGGTTTCCGCCTTTAAAATTGTTATCTTTGCACGAACAAACAGAAAACGATGTCCGATATAAAATTGAATACGATTCCCGAAGCTATTGAAGAGCTACAAAAAGGGAAAGTAATTATTGTTGTAGATGATGAAGACAGAGAAAACGAAGGTGATTTTCTTTCCGCAGCAGAACTGACGACGCCTGAAATCATCAACTTTATGACCATTCACGGCCGCGGTTTGATCTGTACACCGCTTCCCGAAAAAAGATGCGACGAACTCGGATTGGATATTATGGTAACCAGAAGCAGCGACCCGAAGGAAACAGCATTTACCGTTTCCGTAGATCTTTTAGGTGATGGCGTATCCACCGGAATTTCTGCCAGCGACCGTTCCAAAACTATTCTGGCTTTAATGGACGAAAAAACAAAACCTACCGATTTTATGCGTCCCGGTCATATTTTTCCGCTGCGTGCAAAAAAAGGTGGAGTTTTGAAACGCGCCGGACATACCGAAGCCGCTATTGATTTAACAAAACTTGCCGGATTGAAAGAAGGCGGAGTGATCTGTGAAATCATGAATGAGGACGGAAGTATGGCAAGGCTTCCGCAACTCATGGAACTGGCAAAAAAACTGGATTTGAAAATTGTTTCGATTGAGGATCTGATCCAATATTTACTGAAAAAAGGCGATTTGGTTCACAAGATCGAAGAACGTCCTATCAAAACCCGTTACGGCGATTTTAACTTCCATGTTTTTCAGGAAAAACCGACCGATCAAATTCATTTTGCGATTACCAAAGGAACTTGGGAATTGAATGAACCCGTGTTGGTAAGAGTACAAAGTTCTACAGCTTATTTTGATGTGCTTTCCAGATTGGTGAACGGTGAAAATCCTTTATTGGAAAAGGTAACGGAGATGATAAATAAAGAAGGAAAAGGCGCTTTTATTTTTATTAATAACGTTTCCAATACCGAACAAACCATGAGGAAACTTCAGCAGTTTCTGAATTTCCAGGACGGACAGGAAAAACGACCTACCATCACTGCCAATTATATGGAATACGGAATCGGAACGCAGATTCTGAAAAAACTGGGAATAAATAAATTTCGTGTTATTACGCAAAACCCTGATCAGAAACCTATCGTAAGCGGTTACGATGTGGAAATTGCTGAAATGGTACAATTGAAGTAATCCGATGAAAACACTTTAACTTTGCTGAATTTCAGCAAAGTTTTTTGTTTAATAAATCTAAAGAAATGAACAGCAAACAGGAGAAATTAGAAGCTTTCGGCCGACTGTTAGACATCATGGATGACCTGCGCGAACAATGTCCCTGGGATCGTAAACAGACTTTGCAAACCCTGAGACATTTAACACTGGAAGAGGTGTACGAACTTTCAGATGCTTTGCTGGAAGAGGATTTGCAGGAAATTAAAAAGGAGTTGGGCGATGTGTTGCTGCATTTGGTTTTTTATGCCAAAATCGGATCAGAGAAAAAGGCTTTTGATATGGCTGATGTCATCAATTCATTAAACGAAAAACTGATTTTCCGCCATCCGCATATTTATGGCGATGTGAAAGTTCAGGATGAAGAAGAGGTAAAGCAGAATTGGGAAAAGCTCAAGTTGAAAGAAGGTAATTCTTCAGTACTATCGGGCGTTTCAAAAGGAACACCAAGCATGGTGAAAGCTTTCAGGATTCAGGAAAAAGTAAAAGGAATCGGTTTTGAGTTCCACGATGCGGAAGATGCCTGGAAAAAAGTGGACGAAGAACTCGCAGAGTTTCATGCGGAAACCGATTTGGAAAAGAAAGAACAGGAACTGGGCGATGTTTTTTTCTCATTGATCAATTACGCCAGAATTTCAGGAATTAATCCGGATTCCGCTTTGGAAAAAACCAACAATAAATTTATTTCGCGTTTTCAGAAAATGGAAAAACTAGCCCGGGAAAAAGACCTGAGTCTTTCCGAAATGAATCTGGAAGAAATGGATTTGCTTTGGGAAGAAGCAAAAAAAACATAATCGTCTATCAATATATATTTTACCTTGCAAATTATAATGAAAAAACCTCCAGTAAATACTGAAGGTTTGGTAATTAAAATATGGAATTGAAAAGTTTAATCAAAATACTGATGATACGTTTCCATAGAATGTTCCAATGCATCTGTCACTTTATCGGCTTCTTCCTTGGTCGTTGCTTTCGCCAAAAGATCGATATTTCTCATGTGATCCGTCAACCAAACGTGCAGTACATCGTGTGATTTACCTGTCATGGTACAGCTTTTAATCAGCTTTTCGTTCTCCGAATTTAAATTGGCAGCCAATACTTTGTAATCGTCTTTATTATCGTCATAGGCATCCAGAAGTCTTTCTTGTTCCTGAATAAAAGGCAACATTTCGGTATTGGTTTTCCATTTATTTCCATTGTCCAGAACCAGTCCAACGCTGGTGTCGGCGTGATCTGCATGATCGTCATGGTTTTCTGTGGCAGCATTTTCAGTTTGCGCTGTATGTTCAGAATGGTCTGCCGCGTCAGTTTGTTTTTTGTCGCAGGAAGTGAGCATGGCAATACCAATGATTGCCGGAATCATGAATTTTTTCATTTTAAAGATTTTTTTATGGGTTAAGAGAAATATTAAAGTCAGTATTGTTCTGAAAATCATGGCTTTGACGGTTTTGTGTTCATAAACACCTTCGTTTTGTATATGAATAACTAATCCGATAAAGGCGATAATCAGCACTGTTAAAGCGATAATCAAGGGTGTTTTTTGCCAGGACTTTTTGTTGAGAATACCATAAACAGCCAATAGATAAAGGAAGCCGCAAATAAAGTTTGCCCAAACGATGAACGGCACATAATTGCCTTCCATTTCGCGGATACCGAAAAGATCAAAAATCACTGAACCGCCCATGAATACAGAAGCGATGCCGATAAGCGAAAGTACGCTGATGTAAAGTGTTTTAATCATATTTTGGTAGTTTGGAAGTTATTAAATATCTCATGATTTTCAAAATTAAATGATATGATATTGGTTTGGTGTTATTAATTAAAACGAAAAAACCCTTCCAAAGAACTGAAAGGGCTGTTTATTTGTATGAAAATCGTTTTAGGTTGCAAATTGCATCGCGAACAAATCCGGGTATACTCCCAATACTATAATCGCAACAATGATAAATACTGCCAGAATATTGTAGGTGAGGGTTACTTTTTCTGAAGTTTTGAAACTGCTTTCTTTGTGAAAAAACATAGCAATGATGAGTCTCAAATAATACGCAATGGAAATAGCGGAACCTAAAATAGCCACTAATACAAGGAACAAAGCACCGTTCATCGCTTGTGCAAAAAGAGCGAATTTCCCGATAAAACCTGCCGTCAAAGGAATACCTGCCATCGACAACATCGAAATTGTACCTACAACAGCCAACAACGGCTCGGAGTATGCCAAACCTTTAAAGGCGCTGAAGGAAGTTTCTCTTTTGAGTTTTTCTACCCAAATCAGTGTCATCATTACTCCCACAGTTGCCAATGCATAGGCAAAAAGATAATAAGCCAGATGATAGGTAGAAAGATTATTAAGCCCATAAAAAATAAGTCCGACGTATCCTGCGTGTGATACAGAAGAGTAAGCCAGCATTCTTTTGGCATTTCCCTGGGCAAGACCCATCGTATTTGCGATGAAAAGCGTTATGATAATCAGTACGCCTAAAATATTGAACCACTCATCATAGACTCCGATAAATCCGATCGTCATTAATCTGAAGAAGGCATAAAACCCTGAAATTTTTACTACGCTCATCATAAAAGCAGTGATAAGCGACGGCGATCCCTGATACACATCGGGAGCCCACATGTGAAACGGTGCTAAAGCCACTTTGAAAGCCATAGCTCCAATCATCATGATCATTCCCATAATCAACATGAAATTATCAGGAAATTCCACCGCAAAAGAATGAATTTCATACAGATCAAAACTTCCGGTACTTCCGTAGATTAAGGTAATCCCGAAAAGAAGAAAACCTGTAGCGAAACATCCAATCAGAAAATACTTAAGAGAAGCTTCATTGGAGCGGAGATCAGTTTTCTGCGCACCCGCCATTACATATAAAGGTATGGACAGAATTTCAATGCCCAAAAATAAGGTTACAAGATTTTGATACCCGAACAAAACGATTCCACCACACAAAGCGAACAGCATGAGTGCATACAATTCGGATTGATGGCTTCTGTGATTACTGAAAGCAAATCCTCCCAAGAAAAAGAGAAGCAGTGTCGTAACAATAGATATTTTTGTGAACAATGCCGCATTAGAGCCGAATTCAAACATTTCGCGATACTGGCTGAAAAATCCGGCTTCCGGAAGATAACTTACATACAAAGCAGCCAGCAAACCTGCGATCCCAATATACCGGGCATATTTTCCTTGATTAAATACACCGGAAAATAACGCAGCCACCGCAGTGAGGAATACAATAATTAAAACACTCATTTCTTTTTATATTAACTTACCATTGATTGGTAGATAAACTTTAACGAACCACTGACCAGATCTATAACCGGTTGCGGGAAAATCCCAAAAAAGATCACCACGAATGCGATACTCACCATTACAGTAAATTCCGGAACACTCAGATCTTTTGCCGAAGCGAGGATTTCCTCGTCTCCTGTGGTGAACATGGAATATCCGTATGCTCTGAGAAGATATGCTGCAGCAAGAATAATGGTCATTCCGGCGATGATAGCAGCCAGTATATTGAAATCAAAAATTGATTTTAAAAGGATAAACTCTCCGATAAATCCATTAGTTAATGGCAATCCGACAGAACCCAAAAGTACAATCATGAAGAGCACAGCAAATTTTGGGGCAACACGCGCCAAACCTCCCATTTGGCGGATATCTCTTGTTTTGAATCTTTTATACAGAATATCGGCACAGTAGAAAAGTCCAACAATATTAAATCCGTGCGCAAAAGCCTGAACCAACGCGCCTTCGCCACCTTCAATAGTGAAAGTTCCGTTCATCACCAGCATTGCCGTGGCGAAGATTCCGGCTACCATCAAACCTACGTGTGAAAACGAAGAATAAGTAAAAATTCTTTTAATATCATTCTGAATCAAAGCGATTAAAGCACCATGAAGAATACCAATAATGGCCAACATGATAACAATAGAACCGGAAATTCCGGCAATCGCATCCGGAGCTACAGGCAGCAGATACCGGAAAATTCCATATATCGCCATCTTAAGCATAATACCGGAAAGGATCATGGTAGCCTGCGTTGGAGAATAGGTATAAGTGTCCGGTTGCCATGTATGAAACGGAAATACGGGTAACTTCACTGCAAATGCAAAGAAAATAAACCAGAAAACTACCGTCTGTTGGTTGATGTTCAGTTCGGCATTATACATATCGGTAACCCCGAAAGAAGGTGCGTACAGATACACATAAATGAAAGCACCCAACATGAACAGAGATCCTACGAAAGTATAAACGAAAAACTTGGTTGTGAACTCGATGCGTTTGTTTTCCTGACCCCAAAGTCCGGCAATCAGCCAGATTGGAATCAATGTAACTTCCCAGAAAACGTAAAAAAGTAGTCCGTCCAATGCGGTGAATACCCCAACAAGCCCAAACTGCATCAGCAAAATTAGGGCGTAGAAGGAATTTCTGTAATTTACATTTTCATTAAAAGAAGAATAAATAATGAGCGGCATCAGGATATTGGTAAGCAGCAGCAACAACATGCTCATCCCGTCAACACCGAAATGCAGTGTACTTTTTATAAACTGTGACCACGGATAGTTGATCTCATGCTGCAGAACACTGTCCACAGTCAGTTTACTGTCAAATTCGTTGAGAATTAAAAAAGTAACCAGCATTTGCAAAAGTGCGATGACCAGAGCAACATATTTACCGGTTTTGCCCTTCCAGGCAAACAGCAATCCCGAACCTACAAGAGGTATAAGTAATAATGCTAATAAATGATACGACATTATTATTGTAATATAAAGTTAACAATCAATATGAGTCCAATCGTTAAAGTCATGATCAGAACATAATTTTCCACATTTCCGTTTTGAATTTTCTTCATGGATTTCCCACTTTCTTCAGCTCCGTCACCAATAAAATGCACCACACGGTCCAGCACATTATTATCAAACATTTTACCTGCCCGGCCAAAACCTTCCACAGTTCTTACAATGATAGCATGATAGAGTTCATCAATATATAGTTTCTTTGCAGAAAGCCTTTCCCAACCGGTATAAGCATTCTCGTCCACAGGAAGTTTTCCTTTGCTAACATATCTATTTTTAATAAACATCCACACCGCAAAGAACATCAAAACAGTAATTCCTATCAGAAAATATTCGGTAGTGATGGAAATTCCTTTCAGATTAGCTTCCATCTGGCTTTTCGCACTTTCTGTGAGAATAGGCGACAGCCAATGTTGTAAACGGGAATAATCTCCGTGAGCAATAATATGAGGAAGATTAATTAGTCCTCCAACGACAGACAGAACTGCGAGTATTGCCAAAGGAACTGTCATGTTCAAAGGGCTTTCGTGCACATGTTTTGCCTGCGCTTCAGATCCCCGGAAAGATCCGTGAAAAGTGAGGTAATACATCCTGAACATATACGCCGCCGTCAATGCAGCTATTAAGAATAAAATCACCCAAAATGTCGGATTTTTAGCCCATGCAGCCACAAGAATTTCATCTTTGGAAATCATTCCCGAGAATAAAGGCATTCCGGCAATGGCAAAGGTTCCGATGAGAAAAGTGATATGAGTTATTTTTATTTTGTCTTTCAGTCCGCCCATGAAACGCATATCCTGCTCGCCGCCCATCGCATGAATTACAGAACCTGATCCTAGGAACAATAACGCTTTGAAAAAAGCATGCGTCATCAGATGAAACATGGCCGCGGTATAAGCACCTGCGCCCAGCGCTACTACCATAAAACCAAGCTGGGAAACGGTAGAATAAGCTAATACTTTTTTAATATCATTTTGTCTTAATGCAAAAAACGCGGCTATAAGTGCGGTCAGAAGTCCGGTAAACAGGATTCCATCCATCACGGTAGGTGCCAGAACATAAAGGAAATTGGATCGAACAACCAAATAAATTCCGGCCGTTACCATCGTAGCGGCGTGTATCAATGCGGATACCGGAGTAGGGCCGGCCATCGCATCAGGAAGCCAGGTGAACAGAGGAATCTGCGCAGATTTCCCTACTGCGCCAATAAATAAAGAAGCACAAATAAAAATAATGATGGTGCCGTTCAGTTCAAATTTTGAAGCATTTTGTGCCACAGAAAGAAAATCCAGTGCATTGGTATGAAAGGCGATCATGAAAATTCCCATCAGAAGCCCTAAATCTCCAATACGGTTCATGATAAATGCTTTTCTCGCCGCTTTTCCGTATTCTGCATTTTTATACCAAAATCCTATCAAAAGGTAAGAACACAGTCCGACACCTTCCCAACCGATAAAAAGGATAACATAGTTGCTTCCCATCACCAGCAGCAGCATCATGAAAATAAAAAGATTCAGGTAGGCAAAAAAACGGTGGAAACCACTGTCATTGTGCATATATCCTATAGAATAAAGGTGAATCAGAGAGCCAATTCCGGTAATGATCATTACCATCATCAGTGAAAGCTGATCGATCTGAAAACTGAAATTGACCTGAACTCCGTTGATCCGGAACCATTCAAAAGCACGGACAATAACAGGTTGAGAGTCTTTATCAAAATTCAGGAAAATATAACCCGCAATACAGAAGGAAATAAAAACCACCAACGTAGCGATACCTCCAACCACATTTTTGGGAAGTTGTTTTCCGAAAAGCCCGTTAATGACAAACCCGGCTAACGGCAACAGTAGAATAGCAAAAATTAAATTCTCCATCATCTTATCCTCTTAATTTGTTAAAAATTCCAACATCCACTGACCGGGTATTCCTGTAGAGCATCGCAATGATGGCCAAGCCAACAGCTACTTCGGCCGCTGCTACTACCATGATGAAAAACACCAGAATTTGTCCGTGCCCATCGCCATTGTAGCTTGAAAACGCTGCCAAAAGAAGGTTTACAGAATTTAGCATCAGTTCTACACAACCCAGAATAATGATGGCATTTTTCCTTAAAAGAACGCCCAAAACACCCAAACAGAATAAGACTGTCGACAGAATTATAAAATAATTCAGCGGGACACTTTGTATAAATGTATTTACTTCTCCCATAATTTTATAAATCTCTTTTACCAATTAATACCGCTCCCACAATACCTGCAAGAATAAGAATAGAAGCCAGTTCAAACGGCAGTACATATTCGTTGAACAGAAGCCGGCCTAAATTTTTTGTTAATCCGACGGAATGATCAATACCTTCTTCCGCAAAAATATCCTGTTGCAAACCACGATAAGCACCGAGAATTCCAATAAATAAAATACCCGCGCTGAAAACTCCGATGAATTTCAGGGTGTTTTGTTTCTTACTTTCGTCCGCTTTATTCAGATTCAGCATCATTAATAAATAAAGGAAAAGAACCATAATAGCTCCTGCATACACGATGATCTGCACAATTCCGAGGAATTGGGCATTCAAAAGAATATACATGGCCGCGATGGAAAACATGGTAACAATCAGGGCGAGAATAGAGTAAATCGGGCTTCGGGCAAATACGAAATAAGTAGCACTTGCGATGGCTATAAATGCGATCAGGAAAAATAAAATCTGTTCCATTATTTAACTGCCTTTTTTTGTAATTCACTTTGGCGATCGGTGATATCAATACGATTGTTGACATCTTCTACCAGCTTGTCTTTTCCGTAAATGAAAGAACCGCGGTTGGTTTCCACATCTACCAATCTGTCTGTCAGATAGATGGCGGATTTCGGGCAGGCTTCTTCACACATTCCGCAGAAAATGCAGCGAAGCATATTAATTTCGTAAACCGAGGCGTATTTTTCTTCTCTGTAAAGATGTTTTTCGTCCTTAGTTCTTTCAGCAGAAGTCATGGTTATAGCTTCTGCAGGGCATGCAACCGCACACAATCCGCATGAGGTACAGCGTTCTCTGCCTTCCTCGTCTCTTTTCAAAACGTGGAGTCCGCGCCATACTTTAGCCCGGGGTTTTTCAACTTCCGGATACGAAAACACTTTTCCTTTTGGTCCTTCAAGCGCATGTCTTAAAGTGATGGCCATACCTTTCAGAATTTCCGGAAGGTAAAGCTTTTCCATAAAGGTCATTTCTTTATTAGAGACAACTTTTGACCTGTTTGTAAGTTTCATTGACTATATTTTTTGCTTTGTGCCATAGCACGCTGCTTTCAACAATTAAATTTTTAGGCTCCGAATAATAAAATCACGGCACCGGTAACCACAAGGTTCAGTAACGCCAATGGAATTAAGGTTTTCCAACCCAAATGCATCAGTTGGTCATATCGGAATCTCGGGATCGTCCATCTGATCCACATGAAAATTAAAATACCAATTATCGTTTTTCCTAACATGGCAAAAATACTGAGTACACTGGCAATGTTTTCTCCCCAATTATCTGTTACCCAGCCAATTCCCGGATAATTAAAACCACCGAAGAATAAGACCACAATCAAAGCATTGGAAATGAACATATTCACATATTCCCCGAACATATACATTCCGAAATTCATCGAAGAATATTCTGTCATATAACCGTTGACGAGTTCCGATTCACATTCCGGCAAATCAAAAGGATGACGGTTGGTTTCTGCCATCGCAGCAACAAAAAAGATGATGAATGCCAAGGGTTGATAAAGAATGTTCCAATTGAAACCATCCACTTCAAAAAGTCCCCAAAGTTTTCCGCTTCCCTGATCAGCAACGATCGTATTCAGGTTCAGGCTACTGCTCATCATAATAATGGAGAGCAGGGAAAGTCCCATCGCCAATTCGTAGGAAATCATTTGCGAAGACGCACGAATAGCACCAATTAATGAATATTTGTTGTTGGAAGCCCAGCCTCCGATCATCATTCCGTAAACTCCTATCGAAACCATTCCGATGAGGAAAAGCACGCCAACATCAATATTAGCAACTTGCAAACTGAAAGAATCGCCACCAATGTTTATTGATTGTCCCCATGGAATAACAGCACCTGTAATAAGTGCGATAAACATAGTGATGGAAGGCCCCAGTATAAACAGAAATCGATCTGCACCTGTAGGAATAAATCCTTCTTTGAAAAATAATTTCCCACCGTCGGCTAAAGGTTGCAAAAGCCCAAAAGGTCCGGCTCTGTTGGGTCCAATTCTGTCCTGTAAAGCCGCTGCAACTTTTCTTTCACCCCAGGTGGAGTAGGCTGCAATACCCAGCGACACCGCAAATAGCGTAACAACCAATATGATTTTAAAAGTAATTAAATCCATAAAATTTTTATTTGAAATTCGAAAATTGATGATGGAGATGTACTCTTATTCAAATTTTCAAATTGCCACATTTTCCAAATTATTTTTGTTCTTCCGCTTGATGTTCGTCTTTATTGCTGAGTTGTTTCGCGAATGGATTGTCCAATAGAACAGGCTCGTCCACTGGTTTTTGATAGTGGTTCAGTGAAATTACCGAATGCCTGTCGATATGTCTTGGTCCTTCGATATTCCAGAACTTGGTATCTTTTTTATCCCAACGGCAAGAGTTGCAGATCCATTCTTCAGATTCTGCGTATTGGTCTTGCCTTGTGGTTACGCGAATAACCTCATCTCCTTTCATCCAAAGAACCACTTTTCCTGAACATTTATCGCATTCGCAGCTGGCGTTCATTGGTTTTGTAAACCAAACGCGGCTGGCAAATCTTGAAGTTCTATCGGTTAATGCGCCTACAGGACAAACATCGATCACGTTTCCGATGAAATCATTGTCTAGGGCTTTATTCAGATACGTTGAAATCTCTGCCTGTTCACCTCTGAAAAGA
>JADKLW010000446.1_pt1 | contig 17191 bp, 14 predicted proteins | sample 8641881 | NCBI WGS metagenome assembly JADKLW01 (sample SAMN16272185, study PRJNA661076) | feces metagenome | isolation source: fecal sample from diarrhoea affected cattle B | host: Bos taurus | place: South Africa: Lokaleng Village, Mahikeng | collected 2019-09 | reverse complement strand
CCCGAGCGGGCCGGGCTGCTCCCCGCCGCGCTCGGGGTAGGGCAGCGGACGCGGCAGGTTGCCGGGCCCGGCGATCCGCTCGCCGAGCCACGCGGCCCCCTCGGCGATCGCCCGCCACGGGCTGAGCGCACGCCAGAGATCGCCGACGAACAGCGCCAGCACGGGGATCCCGACCCAGAACCCGACGTAGACCATCGTCGGCGCGATGTTCGCCTGGACGTTGCTGGTGCCGGTCAGGCCGGCCCAGATCACGAGGGCCCAGATCGCGACGCCGAGCGCGCCGAGCGCGACCCGTCCGAGCCGGCGGACGGCGAGCGGCACGGCGATCGAGCGGCCGACGGCGAGGGCGGCGAGCCGCGGGCGCGGCCAGAGCACGGAGAGCGCGACGAACGAGACGACGAGCACGATCGCGGCGGCCCAGGCGAACAGCCACTCCGGGATCGGCAGGCTGCGGGGGCCGCTGAGCCCGTGCGCGGCGGCGGTCGACGGCAGCAGCAGGCTGAGGACCCCGACCGCGACTCCGGCACGACGCAGCGTCGCGACGGAGCTCGATCGACGCGAACGGCGGCGAATCACCCGGCGCATGGTAGTACCGTGTCGCTCCGATGCGAGCACCCGCGCAGAAGATCGCCGCCCCCGCCTTCCCGCGGCCCGCGCTGTGGGCCAACGTCGCGATGATCCGGATGGATCAGCAGAAGGGCCGGCCGGTCCTGGTCGAGTTCTGGGACTTCTGTCGCCCCGCGTCGGTCCGCAGCATCGAGTACCTGAAGCGCTGGCACGAGCGCTACGCCGACGACGGCCTGAAGGTCGTCGGCGCCCACTGGCCGGGGTTCGCCTGCTCGACCGGCTACGAGGTCGTCGGCGCCGCGGTCAAGCGGCTCGGGATCGAGTTTCCCGTGCTGGTCGACGACGACGGCCGCTACCGCGAGGAGGTCCAGGCCCCGGGCTGGCCGTCGCGCTACCTGTTCGACGGTCAGAGCTGGCTCGTCGACTACCACCACGGTGAGGGCGGCTACCGCGAGACCGAGGAGGCGATCCTCGAGCTGCTCGGCCGCGACGACGAGCCGCTCGCCCCGCTGCGCCCGGTCGACGACGACGACGCGTTGCTAGTGGTGCCGAGCCCGGAGCAGGAGGGCGCCTGGTCGGGCACCTATACCGCGGGCGAGGTCTGGGCGGTGGCCGAGCCGCCGGCGGACGGCGCCGGCGCGCTGATCGTCAACGGCGAGCGCATCGCGGTCGAGCATCCCGGCGCGTTCCGGCTGATCGGCCATGACGTCTCGACGACCGCCGAGCTGGAGCTCGAGCCGGTCGGCGACACGATCATCCACGGCGTCAGCTTCGCCCCCGGGCTGGCCCCGGACGCCGCGAACCAGGACTGACCGAACGCCGGACCGGCGCGCGACGGGCGCGGACGGCGGACCGGGCCGCGGGTCAGCGGTCGAGCAGATCGACAAGCCGCGGCACGCCGTCCGCTTCGAGGCGCACCGCCCGCCCCGGACGGTAGGCGTCCGGTTGGTCGGTGATCTCGTCCAGCCGAGGGCCGTTGTGGACCCAGGCTCCGCAGTTGAGCAGCGCCCCTCCGCGGGGCAGGCGCCACTCCCACGGAACGTCGCCGGGCAGCGGTCCCGCGCGGTGGGTGTGGCCGACGATCAGCGCGTCCGGCGCGACGCCGAGCTGGTCGAACGCCCGCGCGACGCCCTGGTTGCCGGCGATCCGCAACCGGTCGGGCGTGAGCCGCGGCTCGTAGCGACCGAGGCCGGCCCGCTCGAGCGCGCGGGTCGCGACCGGAACCGCCCGCCGCAGCGCCACTCCGCGCCAGCCCCGGTCGGCGTTGATCCGCCGCCAGACGCCACTCGAGGTGCGCTGGGAACGCGTCAGCCCGCTGCTGGTCGCGTACTCGGCCAGGCCGTCCATCCAGCCGTAGGCGGGACCGAGCACCTGCTCGAAGTCCTCCGGCGTGCGCAGCCCGTCGGCGGTCATGCCGTGGGAGTGACCGGCGACGGCCGACGCGAGGCGTTCCATCGTCGGCATCCGCCAGACCGCGTCGACGTAGTGGCCGTGGCTGACCAGCACGCCACCCGTCCCGGCTCCCCCGTCGCCGTCGCGCGGCGGCACGAGCCAAGCGGCCGGGTAGGCGACCCGGACGCGCGGTCCGGCCGGCGCTCCCTCCCCTACGGCCGTCGCGATCGCCGCCGTGACCTCCGAGACGTCGGCCGCGTCGGCGGCGCTGTCGAGCAGGAGCTGCTCGCCGTCGAGCCGGCGGCGCAGCAACCACGGCCGGACCATCCGGTGGTCGTGGTTACCGGCGAGGACCAGCAGCTCGCGGTCCGGGCCGAGCGTGGCGCCGAGGCGACGCAGGAACGGACGGGCGCGTTCGAGCACCGTGCGCGCCGGGCCGTGGCGCAGCTCGAGCAGGTCGCCGGCGACGACCAGTCGCTCGACCCCGTCGAGCGCGCCCAGCAGGGCGTCCTGGGCCGCGCCCGGGTGACGCAGCAGGTCGCTGTCGGACGCCGACCCGAGGTGCAGGTCGGAGACGACCAGGCTCGGGCGCGCCCGCGGGCCGGTCCCGGGAGTCACGACGCCGGGATCAGACCTGCGCGGCGTCGCGGGCGCTCTGCTCGACGCGAATCGTCTTCGGCAGCATGAACCGCACGTCCTCGCGGATCACCTCGAGCTCGCGGACGTCGGTGGTCCCGCGCGAACGGAAGACGTCGACGAGCTGCTCGACGAGCTCGTCCGGCGCGCTGGCGCCCGACGTGATCCCGATCGTGCGACGGCCGGTCAGCCAGGCCTCGTCGACCTCGGAGGCGTTGTCGATCAGGTACGAGTCGGTGCCCAGTTCGCGGGTGACGTCGACCAGGCGCAGCGAGTTGGACGAGTTCTGGGAGCCGATCACGAGCACCAGATCGCACTGCTCGGCGAGCTGCTTGACCGCGAGCTGGCGGTTGGTCGTGGCGTAGCAGATGTCGTCCTTGCGGGGACCGACGATATGGGTGAAGCGCTCGCGCAGCCGGGTGATGATCTCGCGCGTCTCGCCGACCGACAGCGTCGTCTGCGAGATGTAGGCGAGCTTCTCGGTGTCGGGGTCGATCTCGAGGCGGTCGACGTCGTCGATCGTCTCGACCAAGGTGATGTGGTCGGGGGCCTCGCCCATCGTGCCCTCGACCTCCTCGTGGCCGGCGTGCCCGATCAAGATCATGTGGTACCCCTCCTCCGCGAACTTGACCGCCTCGCGGTGCACCTTGGTGACCAGCGGACAGGTCGCGTCGATCGTCCGCAGGCCGCGCTGTTCCGCGTCGGCGTGGACGGCGGGGCTCACGCCGTGGGCGCTGAAGACCGTGATCGCCCCCTCGGGGACCTCGTCGGTCAGCTCGTCGACGAAGATCGCGCCGCGCGCCCGCAGCGACTCGACGACGTGCTTGTTGTGCACGATCTCCTTGCGCACGTAGACGGGCGGTCCGTACAGGTCCAGCGCCCGCTCGACCGTCTGGACCGCGCGATCCACGCCCGCGCAGTAGCCACGGGGGCTGGCGAGCAGCACGGTCTGGGGCGTCGCGAGCGTCGTCACCCTCCCAATGGTACGCACCTGCGCAGTCTGCGCTCCGGTTGTGTGCGCGGTCCCGCTCATCGCCGGCCGCGGGACGCAGCGCCGCGCGGCGGCCCCCGAGGCGCTCAGCGACGGCGCTCGGCGTCGAGCCAGGCGACCAGGGTCTCGCCGGTCGCGTCGATCGCCCCGGCCGAGAGCCGGTCAAGCGTGTCCGCCGCGGTGTTCTTCTGCGGGTAGTCCCAGTCGATCAGGGTGACGGCCGGGACCCCCGCGTCGAGGAACGGCACGTGGTCGTCGACGATCGACGTCTTCCCGGTGCCCGCGACGACCGGAGCGACGCCGACCCGCGCGGCCGCGGTGCGGATCCGTCCCCAGAGCGCGCGGTCGGACTGCGGCTCGCGGGGCAGCCGGAGCCCGCGGCCTGCGACGTAGTCGGCGACCACGACCGCGCCCAGGTCCCGCGCGTGGGTCCGGGCGTAGGCCCGCGAGCCGCGCAGCCCGTCGTCCCCGAAGCGCTCCGGCCGGCCGTCGGCGGGCAGTTCCTCGCCGTCGAACAGCACGAAGCGGACCTCGCGGGCGCGAGCCGGGCGCGGCCGGGCGGCGAGCGCCCGGGCGGCCTCGATCACGACGGCGGGGCCGGCCGCGCCGTCGTTGGCGCCGACGAAGCCCGGGGGATCGATCTGCGTGTCGTAGTGCGCCGCCAACACGATCGCCGGCCGCCGACCGGGGATCCGGCCGACGAGGTTGAAGAGGCCGGGGTGCCCGTCGACCCGCTCGGCGGCGCCGCGCGGCAGCCGCTCGCGCAGTCGGGGGCGCAGCCGCTCCAGCGCCCGCGAGCCCGACGGCCGCGGTCCGGCTCGGAGCTGCATCCGCACCAGTCGCAGGGCGCGGTCGGCGTCGAACCGATCGACCGTCGGCGTCGGCACCCCACGGTCGGGGCGCGCGGCCTGCGCGAGCTGGCGGTCGAGCGAGACCGGTGCGGCGTCCGTCGCGCCGGCCGTGCTCGAGCGGTCGCTGCCGACGACCACCAGCAGCGCGCCGGCGCCGAGCGCGATCAGCACCACCACCAGCCCGGTCAGCAGCAGGACGCGAACCGACGGTCCGGGCGTCGGCGAGGGCGGCTCCGTGGACATCGTCTTCGAGCTTAGGGCCTTCCGCCGGACGGCCGCTCCGGATGGCTATCCGTTTCCGGACGGGGCGGGTAGGGTGGAGGCTCCCCCGGCCCGCGACGCGAGCGAGAACCACACGCATGGCGCACCACGAATCCGATCGGCTGACCGCCGTCGACGCGGGGTTCCTCCACCAGGAGGGACCCACCTCGCACATGCACATCGGCGGCCTGATCGTGTTCGAGGGTCCTCCCCCGCCGTTCGACGAGGTGCTCGACACGGTGCGCGGCCGCCTGCACCTGCTGCCGCGCTACCGCCAGCGGCTCGAGCCGGCGCCGCTGCAGACCGGCAACCCGGTCTGGATCGACGACCCCGGGTTCAACCTCGAGTACCACGTCCGACGCACCGCGCTTCCGTGCCCCGGTCGCCGCACGCAGCTCCGCGAGGCGACGGCCCAGATCTTCTCCCAGCGCCTGGACCGCAGCAAGCCGCTGTGGGAGCTGTGGGTGATCGAGGGCCTGGAGAACGACCATTGGGCGTTGATCTCGAAGACCCATCACGCGCTGATCGACGGTCTCAGCGGGATCGACATCGGCACGGCGCTGCTCGACCTCGGCCCCGAGCCGATGGAGATCCCCCACCCCGACGAGGCGTGGCGCGCCCGTCCCGTCCCGACGTCGACGGAGCTGCTCACCGACGGCGCGCTCGGGCTGGTCCGCAGCGGCCTGGTCGGCGCGGCGCGGACGCTCGACGCGCTGGCCCGGCCGAAGGCGGCGCTGGCCCGGGCCAAGGAGGTCACCGAGGGCGTCGGCGAGATGGCCTGGGCGTTGCTCAACCCCGCCCCCTCCACGCCGCTCAACGTGACGATCGGATCGCACCGCCGCTACCGCGCGGTCGAGAGCGACCTGGCGACGTTCAAGCGGATCAAGGACGCGTTCGGCGGCACCGTCAACGACGTCGTCCTGGCCGTCGTGACGAGCGGGCTACGGGCCTGGCTCGAGCGTCGCGGGGTCCGTCCCCAGGGGCTGGAGCTGCGCGCGCTGGTGCCCGTCTCGATCCGCACCGCGGACCAGCACGGCCAGCTCGGCAACCGGCTGACGGCGATGCGCGGCCCGCTGCCGGTCTTCCTCGAGGATCCGGTCGAGCGGATGGAGTTCATCCGTGAGGCGATGAAGGACCTGAAGGACAGCAAGCAGGCGCTCGGGGCCGAGACGATCGCCAACGTCCAGAGCTTCGCGCCGCCGACGATCCTGGCGCAGGCGTCCCGCCTGACGTTCTCGACGCGGTTGTTCAACCTGCTGGTGACCAACGTGCCGGGCCCGCAGTTCCCGCTGTACTTCCGGGGCCGCGAGATGGTGCGGGCGTTCCCGATCGCCTTCCTGCCGAAGGACCACGCGCTCGCCGTCGCGATCATGTCCTACAACGGGGCGATCAACTTCGGGCTGATCGCCGACCACGACGCGATCCCGGACCTGAAGCTGATCGCCGACGCGATCGCGGACGCGATCGACGAGCTCGACACGCTCGCGCGGAAGCGGACCGAGCAGCGGGAGCCGGCCCCCAGCGCCGAGCGCGCCTAGCGCGGTCACGACCCGGGGGCCGCCGCCCGGCGCGGCTCAGGAGCGCCGCAGCACCACGGTGGTGCGCGACGCGATCTTGCCGCGGTTGCCGGCCCGGTCGACGCCCCGCACGGCGAACCGCACCCGACCCTTGGGCACCGACACGCGCAGCGAGCCGCTCGTCGACGACCCGACCCGGCGGAACTTCGCCCCGTCGACGCTGCGCCAGACCTCGACCGTGCGCACGCCGGAGCCGACCTGCGGCTTCGGGCTCTTGTCGGATGCCGTCCACGCCAGCGAGACGCGGGACGAGCGGACGCTGCGCGAACGGCTCCGGAGCTTGACCACCGGCGCGCGACGGTCGAGCTTGCGGCCCCGGTCCACCGCGGCGAACGCATCGACCACTCCCCACCCCGTGTCGGCGTTCCAACCACCGGAACGGGACGCGGACTGCTTGATCACGCGCACGATCTCGGCCGCCGAGAGGTACGGGTTGGCGTGCCGCACGAGCGCCGCCACGCCGGCCACCATCGGGGTCGCCATCGACGTGCCGGCCTCGTAGGCGTAGCGGTTGTCGCCGCGTAGCTGGGTGCGGACCGCGACCGGCGCGTTGCCGTCGCCGGACGGCTGCTCGTAGGCGACGCGGCCCGCCGGGAACGCGCCGAGGATCCCGGGCGGTCCGCCGAGCGTCGCGAACGCCCCGAAACCGGCCACGCTGACCTGCGAGCCGCGGCCGGCGAAACCGGCCCGGGCCCCGTTGGAGAGGGCGGCGGTCACCGAGAGGCCGAGACCCCGGGAGAGCTTCGCCCCGCTGCCGGTCGGCTGCAGCACGTTGGCGGGATAGCCCTGCTCCTGGGTCGGAGCGTCGGCCCCCGCCGCGACGAGCACCACGCCCTCGTCGGCCGCGTCCTGCAGCGCGTCGCGGATCACGCGCGGCGCGTCCGCGGCGCCGTCGACCCCGAAGCTCATGCTGATCACGTCGGCGCCGAGCTCGGTCGCCCGGGTGATCGCCTTCGCCACCGAGCTGTCGTAGAGATCGCTCTTGATCGTGATCAGCCGGCAGCGGCCCCCGGCGCCGACGGTCCCGGCCGCGTCGTCGAACGCCGAGCACGCCAGCGACGCGACGTGGGTGCCGTGGCCGATCTCGTCGGTCCGGGCGGACCCGGGCAGGTCGCCGGACGCCGAGATCTCGATCGACCGCTCGACGATCGGCTTCAACTGCGGGTGCGCCAGGTCGAAGCCGGTGTCGATCACCGCGACGGTCGCCTTCGCGCCGCTGGCCAGCGCCCACGCCTCGGGCAGGCGCATCCGCTGGGCCCACCAACCGGCAGGGATCCCCGGCGGGGCGAGCGGATCCTGATCGAGGAGGACCGGCTCGTTCGGCACGCGGCGCACCGTGGCCTGCCGTTCCGGCTCGATCTCGACGACCGACGGATCGCGGCGCAGCTTGGCGATCAGGCGCTCGCGGGCCGCGGCGTCCCCGGCGGTCACCGGCGCGGTCGCGGTCCCGTCGCCGCGGGTGCCGTCGGGCGTGACCGCCCGGGTTCCCGCGCGGCGGGCGACGGCGTCGAGCTGCTGGTCGACGACCTCGGTCGACGTCCCGTCAGCGATGCGGACGGTGACCAGCAAGCGGCCGGTCAGCCGCGGGCCGTCGCTGGCCGGGGTCGGAGCCCCCGGATCGGTCGCGGCGGCGGCGACCGCCGGAACGGCGGGGACGACCAGCAGGGCGCTCACCGCCGCGACGAGCCAGGAAGTCGGGCGGGCGTGACGTTCGAAGCGCAGCATCTCTCGTGGGTGAGAACCCTAGCCGGGCCCGACAGTTTCGGACCGGCGGTCCGATGGGGTTCCGCGACGGGACCGAATCGCTCGACCCGCGAGAGGATCGTGCGGGTCGGAAATCAGAAGCCGAGCGCGAACTTCGCGTCCTCGGACATCTTCTCGGGGGTCCACGGCGGGATGAACGTGACCTCCGACGCCACCGTCTCGACCCCGTCGAGCTCGCTGACGAACTCCTCGATCTGCGACTCGACCTGCGGACCGATCGGACAGCCCGGCGTGGTCAACGAGTACGTGACCTGCACGTGGGATTCGTTGATCTCGATGCCGTAGATCAGTCCGAGCTCGACGAAGTCCAACCCGAGCTCCGGGTCGATCACGTTGGCGAGCGCGGCTTCGACGTCTTCGACCGTGGCCATCCATCGAGTGTGACAGACGGCGGAGGATCGCCCCACCCGTCGGGATCCGATCGGCGGTCGGTCCCCGACGGGCCCCGGCATCTCGTACCGTAGATCGATGGCGTTGCTGCTCTTGCTCGGTGCGGTCCTCGGCGCGGTGCTCGAGATCTGGGTCGCGGTCCGCGTGGCCGACCTGATCGGCGCCCTCCCGACGGCGGGGCTCCTGCTGCTCAGCGCGATCGCCGGCGCCAACGTGCTGCGTCGCGGCGCGCCGATGGCGTGGCGGCGGATCGCCGAGGCGTCGCGGACCGGCGAGCGCCTCGGCCGCCAGGTGCTCGACGGCGGCCTGATCGTGGTCGCCGGGCTGCTGCTGCTCGTTCCCGGCCTGGTCTCGGGCGTGCTCGGCGCCCTGCTGCTGCTCCCGCCGGTCCGCGCGGTCGTCCGCCCTGGGCTGGCGTTCCTGGTGCTGCGGCGGGTCAGCCTGCCGGTGATCGTCGGTAGCCGGGGCGCGGGCTGGGCGGCGAATCGGGCCCGCTCGGGCTGGGGCTCCCCCGCCCCCGGCCGGGCCGACGACATCGAGGGCCACGCCGCGGAGCGTGGCGGGGACGTCGTCGACGGCACCGCGCGCGAATCCGTCGTCGACGAGCCGCGGCGTCTCGACGACGGCCCGCGGTAGCCCCGGCCGGCGGTCGGCGGGCGGGCCGCCGCTCGCCGCCTGGTGTGCGGTTTGCCCACCCGGAGGCCGCGAAGCGCACACCAGTGCCAACGGCGGCCGCATGCGATGATCGGCGCATGGCCCTCGATCCCGCCCTGGAACGGCCCCACACGTCGGAGGATCCGGCGTTCAGCGACGCGGTGACGTGCGTCTTCGCGGACCAGCGGAGCGGCGTGCAGGGCACGATCCGGCTCGGCCTCGCCGACGGCGCCGCGTCCGGCTTGATGATGATCTTCGTCGACGGGGTCCCCGCGGTGACCACCGCCGAGGGCGGGGTCGCGGTCGACGGCGCGCCGGAGTCGTACGGCGAGCTGCGGGTCGCCGGGATCGAGCACGCCGTCGTGACGCCCCACGAGCGCTGGACGGTCAGCGCCGCGGCGGACGCCGGCGAGCTGGAGCTCCGCTTCGACGCGGCCGGCCCGCCGTTCCGGCTCGACCCGTCGCACGAGACCGCCCGCTGGGGCGGTCTGGAGGGCTACGAGCAGCCGTGTCGCGTCACCGGCCACGTGACCGTCGACGGTCCCGGCGGCAGCCGCCGGATCGCGATCGACGGCCTGGGGCAGCGCGGCCACCAGTGGGGCGCTCCGGACTGGTCACGGCTGACCGTCACCCGGACGATCACCGGCTGGTTCGACGGCGACGTCGCGTTCAACGTCAGCGCGATGCGGCCCGACGGCGTCGAGTCGCACGCCGACGAGGTCAGCTGGGCCAGCGTCTCGCGGGTCCCGCGGCCGGAGCTCGACGCGGGCGAGGACGAGGACGAGGACGACGCCAGGGTCGTCGCGGGCGGCCCGGACGGCGACGCGGATCCGGAGGCGGTGTCGACCCCCGACCCCCGGATCTCGACCACGATGGACGAGAGCGGTCGCCAGATCGACGCGACGATCGAGCTGTGGGAGAGCGACGAGGGGCCGGTCTGGACGGCGACCGGCGAGGCGATCGCCGGCACGACGCTGGCGCTCGGCCGGCTCCGGCTGGACATGGCGTTCTTCCGCTGGCGGATGAACGGCCGCGAAGGCGTCGGCCGCTACGACATCCTGCAGCGGCAATTGGAAGGCTGAGGTCCGGGGTTCAGGCAGTCACGCGTTGCCTGCGGACGTCTCAGTTTTCCGATCCGAGGCGGTCCCAGCAGTACAGCTCGACCGCTTCCTGGACGATCAGGGTGGCGCTCTCGGTCGAGAGGTGCGGGAGGATCGCGCGGAGCGCCTGCTCCTCGCCAACGCCGGCGTCGAAAGCGTCCTCGCCGCGGAATCCGGCGGCGATCTTCATCGCCTCGCGGCGGTGCTCGCCGAGCGCCGGGAAGACGCGGACGAGGAACTCGCGGTTGGCGATCGGCTGGCCGACCTCGAGCGAGGCGTGCCAGGCGGCAAGCATCGAGAGGTCGTCCTCGTCGAGGTCCGCGAGCGTCTTGGCGTACTGGCCGACCAGCTCGGGCTCCGGGATCTCGTCGACCCACGCGCGGACGACCTCGCCGACGAGTTGCCGGCGGGCTTCCCGGCCGACGGATTCGGAGATCACCCGGATGGCGTCCTGGGGATTGATGAAGACGAGGTCCACGATGGGCTACACGCTAGGGGGTGGTGCGGACGGAGCGGGCGGGGGCTCGACGGCCCGGATCGTCTGTCGTGGCCGGGGTTTGGGCGCCTACGGCTCGATCCCGAACTCGCGTTCCGCAGAGCCCCTGCTATTCGCGGCATTCGACGCCTTCGGGACCGCGCCGGCTCCGGCCGAGCCGCCGGAGGTCGCGGGGGTGCGCGCGCCGGACGCGGGGGCCGTCTCGGGACCGAACTCGCGTTGGGCGGTCGCTCCGGCCGGCGGCTCTGCGGGTCGGGGTGCGGTCGAACGGTCGCGGCGCGGCTGCCGTTTCGGCGTGGCCGTCGCCGTCGCTCCGGCGCCGGCTGAAGCCGCGGTCGCCGCCGTGGACGGCGCGCGGAAGCTCGGCGTGGCGCCGGCGGTGAGCAGGCCGGGGTCGGCCTGGGCGCGGTGCGTCGACGGGGTGACGGGCCGCGGTCGGTCGGTCGGACGCTCGTTCGTGACGGCGATCGTTCCGGCGGCGAGCGCGGTGGCGGCGACGCCGGCGGTGACGGCGAGGCCGGCTTCGCTGACCACATTGCCGGTGGCGGGGAGCAGCGTGGCGATCCGGTCGGCGACCAGCGTGCCGACCCGGGTGCGCGTGGGAGGGGCCCCGCCGAGCCGGCCGACCCACGGCAGCCAGCCGAGCAGCACGGGTGGCACGGCGACCCAGTGGCTGCCGCGGGCCCGGCGGAGGCGAGCACGGCAGCTGATGCAGCGGCGCAGGTGCGGGCGCAGCGCGATCAGGTCGTCGGCGGACGCCTCTCCGCGGACCAGCCGCTCGATCCGCGGCTTGGCCCGGGCGCAGCCCTCGCCGGCCGCGATCCCACGGACCTGGTCGCGCAGCCGCGCCCGGCCTTCGGTGATGTTGCGGTTGACGCGCGTCCGCGTCCAGTCGAGGCGGTCGGCGATCTCGTCGTAGCTGTGCCCCTCGGCTTGGAGGATCAGCGCCTGGCGCTCCTGGGGCTTGAGGGCGGCGAGCGCCTCGCGGGCCAGATCGAGCGCCTCGCCGCGCTCGGCGAGCTCGGCCGGCGACTCTCCGTGGTGCGGTAGCTGGTGCTCGTCCGGATCGGGCCCCTCGATCCGTACGCGGCCGTTGCGGATCCGTAGGGCTTCGTTGCGGGTGACGGTGACCAGCCAGCCCGTGACGGTCTCGGGATCGACCCGTTGGTGGTAGCGAAGGTAGCGCTCGGCGGCGGCCTGCACGGCATCGTGGGCGTCGTCCTCGCAGAGCGACAGGCGCCGCGCCCGCCGCAGCATCAGCTCGTGGTGGTCGCGGAGCGCCTGCTCGAGCGTCCCGGCGCCGCCCTGGGCGCCGCCGACCGATCGTCTGTGTCGTCGGTCGGAGCCCGGCCGCGGAACGGGAGCGGAGGGGGCGCGGGACGATTCAGACATGCGAACGCCCCTGAATCTAGCGGTCCACGTCCTCCCCGACCACCGACGATCGACCGACCTCGCGCCGGTCTCCCAGGACCGGCAGCGGGGCTACTCGTCGTCGGGCTCGGTGGCGTCGCCGGCCGTCTCGAGCCCGAGGGCGGTGGTGAAGCGGGCGACCTCGGCCGGGTCCGGATCAACCGGCACTCCGGCCTCGAGGTAGCCGCGGGGCGCCGTCGGGCCGGGGCCCAGTTCCCAGTTGAGGAAGCCCAGGTCGCAGGCGGCGACCGGGACGCCGAGCGCCCGGACGAACGCGCCGAAGCGCCGCTGCAGCAGCACCGCATCGCCGGTCAGGAAGGCCCGCTTCGCGGCGACGGACAGCGGATCCCGCCCGCTGCGGCTCGCGTCCAGCAGCAGCGACCAGGGCGCGACGTCGAGCAGCGCGAAGCAGCCGAGCGTGACCAGGAACTCGAAGCGCGCGTCGCGGTTCAGGCCCGGCAGCGCCAGCGCCCGGAACGCCGCGTCGAATCGGCGCGCGGGGTCGGGACCGCCGGTCCCGAGGCCCTGGAGCTGCCCGCCCGCCTTCGTCGCCCACTCGCGGTAGGCCCGCAGCGTCGTCGTCCCGCGGTCGGCGGCGTGCGCGCCCCGGGGGCCGACCTTGGCGGCCTCGAGCGCGGCGGCGTCCGGCAGCGGATCGTCCCAGCGGACGAGCAGCTCGTCGATCGTCGCGAACGGCTCGCTGCCCTCGAGCGGACCGTAGTAGGCGATCTGGAAGAGCAGCCATGTGGCCTGCTCGCGATCCTGCTCGTCCCCCGCGGCGAGCGCGCGGACGGTGGCGTACGGGCCGGGCGGGTCGGTCTGCAGGCGGCCGAGGCGCGCGTGGGCGCGGGCGATCTCGGTGATCAGCCCGCGGGCTTCCAAGCTCGACCGGAGCCCGGGCAGCAGCTCGTGGGACCAGCCGTCGCCGGCGTGGCGGGTGGCCCGCTTGACGCGCATCGTGCGGCCCGACCCGGAGCCCGTGGCGGTGGTGACCTTGGTCTTGCGCACGCTCGAGGCCGCCGAGCGTGACGCGCCGCGGGCGCTGCCGGCCGACCGGGCGCTGATGATCCCGCCCTTGCCGACCGCGCTGCGCGCGGCCTTCCGGCGCTGCTCCTTGGCGCAGACCACGCAGTTCTCTTCCCGGCGGCCATGGCGACAGAACACGTCGCCGATTCTACCCCGTGGGGCCCGCGATCCCCGGCCCGGCCTCGCCGAGCAGGCCGTCGACGACCAGCGCCTGCAGGGCGGCGATCGCCCGCTCCGGATCGGCGCCCTCCGATTCGGCGAACCGCATCGCGATCTCCATCCCCGCCCCGATCACGCCGGCGGCGAGCAGCCCGGTGTCGAGGTCCTCGGTGCCGCGCTCCGCGAGCAGCCGCTCGAGGTCCGTGCGCAGGCTGTCGATGATCCCGTCGACGAGGTCGCCGGAGGCGTAGGCGCGGATCGTGCCCGCGTTGCGGCGGTACATCGCCAGCATCTCCGGCGACTCCATCAGCAGCCGGAAGTACGCGACGGCGCCCCGCTCGATCGCCTCGCGCGGGGTCCTGGCGGCGGCCCGCGCCGACGCCATCCGGGCCCCCGCTTCGGCCACGTGCTCGCCGACCAGCTCGGTGAGGATCACGTGCTTGTCGGCGTAGTAGTTGTAGAAGGTCCCCGACGCGAGGCCCGTCCGCCGCACGATGTCGCGAACCGTCGTCGCGCCGAAGCCGAGCTCGGTGAACGCGGCGATCGCGGCCGCGCGGATCTCGTCGCGGTTGGCGGCCTTGGTCTGCTCGCGCTTGCCCGTGGGGCGGCCGCGACGTCCGTCGACGGCCACCGACTCCTGGCCGTCGACGGTCATGGGTGCATTAGACCCGATTTCGGGGACGGCCGGCCGGCCCGCGCCGAGCGACCGCCCCGAAACGGATCGCTAGATCCCCGCGAGCGCGGCAGGGCGGACGTCGCGTCCGGCCTGCTCGCCGAGGAAGCGGTCGACCATCCGGGCGCACTGCCGGCCCTCGTTGATCGCCCAGACGATCAGCGACTGGCCGCGACGGCAGTCGCCGGCGGCGAAGACCGCGGGGTCGGACGTCGTGTAGGTGCCCGCCTTGACGTTGCCGCGCTGGTCCTTGTCGAGCCCGAGTCCGTCGATCAGCTGCGCCTCGGGGTGCAGGAAGCCCATCGCCAGCAGCACCAGCTCGGCGGGCTGCTCGCGCTCCGTGCCCTCGATCGCCTGGAACGGCGGAGCCGGCGCGGCCTGGGCGTAGCGCAGCGTCGCGACGCGGCCCTGGTCGTCGCCCTCGAGGCCGAGCGTCGCGACCGAGAAGTTCTGGACGCCCCGACCGAGCGCGCGGGCCTCCTCCATCGCGTAGCTGAGGCGGAACTTCGCCGGCCACAGCGGCCACGGCGTACGGTCGTCGGGGCGGTTGGTCGGCGGCTCGGGCAGCAGCTCGACCTGGACCACCGACGCGGCCTCCTCGCGGATCGACTGCGCGACGCAGTCGGCCCCGGTGTCGCCGCCGCCGATCACGACCACGTGCTTGCCACGGGCGCTGATCCCCCGGGACTCGGGACGCGGCGCCTGGTGCGGCACGCCCTGGTCGTCCTGGGCCCAGCGGGTCCGCTCGTACAGGTACTCCATCGCGAAGTGCACGCCCTGGAGCTGGCGGCCCTCGACCGGCAGGTCGCGCGGCACGCGCGAGCCGATCGCCAGGATCACCGCGTCGAACTCGGCCTTCAGCTCGGCGATCGTCACGTCGACGCCGACCTCGACGCCGCAGCGCAGCTCGACGCCCTCGGCGACGAGCTGCTGGACGCGACGCTCGACGACGTGCTTCTCGATCTTGAAGTCCGGCACGCCGAAGCGGATCAGGCCGCCGGCGGCCTCGTCGCGCTCGAACAGCACGACGCCGTGACCGGCGCGACGGAGCTGCTGGGCGGCGGCCATCCCGGCCGGGCCGGAGCCGATGACGGCGACCCGCTGGCCGCTCTCGTGGGCCGGCGGCACGGCCGTGACCCAGCCCTCGTCCCAGGCCCGGTCGATGATCGTGTTCTCGATCTGCTTGATCGTGACCGCGTCGCCCTCGTTGATCTCGAGCACGCACGACGCCTCGCACGGCGCCGGGCAGACGCGACCGGTGAACTCCGGGAAGTTGTTGGTCGCGTGGAGCTGGTCGATCGCCTCGCGCCAGCGCCCGGTGTAGACCAGGTCGTTCCAGTCGGGGATCAGGTTGCCGAGCGGGCAGCCGTTGTGGCAGAACGGCACGCCGCAGCTCATGCACCGCGCGCCCTGCTGCTGGATCTCCTCGACCGGGCGGTCGAGGATGAACTCCCGGTAGTTGCCGGCGCGCCGCGCCGGGTCGTCCCACTTGACGGGGGACCGCTGGATCTCGAGGAATCCGCCGAGCTTGCCCATCAGTTGCCCTCTTCGATCGTCTGGGGAGCCCCTACGGTCTCCGTTGCCACCGCGCGCGCTCCGACGGCGGCCTCCTCGCGTGCGAGCTGCTCGAGCACGCGCTTGTAGTCGGCCGGGTAGACCTTGACGAACTGCGTCTTGGTCCGTTCCCAGTCGGCCAGGACCCGGGCCGCGACGGTCGATCCGGTCCGCTCGCCGTGCTCGGCGACCAGGTCGCGGAGCTCGATCAGGTCGGCCTCGTCGAGCTGCTCGAGCTGGTCGAGCATCGTCGGGTTGACGTTCTGGCGGAAGCTGTGGTTCTCGTCGAAGACGTAGGCGAAGCCGCCCGACATGCCCGCCGCGAAGTTGCGGCCGACCGGTCCGAGGATCACCACGCGCCCGCCGGTCATGTACTCGCAGCCGTGGTCGCCGACGCCCTCGACGACGGCGCTCGCCCCCGAGTTGCGGACGGCGAACCGCTCGCCGGCCCGGCCGCGGAAGAACGCCCGGCCCTTGGTCGCCCCGTAGAGCACCGTGTTGCCGACGATCTGCTGCTCCTCGGCGACGAACGAGACGTCGGGCGAGGGCCGCACGGAGACCACGCCGCCGGACAGGCCCTTGCCGGTGTAGTCGTTGGCGTCGCCGACCAGCGAGAACTCGACGCCGGCCGCCAGCCAGCCGCCGAAGCTCTGCCCCGCCGAGCCGGTGAAGTTGACCTTCAGCGTGCCTTCGGCGAGTCCGCCCGCCCCGTGCCGCTGGGCGATCTGCGAGCTCAGCACGCCGCCGACGCACCGGTCGATGTTGCGCACCCGGGCGCTGATCTCGGTCGGCTCGCGGCGCTCGACGGCCGCTTCGACCTGCGGCAGGAGCTGCCAGTCGAGGTGGTCGTCGAGGTGCCCGTCGATCTGCGGCGCGATCCCGTGGAGCGTCGTGCCCGGCGCCACCTCGGGCCGGTGGAAGAGCTGCGAGAGGTCGACCCCGCGGGCCTTCCAGTGGTCGATCGCCTCGTCGGTCTTCAGCAGCTCGACCCGGCCGATCAGCTCGTCGAGCGTGCGCGCGCCGAGCTGGGCCATGATCTCGCGGATCTCCTCCGCGACGAGCAGGAAGTAGTTGACGACGTGCTCGGGCGTCCCCTTGAACCGCTTCCGCAGCTCGGGGTTCTGCGTCGCGATGCCGACCGGGCACGTGTTGAGGTGGCAGGCGCGCATCATGATGCAGCCGGTCGCGATCAGCGGAGCGGTCGAGAAGCCGAACTCGTCGGCGCCGAGCAGCGCCGCGATCACCACGTCGCGACCGGTCTTGAGCTGCCCGTCGGTCTGCACGCGGACCCGCGAGCGCAGGTCGTTGAGCAGCAGCGTCTGCTGGGTCTCCGCCAGGCCGATCTCCCACGGCACGCCAGCCGAGACGATCGAGCTGAGCGGCGACGCGCCGGTGCCGCCGTCGTGACCGGCGATCACGATGTGGTCCGATCCGGCCTTGGCGACGCCCGAAGCGATCGTGCCGACGCCGACCTCGGCCACGAGCTTGACCGAGACCGACGCGGTCGGGTTGCCGCAGCGCAGGTCGTAGATCAGCTGCTTGAGGTCCTCGATCGAGTAGATGTCGTGGTGCGGCGGCGGCGAGATCAGGCCGACGCCGGGCGTGGAGTGCCGGGTGCTGGCCACCCACGGGTAGACCTTCTGGGCCATCAGCTGGCCGCCCTCGCCGGGCTTGGCGCCCTGCGCCATCT
>JADKLW010000445.1_pt1 | contig 17251 bp, 20 predicted proteins | sample 8641881 | NCBI WGS metagenome assembly JADKLW01 (sample SAMN16272185, study PRJNA661076) | feces metagenome | isolation source: fecal sample from diarrhoea affected cattle B | host: Bos taurus | place: South Africa: Lokaleng Village, Mahikeng | collected 2019-09 | reverse complement strand
CAGCACGCCATCGACATCAAAGAAGACGGCACGGGTCATGATGACACTCCGGCTGGATCAACCTGCGGCTTTGGGGGGAATTGCGCCAAGTCCGGCAAGGACTTCGCGGGGGATATTCAGTTCCTGAATCACGTCGGCATGCTTGCGGAAGCCGACCAGTTCGCGCTGCACGAAATATTCCCAGACGGCCTGCCGGGCCTCCGCCAGGCGCGCGTCCCGGTTGTCGCCGGCTGCGTCCAGTGCGGCAATTGCCGTGACCACCTTGCGCTCGGCGGCGCCGAGCGAACTGGCGCGCTCCGCGAGGATTTCGTTTTCCAGTGCTGCGGTGCCGGCCTCGGGCCGCACCATGCGGATCAGCTCAAGCGAATCGCGCAGCGACAAGGGTTTACTCCGGCGCGCTGGTCTGGAGTGCCAGGGCATGCAGGGCGCCGCCCATGTCACCCTGCAGCGCGGCATAGACGAGCTGGTGCTGCTGCACCCGCGATTTGCCGCGGAACTGCTCGGAAACCACCGTGGCGGCATAGTGATCGCCATCGCCGGCGAGGTCGCGGATTTCGACCTGGGCATCGGGCAGAGCAGCCTTGATCCGGCGTTCGATTTCGCTGGCATCCATGGCCATGGCTCTTGCTCCTTTATTCAGGCCGGCAAGCGGCCGGCGACACCCCTGATATGGCATGGGGGTGCGCCACCTTCAACCGGCAGGATCAGGGCAGGGGCGTGAGCGGCTGGGCATCCTGTTGCGTCGAGAAATTGGCGATGATGAAATCAACGAGCGGACGGGCCTGCTCGGCCACTTCGGTGGCATAGAAGCAGTCCAGCGTATAGCCGTTGTCAGCGCTGACGGTCTCGGTGTGGACGATGGTCAGCGGAACGCCCTGCGGGGAATCCGTGCTGGTGCCTTCGTAGAGCAGCGCACTGCCGCTCTGGTAGGCGGCGATTTTGCGTTCGCCCAGCACGAAGCCCGGAAAGGTCTGGGACCATCCGCGCACCACGGCCGCATCGTCCAGCGCAGCCAGCGCGGCTTCGGCGGTCCAGGTGGTATCCTCCACGGGCACCACGGTCAGCATGCATTGCAAAGGTGCGTTGGGGTGATTGATGGTCACGGGGCCACCGGCTTCGCCGGTCGAGGTCATGACGTCAGGATAGATCAGGGTATAGGGCTGATCGGGCAGGGGGGAGCCATCGGCGGTAATGCCCTGGGCGAGGGCGGCGGCCGGCAACAGGCTGAGGGAGAAGGCGACCACACAGCCGAGTACCCGTCCAAAGTTCATCATAGTCTCCAAAAAACTTCGCCGCCCCTGGAGGCCAAAGCACTCCAAAGAGCGGCGATCATAAGGCAATGGCGGCGATTAGGCGGCCTTGCCGTCCATGAAGCTGGGGAACCAGCCTTCGTGTGCATCCTTGAGCGAAGCGACCGACAGCGGGCGCGCCGCGCCCAGGACGAGTGCATCGCCGCCCGTCGTGCCGATCCACGGCGCAAAGACCCCAGCGGCCTCGGCATCGCGCCATAGCGCCGCGAGTTCGTCACCCTGCGGATCGAGATCGACGGTGACCAGATAGCGGCCCTGGTCCTCGCCGAAATACTGCAGGATCGGATCCTGGTCGGTGAGATCGGTCACCGTTGCGCCGATACCTGAGGCCATGGCCATTTCGGCCAGCCCGACGGCCAGACCGCCATCGCTGAGGTCGTGGCAGGCGGTGGCGACGCCCGAGCGGATCAGCTTGCGGACGAAATCGCCGGTGCGCTTCTCATGCGCGAGGTCCACATGCGGTGCCGGGCCATCCTTGCGGCCGAACAGGTCGCGCAGATAGATCGACTGGCCAAGATGAGTGCCGCGGCTGGGCGGCGCGCCGACCAGCAGGATCACCTGGTTGGCGCCGGCGAAGCCGATGCGAGCCATCTGGTTCCAGTCGGGCAGCAGGCCCACGCCACCAATGGTGGGGGTCGGCAGGATGCCGCGGCCATTGGTTTCGTTGTAGAGGCTGACATTGCCTGAGACGATCGGGAATTCGAGCGCGGTGCAGGCTTCGCCGATGCCCTTGATGGCATGGACCAGCTGGCCCATGATTTCGGGGCGTTCGGGATTGCCGAAATTGAGGTTATCGGTGGCTGCCAGTGGTTCGGCGCCGGTTGCGGTTAGGTTGCGCCAGCATTCGGCAACAGCCTGCTTGCCGCCCTCATAGGGGTCGGCCTCGCAATAGCGCGGGGTGACGTCCGAGGAGAAGGCAAGTCCCTTGGTCGCATGGCCATCAACGCGGATCACGCCGGCATCCCCGCCTGGGCGCTGCAGGGAATTACCCTGGATCAGCGTATCATACTGCTCATAGACCCAGCGGCGCGAGGCACTCTGGTGCCCGCCGACCAACTTGAGCAGGGCATCGGCGACGTCCATGCGGGGAATGTCCCCGGCGGCCAGAGCAGCCGGCTTTTTCGGCTCGACCCAGGGCCGGTCATATTCGGGGGCTTCGTCGCCCAGTTCCTTGATCGGCAGGTTGGCCACTTCCTGGCCCTGCCACATGACGCGGAAGCGCAGGTCGTCGGTGGTGACGCCGACGGTGGCGAAATCGAGCTCCCACTTCTCGAAAACGGCGCGCGCCTCTGCTTCCTTTTCGGGATGCAGCACCATGAGCATGCGCTCCTGGCTTTCGCTCAGCATCATTTCGTACGGGGTCATTTGCTCTTCGCGGACCGGCACCTTGTCGAGATCGAGCTCGATGCCCAGGTCGCCCTTGGCGCCCATTTCGACGGCCGAGCAGGTGAGACCCGCCGCACCCATGTCCTGGATGGCGATGACGGCGCCGGTTGCCATCAGTTCGAGGCAGGCTTCGAGCAGACGCTTTTCGGTGAAGGGGTCGCCGACCTGTACGGTGGGGCGCTTTTCCTCGATATCGTCGCCGAATTCGGCCGAGGCCATGGTGGCGCCGCCGACGCCATCGCGACCGGTCTTGGCGCCGAGATAGACGACGGGCAGGCCAACACCCTCGGCCTTGGAGTAGAAGATCTTGTCGGTGTCGGCCAGGCCAGCGGCGAAGGCATTGACCAGGATATTGCCGTTATAGCGTTCGTCGAACTCGACCTCACCACCCACAGTGGGGACGCCGAAGGCATTGCCATAACCGCCGATGCCAGCGACGACGCCAGAGACCAGGTGGCGGGTCTTGTCATGATCGGGGGCGCCGAAGCGCAGGGCATTCATGGCCGCGACCGGGCGGGCGCCCATGGTGAAGACGTCGCGCAATATGCCGCCCATGCCGGTGCCGGCACCCTGATAGGGCTCGATGAAGGAGGGATGGTTATGCGATTCCATCTTGAAGACGATGGCCTGGCCGTCGCCGATATCGACAACGCCGGCATTCTCACCGGGGCCCTGGATGACGCGCGGACCGGTCGTCGGCAGCGTCTTGAGCCACTTCTTGGAGGATTTGTAGGAACAGTGCTCGTTCCACATCGCCGAGAAGATGCCCAGCTCGGTATAGGTGGGCGCGTTGCGGCCGCCGAGCAGGCTGACGATCTTGTCATATTCCTCGGGCTTGAGGCCGTGGTCCGCGACGAGCTGGGGCGTGATGGCGATGTTGTTGTCGAAGGTCATCAAACAGCGTTTCCGTAGGGAGGCTCTGGAAAGTATTCCATGAAGGTCTGGGTAGAGCGGGCGACGTCTTCGCCGAACAGATGGCCGACCAGCCACAGCGCCATGTCGATCCCGGCCGAGACGCCTGCGCCAGTCAGCACGTGGCCGTCGCGGACGTAGCGCAGTTCCTCCTCAAGGATGGCCTTGGGAGCCGAGGCACGGAAGAAGTCGAAGGCGTTGCGATTGGTCGTGGCATGCTTGCCGTCAAGGAAGCCGGCCTTGCCCAACAGGGCTGCACCGGTGCAGACAGAGGTCTGCCAACTGGCTGCGGCGAGGTAAGGCCTGAGTGCGGCGACAAAGGCATCATCCTGCGCCAGCACCCGCGTGCCCCTGCCGCCAGGAACGAGCACGACATCGGCGTGCGGCGCGCTGGCAAATGGGTGGTCGGCAACCACGTAAAGGCCCTTGGCGCAGCGGATGGCCGGTTCAGGCCAGCCGACGGTGAAGACCTCGAGCGGTGCGCCTATCTGCTTGGCCATGGAGAACACTTCCCACGGCCCGACGAAATCGAGCTCCTCGACGCCGTCGAAGATCACGATGCCGACGCTGATGGGCGCGGCGGTTTCGGTCATCAGGCCGCCTGGCCCAGCAGGCCGGAGAAAAGGGCCCGGCCGTCATCACCGCCATGAGCGGCCTCGATCAGGTTTTCCGGATGCGGCATCAGGCCGAGCACGTTCTTCTGCTCGTTGAAGATGCCGGCGATATCGTTGATCGAGCCGTTGGGGTTGGTGCCTTCGGCATAGCGGAAGGCGACGCGGCCATCCCCTTCGAGGCGGTTGATCGTCTCGGTATCGGCGAAGTAGTTACCGTCGTGATGGGCCACCGGGCAACGGAAAATCTCGCCCCTGGTATAGCCGCGGGTGAAATCGGTATCGGCGTTGATCACCTCGAGCTTGACCTCGCGGCAGACGAATTTGAGGCTCATATTGCGCATCAGCGCGCCGGGCAGCAGGCCCGCTTCGATCAGAATCTGGAAGCCGTTGCAGACGCCGAGCACCTTGATCCCCCTGGCGGCGCGTTCGCGCACCTTGTCCATGATCGGCGAGCGCGCGGCGATGGCGCCGCAGCGCAGATAGTCGCCGTAGGAAAAGCCACCGGGAATGACGATCAGGTCAACATCGGGCACGTCGGCATCCTGGTGCCAGACGATGGCTGGGGCAGTGCCGGAAACCTTGGTCAGCGCCGCGATCATGTCGCGGTCGCGATTGAGACCGGGGAAGACGATGACTGCGGATTTCATCGACTGGTCCTCGCTTTGGGGGGTGCGAGGTCCTTGTGCTGAGTCTTGGACCAAAAGGCAAGAGCCGGGAACGCATATCCGGCCTACCACCAATCGGTTGACGACAGTGTTACCCGGCCGGCGTCGCCGCGGGCTGCTTGGCAGTGGGTCGTGAGCCTGTCGTTCCCGGCAGATGGGCCCAGGCGGGACGTTCGAAGAGGAACAGGCCGAAGCCGATGCGCTGGACGATCCAGTAGAGGACGAGTGGCGACACGATGGCGATGGCCATGGTGAGGAGGGTCAGCATCGTGGGCTCGTCGAGGCCGAGCTTGATCAGCACGGTGCGCGAAATGCCCAGCGGCAGCACGAAGGCGACATAGACGATCAGCGACTTCGATCCCAGCCAGCGCAGCCATTCCATGGAGGAGAGGCGCGTGAGCAGGGCGGCGATGACGCAGAGCGCGGCCGTCCCGGTGAGCGCCAGCACGAGATTGAGGCCAGGCAGGCCGGCATAGCCCATGACAGGATGAACAGGATGCATGGCAAAGCCGGGTGAGAAAACCAGCGCGGCATTGACAATGGCCCAGATGGCGAGCCCGATCAGTGCGAGCTGGACATTGCCGAGGGCCCAATCGGCCAGTTGGAACAGGCGGGGCGCCATGATGAAGCCGGCATAGAAGAAGACGAAATACTCGGCGAACTGATCGACCAGGTAGCTGCCGGTATGGATTGGGGCCATCTGCAGGAGCGCGGCGATGGCGAACACTGCCCAGACTGGCGCGCGCAAGTCATGTAACAGCTTGGTCGCGGCGCTGACCACGGCCAGCATGTAGATGAACCACAGCACGCCATAGGGCTGGATCACCGCCCAGGCGAGCTGCTGGCCCGCGCCGACCGGATCGGTCGCCAGCAGGCCGACCTTGAAAACGATATGGATCAGCGCCCACAGCGCGTAGAAATAGAAGTAATGCACGACCCGGCGGTCGGTGTAGGCTGGCCAGGCGCGGTCGATGACCTGCGACAGGAACAGCCCCGATATCAGGAAGAACTCCGGCATGCGGAAGGGCGTGGCATAGGCGATGACCCAGTGCAGGGCACCGACGCCACCGGTATCCTCGCCGACGCTTGCGGCGGCATACATCATTACGACGAGAAAGATGGACAGGCCTTTGGCCATGTCCACCCAGTCCAGGCGCTTGGCGGTGGATGACATGCGATGCTCCCCAGCTATTGACGAGCATTCTAGACGCCGCCTGTCATCGGAAGCCTAACGCCGCGCCCCGTCCGTAGGGAATCCACCGGCGTGGTAACCACTCACCTAATCCGGCGTCGGCAGTTGCGCGAAAAACGTTAACGCTAACGGATATCGACGCAAGTCGATACGGCGCGCGGTTGAACTACCGATGAAGGGCTTGTGAGGGCTTGGGCGAGCGGCACTGTGCCAGCACGCCCGGGGCCGTTGCTAGACCGGAACCGAGGCGTAGGCTGCGAAAAGCAGGCCCATGGTGGCAACGAACATGACCGAAAGCGAGATGGTTTTGAGCATGGCAATATGGTCCTGCGCGACTGGGCGGCGCGACATTGTTATCGCCCGAAGGCGTTAATTTGTGATTTCGACCGAGTAGTTTTCGATCACGGTGTTGGCCAGCAGCTTTTCACACATGCTGGTGAGTTGGGAACGCGCGTTTGCCTCGTCGGTTCCGTCAAGAACTAGGTCAAACACCTTGCCCTGCCGCACCGATTCCACACCGTCGAAGCCCAGGCTCTTGAGCGAGCCTTCGATCGCCTGGCCCTGGGGGTCGAGGACGCCGGCCTTGAGGGTGACGGTGACGCGCGCTTTCATCTCAACACCTTTGACAGACTACTGGACCAGGCGCGGACCGGTGGTCAGCGCATTGTCGGTTTCGACCAGAATGCCCAGCCGCTGGGCGACTTCGCGATAGTTCTCGATCAGGCCGCCGAGATTCTCGCGGAAGCGATCCTTGTCCATTTTGTTGCGGGTCTTGATGTCCCACAGCCGGCAGCTGTCGGGGCTGATCTCGTCGGCCAGCACGATGCGCATGAGGTCGCCCTCGTAGAGGCGGCCGCATTCGATCTTGAAGTCGACGAGCTGAATGCCCACGCCCATGAACAGGCCCGTCAGGAAGTCGTTGACGCGGATGGCCAGGCTCATGATGTCGTCGAGCTCGGCAGGGGTAGCCCAGCCAAAGGCGGTGATGTGCTCTTCGCTGACCATGGGGTCATGCAGGGCATCATCCTTGTAGCAGAACTCGATGATCGAGCGCGGCAGCTGGGTGCCAGGCTCCAGCCCGAGGCGCTTGACCAGCGAACCGGCAGCAAAATTGCGCACGATGATCTCGAGCGGGATGATCTCGACTTCCTTGATCAGCTGCTCGCGCATGTTGAGCCGCTTGATGAAGTGAGTCGGGATGCCCAGGCCGTTGAGCCGGCTGAAGACGAACTCCGAGATTCGATTGTTCAGCACGCCCTTGCCATCGATGATCTCGTGACGGGCGCCGTCGCCGGCGGTCGTGTCGTCCTTGAAATACTGGACCAGAGTGCCTGGCTCGGGACCCTCGAACAGGATCTTGGCCTTGCCCTCGTAGATTTTGCGACGACGGTTCATTGGGGAATCCGGGACCGTTGGGAGGAGGGAGAATTTGGCCGCTTCATGCGCCAGAAGTGCCCAGAAAGGCAAGCCCTTTCGCATGCCGCCCAGCCATGCGGCCGTTCCTTGGTGCTTATGGTCGCATTCCTGTGGCGCCCGTTGATTTGATTTGCTGAACCGCCTATGTCGGTTGGCAAATGCCGCAGAGGCAGCAAACATCAAGCGGGAGAGTTGCATGGGCCAGTTCGAGGATCGGCAGAAGGGCCAGGAAGCCAAGTTCGCCTTCGACGCCGAAAAGAAATTCAAGGCGGAAGCTCGCCGCAACAAGCTGGTGGGCATCTGGGCCGCGGAACTGCTGGGCCTCAGCGGCGACGCCGCGAACTCCTATGCTGCCGAAGTGGTGGCTGCCGATTTCGAAGAGGCCGGCGACGAGGACGTGTTCCGCAAGGTTTCCGGCGACCTCAAGGCCAAGGGGCTGACCATTGGCGACGACGTGATTCGCCAGAAAATGGCGCAGCTGGTGCAGGTCGCCAACGAGCAGATCGCCGCCGAAGGCTGAACCGACGACATCTCCGACAGAAGTAAGGGAGCTGGCCATGCCGGCTCCCTTTTTCTTGCGCCGTTTTTGATCCGGAACAAACCTGGGATTTCGCTGACGGCTAAAGTGATCCTGACCGAGGAGGGTCTCATGGACACTATGGCGAATATTCCCGAGCGCGCTTCTGCCGTTTCCGAGCGTCCGCGCCTGATTTTTCCATTTCTTGGCGGCTTCTACGATGGCTTGGCCAAGCCGTTTGCCTGGACGGCGCTCCGGGTCGCGGTCGGCGCCGTGCTGGCCTACGAAGGCTGGGTCAAGATGGGCAACCCGCTGGCGATGTCCGGCTTTGTCGAGAGCCTCGGCTTCTATCCAGGCTGGTTCTGGTCACCCATGCTTGGCCTCATCAATCTGGTCGGCGGCATCTGCATCATGTTGGGCCTGCTGACGCGGCCAATGGCCCTGGCCAATACCGTCATGCTGGCCATCACGCTGTGGTTCCACTACGCGAACCCCTACGGGCCGACCTTCCTCACCGATGCCGGTGTGGAACTGCTCAAATCGCCCGAAGCGGCGCAGTATTTCACCGCGGATGGCCTGCGCAGGCTCGCTGACGGCGGGGCCGGGTTCCTGGGGCAGGTGCAGGGCAAGGCCATCTTTGCCTCGCTGTTCTGGACAGGCGCAGCCGGCCTTTATGCCGCTTATGGCGGAGGCGCGTGGTCGGTCGACGGGCGGCTCGGCAAGGAATTCTAGTCAGGCCGTCAGCCGCTGCATCAGCCGGGTAAACATCAGCAGGCCTTCCGGCCACGGACCGTGGCCGGAGTCGATGTTGATGTGGCCCGCCTCGCCAGCCTGGTGGAAATCGGAGCCCCAGCAATTGGCAAATTCCACCGCCCGCTCGAGAGTGACGTATGGATCGTTGCTGGAGGCCACGACCATGGAAGGGAAGGGCAGCGGATCGCGCGGAATGGGGCGGAAGACATGGATCGCCTCGGGTGCCGCTGGGCTGAGCTCCACGTCTGTGGGGGCGACGAGAAAAGCGCCGCGCACATTGTCGGGGAGCAGCGGAGCGGCATGAACCGCCGCGCTAACCGAAGTCGAGTGGGCGACCAGTACCACCGGCCGCGTGGTCAGACGGCAGGCCTGGTCGATTGTCGCGACCCAGTCATCGGCGTCAGGCTCCCACCAATCGGCCTGCTCGACAATGGCCGCTGTCGCCATGCGCTCGGCCCAGCGCATCTGCCAATGTCCGGGCTTTGACCCGCCTAGGCCGGGCAGGATCAGGATGTCGCATTCGGAAATCTTCATGCCGCGTCGCCAAATACCCGCCTGAAGATCGTGTCGACGTGCTTGAGGTGATAAGCGTCGTCGAACATGGCGTCGATTTGCTCAGCGCTCAGAGTCACCTGCGGGTCTTCCTTGAGGTTCTGCGCAAACAGGCCCGCGCGGTCGCCGCGATGCTCCCAGACCTTCATGGCATTGCGCTGCACGGCGGCATAGCTGTCCTCGCGGCTATAGCCGGCCTGGGTCAACGCCAGCAGGACGCGCTGGGAATTGTGCAGGCCACCGAGCAGATCGAGGTTCTTCCGCATATTCTCGGGATAGACCACGAGCTTGTCGATGACCCCGGTGAGGCGGGCCAGCGCGAAATCCAGCGTTACTGTCGCATCGGGGCCGATCATGCGCTCGACGGATGAATGGGAAATATCGCGCTCGTGCCAGAGCGCCACGTTCTCCAGGGCCGGCGTGACCATGCCGCGCACGAGGCGCGCCAGGCCGGTGAGGTTTTCCGTCAGCACCGGGTTGCGCTTGTGCGGCATGGCCGACGAGCCCTTCTGGCCGGGGGAGAAGAACTCTTCGGCTTCGAGCACTTCTGTGCGCTGCAGGTGGCGGATTTCGACGGCCACGCGCTCGATCGAGCTGGCGACGACGCCGAGCGTAGCAAAGAACATGGCGTGGCGGTCACGGGGGATGACCTGGGTTGAAACCGGCTCGATGCTCAGGCCCAGCTTTTCGGCGACATACTCTTCCACCTGCGGGTCGATATTGGCGAAGCTGCCGATCGCGCCCGAAATGGCGGCCGTGGCAATTTCGGCGCGCGCAGCAACGAGGCGAGCGCGGTTGCGGGTGAATTCGGCATAGACTTCGGCCAGCTTCACCCCGAACGTCGTCGGTTCGGCATGGATGCCGTGGCTGCGGCCGATGGTGATGGTATTCTTGTGCTCGAAGGCACGGCGCTTGAGCGCGGCGAGCAGGGCGTCGACATCGGCGATCAGCAAATCGGCGGCGCGCGCCAGCTGCACCGAGAGCGTGGTGTCGAGAATGTCCGAGCTGGTCATGCCCTGGTGCACGAAACGCGCGTCGGGTCCGACGATTTCACTCAGGTGGGTGAGGAAAGCGATGACGTCATGCTTGGTGGTGCGCTCGATCTCGTCGATCCGCGCAACGTCGAAGCCATAGTCGCCCTTCTCGGCCTTACGGGCGTTCATCACGTCCCAGATATTCTGCGCCGATTCCCTGGGTACGACGCCCAGTTCGGCCAGCTTGGTGGTAGCATGCGCCTCGATCTCGAACCAGATGGCGAACCGGGTCTCTGCCGACCAGATGGAGACCATTTCGGGGCGAGAATAGCGCGGGATCATGGGTTTGGGCCTTGTGGTTCAGATTTCGATTCAGGCAAGCCGCGTGGTCGCGGCCTGCCTGATGGCGCTGATGCGCGGTGCGTAGGTGGCGGGATCATTCCCGCCATAGACGGACGAGCCGGCTACCAGGACATTGGCGCCGGCTTCAGCAATGGCTCGGGCGTTGTCGGCAGTGACGCCGCCATCGACCTCGAGGTCAATATCGCGACTACCGATCAGGGCCCGGGCCTGTCCGAGCTTGGTGAGCGTTTCCGGGATGAAGCTCTGGCCGCCAAAGCCGGGATTGACCGACATGATCAGCAGCAGGTCGATGTCACCGATGACATGCTCGACCGCCGAAACGGGCGTCGCCGGGTTGAGAGCCACGCCAGCCTTCTTGCCTTCGGCGCGGATCGCCTGGAGGGTGCGATGCAGGTGCGGCCCCGCTTCGGCATGAACCGTAATGATATCGGCGCCGGCCTTCGCGAAAGAGGGAACATAGAGGTCGACCGGCGCGATCATCAGATGCACGTCGAAGGGCAGGGCGGTGAGCTTGCGTACCGATGCCATGACCAGAGGGCCAAAGCTGATATTGGGCACGAAGTGGCCGTCCATGATGTCGACGTGAATATAGTCGGCTCCCGCCGCCTCTATGGCCGCGATTTCCTCGCCCAGTCGCGCGAAGTCGGCCGACAGGATGGAGGGCGCAATGCGGAGCGGACGGGTGGACATGGACTGGGCACCTCTGCCTCGACAGGATGGGGCTGGCATATAGCGGGGCGGGATATTGGGCAAGGGGAGCCGGGCGGCAACAGCCGGTGACAGACCGCAACCGAGCAAGGAGTGAACCGTTAAGCAAGCTCAAACAGGAGAAAATTGATGGCAACCACCACCGCCCAACATCTTTTCATCACCGGTCTCAAGAACGCACACGCGATGGAAAACCAGGCGCTTTCCATCATGAAGCCGCAGGTGTCGCGGATCGAAAACTATCCAGAGGTCGAGGCCCAGCTCAACCGCCACATCGCCGAAACCGAGGGGCAGATTGCCCGCTTGGACTCGGTTCTCGATACGCTCGGCTCCGACAAGTCGGGTCTCAAGGACATGGCCATGTCGCTGGCCGGCAGCTTTGCCGCTGTGGGCCACACCGTGGCGCCCGATGAGATCGTCAAGAACTCGTTCGCCAACTACGCTTTCGAAAACTACGAAATCGCGGCGTACAAGTCCCTGATCACCCTGGCGCGTGAGAGCGGCAACCTTGATGCCATACCCGCGCTCGAACAGAACCTGGCTGAAGAAGTCGCCATGGCTGAGTGGCTCGATGCCAATATCGAGACGGTGACGCTCAAATTCTCGTCACTCAAGGAAGCTGGCGAAACCGCCAAGAAGTAGGCATCCCAGGGCGCTCAGGCGCCCGTTTCTCCCGTGGCGGCGGCGTCGACGAAACGGCGCTGCGACACCAGGCGCATTGCGTTGCCGGCCCGAGGCGCTAGAAGACTAGCGCAACAGGAGCGTCGGCCTCGTGGAATTTTCTCTGCCATTGGTGTTTGGTGCAGGCGTGCTGAGTTTTCTCAGCCCCTGCGTGCTGCCGCTGGTACCGCCCTATCTTACCTATATGAGCGGCGCGAGCTTTGATCAGTTGCGCGCCGACGATGCCGGAGCCGCTGCGCTGCAGCGGCGCGTGGCCCTGACCTCTCTGTTCTTCATTGCCGGCTTTTCGCTCGTGTTCATCACGCTGGGCGCGACGGCGACGGCATTTGGCCAGGCTTTCCGGCAGGCGCTGCCCATCCTGACGCCTGTTGCGGGCGTGTTGATCATTGCCATGGGCCTGCACTTCATCGGCGTTTATCGCATTGGCCTGCTCGACCGGCAGATGCGGCATCAGGGTCCGGGCGTCGCAAGCGGCCCGCTGGGTGGCTTCCTGCTGGGCCTGGCCTTTGCGATCGGCTGGACGCCCTGCATCGGGCCGGTCCTGGCGGCGGTCCTGTCCGTCGCCGCCGGACGCGAAACAGCCTGGGAAGGGGCGGGTCTCCTCGCGCTCTATTCGCTAGGCCTAGGGGTGCCGTTCTTCCTCGCCGGCATCGCCATCGGGCCCTTCCTCGCCTTTTTCCAGGGCTTCAAGAAGCATCTGCATACGGTCGAACGGGTCATGGGCGTATTGCTGGTGATTACCGGCGTGCTGTTTCTCACCGGCAATTTCACCCGGCTGTCCTATTGGTTCCTCGAGACTTTCCCGGTACTTGCCAATTTCGGTTGAGCGGTAAGTCGGATTTAACCCTCTACGCAATTTTGATCGTTCAGACGATTTGCCGGCGGCAAATTCAATCTCGGTTTACTTCGCGCGGTCAAAGTGCAGGCCATGAGCGCGAGTACTCTAGCACTTGAAACCGCCGAGCCTGCCCTTGCTGCGCAGCAAGCGGCTCCTTCTGCCCTGGGCGAAGTGGATGTGCTGGTCACCAGCCGCATCGAGGATGTCGAGGCGATCTGGCGCGACCTGACCGCTGAGAGTGTCGAGTCTCCCGGCCAGAGCTACGAATTCATTCGCCTCTGGGTGGCTGATCGGCAGGTGCCAGAGGCCGACCAGCTCTACGTTACCGCCCGGATTGATGGCCGACCGGTGGCCTTGCTGCCCCTGCACCGCCGAAGCGTATGGGGCCTGTCGGTATTCACCTGGTTTCCCGGCCCTAATGCCGGCTGCTATGCGCCCATTGCCGATTACGGACGACTGGCCGCGCTGGCGCCGGAACGACGTGCCGAGCTGTGGAGTGCAATGATGGCCGCACTGCGCGGCGGCGACGCGGTCTATCTGCGTGCCATTCCGCACGATGTCGCTGGCCACGATGGCCTCTTTGATGAGCTGGGTACATCGCTGACGGTCGAGACACTCTACCGTTCCCAATATGCCAGCTGGGATGAATGCGACCGGCTGCAGCGCAGCAAGTCGCGCCGCAAGCATGATCGGCAGCAGGGCGACCGGCTCAGCGCAATGGGCGAGGTCGTGTTCGAGGAACTGCGGACCGGCGACGATATGCGCCGCATCATCGACACCATGTTCAACCAACGCTCGGCGCGCTTTCGCGCCATGGGCATCCGGGACACCTTTGTCTGCGACAACCTGGTGGGTTTCTACCACGCAGCCGCCCGGGCCGGATCCGGCATCGACGTTCGCCTGCACGTGCTGCGTCTCGATGGCGACGTGGTCGCGGTGCGCTACAATATCGTGCATGGCGATCGCATGTTCTGCCTCATCTCCTCGATGAGCGACGATCCGGCGATCCAGAACGGCTCGCCGGGCAAGCAGTGCCTGTTGCGGGTCATGCAGACCGTCTTCGACCAGGGTATCGGCGCCTTCGACATGGGGCAGGGCCAGACCGACGAGAAGCGGCACTGGTGCAATATGCAGATCCCGTTGCGCCAGCACTATTTCGGTCTGACTCTGCGCGGCGCTCTGGCTGTCCAGGGCCACCGGGCCTTCCAGAAGACCCGAGCAGGCATCAAGGCCAACCCACAGCTCAAGGCGGCCCTGCGCGGCCTGTTTCAGGTGCTGGACCGCATTGGTGGGGCCGGTCCGAAACCTGCTGCCGAAAAATCAGAGTAGCTTGAGTCCGCGCAGCGAGGCGTGGCCGGATTTCCCGATGATGATGTGATCGTGCAGCGTGATGCCCAGCGGCTTGGCGATGTCCGATATTTCCCGCGTCATGCGCACATCGGCCGATGACGGCGACGGGTCGCCCGAAGGGTGGTTGTGCACCAGGATCAATGCCGTGGCCGAGAGTTCGAGCGCCCGCTTGATCACCTCGCGCGGATAGACCGGCGTGTGGTCGACCGTACCCGTCTGCTGCACCTCGTCGACGATCAGCCGGTTCTTCTTGTCGAGGAACAGGATGCGGAACTGCTCGATGCTCTCGAAGGCCATCTGGCTGCGGCAATAGTCGATAAGTTGCGACCAGGAGCTGAGGATGGGTTGCTCGCTGTCGATCCGATCCCGTCCGAAGCGGGCGGCCACGGCCTGGATCACCTTGATATGGGCGACGGAGGTCGGCCCCAGACCCTCTACCTTTTCCAGCCGCGCCTGGCTGGCATTGAAGACACCCGAAAATGAGCCGAATTCGCGCAGCAGCGCCTTGGACAGGGCCTTGGTGTCGCGACGCGGAATGACCAGTTGCAGCGCCAGTTCCAGCAGCTCGTAGTCTTCCAGCGCATCGCCGCCAACCTTGAGAAAGCGCTGGCGCACGCGCTGGCGATGGCCGGCGTGATCATCGGCATCCGGCAGGGCCGGGAAGGGGGCCTCGGCGAGCTCGTCGGGCCCGTCGCCCATCAGGCAGCCCGGGCCGCCATGGGATTGAAGACATTGCCGGGTGACAGCGTGAAAATCTCGCAGCCGGTCTCGGTAATTCCGATGGAATGCTCGCATTGGCTGGAGAGTGTGCGGTCCCGCGTCACAGCCGTCCAGCCGTCCGAGAGTATCTTCACATGCGGACGGCCCAGATTGATCATCGGCTCGATGGTGAAGATCATGCCCGGCTTGAGCGGGACGCCGGTGCCCGGGGTGCCGAAATGGAGGATGTTGGGCTCGTCGTGGAAGAGCTTGCCCAGGCCATGGCCGACGAAATCGCGCACCACGCTCATCCGCTCGCCCTCGGCGATCGCCTGGATGGCGGCGCCGATATCGCCGGTCGTGTTGCCGGGCTTGGCCATGGCGATGCCCGCCTCGAGGCTGGCATAGGTCACCTCGATCAGCCGCTCGGCTTTGCGCGAGATTTCGCCGATCGGATACATGCGGCTCGAATCCCCATGCCAGCCGTCGAGCACCAGCGTCAGGTCGATATTGACGATGTCGCCCTCGCGCAGCGGCCGCTCGTCGGGAATGCCATGGCACACCACGTGGTTGATCGAGGTGCACAGCGAGTGGCGATAGCCCTTGTAGAAGATGGTGGCCGGCACGGCTCCATTGTCGCGGGCAAATTCATAGGCGATCTGATCGAGCTTGGCGGTGGGCACGCCGGGCTCGGCGAATTCGGTGAGGATATCGAGGGCCCGTGCCGTCAGCGCCCCGGCCTTGCGCATGCCCTCGAAGCCTTCGGCGCCATGCAGCGGGATGACGCCGGGCGTACGGCGGGCTTGGGCTGGGGCATCGACGAAGGTGATCATGCAGGACTCCGAAACTGTATCCCGCAAATTAGTCTCTCGTCGGCCCGATTGGAAGGGCAGCACGCTCGCTTGACGACGATATCGCCTAGGGTTCATTGCTGGCGGATACTACCTTGGGAATTCTCCGCATGTCCGCAGACACAATCACGGCCGGTCTCCTGGTGATCGGCGACGAAATTCTTTCCGGCCGCACCAAGGACGTCAATATCGGCGCTACCGCCGATTTCTGTACCGACCTGGGGATCGAGCTCAGGGAAGTGCGCGTGGTGAGCGACGAGACCGACGATATCGTTGACGCCGTGAATGCCCTGCGATCCCGCTATACCTACGTCTTCACCACCGGCGGTATCGGGCCCACCCATGACGATATCACCGCCGACGCAGTGGCCAAGGCCTTCGGCGTCGCCCTGCCGATCAATGATGAGGCGCGGGCCATGCTAGAGGCGCGCTGGCAGCAGACCGGCACCGAGATCAACGCAGCGCGGCTGCGGATGGCGCGCATCCCCGAAGGGGCCGAACTCATCGTCAACTCCGTGAGCGCCGCTCCCGGCTTTCGCATCGGCAATGTCCACGTCATGGCCGGCGTGCCGGTCATCATGCGCGCCATGCTCGAGGCGCTGGCGCCGACGCTCAAGGGAGGTCGAAAGGTGATGTCCGTCACCGTCAAGGCCGCGGTGGGCGAAGGGACGATCGGCGGTCCGCTCGCAGCTTTGCAGGAAGCCTATCCGGACGTGAAAATGGGCTCCTATCCACAGATGGGCAAGGATCGGGTGATGACCGAACTGGTGTTGCGCTCCTCCGACGCCGAGCGGCTCGAGGAAGCGGCGGGCAAGGTGCGCATCATGGTGGCTGAGGCGCATCGCAGCGCCGGCATCGCCCCGCCCGAGGAGGCCTACTGATCGAGCGCAGATGCTGGGCATAATTGCGCTTGGCGATTGGCGCAACGGCCCGCTTTTGCTAAGCACGGTCCCTTATTCACCCGGACGGGTCGCGCCGGGCCAGGAGAAATGCTGTGAGCAACCCCAACCAGAAGTCGTTTCCCGTCACCTGGGACCAGTTCCACCGCGACAGCCGGGCGCTGGCCTGGCGGCTGGCAGGGGTCGGCACCTTCGACGCCGTGGTGGCCATTGCCCGTGGGGGCCTGGTGCCGGCCGCGATCGTGGCACGCGAGCTCAATATCCGCACTGTCGAGACCGTGGCGGTCAAGAGTTATGACCACCAGAACAAGGGTGGCATCCAGGTGCTCAAGCCCATCAGCCAGCCGGTGCTCGATCTCGCCAGGAATGGCAGCAGGGTGCTGATCGTCGACGATCTGGTCGATACCGGCTCGACCGCCCGCGTCGTCCGCGAAATGCTGCCCGGCGCGCATTTTGCGACTGTCTATGCCAAGCCCATGGGCCGTGACCTGGTCGATACGTTCATCACCGAAGTCAGCCAGGACACCTGGATTTTCTTTCCCTGGGACCTGGACGTCGCCTATGTGGCGCC
>JADKLW010000444.1_pt1 | contig 17266 bp, 11 predicted proteins | sample 8641881 | NCBI WGS metagenome assembly JADKLW01 (sample SAMN16272185, study PRJNA661076) | feces metagenome | isolation source: fecal sample from diarrhoea affected cattle B | host: Bos taurus | place: South Africa: Lokaleng Village, Mahikeng | collected 2019-09 | reverse complement strand
GCGGCCCGGGTCGGCCGTGGGGTGATCACGGTCGTGCCGGTCACCAGCAACGTCTCCCGGGTCTACCCGTTCCAGGTGCTGCTCCCGTCCGACGCCAGCGGCCTGCCCGTGGACTCGAAGGCGCAGGCCGAGCAGGTCCGGACGATCGCCGTGGAGCGCATCGGCCCGGCGATCGGCCGCCTGCCGAGCGACCTCGGTCGCGACCTCGACGCGGCGCTGAGACTGCACCTCGGGCTTTAGGACGGGTTCCTTCGCACCTCGCCGTCCGCCGGACGGCGTCACGCGCGCTCCGTCGGCGACAACACGTCCGGGAACACCCACATCCAAGACACGCGTGCTTCGTATACTGTCGTCGCGATGGCCGCTTCCGACCGCCCTTCGAGGTCCCGAATACACAGCAAGGACTGGGCGGGCTTCGTCCTACGCTGCGCTCGTGCGAAGCGTCTAGACGACACGCCGTACCGCCGCGTTTTCATGCTCGGGGGACTACACGAGCAGTACGTCACGATCGCGGCCCAGCAAACCCGAGCTTTCAACCTCGCTTGGGCCTTGAAGAGCCACGGCGGCTTTCCCCCGGACCGAGCTCCAGCGATCGCAGTCGTCGGCGCGGGCGCGGGCGGTGCCACCTTTGCGGTCGCCGCCCAGCAGTGGGGTGCCGAGGTCACGGTCTTCGACGAGCACGAGGAGCCAATCAGCGCCCAGCGGTGGTCACGCGACCGCCACCTGCACCCCCACCTCCTCGCCTGGCCGAGCCCCGGGTGGGATCGCGAGGATGCGGGTCTCCCGACCATGAACTGGTCGGCTGGTCCGGCCGCGGACGTACGCCTCGGGCTGGTACGGGAGTTCGCGTCACACGCCGCAGGTTCGTCCGACTCCCCGGACGAAGCCACGATCGCGTGGTACCCGCAGCACATCGTCTGGGAGCTTTCAGAGTCCAACGACGCCGTCAAGGTCCTGGTTAGCCCGATCGAGGACCTCGCGAAACCGAACGCCGGCCATCCGACGCCCGCGGCCGAGCCGGCGTTCGACTTGGTGGTAGTGGCTACGGGGTTCCTCCCCGAACGGCGCGGGCCGGGCGTTACCGGCTCGCGGAGCTACTGGCGGGACGGCATGCGCTCGCCGACGGCGCACACGCAGCCGGCTGGCGGATCCCCGGCTCGCACCGTCGTCGGCATGGGCGATGGGGCGTTCATCGACCTCTTGCTCATGGCGCTCGAGGGTGGCCAGCACGAACGCTTCGTCCACGGCGAGCTCGTCGAGCACGCGAGAGCGCTCGCGGCTGATCGGGAACTGGTCCAAGCGGTGCTGGAGATCGAGCGAGAGGCGGCAGAGGATCCCTCGGTCGACACGATCTCGCGCTTCCGCGAGATCTGGAGGACGCGAGAGCGCGAGCATCCTGCGCTCACCGGCGGCGCTCCGATCACGCTGATCGGCCAGCGTCCGCCGAGCAATCTTCACGGGTGCACCCTGCACCGGCTGTTGACCGCGCTCGCCATCGAGAAGAACCGGGTGCGGTTGATCCAGCGCCCCGGTCCGGTCGATGGGAGTCAGATCCCCTCCTCGGACCCACTGCTGACCTGGAGGGCCGGTCCGCGTCGACGCAGCATCGCGCAGTTGGCCCGGCCGGTGTTTTCCCCGCGCGACGCCGTCGACGCAGCGGGCGGCGAGGCGCGAGGGCTACCGCCCGGTGTTCTGACGGATCTGGTCGACATTTCCCGGATGCCGCTGTGGAGCGACGAGGACTTCACCAGCAGTGGGGTTGCGCCGGCCGAGCGCTGGCCCGTGCTCGAGCAGTCCAGACTGGAATCCAGCACGTCGGTCGGGCCGCTGTGGTCTCGGCTCGATGCGGTCGACGCGGCGCACCTCGCAGACACCTGCCGGGACTTGGCAACGGTCGCCGCCAAGATTCGCGCGCTGACCCCGACCCGGTCCGGCTACGACAACTTCGCGGTGTCGGACCTCGACGTGACCCTGTCGCTCGACGCCGTGGCGTGCGTCGCCGAGCTCACCCCGACGGAAGTCGTCGTCGCGCTCCTAGGCGGCCCTGATGCCGGAATCGCCTTGACACCATTCGCTGCTTCTCGTGGCGCGTCCCGCGTCGGCCGTACGTGGGTGCGTGTCACAAAGAGCAGCTGCTCATCCGTGGACGTCAGCGACCCGAGGCTCTGGGAGCTGATGTCCGTGCTCATCGCGCCACCTTCCACGCCGAACGAGGTGCTCTTCCCTCGTGATCCAGGATCGAGCGACGACGAGCACGACGATCCTTCGTGGTCGCAAGGGAGCGCAGATCGTCCCGCTCGGTGGTTGCCCGTAACGTCCGTGACCGTCGGCGGGCTGGAATCCGGGGTCGACCCCCATGCTGCCGAGGTTCTCCGGAGCGTTGCATCGATCTGGAACGCGGCTCGTGATGAAACCGGCGTACGTGGAAACGATGGTCCAGACCTCGACCTGATCCGCCTCACGCTCGAAGACGCCGAGCAGGAAGCCAACTCGCTGGTGCAACTGGCGCTGGAGCGGATCCACCGAAACCTCAGTCAGGACGGCTCGTGGCGCAGTCTTGTCCACCTGGCTGCGCTTGCCGCCTCCGAGCAAGAGGCCGTCCAGCGTGCTGCCATGGCCTTCGTCGCCGCGAACGGCCTCGTCGACGGCAGCGCCGTCGAAGACCGTGAGCGCGTTCTCTCGGCGCTGATCGCCGCCGCCACGGCACAGGCCGAGGACCAAGCGCCGCTGGTGTCCGACCTGCTCGCAGTCTACGGCGTGCCGACCGACGTGCCGACGGAGAGCGCGCCGGCGTCGCTCGCCACCTTCTCGACCCTGAGCCGGCGCCCCCGGCCCTGACTCCGACCCCTCACCGCAGAACATGACACAAGCAGATTCGTGGCCGCTCTGGGAGCGTGCCCCCTTCCAGGACGTCCGGCAAACTGCACGCGCCGCCGAGACATACGCGAAGCTCGCAGGCTACGCGCACGCTGACGCGCTGCAGTCGTTCGACTTCGTCGAGCCCGACCCGGGGCTCTCCGACGACGACCTGGCGGTTCATGTCTATGAGGGCTTGAAAGCCAAGAAGTGGACGAAGGTCTGGGAGGCCAGTGGCGAGGTCAGTACGCGTACCGGGTACTACCGTCAGCAGATCCGGTCGCCGCTCGCGTGCCAGAACAGCAAGGCCGCGACCTGCATCGACGCCGCCGTCCTCGTGGCAGCGCTAGGCGTCCGGATGCACTGCCGTCCGGTCATCGCGGTAGCCGAACGTCAGACAGCCGGTGCCGCGAACCACGCAATGGTGCTGTTCGTCCCGGCGGGAGCTACCGAGCTCGGGGACCATACGCCGGTCAACGGCGTCACGACGGCCGACCACGAACTGTGTCGGCGGCTCGAGCGCGAGATCGTGGCGATCGATCCCTCCGACGCCTTGGTGTCGACATCGGGGGAACCTCACGAGTTCGAGTCGTCGCGGCAACGCGCCTCGACGTTCCTGACCGACGCCGTCCGCCACGGCCGCACGGTGGTGCTCGTCGACGTCGAGACCTGCCTGCTTCCCGCGGCCGAGCGTCCGCGCTACGTCCCCCTCCCCTACGCCTACCTTCCGCGTCACGTCCCGAACCTCGGCCGCGTGGCCGAGCTGTTCGAGGGTCAGAAGGCGAGCGTGAAGGCGCTCGCCGATCGCCGCGGAACGATCGTGTTGCACGGCAAGTCAGGGGTCGGAAAGACCACCTCCGCGCTCCACGCTGCCCGGGATCACCACGCAAGCGCCGTAATCGTCGTGGACGGATCATCACTCAGCGCGATCCGAGCCTCGTTCGCTCTGATCGCGGCATCCGAGCGCGGCATCGCCCCTGGAGATCTGGACGCGACGGACATCAAGGGCTACGCGGCGATCATTCCCGAACTGCTGGCGGACACATCGTCTCCGTGGTGTCTGGTCGTCGACAACGCCGACGGGGACCCCGAGCAGATCGAGCGGTTTCTCCCGACGCCGAACCCGAAGCACGAGCAGCTCGTGCTGATCACCACCACGAACAGCGACTGGAGCTTGGTGGTCGGAAAGCATCACACCGTCGAGCTCGACGGAATCAGCTCGAACGAGATCTCCGCTCGGCTCGAGGCCGTGGTCCCGGACGCTGCGACCCGGGAGGCGATCAGCGCGCTGATCGGTGACGCCGCTGTCACGCTCACCGCGTTCTGGGCATTCATCACAAACGCACGGCCCGAGCAACGGACGTCTCGCATCGACGCACTGCTGCGCGCGTCCGTCGGGAGGAGCCACGGCAAGGCGCTGCACGGCGTAGCCGCCCTCGCCACGTCCGCCATCGCGCTGTCGCCCGAGGTCGAGCCGGTGCTCCGGTGTCTCGCCTGGTTGCCGCCCGATCGCGTTCCCGTGTCTCCGGAGATCGGGACCGCTGACGAGTTTCGCCTCCTGGCTGAGTACGGGATCGTCCAGATCCCCGACGGGGCCGTCCACGGACGGATTCATCGGTTGATGCTCGCCGGCGTCCGAGCCGCGCTGTCCGAGCGGGTTGACACGGAACGCGAGCGTGCGGCCTTCGACACGGTGCTGGGTTCGCCGGCGGCGATCGCCGCGCTCGAGGCCGAAGCGGACCGCGATCACCTCGAATCGATCGCCGACACCGCGATGCGCGAGGACTCGCCGTTGCGGCCGAAGGACGCGGACCCCGCAGTGGTGGGGGCGTGGCTGGCGAAGTCGGCGGCCCTCCTCGAGTTCGGCGGAAACAACGACCGAGCGACGGAGCTTGCCACCGAGGCCGTCAATCGCTTCCGGAAGCTCGACGATCCGAGAGCGATACCGGCCCGGGGCTTCGGATCCGCCTTGGTCCTCAAGGCACGGGGCGCGTACCGGAACCCGAACGCGACGCGGCGAGACTACGAGGTCTCGGCCGACGACACCCAGGAAGCCGTCGAGATCTACCTTGCCGCGGGCGAGGCGGACCGCGCGGGACACGCACGACGGATGAACGCTCTGATTCGGTCGAAGCTGGCGAAGCATGCGCCTGACGACAGCGTCGTGCCGCAGACCGTTGAGGCGTACGAGGATCTCGTGGATGAAGCGGCTCTGATCGCGGACCGTCCGGATCTCCGCGACGAAGCGATGCGCGCGCAGTACAACGTCGCCGCCGTTGCGATGGCCGTCGCACGCCGCTCTCGCGATCAGGCGCAGGCGAAGGACTACCTCGTCAAGGCTCGCGCGAGCTACCGGTCGGTCGGCGACGCACGCCGTGCCCACTACGGAGCCGGCCACGGCATCCTGGTAGCGCCGTGCGATGCCGGCGAAGCGTTCACCCACTACCTCGAGGCCCAGCGCTTCGAAGTCGATCCCGCGGTGCGACAAGCTCATCTCGCGCGGGCGACCGAGCTCGAGGTCCGCGCCCTCGCCGCGCGATTCAAGGCGGAAGGCCGCCTCGGCGGAGGCGATACAGCGAAGTCATCCCGACAGCTCACGAAGATCGCCCATGCCCGGGAATTGCTCAACGACTCGCTGATCGAGTCTCGTCCGCGGGCGTTCGACGAGATCTACGGGGACGACGCCGCGGTGCGACGCCTGACCGCCGAGAACGAGCTCGACCGTTTCCTCGCCGACTGGCTCAAGCATCCGTCCTTGCGGCAGGTGGCCGGTCTCGAGCAAACCGGCGATGGCGACGGCCCTGATCATGCCGGGCTGGTCCGCGCGCTCCGGGATGCGAGGTCGTTCGACCTCACAGGCCTCGCAGGACGACGGCACAGCGCCGCCATCGGGCAGACAGCGCGGACCCTCGGGCTCGTCGACGATCTGATGCCCACGCGGCGCGTCTACGACGCCGCGATCGTGCTCCGTGGCCGGGCGACGGACGACCCGGTCGAAGCCGCGTTCAACCGGGCCGTGGACGACGGAGAGCTGATCGCCACGCGCGTCGTGGTCGAGTCGGCGCCGCCCGAAGGCGCCGACAAGCGACAGATCGAGACCACGCTGGTCGACGCGCTGATACGGCTCGTCGGGTCGGACCAGCCCTCGACGGTGCTGATCGTCTCCTCACGACTGCGAAGGGTTCGCCTGCTCGCACTCGGCCGAGCGACCGTCCCGGGCCTCACCATCGAGGGGGTCGGCATGCGGACGAAGAAGGAGACCGAGGCCGAACGCCTCGAGGAGCTCGTCCAGACCGCCACGCTATTCCAGCGCCTGCTGGATGCCGACCCGGACGTCGGCGACCCCGTGGCGGTGACCGGCGCCTGATCCTCGACCGCGCGCAGGCACGTGGTGCCTGCGCGCGGGATCAGGGTGCCGCTACGCCAACGTCCCCGTCCCCACCACCACGTCGCCGTCGAGCAGCATCGCGGTCTGGCCGGGGGCGGCCTTGAGCAGGGGCTCTTCGAGCACCACGGTGCCCGGACCGGTGCTGCCGGGATCGGGTGCCGAGAGGACGCGGGCGCGGCGGGGCTGCTGGCGGTAGCGCAGCTTGACCCCGTCGACCCGCCACGGCTCGCGGTGCAGGACGACGTCGCGGAGCGTGACCTGATCGGTCATCAGGCGATCCTTGGTGCCGACCGTGACCACGTTCGTCGCCACGTCGGTCGCCACCACGTAGCGCGGCTCGCCGGCCGCGACGCCCAGCCCGCGGCGCTGCCCGAGCGTGTAGAGGTGCGCGCCCTGGTGCTCGCCGATCGTCTCCCCCGTCTCGGCGTCGTGGACCGGTCCCGGCGCGGCCTCGAGTCCGCCGTGCCGCTCCAGGAAGGCCGACTGTCCGGTCCCGGCGAGGAAGCAGAGGTCCTGACTGTCGGGCGTCCTGGCGACCAGCAACCCTGCCTCCTCGGCGATCCGCCGGACGTCCGGCTTGGTCAGCCCGCCGAGCGGGAACCGCATCCGCGCGATCGACTCCGGCCGCAGGCCGCTGAGCATGTACGCCTGGTCCTTGCGCGGGTCGACGGCGAGCCGCAGCAGGCCGTCGTCGGTGGTCCGCGCGTAGTGCCCCGTGGTCAGCGTCGCGCAGCCGATCCGGTCGGCCAGGTCGAGCATCGCGTCGAGCCGGACGTTGCCGTTGCAGCGCACGCACGGGTTCGGCGTCAGTCCCTGCCGGTGCTCCTCGATCCACGGGGTGACCACGCCGTCGCGAAACTCCTCGCGCAGGTCCAGGGTCAGGTGCGGCAGGCCCATGTCGTGCGCGACGTCGCGGGCGCGCCGGACGGCGCTGTGCGAGCAGCAGGACGACTCCGCGTCGTTGGCCGGGTCGCGCCACAGCTCCAAGGTCACGCAGACGGCGTCCGGTCCGGCCTTCAGCGCCGCCACCGCGCTGTCGACCCCGCCGCTGGTCGCAACCAGCGTCCGGGTGGGTGGGACGTTGTCCGCGCCGTCGCCGGCCGACGCATCGCGCGCGACGGCCGTGCCCAGGGCTCGGTGGAAGGCGTCGACGACCAGCTCGACGGCGTGCATCTTGCCCGGATGCAGCCCCCCGAGCTCCTCGCAGACCCGCGCCACCGAGATCCGCGCGGCGTCGCGGATGGTCGCGTCCTCGGCCAGCTCGCAGGCGACCGACGCGCAGACCGTGAGCGCGCCGCAACCCTCGGCCACAAAGCCGACGCCGGAGATCCGGTCACGATCGACGGCGACGACGATCCGGACCAGATCACCGCACGCGGCGCCGCCGGCCACGCCATCGTGGCCGTTCGCGGGTAGCCGGTCCTTCCCGGCCGGCGCGCGCAAGTGCTCTTCGTAGCGCCAATCGGCCACCGACGAAGGGTAGCCACCCGGTCAAGCCGTCGAGCCGGGCCGCGGATTCGCCGGTTCCCTGGGCATCGGATCAGCCGCGTGCGAAGATCGTCCACATGGAGCCCTCGGATCTCAGCGTCGCTCGGGCCCGGCGCCAGTCGCTCGGCGATCTGCTCCACCGCACCGCCCAGCGGTTCCCCGGGCGGATGGCCGCGCTCGACGACTGCGACCCTCGGCTCGAGCCGTGCCGGCAGCGGACGTTCCACGAGCTGAACGCCGACGCCAACCGGATCGCTCACGCGCTGATCGAGCGCGGCGTGCGGCCCGGCGACCGCGTCGCGCTGCTCGCCCGCAACGGCCTCCCCTACGTGCAGGCGATCTTCGGGGTGGCGAAGGCCGGCGCCGTGCTGGTGCCGGTCAACTTCATGCTCGGCGGCGGCGAGGTCGGCTACGTCCTGCACCACTCGGGAGCGATCGGCCTGCTCGTCCAGGACGAGCTGGTCGGTACGGCCGAGGACGCGATCCGCGCGGCCGACGTCGCCCCCGCCCTGCGGGTGCGCGCAGTGCTCGGCAGCAACGGCCGCGACGAGGCCTCCGACGGCTGGGAGCGGTTCTCGGTCCTGACCGGCACGCTCAGTGACCCGGACCCCGGCGATCCCGGGATCGTGATCGCGTCCGATGCCCCGGCCCAGGTGATGTACACCTCGGGAACCGAGTCGCGGCCGAAGGGCGCGATGTTGTCGCACGAAGCGCTGATCGCCAACTACTCGACCTGCATCATCGACGGCGAGATGCAGTCCGACGACGTCGAGCTGCACGCGCTGCCGCTGTTCCACGTCGCCCAGCAGCACGTGTTCCTCGGTCCGGACGTCCAGCTCGGGACGTCGAGCGTGATCCTGCCCGCGCCCGACCCGGCGACGGTGCTGGAGGCGATCGAGCGCCACCACGTGACCAAGTTCTTCGCGCCGCCGACGGTCTGGATCGGCCTGCTCCGTCACCCGGACTTCGACACCCGGGACCTCTCGTCGCTGCGCAAGGGGTACTACGGCGCCGCGATCATGCCGGTCGAGGTGCTCCGCGAGCTGAGCGCCCGGATGCCGAACGTGCGGCTGTGGAACTTCTACGGCCAGACCGAGATGGCGCCGCTCGCCACCGTGCTCAAGCCGGAGGACCAGCTACGCAAGGCGGGCTCGGCCGGACGGGCGGCCCTCAACGTCGAGACGCGGATCGTCGGGCCGGACGGCGAGCGGCTGCCGGCCGGCGAGGTCGGCGAGATCGTCCACCGCAGCCCGCACGCGATCCACGGCTACCTGGACGACCCGGAGCGGACCGCCGAGGCGTTCGCGGGTGGCTGGTTCCACTCCGGCGACCTCGGGGTGGCCGACGACGAGGGCTACATCACCGTCGTGGACCGGATCAAGGACATGATCAAGACGGGCGGTGAGAACGTCGCCAGCCGCGAGGTCGAGGAGGCGCTCTACGCGCACGACGCGGTCGCCGAGGTCGCCGTGGTCGGGATCCCCCATCCGCGGTGGATCGAGGCCGTGATCGCGGTCTACGTTCCGCGCGACGGGGCGACCGTCGACGCGGCGGAGCTGACGGCGCACTGCCGCGAGCGGCTGGCCGGATTCAAGGTCCCGAAGGCATTCCGCACGATCGAGGCGCTGCCGAAGAACGCCAGCGGAAAGATCCTCAAGCGTGATCTGCGCGACGTCTACGCGGCGGTCGCCGACGAGATCAGCGGCCCGCGCGGATCGTGAGCGCCCCGGCGTCGGCGTGCCGTCGCGCCGACCAATCCAGCCCCACGGTTAGTGTACAGTTGTGCACTCGATGACGCGATCCGTCCCCGAGCCCCCGGACCGCCCGTGACGCCCGCCGAGCTCCGGGCGCTCGGCGAGGCCGCCGCCCGGGCGTTCACCGGCGTGGTCGACCACGTCGAGAGCGTGCACGAGGCCGTGGCCAACCGCACGCCACCCGTCCCCGTCGTCGCGCGGGCCCAGCGCGACACGGCCCGCGCGGTCTACTCGATCGTCGGCGCGGTCGGCGACGCCGCGCTGCGCATCGCCGGACAAGCCGCGGCGCTGGTCGCCGCCGACGGCGTGGCGCTGCGCGAGCAGCGTCTCGGCGCCCCCGCGGTCGGCGCGCTGAACGGCGCGTTCGGCGAGCGCTTCGCCCCCGCCGACGGACCGCTCGCCGTCCCGATGACGCTGCGCCACGACGGACGCGACCTGCCACTCGACCCCGAGGCGCTGCGGCGGGCGTTCCCGGTGGCGTCGGGACGCGTCGCCGTGCTCGTGCACGGTCTGGGCATGACCGACGACGCGTGGAGCCCGCGCCACCCGCGGCACGTGGCCTACGCCGACGTGCTGCGGCGCGACTTCGGATTCTCGGTTCTCACCGTCCGCTACAACACCGGTCGTCGGATCGCGGCCAACGGCGTCGAGCTGGCCTCGCTGCTGGAGCGCCTCTCGGCCGCCTGGCCGGATGGGATCCGTGACCTCAGCCTGATCGGCCACTCGATGGGCGGGCTGGTCTGCCGCAGCGCGACCACGGTCGGCGCCGACAGCGGCCACCGCTGGATCGGGGAGCTCGACCACGTGGTGCTGCTCGGCAGCCCGCTGCTCGGCGCGAGCCTGGAGCGCGCCGCGGCGACCGCGGCGTCGCTGCTGGACCGGCTGCCCGAGAGCCGCTTCGCCAGCACGCTGCTGAACCTGCGCAGCGACGGCGTGCTCGACCTGCGCGACGGCACGTTGACCGACGACCACCACCCGCCCCGCAACGACCCGTGGCCGTGGGGTGAGCGGGGCGACGCGGTACCGCTGCTACCCGGCGTCGGGCACCACGTGGTCGCCGCGACGCTCGCGAGGAACCCCGAGGCGTGGTGGGCGGCGAAGCTGATCGGCGATCTGCTGGTCACCCCGAGCAGCGCCAGCTCGGCCGCGCGTGGGGTGCGGCGGTTGCTGTTCGAGGCCGACGACGTCGTCACGCTCGGAGGTCTCAGCCACTTCGACCTGCTCCACCACCCCGACGTCGCGCGGCAGCTCCGCCGGTGGCTGCGTCCGCGGGGCGCCCTGCCCGCCGCCGGGGGCACCGGCGACGGCTGGGTCCCGGGCACGGTCGACGTCGCGTAGGGCCCGACGGGGCGGGTGGGCTCTCTCGCGCCACGAACGCACCCCACATCCACGATCTCCCGGAATCGAGCATCATGGACGGCGCATGCCCGAGTCAGCCGATCGATCACCGGTGACCGCGCCGGACGGGGCGGGCGCGTCCCGCAGCGTCGAGGACTACCCCCACGGCCGGGTGCCGCGCGCCGTGCGCGAGCAGCAGATCCGCCGGATCGCCCTGCGGCTCTTCGCCGAGGGCGGCTACCAGTCGACCTCGATGGACGAGATCGCCGCGGCCGCCGGCGTGTCGAAACCGGTCGTCTACGACCTGGTCGGCAACAAGGAGGAGCTGTACCTCGCGTGCGTCGAGACGGCGGGCCGCGAGCTGGCGGAGGTCGTCGCGACCGCGGCCCTGTCGACCACCGGACCCCAGGAGCGGATGCGCGCCGGGGCGGTCGCCTTCATCCGCTTCGTCGCCGAGAAGAACGGCGGCTGGGACCTGCTGCTGACCGCGGGCCCCGAGCCGGGCGCCGAGCCGATCCACGCCCTGCGGATGCAGCAGAGCGCACTGATCGCCTCGCTGACGGCGGAGACGCTGCAGTCGCTGGGCGCCGAGCTGGAGCCGTGGAAGGTCCACTCGCTGGCCGCGGCCCTGAACGGCGCGTTCGAGGGGCTCGCTTACTGGTGGCGCAGCAATCAGGACGTCGATCCCGAGGTCGTCGTCGACTGGGTCACGCAGCTCCTGAACCCGGGGATCACGGCCCTGGCCGAGCCGTCGCCCGAGCCGCCCTCCTAGGCGCGCGCCGCGCGCCGGCCGGGCCGTGGGTCCGAGCGGTACGCTGATGACGATGGCTGGTCCCGACGAGCATCCGCCCCCTGGCCGGCCGGTCCCGGCGCTGCGGGCGTCCGACTCCGAGCGCGAGCAGATCGCCGACGTGCTGCGGCATGCCGCGGGCGAGGGGCGGCTGACGGTCGACGAGCTCGACGAACGACTCGACGCGACCTACGCCGCCGTCACCCACGAGGATCTCGACCGGCTGGTCGCCGACGTCGTGGTTCCGGCCCAGCACCGCGATCACCTGCTCGCCGGGGCCCGGGCCGACGCGCTGCGGCGCGACCAGACCCGAGTGCCCGTCCGCGTCGGCGACGACGGCGAGCACTGGCTGGTCGCCGTGATGGGTGGCGTGACGCGCAAGGGTCGCTGGCGGCTGGGGCGTCAGTGCCACGCGATCAACGTGATGGGCGGCAGCGACCTGGACCTCTGCGACGCGGAGCTCGCCGATCACGAGGTGGACCTCAACGTTTACTCGATCATGGGTGGGTCCGAGATCCGGATCCCCGACAACATGAACGTCAAGATCTCCGACTTCGCGCTGATGGGCGGCAACGAGGCCAAGATCGGCGAGCACACCCCCGACCCCGGGGGCCCGGTCGTGCACATCCGGCTGATCTCCGTCATGGGCGGCAGCACCGTCATCCGCGGTCGCAAGCTGAGCCGCAAGGAGCGCAAGGCGAAGAAGCTCGCCGAGCGCGAGCAGCAGCAGCGCCAGCTCGGCCACTGAACGCCCGTCGCTCGCGGTATCGCGAGAGCGACCGCGGCGGACGCCGCGCGTCGACGCTAGAGGCCGCCCGCCCCGCCCGGCTCGGGGCCGATAAGGACCAGCGCCAGCCTCGCCAGCCACCGATCCTCGTCCGGCAACGGGCAGACGGGCATCGCCTGCAACAGCGACGCGCGGCCGTGCAGCGCGGTCCAGATCACCGTCGAGATCTCGAACAGCTCCTCCTCGGAGGCCTCGATCACCGCGCCGACAGCGTCCATCAGGTCGAGGAAGACCAGGGCGTCAGCATCCTCCGTATCGCGGGCCGGAGGCAGGTTGTCCTCCCGCAGCTCGCCAAAGCGGGTCTGGAAGCAGACCGCGTACCAGCCGGGTTGCTCGCGGGCGAACGCCAGGTACGCCTTGCCCATCGCGAACAGCCGAGCACGCGGATCCCCGGCGTCGGCTCCAGCATCGGCCACCCACTCCCGCAACGCGTTGAAGCACCGCTGCTTGATCGCGTCGACCAGCTCGTCCTTGTCGGCGAAGTGCATGTAGAGCGCGGAGGGGCTGACCCCCGCACGGGCGGTCACGGCCCGGATCGACAGGCGGTCGATGTCGTTGACCTCGGCCAGCATCTCCGTCGCCACGTCGAGCAACGTGGCGCGCAGGCGCTCGCCTTCTCCTCGGGGGCTACGGGGGCGGACAGCCATTGATTCAGCCTAGACGGAAGTCGGGGAAGCGGGGAACATGACCAGTGTACTTCCTAAATGATCGCCGTACATGTACAGTCATCAGCGATCGCTGACCGCCCGCCTCGGGAGACCTCATGCTCGCTCGCCTCGCCAAGCTCGGAACCAACCACCCCCGCCGGGTCGGTCTGCTCGCCCTCCTGCTCCTGCTCGTCGCGGGCGCCTTCGGCGGCCCAGCCACCCAGGTGCTGCAGTCGGAGCGCGCCTTCGACGACCCCGGCTCGCAATCGACCGCCGCCCGGGTCGCGATCGAGCAGGCGACCGGCGGGAGCGCCGAGCCGGGCGTGCTGGTCCTCGTCGACGCGGCCCCGGGCAGCCCGGCGGTCGCCTCGACCGTGGCCACCCTGCAGCGCGATCCCGCGGTCGCGGTGGTGGCCGCCCCCGAGCCGGGCGACCGCACCCCCCTGGTCTCGAAGGACGGGTCGGCGACGATCGTCGCGACCTCGCTCGCGCACGACGTCAACCGCGACGACGCGGTCGATCGGCTCGAGGCGACGTTCGCGGACCGTGCCGACGTGCAGCTCGGCGGATCCGACGTCGCGTTCATGCAGGTCAACCAGCAGGCCGCCGAGGACCTCGCCCGCGGCGAGCTGCTCGCGTTTCCGATCCTGCTGGTGCTGGCGCTGCTCTTCTTCCGCGGCGTCGCCGCCGCCATCCTGCCGCTCGCGATCGGGATCCTCTCGGTGCTGACGACCTTCGCGTTGCTGCGGGTGGTGAACGTCGGCGTCGAGCTGTCGCCGTTCGCCCTCAACCTGGTGATCGGCCTCGGCCTCGGCCTCGCGATCGACTACAGCCTGTTCCTGGTGGCGCGCTTCCGCGAGGAGCTGGGCGCCGGCTTCGAGCCGGACGAAGCGGTGCGCCGGACGATGGCGACGGCCGGCCGGACCGTCATCTTCAGCTCGGTCACGATCGCCGCGGCGCTCGCCTGCCTCTGCGTCTTCCCGTTGCCGTTCCTCTACTCGATGGGCATCGGCGGCCTGCTGGTGTCGCTGGTCGCCGGCGCCGTCGCCCTGACGTTCCTGCCGGCGGCGTTCATCCTGCTCGGCCCGCGGCTGGGCCGCGTCAAGCCGCTACCGGACGGTCAGGGTCGCTGGTACGCGACCGCCCGCACGGTGATGGGTCGTCCCGGCCTGTTCGCCGTCGCCGCGATGGCGCTGATGCTGCTGCTCGCGGCACCGGCGCTGAAGACCCAGTGGGCCGGCGTGGACGCGTCGATCCTGCCGACCAGCAAGAGCGCGCGGGTGGTCCACGACGCAGTGCAGAGCGACTTCCCGACGCTCTCGACCAACGCCCAGTACCTGGCGATCGACGCGCCGAAGGACGCCGGCGACGAGCTCGCCGCCTACGCCGAGCGCCTGCGCTCCGTGCCCGACGTGGCGAGCGTCGCGGAGCCGAGGCCGCTCGCCGACGGCCTGTGGATGATCGACATCCGCGGGGCCAGCAGCATGATCTCGCCGCGCTCGCTGGAGATGGTCGACACGATCCGGGCGACCGACGCGCCGTTCCCCGCGCAGCTCGGCGGCGGCGGACCGTCGACCAGCGACCAACGCGCGGCGGTCAGCGACAAGCTGCCGCTGGCGATGGGCCTGCTGGTCGGCAGCACGCTGATCGTCCTCTGGCTGATGACCGGGTCGGTGCTGTTGCCGATCAAGACGCTGTTCATGAACCTCCTGACCACGGCCGCCGCCACCGGGATGCTCGTCTTCGTCTTCCAGGACGGGCGCTTCGAATCGCTGCTCGGATACCGCAGCCAGGGCGGGATCGAGCAGACCGACTTCCTGGTGATGGTCGCGATCGTCTTCGGGCTCTCGACCGACTACGGCGTGTTCCTGCTGACCCGGATCAAGGAGGCCCGCGACGCCCACCCCGAGTGGAGCGAGCGCGAGACCGTGGCGATCGGGATCCAGCGGACCGGCGGGATCGTGACCGCGGCGGCGATCCTGCTCGCCGTCGCCCTCGGCGCGTTCCTGCTGTCCGACGTGGTCTTCCTCCAGGAGCTCGGCGCCGGGGCCGCGTTCGCGGTGCTGCTCGACGCCTTCGTGGTCCGGACGTTCCTGGTGCCGTCGCTGATGGCGCTGATGGGCAAGTGGAACTGGTGGTCCCCCGCCCCGCTCCGCCGCCTGCACGAGAAGATCGGGATCAGCGAGGGTCCGGCGCGATCCCTGCCCGCTCGGCCGGCCTCCCGCGACGCCGCGTCCGACCCGACCTAGGTCCGACGGTCCCGGAGCTGGTGCGGATCAGGCCCGTCAGGGAGGGCTGGATCCCGCACCAGCCCACCCCGTCGGGCCTTTGTTATAGTTCTTCTAGAACTATGTTGATTCGACTGCCCGCGGACGGCGAAGGTCCGTTGTACGAGCAGATCGCCGGTGCGGTGCGTCGCGCGATCGTCGCGGGCGAGCTCGGATCCAACGAGCGCCTCCCGTCCGCCCGGGAGCTCGCCGACGCGCTCGACGTGAACCTGCACACCGTGCTCCGCGCCTATGCGCAGCTCCGCGACGACGGTCTGATCGACGTCCGACGCGGGCGCGGGGCGACCGTCCGCTCGGACGGCGCCGCCGCTCGCTCCACCATCCACGACCGCGCGGCCGAGCTGGTCGCCGCCGCCCGCCGCGAGGGCATCGGCCGTCGCGAGCTCATCTCCCTGATCGAGAGGATCTCCGCATGACGCCCCGCCGCATCGTCTCCGCCTTCGTGCTGCCCCCCGCGATCCTCGCCGTGATCGTGCTTCCGGCGGCGCTGCTCCGGGATCGCCTGCCCGAGACCCTCGCGACCCACTGGAGCGGCTCGGGACCGGACGGCAGCACCAACGGCGTCGTGTTCGTCGGGGCGGTCGTCGCGATCTGGCTGGCGGCATGGGCATCGCTGGTGGTCGGGGCACGGCGCGCTGAGCGCCAGTTCCACGCCCCGTGGGTGCTGGGACTGGGCGGCTTCCTCGCCGGGATCGTGAGCCTGACGGTGGTGGCCAACCTCGACGCCGCGGCGTGGTCCGCGGCCGACGACCTGCCGCTGGCGGCCGCGTTCGCGCCGATCGCCGCCGGGCTGCTCCTGGCCGGCGCCGGCGTGCTGCTCGAGCGGTCCGCGCCGGTGACGGTCGGGGTCGGCGCCATGACCGCCGCTCGATCGACCACCGCCCTACGACCGGACGAGCGGTTCTACTGGTCCGGTAGTGCGCACGCCGCCTGGTGGTTCCCGGTGGTGGTGAGCGCCACCGGGATCGCCGTGGCCGCCTCGGCGTTCCTCACGGGTGCCCCGACCGCCCTGCTGCTCGCGATCGGCGTCGTGCTGCCGGTGCTGGCGCTGTGGACGAGCCGCACGCGTCTGACCGTCACGCCGGCCGGTGTTCACGCGCACATGGGTGCGCGCTTCCCGCGGCGCGCCGTGTCGGTCGCGGCGATCGACGGCGCCGAGGCGATCGACGTCGTGCCGTTGCGGTGGGGCGGCTGGGGCTGGCGGATCACGCCGAAGGCGACGGCGCTGATCGTGCGCCGCGGCGAGGGCGTCCGGTTGCGGCTGACGACCGGCCGCGACCTGGTGGTCACCGTCGACGACGCGACCACCGCGGCCAGCCTGATCAACGACCTGCGCGGCCGCGCCACCGGCTAGGCCGCGGGCGGCGCCACCGTCGACTTGATGCCCAGCTCGCCGAGCTGCTTGGCCGCCACCGGGGCCGGGGCGCCGGTCAGCGGGTCGCCGCCGGACGCCGTCTTCGGGAACGCGATCACGTCGCGCAGCGAGTCGCGGCGGGCGCAGAGCGCGGCCAGGCGGTCGATGCCGAAGGCGATGCCGCCGTGCGGCGGGGCGCCGGCCTTGAGGCCGTCGAGCAGGAATCCGAACTGCTCCTGGGCGTCCTCGGCGCTGAACCCGAGCAGGCTGAGCACCGCCTGCTGCTGGTCGACGCGGTTGATCCGGATCGAGCCGCCGCCGACCTCCCAGCCATTGACGACCAGGTCGTAGGCGCGGGAGCGCAGGGCGCCCGGGCCTTCGCTTCCACCTTCACCGAAGCGCCCGCCATCGGCCAGGTCCTCGGCCGTGACGTCGCCGCCGTCCGGTGCGCACGGCTGCGTGAACGGATGATGAACGGCATCCCACCGCTGGTCGTCGGCCGAGCGCTCGAACGACGGGAAGTCGACGATCCAGAGCACGTCGTTGCGGTCCTCGCGCAGGTCGAACCGGTCCGCC
>JADKLW010000442.1_pt1 | contig 17320 bp, 20 predicted proteins | sample 8641881 | NCBI WGS metagenome assembly JADKLW01 (sample SAMN16272185, study PRJNA661076) | feces metagenome | isolation source: fecal sample from diarrhoea affected cattle B | host: Bos taurus | place: South Africa: Lokaleng Village, Mahikeng | collected 2019-09 | reverse complement strand
CCGGGCGGCCTGAACCCCAAGACCAAAACTGTCACCTCAAGGTGCAGCAGACCCTTCGTGATCTCAGTCCATCGAAGGAGTAACTCATGGAGTTCATGGAGTACCTCAGGCGCGCCTTCCCCGCGCCCTCGTGTCCGCACGCGGACCTGGCTCGCGACATCTACAGCGAAGAGACCTCCCCCACCGACGCTGCTGCGCTGCGCGCGCTTGTCACCTGGCCCGACGATCCCGAGGCCCTCAAACTGTTCGACGAAATCCGCGAGCGGTACCTGCGCGAGCAGCAGGCCTAACCGGGGACGCGCGTGCTGATCACAGCACTCCAGATGCACTCGATCGCCCCATCCATGACCACCAGGCGCGGTAGGCGGCCGTCGATCACGGAGGGTCGACGTGCAGGACCAAGAACGCTGGGTGTCCGCCGACGAAGTCGCCGAGCACCTGTCGATGACGCCGCAGTGGGTGCGTGAGATGGCCCGCGACGGCGAACTGCCGGGCGTCAAGTTCGGCATCTACTGGCGATTTCGCATCTCACAGATCGACGAGGAGATGGAGCGCCGAGCGGCGACGCCTCGAACGCGCAACTAGCGCGGTTGAGCGTCCCTGGGAGCGGCCGTTACAAGCCGTCAACCCCACTGCCGCAAGGCACCAAAACGAGGAACACAACTGGATGGGCACGACAGCGAAGAACCGCCGCTCCTGGGGCAGCGGCTCCCTAATGGAGGAACGCCAAAAGACCGGCCGCGTCGTCTGGCTCGCACAGATCCGCGTCGACGGCAAGCAACGCCAACGCACGCTCGGACCGAAAAACGGCCCCGGCGCCCTGACCAAGCGCCAGGCCGAGGCCGCACTGCGCGACTTCCGACGCGAGGCCGAGCATGACGCCGCGCGCTCCGCGCAGAGCGAGGCGCGTCGCCCCACGCTCGCGACGATCGCCCACGAGCACCTGGACCACCTCGAGACCAGCGACACGAAGGCCTCAACGATCGCCGACTACCGCGGCTACCTGCGCCGCCATGTCCTGCCGTTCTTCGGCAAGGACACCGACATTCGCAAGGTTCGGGTCCGCGATGTCGAAGCGTTCGTCGCGCACCAACGCAAGCCGAAGGAGAAGGACGGATCAGGCGGTAAGGGCCTACAGGGGTCCACGGTCCTCAACCAGGTCAACTACCTCCACGCGATCTTTGCGTTCGCGCAGCGGCGGGAAGAGGTCGAGGTCAATCCGGTCTCCGCGGCGAGCAAGCCCAAGACGACCAAGCCGTCGTCTGACTTCTCGTTCCTTTCCCCTGCCCAGATCGACGCCGTGATCGCTTCCTATCCCGACGACACGCTCGGACCGACCGATCGTGCGATCGTTCTGACCGCCGCGATGACCGGCCTGAGACAGGGAGAATTGATCGCTCTGCGGTGGAGCGACATCCTCTGGACCGAATCCTCGATCCGCGTCCAAGCATCCGTCTCTCGCGGCATCGAAGGCACCCCCAAGTCCCACACCTCCAAGCGGGAAGTCCCGATGGCCGACCGCGTCGCCCGCGTCCTGGAAGAACACTTCCAACGGTCGCACTACAAGGCCGACAGCGACCGAGTCTTCTGTCACCCGCACACCGGCAATCCGTACGACCCGAGCAAGATGCGGGATCGCTTCTACGACGCCATGAAGACCGCGAAGCTCGGTCACATGATCGGCCGCAAAGGCGGCGGCATCGTCTTCCACTCGTTGCGCCACACCTTCGGCACGCAGATGGCCTCCGCAGGCGTCCCGCTCGTCGCGATCAAGCAATGGCTCGGCCACGCCGACATCGCCACCACGATGATCTACGCGAAGTGGGGCAAGGATCGGGCGGCAGACAGGGCGCTGGTGGATGCGGCATTCGCGTCTGGAGACCCTCCGCGTGAACCCATCGGCAGCGCGCCAGCATCGTGACCCTGAGGGCACCGGCTCGGAGCGCCGTGAAGACCGAAAGCCCGGTACGCGAGCCCGTCTGCGCAGAGATGCAAGAACCTCGCACTCGCATTCGCGCGCCACCGCCCGATATGAAACGGTGCACGGATGAACATGCTACGAACGACTGGCCTCTCGCTCCTGGCGGTAGCCGCGCTCGGCCTGAGTGCCTGCGGCGGGAGCGACAACCAGGACGCCGTCAAGGACGCCCAGAAAGCCGGTGAGGCGCTGCAGGAGGCGGCCGAGCAGGCCAAGCAGCAGCTCGACCAGGTGCGTGAGCAGGCGGACAAGGCCCAGCAGGACGCCACCGCGGAGGCCGACGTGCCGACCCAGGAGGCTGATGCGGTGCCCGACGACGCACAAGACGCGGCAGCGGCGGCGGCTGAAGCCGTGACGAGTCAGACCGCCAAGTCCCTGCGCGAAGGCATGCACAAGCAGCTCCGCGAGATCGAGCAGAAGGTCAAGAGCGGCCAGATCAGCGAGGCCGAGGGTCAACAGGAGGCCGGGAAGCTCACCCGCGAGATCACCCAGAAGCTCATGGAATCGATGGCGGGCAGCCCCGGCGAGTAGGAGCGCCAACGCGCGTCACGGTGCCAGCGTGAGCGCAACGATGGCTTGACCAGGTGGTCAAGCCATCGACATTCTTCACGTCTCGTGCAGCGACCGCACCGGTGGCGCTATGACGCGGCGCGGACGACGCGCCGGAGTCCGCGGTCGAGCCGCTTGAGGCTCGCAGCGCCGTACATGCGGCGGTAGCTCGTACGGCCGCGGGACACATGCTTCGCTTGGCCCAAGGCCTTGCGGTGAGCGACGATCACTGCGCGCGCCGAGCGCTGACCCTCGCGTGCCTGCCTCCCGTTGGACCGCTTCAGCCGCCTGAGGGTCGTGGTGGCACGCTTGAGCTCCTTGCGGTGGTCGCTCTTCTTCGAGGCCGGCTCGAATCCGCCGTCTCGCCCGTGCGGAGCGAACGAGTACCACGACTGGTAGGGATACCGCGCGGCGCGCGACCAGTCGAGGGACTCCCACCGCGGATCGCCGACGCGAATGCGGCCCTTCCCGTCGGTCGCGATCGCCGTCGAGCCGCTCTTCAGCGTCCGGTGCTGCCACGGTCCGTCCTGGCCGCGCCAGTACCCCACCGCCGAGAACGATCCGCTGGCCCCACCGGTATCGAGCACCGCGACGACCTCAGGCGGATGGAACTCGTCCGGCGTCGCAGCGTGCACGATCATCCCCTTGCCCCGCAACGAGTCGGCCCGCGGAAGGTCAACGACCGACCGGCAACCGCCGGCGATGCCGCCGGCATCCGGGCAGTCGAGATCGCGGTCGGGACGCAACACCGTTTCGAGGCCGCCCTGGTTGTGGCGGACCGCGATGCCGATCGGCGACGTGCCGCCGTCGGCCGCATGCAGCGTGAACGTCCAGTTCTTGTGCGTCAGCGACGCCTTCTGCGGACTCTCAGGCTCGGTTGGTGGCTGATCGGCCGTGGCGACACCGGGTGCCGACAGCGCGAGCGCAGCGGTGCCCAAGACGGACAGGCACCAACGGAACGGGGGGATCTTCATGCGGGATGTCTCCTTGTAGGAGTTCGCGACAACGGCCGCGACGGGCAAAGGGCCACCATCTCACACCCGCCAGACGCCCGGTCACGCAGGGCTGCGCGTCGGACTCACCGGCCTGACCCGGTGCCCTCCGCGTCGGCGGGTGAGTTGCGCAGCCTGACCGTGCTCGTGTCTGAGGCAAACGACTCGCCGCGTGGTGGCTGCTTGATGACCACCAAGCGAGCACAACTTAACGGCCGAATAACGGATCGCCCGCCACACGAAGCGGCCCAAGAGACGAAGAAAGGCCCGCATTTGAGGGTGTCGCACAAAGCCCGCGTTAGCGGGCTTTGTTGCGTCCGGGGCACCGGAGAGACTCCCGGCTATGGGCCAGAACTTCTTGTCGTGTGATCGCGATCAGGAGCTGCTGCTGCCACCGAGCTTGCGGGACTGGCTGCCCGACGATCATCTCGCGTGGTTCGTTCTGGATGCCGTCGCTACGCTTGATTTGCAGGTGTTCTACGCGTCATACCGCGCGGATGGGCACGGTCGTGCCGCGCATGAGCCTTCGATGATGGTCGCGCTGTTGCTCTACAGCTACGCGGTCGGAGAGCGGTCCTCGCGGAAGATCGAACGACGCTGCGTCGAGGACGTTCCCACCAGGGTGATTTGCGCTAACCGGACGCCGGATCATGCGACGATTTCCAGGTTCGGGTGCGGCATCAAGACGCGCTGGCGGACACGTTCACGCAGGTCCTGGCGCTCTGCGGTCGCGCCGGGTTGGTGTCCGTCGGGCTGGTCGCCGTTGATGGAACGTTGATCGCCGGTAACGCGTCGGCGACGGCGACCACGACACACGAGTCGATCAAGCAGGAAGTCGATCGCATCCTCGCGCATGCCGCCCAGGTCGACGCGACCGAAGACGCTGAGCACGGCGATCGGCGCGGCGATGAGCTTCCAGCGGAGCTGGGAGATCGACGTTCGCGGTTGGCGCGGTTGAAGCGTTGCCGGGAGGAGTTGGAAGCCGAGCAGGCACAGGTCCAGGCGGCATATGAAGCGAAGCTGCGGTGGCGGCAGGAGTGGGAGCAGGAGCACGGCCGACGGTTGGCGGGACGCCAACCGACACCACCGGACCCTGCTGCGCTTGCGAAGCGGTTGATCAACACGACCGATCCGGATTCTCGGCGGATGCGCCGTGGTGGCCGGGCGTTGCAGGGCTACAACGTGCAAGCGGTCGCCAGTCCCGAGCAGATCATCCTGGCCGCCGAGGTGACACAGCGCGCCAACGATTCCGGGCAGCTTGAGCCGATGATTGAGCGCGCGACTGAGGCGGTCGCTGCGGCGAAGATCGACGGCACGTTGAACGTGGTGCTCGCCGACGGTGGCTACTGGAACAGCCCGCAGATCTCGCGGCTGGGTGAGCACGGGTTGGCGGTGATCGTGCCGACCAAAGCCGCCGGACGCACCAAACCCCGGACACTCTCCCAACGCCAGGGACCCGAAGCCGAGCGGATTGACCGGCTCCTGGACACCTCGGAAGGTGCGGCGTTGTATCGCCGCAGGCAGCAGATCATCGAGCCGGTCTTTGCGAACACCAAGTGGAATCGACGGATCGATCGATTTCAGCGCCGTGGCTTGGCGGCCTGCCGGGCGGAGTGGCATCTGATCGCCGCCACCCACAACCTGATGAAGCTCTGGAGAGCCTCCCGACCGGCAATGGCGGCCTGAAGGGCCTGGGCCGGGGGGATCCCGGCCCATTTCCCGGCCGACCAGGCTGCGACCGCGGGCTCCGAGCCGGGTGCAGAAACGACAAACCCCGCCTTCGGCGGGGTTTGCGCAACACCCTCATTTGCGGGCCCTTCCTGAGTAGCGGGGGCAGGATTCGAACCTGCGACCTTCGGGTTATGAGCCCGACGAGCTACCAGACTGCTCCACCCCGCGTCGCTTCGTAAAGAGTATCAATCCAGTGAACGCGGTGCGGGCTGGGCGGAACGGGCGTTCGGGGCTCGTCGTGGTCCCGGGACGACGGCGATTGGGCGCATCGTAGGAGACGTGCCCCACCCAACCTGTTGACGTTATGCAGGCACTACGAGCAGAACATCAACAGGTCGACCGTGCGCCCCGGCCGGCTCCGAACACGGCCCGCCGTCGCCCGTGCCGCTACGCCGTTCCGCCCACCGGCGGCGCGGCCAGGCCACCGCGGCCGCGCATGAACAGGCGGGCGATCTGCTCGGCCATCTCGCGCGGGGTCCAGCGGTCGGGCTCGGCGACGAGGGCGCGGGCGGCGTTCTCGGCCATCCCGACGAACAGGTAGCCCTGCAGGCGGCCGGTCTTCTCGGGCTCGGCGACGCCCTGCGCCTTCAACCAGTTCTCGGCCAGCGAAGCGATCGTGTCGATCTGCGCGTCGCGGCCGCGCTGGAGGCGACGCGTCACCGCGGCGTCCGCTCCCCCGGCGCCCAGGAAGACCACCTGGAACGACTCGGGCGCCTCGATCACGGCCTGCAGGAACGCCGTCAGCGTGTCCGCGATCAGGCCCTCCAGGTCGTCGGTGTCCAGCTCGGCCGGGACGGCGGTCGCGATCGCGTCGAGAATCCGCTGCTCCTCGCGGCGCAGCAGCTCGCCGAACAGCGCCTCCTTGCCGGGGAAGCTGCTGTAGACGACCGGCTTGGAGACGCCCGCGCGGCGGGCGATCTCCTCCATCGACGCGCCTTCGTAGCCGCGCTCGAGGAACACGCTGAACGCCGCGTCGAGGATCATCGGCCGACGGCGCTCCGGGCCTAGATGGGCCGCGCGGGGCCGCGCCGGCTTGCGCCCGCGGGTCGCCGCCTTCGTCGCCTTCGACGTCGCCTTGGTGGTCGCGTTCCTTGCCTTCACCACCGCCTTGCGCGCCGACTCGGCGGTCTCGGAGATGGACGGAGGGCGGGAGGGAATCGACATCGTGTGGGTGCTCGGACGGCGGGGAGAAGACGCGCAACGGGGGGGGCTGCGCAGCCGTCGTAGCCACCGCATCCTACCGACGGTCGGCTTCGCGGGAAGGGGCTGGGAACCGCCTTCCCCCCGGTCAGGTGGGGCAATCGAGCGGCGGGCGTTTCCCCAGCACGTCCAGCGAATATTCTCCGGTGATGCGCTTTGCCGCCGTCGACATGGGGTCCAACTCCACCCGCCTGCTGATCGCCGATCTCGACGCCGATGGCCACCTGACCGAGATCGCTCGCCGCTCGACCGTCACCCGGCTCGGCCACCGGGTCGACGAGACCGGCCGGCTCGACCCCGCCGCGATCGAGCGGCTGACCGCCGAGCTGACGGTGGTCCGCGGCCTACTCGACGAGCACCAGGTCGGTCGCGCCGTCGGGGTGATGACCAGCGCGGTCCGCGACGCCGAGAACGGCCCCGAGCTGATGGAGACGGTCCGTGAGCGGTTCGCGATCGAGGCGCTGCTGATCCCCGGTCAGCAGGAGGCCGCGCTGACCTACCTCGGCGCGACCAGCGGGCGGGGATCGGCGCCGCACCCGGTCGCGGTGATCGACGTCGGCGGGGGCAGCACCGAGTTCGTGATCGGCCACGACTCGACCTTCGACTTCTCGGTCTCGGTCCAGGCGGGCGTGGTCCGGCAGAGCGAGCGCCACCTACGGCACGACCCGCCGCGCCCCGACGAGATCCGCGCGATGTCCGACGAGGCCGCCGAGATCTTCGGCGCGGCCGTGCCCGCCGACGCCCGTCGGGACGTCGGCGCCGTGATCGCGGTCGCCGGGACCGCCACCTCGTGCGCGTCGATGCTGCTCGGGCTGGAGCGGTACGACAAGGAACGGGTCCACGGGTTCGACCTGCCGCTGGCCGAGATCGAGACACTGCTCGCCGAGCTCGCCCAGCTCGACGACGAGGAGCGTCGCAACGTGCGCGGCCTGCAACCGGACCGCTCCCCCACCATCGTCGCCGGGTGCGTGCTGCTGGCCGAGGCGCTGCGAACCTTCGGCGTGAAGCGGTGCGAGGTGTCCGAGCACGACATCCTGCGCGGCGTGATCATCGCCACCGCCCAGGGCACGCTCTAGCTCCGCCCCTAGAGCGGGTCGCCGGTGGGCGGGTCGACCGGCTCGCGATCGATCAGCTCGCCGAGTCCGCGCTCGAGCTCGCTGAGCGGCTCCTCGACCCGGCCGCCGAGCAGCGGCGAGTGCAGCCGGACGGGCGTCCGCTTCCCGCGGACCGGGGCGGACGGACGCCCGGAGATCGTGCCGTGGTCGCGCTGCAGCCGACGCCGCGTCTCCTCGGTGAAGAGGATCACGTCGCCGGTCTGCCGGGTGATCGCCTCGACCCGGCTGGCGGTGTTCACGGCGTCGCCGATCACGGTGAAGGTCGCGCGGCTTCCGCCGCCGAGCGTCCCGATCACCACCGGACCGCTGTTGATCCCGATCCCCAACTGCAGATCCTGACCGAAGTGCTGCCGCACCTCGCGGGCGATCTCGATCGCCGCCGTCAGGGCCGCGTCGGCGTGGTGCTCCAGGTCGCTCGGCGCGCCGAAGACCGCCAGCAGCCCGTCGCCCTGGAAGGCGTTGGCGTGCCCGCCGTAGCGCTCGATCACCGGCACGATCACCCCGTAGAACTCGTTGAGCAATGCGAACACCTCGGACGCGCTCGACTGCTCGGCGAACGCCGTGAACCCGCGGATATCGATGAACGCGATCGTGACGTCGCGCACCTGCCCTTCGAGCTGCGTGCCCTCGTCGAGCACGCGGTCGGCGACGTCGGGATCGACGTAGGTCCCGAGCGCCTCGTGCAGCCGGTCGCGCTCCTGCAGGCCCTGCAGCCCGATGTTGATCGACCGGGCGAGCCGGCCGACCTCGTCGCCCGCGAGCACGGCGGCGCGCCGCTGGAGCTGCCCGCGCATCACCGCCTCCGTCGTGGCCTGCAGCTCGAGGATCGGCGCCAGCACCGAGCGGACGAGCAGCGCGGACAGCCCGAGCGCGACCGTCGCGCTGGTGACCAGCGCCACCGCCATCCCGAAACCGAAGTCCCCCAGCTTGGCGGCGTCGGTGCTGAAGCTCGCCACCACGCCGCCGCTGACCAGGGTGACCAGCGGCACGCTGACCAGCAGCCGCCAACGTAGCGACAGCGACGCGTCCAGCGGGACGTCGTCGGACAGCGACGGCGCGACGGCCTCGATCACCGGGCGCAGCACCAGCTCGACCTCGAGGTAGCGGATCAGCACGCCCGCCGCCAGCACCACACTGGCCGCGAGCGCCAGCGCGACGCCGCTCGGCCACAGCGGAAGGTCGGCTGTGAGACTGATCACAGCGATCGTCGCCATCGACCAGACGAGCGCCCGGATCGTCGATCCGGCGGCCACGAGGCGCAGCGGCAGCCGGGTCAGCGCGCGCCAGGCGTCGGTCGCGCGACCCATCGCCCCGTCGCCGTCGGGGGCGTCGTGCCAGATCCGGACGGGGCCCAGCAGGCGGTACGCCGTGCGCGCCACGATCAGCGTCTCGGCGCCCGTGAAGAGCTGGGAAGCCCCGATGATCAGGGCCCATTGGCCGACGTCGAGCGTGAGGAACCGCGCCAGCACCAGGATCGCCGCGAGCGTGACGACGTGCGCCTGGACGAGCACCAGCAGCACCGCGACGCTGGTATACCGGCGGCCGAGGCGGGCGTAGAGCTCGTGGAGGGGGCGCCGGAGCACAGCGACATTCTCCCAGGCCCCGCAGCGAATCCGGCGGCGCGAACCGCGTCCCGATCCTTACAGAACGCTGATCCGGGATCGCTACGGTGGATGCACCTGCTCGCGCAGGGCGGCCGCGTGTGACCGCAACCTTCGGCGTCTCGCGGTGTTTGCTCCTGCAGTCCGGGTAATAGAGCCCTGCCGCTCCGCCTGCCGCGGCGTGCGAGGCCACTGACTTCCATCCTGTTCGTGGACATCACCGCCATCGACTCCGCCCCGACCCTGCGTGGCCCGTCCACGCTGCTCCGCCTCCAGGGCGACGAGCGGCTCGTCACGCTCACGCGGCGCGGCAACCAGGCCGCCTACGAGGTCCTGGTCCAGCGCTACCAGGCGCGCCTGCTGGCGTTCTGCCGTCACATGCTCGGCAGCAAGGAGGACGCCGAGGACGTCCTCCAGGAGGTCTTCGCCAACGCCTTCAACGCGATCAACGGCGACGACCGCACGATCAACGTCCGGCCGTGGCTCTACCGGATCGCCCGCAACCGCTGCCTGAACCACCTGCGCAAGGTCCAGCCGATCGGGGTCGACACGCTCGACGACCGGATGGCCGACAACGGGATCTCCGCCGAGGACACCGCGCACCGTCGCCAGGAGTTCCGCGACCTGCTGGGCGACGTCCGGGCGCTCGCCGAGACCCAGCGCACCGCGCTGCTGCTGCGCGAGATCGACGCGCTCTCGTACGAGCAGATCGCCGAGGCGATGGACACCACCGTGCCGAGCGTGAAGTCGCTGCTCGTGCGCGCCCGCGTCGGTCTGGCCGAGGCGTCCGAGGCCCGCAACCTGACCTGCGAGGAGGTCCGCGAGGAACTGGGCGAGGCCGCCGAGTCGCTGAAGCGCCTGAGCCCGCCGATCCGCCGCCACGTCAAGGACTGCGAGCGCTGCGCTTCGTTCCAGACGTACCTCAAGGCGAACAACCGCACGCTGACGGCGATCATGCCGATCGGCCCGCTGGTGATCGCCAAGAAGCTGCTGGCTCACCTCACCGCCGGGATGGGCGCCTCCGGCGGCGCCGCGGCGGGCGCGGTCGCCGCGACGTCGGTCACCGGCGGCATGCTGACCACCGGCGTCACCGCCGTGGCCTCGAAGACCGCGGCCGGCCTGGCCGCGGCCGCGATCGTCACCGCCGGCGCGGTCGAGGTCGACTCCGCCCGCACCCGCTACTCGGCCAGCGACGGCCTCGCGCAGCCGGCGATCCGCGCGTCCGCTCCCGTGCAGCCGCCCGCCGTGCGCGTGACGCCCGCCGCCCCCGCCGCCCCGGTCGCCGCCCCGCCGGTCCGCTCCGAGCGCAGCGGCGGGCTGACCACCACCGCGACGACCGAGAAGAGCGAGACGACCACGACGACGACGCGCGCGACCACGACGACCGCGCCGGAGAAGCCGACCACCGCGACGACCCCGGCCCCGCCGGTCGTCGCCGCCGCGCCGGCGCCGCCGACGACGACCGCGGCAGCGCCCCCGGCCACGCCGCCGACGCCGACCGTCGACACCAAGGAGCAGAACGTCACGCTGCCCTCGACGACGACCACGGCTCCGCCGACGACCACGACGAAGCCGCCGACCAAGACCACGCCGCCGCCGCCGACGACCACCCCGACGGCGCCCGCGCCCCCCACCACCACGCCGACCGACGTGCCGCCGCCGACCCCCACGCCGGGCGCGACGGGCGAGCTGCCGGCGACGCCGCTGGTCCCCGGGCCGTAGGCCCGACCGCGGTCGGTCTAGCTGCCCGGCTTCTCGGTCCCGAACGCCACGCCGTAGAACGGCGTGCGCATCGGGCCGTTCGAGCCCGCCTCGGAGATCTGCTGGACGACGTCCGACTTCTCGCTCTGCAGCGACATGTCGAGCACGCGCTCGGTGGTCCCGGACTCGTCCGGGAGCAGCAGCGCCCGCACGCCGTACCAGGTGGTTCCGTCGCGACGGAACTGGTAGCGGACCAGCCATCCCGCGTAGTCGCGGCCGATCTTGACGCGGCCCTCGGAGCGCACGCGGAAGCTGTCGGCGAGCTCCTCGCGGACGGGTCGCATCACGCCAGCCATCCGCAGCGCGAGCTGCGCCACGGGCCCGCCGGCCGGCTCGTCCTGCGTCGGCGCGGGACCGGCGTCGCGGAAGACCAAGGATTCCTCGCCCCGTCCGGGTCCGGGCTTCGTCGCGAGCCGCAGCAGCTCGCCGGGCCCGGCCTCGACCCGCTCGATCCGGTCGTCGTAGCGGGTGTTGAAGGTCAACGGGCCCTCGATCACCGTCTGGGTCAGCGACTCGCCGCGCGCGACCCAGACCACGGCCACGAGCAGGATGACCAGCACCGCGACCGCCAGGCCGCCCCAGCGCGCCAGCGGCGGAAGACGGCGGAAGCGGGGTCCGGCGACCTCCGCCAACGACGGTCCGTACTCAGGGCGGGCGATCGGCACGACGTCGAAGCGTACTGACCGCCGGGTGCGCGGGCCTCACTCGCGCCGGCGAGACCCGCGCCGCTCACGGCGCCCCGGGCGCGGTCCGCTCCTGCGGCTCCGCGTCGCCCGGTGGGCCTGCCCCGGGGCTCAGCCGCCGATGTCGAACAGCGCGTCGAGATCGTGGCGGCTGAAGGCCTCGAACGCCATCATCGTCTGGGTCCGCGCCACCCCGTCCACGCTGGCGATCCCGCTGGTCACGACCCGGGCGAGGTCGTCGGTGCGGCCCAGCCGCACGATCACGACGTAGTCCCAGTCGCCGGTCACCGAGTAGGCCTCGCTGACCCCCTCGACGTCCGCCAAGCGCCCGCCGAGGTCGGCGAGCGCCCCCTTCTCGGCCTGGACCAGCACGAACGCGGTCGACGTCGCCATCGTCCGCTCAGAGCTCGATCTGGTCGCCGACGGCGAGCACGTCGACGGTGGCGATCCCCGCCGCCTCGACGTCCTGCTTGAACGCCTGGGCGTCGGTCTTGATCGGCGGGAAGGTGTCGAAGTGGATCGGCACGACCCGGCCGGCGTTGACGAAGCGGGCCGCTTCGACCGCGTCGTGGCGGTCCATCGTGTAGTAGCCGCCGATCGGCACGAGCGCCAGGTCGATCGGGGTCCGCTTGCCCGGGAGCGCCAGATCGCTGAACAGCGCGGTGTCGCCCAGGTGATAGACGACCTTGCCGCCGAGCTCGATCAGCGCGCCGGCCGGGGTGGCCGTGGCGCCGCCCGGCGTCGTCCCGGTGTGCCACGCGGGCACCAGGCGGACCCAGCCGCCCTCGAACGCGTGCGTGCCGCCGAGGTTGAGGTCGACGACGCTGACGTCGTCCTCCCCCAGCTCGTTGGCGACCTCGACGATCGTCACCACCGGCGCCCCGGTGCGCTTGGAGATCGCCGCCGCGTCGCCGAGGTGGTCGCCGTGGCCGTGGGTGACCACGATCAGGTCGGCCTCGACCTCGTCGGGCGAGACGGTGGCCGCGGGGTTGTCGCCGAGGAACGGGTCGACGAGGACGCGGAATCCGTCGGACTCCATCAGGACGGCCGAGTGGCCGAGGAACGTCACGGTGGTCATGCCAGGGTCTCCTGATCTTCGGGGGGCTCGGGGTCGGCTTCGGCGGCGGCGCTGCCGGGGTGCTCCAGCTCGCGGGCGAGCGCGAAGCCGACGGTCACGCCGACCAACATCGCCAGCCGGGACTCCTCGTCCAGCAGCCGGCCGATCCGCTGCGTGCGCTCGACCAGGTCGGGCTCGGCCGCGGCCTGTCCGATCTGCTGCTCGTGGCCCTGGCTGAACCAGCCGCCGTCGTGCAGCGCCCGCTCGATGATCCGCTCGAGTCCGGGGACCGCATGGGTGACGATCTCCTCGGCGCGCTTCAGGCGGTGCGGCTCGCTGATCTCGCGAACCGCCCGGTCGACGTCTTCGGCGGTGTAGGGGCGCTCGGTCACAGCACGGAGCATACGTGGGGCCGCACCCCGTCACGCGCGAGCGGAGCCTAGCGCCGAGCCGCCGACAGACCGAGGCCGAGCAGCAGGCCGACGAGCACGCCCCACGCCCCCGCGATCGGCGCTCCGGCCGCGGTGACGGCGCTGACCAGCAGCGCGACGGCCAGCAGCACCGCCGCTCCCAGCAGGTCGCCGTCGATCGACTCGTTGCGACGACGCGCGCGCAGCTCGGCGACGATCCAGGCGGTCGCGAGCGCGCTGGCCGCGCCCACCGCGCCGGTCTGGGCGTTCGACGCGTCGGCCGCGGACGCCAACGCGAGTCCGCCCACCCCGGCCACCAGGAACGTGCCCAGCACGAGGAGCGAGCCGAGCCGGCCCATCCGCCGCTCCCACAGCCAACCGAAGACGCCCAGGGCGGTCAGCACGCCGAGCGCGTGCCAGGTTCCCACGTAGGTGAAGCTGCTGGTCAGGAACAGCCACAGCGGGCTGCCGTCGATCCCGCCGGCCAGCCAGACGTTCTCCTGGCCGATCGCCACCGTGACCGGCAGTCCGATCAGCGAGATCAGCACGATCGCGATCGTCGCCCACGGGCGCGGATCCCCGGCGTACGCGGCGGCCTTGCGACGCTGGCGCTGCGTCTTCGCCTTCGCGGGCTTCGGGATCGCGTCCGGCTTCGGGGCGCGGCGGAACCGCGACGGCTTCTTCTGCGCCGGCGGTGGCGTCGGGGAGCGCAACGGCACGACGTCGTCGCCGCTCGAGTCGAGCTGCGCGAACAGCGCCTCGAGGTCCCCGTCCTTGCGGTCGAGCTTCGGGGCGCGCTTGCGCAGGCGGTTGCCGCAGTACGGGCATTCGGTCACGAACGTGCTGACCTGCTGCCCGCAGCTGCCGCACACCGTGAACAGCTCTGCTGCGCCCGCCATTGGTTCGATTGTAGGCCTGTTGGCGTGCGCTGCGGAGCGGAACGGGAGATTCGTCCGCTCCGCGCGGGAACGAGCGTCCCGCCCGCCCGCCGGCCCGGACCCTCCGGCGGGTCGCCTAGGCGATCGTGACCTGCGGATCCAGGTAGACGTCCTGGATCGCGTTGAGCAGGGCGATGCCGTCCTGCAGCGGGCGCTGGAAGGCCTTGCGGCCCGAGATCAGGCCCGTGCCGCCGGCCCGCTTGTTGATCACGGCGGTCTTCACGGCCTCGGCCATGTCGCTGTCGCCCGCCGATGCGCCGCCGGAGTTGATCAGGCCGGCGCGGCCCATGTAGCAGTTGGCGAGCTGGTAGCGGGTCAGGTCGATCGGGTGATCGGTGGTGAGCTCGCTGTAGACCAGGTCGTGCGTCTTGCCGACCTTGATCGCGTTGAAGCCGCCATTGAGCTCGGGCAGCTTCTGCTTGATGATGTCCGCCTCGATGGTCACGCCGAGGTGGTTCGCCTGGCCGGTCAGGTCGGCGGCCGTGTGGTAATCGACGCCGTCGACCTTGAACGCCGAGTTGCGCAGGTAGCACCAGAGGATCGTGGCCATGCCGAGGCGGTGGGCCTCCTCGAAGGCGCGGGCGACCTCGACGATCTGGCGGTTGGACTCGGGCGAGCCGAAGTAGATCGTCGCGCCGACGGCGGCGGCGCCGAGGTCGTAGGCGCGCTGGACCGATGAGAACTCGATCTGGTCGTAGGCCTCGGGCAGCGAGAGGAACTCGTTGTGGTTGAGCTTGACCACGAACGGGATCTTGTGCGCGTGGGTCCGCGAGACCGCGCCGAGCACGCCGAGCGTCGAGGCGACCGCGTTGCAGCCGCCCTCGATCGCCAGCTCGACGATGTTCTTCGGATCGAAGTACGCCGGGTTCGGCGCGAAGCTCGCGGCGCCGGAGTGCTCGATGCCCTGGTCGACCGGCAGGATCGAGACGTAGCCGGTGCCGCCCAGGCGACCGTGGTCGAAGATCCGCTGCAGGTTGCCGAGCGTGCGGTTGTTGCGGTCCGTCGAGGAGTAGATGCGGTCGACGAAGTCCGGCCCCGGGAGGTGCAGCAGCGAAGCGTCGATCGTGGTCGAGCGATGCCCGAGCAGCGAGTCGGCGTCATCGCCCAGCAGCTCGGTTACGCGGTCGATCGTCGAAGGGGTCTGCGTGGCCATGTCGTTCCTTGCGGTCGGTACCGAGAAGTCGCGGATGCTATCCGAAAAGCTACTCTCAGCTCGGTGAGCACTTCGCCTCCCGAGCCTCGGGGCTCGTTCGACGAGCTCGAGCAACGCCTGGCACGCGAGACCGAGATCGCGCAACGCGAGCGGGAGCGGACCCTGCGCGAGATCCAGCGTCGCGAGGCGGTTCGCGAGTTCGACGCCGTCAAGCGCCGCCGCGGGCTGCGCTACCTGATGCTGTTCTCCGTGCTGACGCTGACCGCGGTGCTGGTCACGATCGTGATGTTCCGCGCCCTCACGATCGTCTTCTCCTGAGCGGCCCTTCCGGGACGTTCGACGGGGCGCCGGATCGCGCGCCGCGGACGACGTCCGCAGGACAGGCGCTACGCGCGCGGGACCCCTTGGGCGCTAGATTCTGCCGCATACATGGCACGCCGTTCGCTTCGCCCCCATCTCAACCAGATCCGCACCTGGGTGCGCCAGGGTCGTACCGACGCCTGGATCGCGCACCAGCTCGAGGTGACCGGTCCCGAGATCGCCGAGTTCAAGAGCAAGAACGAGCTGGCCGCCGGATCGGCTGACGACCCGCAGGCGAGCATCGCTCCCGAGGACGTCGATCTGCGGGCCGAGGACGACGCCCTGATCGCCGCCGAGCTGGAGGCCGCCGAGGCCGCCCGCAAGGCCGAGGAGGAGCGGCTCGCCGCTGAGGCCGCCGAGAAGGCCGCGGCCGACGCCGCCGCCCGCGCCGAGGCCGGCGACGACGAAGACGACGACGAGGACGGCAAGCCGCGCCGCCGCCGCGGGGGCCGTCGCCGCCGCCGCAGCGGGGGGTCGTCCACGACGACCTTCGAGGGCACCTTCGACCACGGCGACGAGGGCTACGGCCTGTGGCTCGACCCGGCCGTCGCCGACTCGGCGCTCTACGCCGAGCACTGGGCCGGCCACCGCCCCGTCGAGGTCACGATCGAGGGCGACCAGATCATCATCCGGCGCGCCGGCGAAGCCGCCGACGCGTCCTAGCCACCGCCTCCTAGGGCAGAGGGTCTCGCTCGTCGTCGTAGGCGACGAGCCGGCCACCGCCCCAGTCCTGCGCGTGCCGGAGGTAGCGGAAGAACGCAGCGTCCGCGACCCGCGGGTCCCACGCGTCGGGGTGGTCGGGCGCGATCCGCGCCGCCAGGTCGAGCGCCCAACTCGTGCCGGACCCGTAGAGGTCGACGAGCTCCTGCACGCTGAACGCGCCGCCGAGCCGGCGCCGCAGCTCGGCCCCGACCGCCCGGGCCACGTCCTCGACCGGGCGGATCACGGCGTCGTCGAGCCGCTCGACGTACCGCTCCCCCGTCCGCCACTGCTCGACCGCCAGCATCACCTGCACGACCGGGAGGCTAGCGCGGCGGCGATCGAACCCGTCGCCGCGGCGAAGCGCGGCGCTGCCGCCTAGTCCTTCGGCAGCCCGCGCACGACGTAGGCCCGCTCGCCCGTGTGGACGAGCCCGAGCTGGCGCGCCGCGACCAGGGCCCCCCGCTCGCTGCTGAGCCGCGCGTGGTCGGCCTTGAGCTGCCGTTCCGCCGCCTGGAGCTGCGTCAGCCGCTCGTGCTGCGCTCCGGCCGTCGCGCGGGCGTCGACCCAGTCGATCGCCGGACGAACGTAGCTGGACGCCATCAGCAGCAGCAGGACGACCAGGGCAAGCCGTCCCAGCCGGGCCTTGTTGATCGCGATCTGCGGACGCGGACGCGTCGCGGAGTACGGGGACGGGGCGCTGCTCACGCCGGGGTGTTCGCCACCCCGGCGTCCGTTCCTCGCGATGATCCGGGTCTTGCAGCGATCTCGCGCGGACAGAACGCAAGATCCGTTGCAGGACCCGGGAACGCCTGTTCGGGCCTAGCCGCGGAAGACGCTGCGGCCGGGGTAGACGGCCGAGCTGCCCAGCGCCTCCTCGATCCGCAGGAGCTGGTTGTACTTCGCCACGCGGTCCGAGCGCGAGGGGGCCCCGGTCTTGATCTGGCCGCAGCCGGTGGCGACGGCCAGGTCGGCGATCGTCGTGTCCTCGGTCTCCCCGGAGCGGTGCGACATCACGGCGGTGTAGCCGGCGGCCTGGGCCATGCGGATCGCCTCGAGCGTCTCGGTCAGGGTGCCGATCTGGTTGAGCTTG
>JADKLW010000441.1_pt1 | contig 17362 bp, 14 predicted proteins | sample 8641881 | NCBI WGS metagenome assembly JADKLW01 (sample SAMN16272185, study PRJNA661076) | feces metagenome | isolation source: fecal sample from diarrhoea affected cattle B | host: Bos taurus | place: South Africa: Lokaleng Village, Mahikeng | collected 2019-09 | reverse complement strand
CGCGTCACCCCGGCGCTGTTCCTGCTCGGGATGGTCGTGATGGTCGCCTTCGACCGCTGGTTCACGCTGCTCGCCGGGGTCGCACTGATGTTCGCGTTCGTGGCCTGCGGCGCCTTCCTGATCGCGGACCCGGGCGGGTTCCTGGACCGGGATCGGGACGACGAGGACGGATGACCGTGCGCACGATGCTGGCGCTGCTGATCGGCGGCTTCGTCGGGACCGTCCTGCGGGCGCTGCTGGCCGACGCCTGGGTCCACGACCCGACGACGTGGCCGGGGGCGACGTTCGCCGCCAACGTCGCCGGGGCGTTCGCGCTGGGGGTCGTGGTGGCGGTGCTCGCCGTGCGTCCGACGGCGTCGCTCCACTGGCGGCCGCTGCTCGGCACCGGACTGTGCGGCGGGCTGACCACCTTCTCGACGTTGCAGCTCGAGCTCGTGCGCATGCTCGACGCGGACGCGATCGGATTGGCGGCGGCGTACCTGATCGCCAGCGTCGTGGTCGGCCTGCTCGCGGTCGTGATCGGGCTGCGGGTGGGGGCGGCGATGCCCGCGCCCGCGCTGGTGGAGATCGCGGTGGCGAGCGGGACCGGCGACGCGCCCGCCGACGGAGAGCGGCGTCGCGGATGACGCTCGGGGTCCTGCTCGCGACAGGGGCCGCCGGGGCCGTCGGCACGCTGCTGCGGTTCTCGGTCGACGGCGCGGTGATGCGCGCGTTCCGCCGGCCGTTCCCGCTCGGGACGATGGTCGTCAACCTGTCGGCGGCGCTGCTGCTGGGGGTGCTCGTCGGACTCACCACGTCCGGCCGCACCCAGACGATCGTCGGCGCCGGGCTGCTCGGCGGCTACTCGACGTTCTCGACCTGGATGCTCGAGACGGTGCGCCTGGCCGAGGACCGGCGGCCGGGGTGGGCGGTCGCCAACCTGGTGGTGAGCGTGGTCGGCGGCGTGCTCGGGATCGTGGCCGGCCGCGCGCTCTGAGGCGGTCGCCGCGCGGGCCGCAGCGACCGGTCGATGTTGTGCCAGCACTACGAGCAGAACCTCAACAGGTCGGGTGGGCCCGCGCGGCGGTAGCGCCGGGCGGGCTTGGTGGTGACCGCTACCGCCGGCAGTCGTCGACCGGCGGCACCAGCCGCTCCAGCAACCCGCGGAGCTGCTCCTGCTCGTCGGGCTCGAGCGCCGCCAGGAGCTGCCCGGCCGCGTCGCGCCGGGCCTCGAGCATCAGCCGCAGCCGCTCGTGGGCGAGCGGCGTCAGGTGGACGTAGGTCGAGCGCCGGTCGTTCGGGGCCGCGCGCCGCTCGATGAGCTGCTCGGCCTCGAGCGCGTCGATCACCGTGGTGACGGTCCGCGGGACGACGTGCATCCGCTCGGCGATGTCGACCATCCGCAGCGGCTCCTCGCTGCGAGCGAGGGTGCGTAGGGTCCGCGCCGCGGCGGGGGTCAGGCCGAGCGGGGCGAGCAGCCGGCGGGACTCGAAGTGGATCGCCCGGGCGGTGCGCGCCAGCAGCTCGGCCAGGACCGAGACCGGATCTTCGCCGTCGTTGCCGTCGAGCTGCGCCTGGTCCACGTGCCCCACTGTACCTGACGTCACACATTATGAGCTTGGCTCAGTATCTGCTACGGTGGGTGGACCCTTGACTACCCCTCCGCCCGGCCCACCCGCCCTCGACCTCCAGCGCATCGTCCGCCTGTTCCGTCCGTACCGCGGACGGGTCCTGGCGGTCGCCGGCCTGATCTTCGTCTCGGCGATCCTCGGCCTGGCGCAGCCGTTCCTGATCCGCGAGGCGATCGACGTCGCGTTGCCCGAGGGCGACGTCGGGCTGCTGACCTGGCTGGTGCTCGGGATGGTCGGCGCGGCGATCGTCGGGTCCGCGCTCGACGTCGGCCAGACGTGGCTGTCGAACACGGTCGGCCAGCGCGTGATGCACGACCTGCGCGCCGCGGTCTACGCGCATCTCCAGAAGCTCTCGCTGGCCTTCTTCACCCGGACGCGCAGCGGCGAGGTCCAGTCGCGGATCGCCAACGACATCGGCGGGATGCAGGGCGTCGTGACGTCGACGGTGACCAGCTTCGTCAGCTCGCTCACGACGGTGATCGCCACGCTGACGGCGATGGTCTTCCTGGACTGGCGGCTGGCGCTCGCGACCCTGGTCGTGGTGCCGTTCTTCGTCTGGCTGAGCCGGACCGTGGGCAAGCTGCGCCGCCGGATCGTCGCGCAGCGGCAGAAGCGGCTGGCGGACATGTCGGCGATCGTCGAGGAGTCGCTGTCGATCAGCGGGATCGTCCTGACCCGCACGATGGGCCGGGCGCCGGACCTGGTCGACCGGTTCGCGCGGTCCTCCGACGAGGTCGCCGACCTGGAGGTGCAGTCGGCGATGGCTGGCCGCTGGCGGATGTCGACCGTCCAGATCGCGTTCGCGGCGCTGCCCGCGCTGGTCTACTGGATCGCCGGCTACTCGAGCGCCAACGGCGGGAGCTTCGTCACGATCGGCACCCTGGTCGCGTTCACCACGCTGCAGACCCGATTGCTGATGCCGATGGTCACGCTGCTGCGGCTCGGGGTCGAGATCCAGACCTCGTTGGCGCTGTTCACCCGCGTCTTCGAGTACCTGGACACCGAGATCGAGATCGCGGAGCCGGCGCGGCCCGCCCGCAGTCCGCTGTCCTCGGCGGACGCGACGGGCGCGGTCCCGGCCCTGCCAGTGCGCTTCGAGGGGGTCACGTTCGGCTACGACCCACGCGGAGCGACGACGATCGACGGGCTCGACCTGGAGGTCCCGGCGGGCAGCACGGTCGCGATCGTCGGCGAGACCGGGTCGGGCAAGACCACCCTCGGCTACCTGGTCGCGCGGCTCTACGACGTCGACGCCGGACGGGTCACGATCGGTGGCGTCGACGTCCGCGAGCTGTCGGACGCGGACCGCTCGGCCTTGGTCGGCGTGGTCGCCCAGGAGACGTACCTGCTGCATAGCTCGGTCGCCGAGAACCTGCGCTTCGCCAAGCCGGACGCCAGTGACGACGAGCTGGTCGCCGCGGCGCGGGCCGCCCAGGTCCACGAGCTGATCGCGTCGCTGCCCGACGGCTACGACACGGTGGTCGGCGAGCGCGGCTACCGCTTCTCGGGCGGTGAGAAGCAGCGCCTGGCGATCGCCCGGGCGATGCTCCGCAACGCGCCGGTGCTGATCCTCGACGAGGCGACCAGCGCGCTCGACACCCGCACCGAGTCGGCGGTCCAGCAGGCGCTCGAGCGGCTCGCCGCCCACCGCACCACGATCGCGATCGCGCACCGCCTGTCGACGGTCCGCGACGCTGACCGGATCGTCGTCCTGGACCGGGGCCGGATCGTCGAGCAGGGAACCCACGACGAGCTCGTGACGCGGGGCGGCCACTACGCGGCGCTGCTGGAGCGGGACCGCGAGGACGAAGCGTCGGCCGCCCCCGCGATGCTGGGCGCGGGCGTGGCCGCTCGGTAGGGGTGACGCGCGGCCCCGCGCCGGCTACTTCGGGACGCGGATCCGGACGGTGCGCTTGAACGTCTGGCCGTCGAGCTTGATCACCAGCGAGGCCTTGAGCGTCCGGCCCTTCGGCAGTCGGTTGAAGACCGACCGCGAGAGCGTCTTGCGGACCGTCGTCGTGCCGCGGTCGCGGGACCGGAACGATGACGAGAGCAGCGTGGCGGTCCGCGCCTTCGCTCCGCGCTTGGCGCCGCGGAGCTTGGCGGTCAGGCGGGCGGTGCCCCGCAGCGCTCCGGGGCGCGCCGTGAACGAGACCGTCAGTCGGCGGGACCGCTTTGACGGCTTCAGCGTCCTGGCCTTGCCGAAGCTGACCTTGGCGGTCGCGCGTCGCTCGGTCGGGCCGGACGGCGAGGGCGGGGCGGACGGCGAGGGCGGGGCGGGGGGCCCCGGGGGGAGCGGAAGGATCGGCGGCGACGGCGGGAGCGGCGGGGCCGGCGGCGAGGGCGGGGCCGGCGGGGTCGGGGGAGCGGCGGGGCCGATCACGGTGAAGCTGCGCGGCGGCGTCACGGCGATCCGGCCCGCATCGTCCGTCTGCTCGGCGGTGACCGTATGGACGCCGGGGGCCAGCTCGTCGTCCGGTCGCACGGTCCAGGCGCTGCCCTGGCGCGGCGCCGTGAACGTGGTCGGCGTGCCGGAGGCGCTCGGTCCGGCGTAGACCTTGACCGTCACGCTGCCCGCGTCGACGGCGCGGCTGCCGGCCGCCCCCGAGAAGGTCGGTCGCGGGTCGTGGGTGGCGCCGTCCCCGGGGGCGAGCAGCGAGACCTGCGGCGCGTCGGCGTAGCCCTGGACCACGAAGGGCAGGGCATGGGGCACGCCCGCCTGCGAATCGACGATCGCGGACCACGTCCAGCCGCTCGCCGAGTAGCGACGAGCGTTGGCGCCGGGCGCCGTGACCTGCCCGGGCATGGTCACCAGCGGCGAGTACGTCTCGACGGCCGGGTTGCCGGCGGCGGTCGTGGTGTAGTCGACCCAGTAGTCGCCCGGGCCGAGGTGGAGGCCGTCGCCTGCCACCTTCAGGCGGTTACGGAAGATCATCGCCGACGTACTGACCGTCTGCGGGGCGACCGGGGTCGTCGAATCGATCCGGTAGGTGGCGGTCGAGACGGACTCGTGGAGCACCGCCGGGCCGCCGTAGCCGCCGACGACCAGGCTGCCCGGCTGGCCCGGTACGCCGTCCCAGATCCGCAGCGTGGCGTCGGTGAACGGCGAGGTCCCCGGGTCCGCGAAGGGCCGGAACGCATAGGTGTCGACGGACTGCACGGTCCAGATCTGGCCCGCCGGGACCGTGAAGTCGTCGGCCAGTCGGCCCAGCCCCGGGTGGGCGGCCTGCCCCCTCGTCCCCGACTCGATCGCCTCGCTCAGCCACGTTCCCGGGGGCGCGGTCAGACCGGACCGGCTGGTCGTGCCGGTCCGGAACGGTCCGTTGTCGTAGAGCGCCGCCGCGGACGCGGCGGTGGGGACGAGCGTGCCGATGGCCGCGACGGCGAGGGTCAGGGGGAACGCGGGGCGCATCGGCGGCACGCTAGGCCGCCCGCTGCCGCGGCTCCATGGGTAGTTCTTACCTAGAGGGGGTGCGAGGCGACGGTCGGGTGGAGTGGCTGCCCATACCGCGCGACCCGGCCCGGGGCTGGGAACGTCCTCACGTTGGGCCTTGATCTGGTGCGGGATCGGCCAGTTCGGCCCTGGAGCCGCATCGACGTGTGGGGCGAGGCTCCGGCACGGATGGTCGACCCGCGGTTTCCCTCGATGAAGGCCCGGCAACTTCGCCGCGTGGTCGATCGGCTGGGGTACGTGCGGGTGCGGAAGGGCTCGGGGTCGCATCAGCAGCTCAGGGCGCCGGGCCTCCCACCGATCACGTGGGCGCACCACGACGGCGAAACGGTTGGTCCGGGGCTGGTCCACAAGGTGCTTTGCGTCCAGATCGGACTGGACATCGAGGCGGCCCTAGCCCTAGTCTCGAAGAAGCGCCGGTGATGAAATGAACTCCGTTCGAATCTTGCACCACCACGAACCGCCCTATGGATGGTGGTTCGAGTCGCCGGACCTGCCCGGTCTTACCGGCGGCGCCGGCACGTACGTCGAATCACGGGCACGCGCCGAAAGCGCCGCCCGGTTCCACCTCGAGTGTGAGGCCGACGAGCAGGGGCGTCCGGCACCCGACCTGACCGCGGTCGAGTTCGAGCACTTCGTGCCGGCGTCCGAAGCGCCCGCCCTCGCGGCCTAGATATCGGCTTCGGCAGGGGCGTCGAGGGCGCTGATCCGTGCGCTTTCGCACACATCGTGGGCGGGTTCCGGCACGATTCCCGATAGGCTAGGTGCACGTCTGTCCTACCGACGGTAAGAAACACCCGGAGCCCCAATGCCTGCCACCGTTCGTCGCGTCGCCATCATCGGCGGCAACCGCATCCCGTTCGCGCGCTCGAACGGCCCCTACGCCAAGGCGTCCAACAGCGACATGCTCGCCGCCGCGCTCGACGGCCTGGTGGACCGCTTCAACCTCCAGGACGAGCAGCTCGGCGAGGTCGCCGCGGGCGCCGTGCTCAAGCACAGCCGCGACTTCAACCTGGTCCGCGAGGTCGTGCTCGGCAGCAAGCTGTCGAAGGCCACGCCGGCCGTCGACCTGCAGCAGGCCTGCGGCACCGGGCTCCAGGCCGCGATCTACATCGCCAACAAGATCGCGCTCGGCCAGATCGAGTCCGGGATCGCCGGCGGCGTCGACACGACGTCCGACGCGCCGCTGGCGGTCAGCGACAAGCTCCGCAAGAAGCTCGTCAACGTCAACACCAAGAAGACCAACGCCGACCGGATCAAGGCGCTGCTGCAGATCCGTCCCGGCGACATCGGGCTGGACATCCCGCGCAACGGCGAGCCGCGCACCGGCCTGTCGATGGGCGACCACCAGGCGATCACCGCCAAGGAGTGGGGGATCACCCGCGAGGCGCAGGACGAGCTGGCGGTCAAGAGCCACCACAACCTGGCCGCGGCCTACGAGCGCGGGTTCTTCGACGACCTGATGACGCCGTTCGGTGGCCTCGAGCGCGACCAGAACCTGCGGCCCGACTCGAGCCTCGAGAAGCTGGCCAAGCTGAAGCCCGTCTTCGGCGGCCCCGAGGGGACGATGACCGCGGCCAACTCGACGCCGCTGTCGGACGGCGCGTCCACGGTGCTGCTGGCCAGCGAGGAGTGGGCCAAGGCGCACGACCTGCCGGTCCTGGCGTACTTCACCGACGCCGAGACCGCGGCCGTCGGCTACGTCGAGGGCGAAGAGGGCCTGCTGATGGCCCCGGCCTACGCCGTGCCGCGCCTGCTCGACCGCAACGGCCTGACCTTCGACGACTTCGACTACTTCGAGATCCACGAGGCGTTCGCCGCCCAGGTGCTCTCGACGCTGAAGGCGTGGGAGGACCCGACCTTCAACAAGGTCAAGCTGGGGCGCGACAAGCCGCTCGGCGCGATCGACCGCAGCAAGCTCAACGTCAACGGCAGCTCGCTCGCGGCCGCCCACCCGTTCGCCGCGACCGGCGGCCGGATCGTCGCCAGCCTGGCCAAGCAGCTCAGCGAGAAGGGCTCGGGCCGCGGCCTGGTCTCGATCTGCGCCGCTGGCGGTCAGGGCATCGTGGCGATCGTCGAGCGCTGAGCCCCACCGCCGCGCCAGGGAATTCGACGGGAGATCACATGTCCGACCGCTACATGAAGTTCGCCAACAGCCTGCTCGGCCGCCAGGTCGCGCCGAAGCTGGGCCTGCCCCAGCCGCCGGTGCTCAAGCGCTACCGCCCCGGTCAGCCGGTGATCGAGGGCGCCGTGCTGTTCGGTCAGGCGCCGGGCGGCCGGCTCGCCGCGTCGACGCTGGGCGTGCTCGGCGCGATCGGCGCCGAGACCTGGGCCGCCGAGGACGCCGCGCTGCGCGAGGCCGCGGCGAACGCCGGCATCAGCGCCAAGATCTTCAGCCCCGACTCCGCGGGCGACCAGAAGTTCCAGGCGCTGGTCTTCGACGCCACCGGGATCACGGACGCCGAGGGCCTGAAGGCGCTCTACGAGTTTTTCCATCCCGTGGGTCGCAAGATCCGCGCGGGCGGCCGTCTGATCGTGCTCGGCACGCCGCCGGAGTCGCTCGAGGGCGGGGCCCGCCTGGCGCAGCGCGCGCTCGAGGGCTTCACCCGCTCGGCGGGCAAGGAGTTCGGCGGCAAGGGCGTCACGGCGCAGCTCGTCTACGTCGCCGAGGGGGCAGAAGACCAGATCGAATCGACGCTGCGGTTCTTCCTGTCGCCGAAGTCGGCGTTCGTGTCGGGCCAGGTCGTGCGGATCGGGGTCGGCGCGGGCGCGACCGCCAAGCCGGAGCTCGACTGGTCGAAGCCGCTGGCCGGCAAGGTCGCGCTGGTCACCGGCGCGTCGCGCGGAATCGGCGAGGCGATCGCCGAGACGCTCGCCCGCGACGGCGCGCACGTCGTCGGCCTGGACATCGAGCCGCTGGCCGAGGACCTCAAGCGGGTCACCGACCGGATCGGCGGATCGGCGATCACCTTCGACGTGACCGCCGACGACGCGCCGAAGGAGCTTGCCGCGCAGCTCAAGAAGGAGCACGGCGGGGTCGACATCGTCGTCCACAACGCCGGGATCACGCGCGACAAGCGCCTGGCCAACATGAAGCCGGAGATCTGGGATCAGGTGATCCAGGTCAACCTGATCGCCCCCGAGCGGATCACCGCCGAGCTGATCAAGAAGAAGGTCCTGCACCGCGGCGGCCGGATCATCGGCGTGTCCTCGATCGCGGGCATCGCCGGGAACAACGGCCAGACCAACTACGCGACGTCGAAGGCCGGCGTGATCGGCTTCGTCGACGCGCTGCGTGACGAGGTCGCGGCCGGTGGCCACACGATCAACGCCGTCGCCCCGGGCTTCATCGAGACCAAGATGACCGCGGCGATCCCGTTCGGGATCCGCGAGGCCGGCCGCCGCCTGGCGAGCCTCGGCCAGGGTGGCCAGCCCGTCGACGTCGCCGAGACGATCGCCTGGTACGCCAGCCCCGGATCGGGCGCGGTCAACGGCAACGTCGTCCGCGTCTGCGGCCAGGGCCTGATCGGGGCCTAGGGGAGCTCGCATGACGACCCGCCAGCTCGAGTCCACCCCCGGCGCCGTCGGGCTCTACGCCCGCGCGGCGTTGCCGATGATCCCCGGCGCGTCGAAGCTGCCGTTCGTCGCCGGGTCGGCGAAGACGATCCCCGACGTCGAGCTGGTCGTCCCGCAGGTCCGGATCGACCAGGACAAGCTGGCGGGCTACCGCACGGTCTGCGGGTTCCCGGACGCCACGACGCTGCCGGTGACCTACCCGTTCGCGTTGGCGGTGCCGCTGCACATGGCGCTGATGACCGCGGGGGACTTTCCGTTCCCCGCGATCGGGCTGGTCCACGTGCGCAACCGGATCGTCCAGCACCGTCCGATCGACGCGAGCGAGTCGCTATCGGTCGCGGTCCGCGCGGGCAACCTGCAGCCGCATCCGAAGGGCCGGACGTTCGAGCTGACGACCGAGTTCCGCGTGGGGGACGAGTTGGTCTGGGAGGGCCTGGCGACGATCTTTCGAAGAGGATCCCCGCCCACCACCCCGTCCACGGTCGAAGGAGCTTCCGCCACGAGCGTCGGCACGTCGTCCGAGAAGGACGACGCCCCCGATCCGATCGACGCGATCGAGGTCGACCCGACGACGCCGTGGACGATCGGCGGCGACATCGGCCGGCGCTACGCGGCGGTCTCGGGCGACATCAACCCGATCCACCTGCACCCGCTGTCGGCCAAGCTGCTCGGCTTCCCGCGGGCGATCGCGCACGGGATGTGGACCAAGGCCCACGCGCTGGCGTCGATCGACGGCCAGCTCCCGGACGCCTTCGCGGTCGAGGTCCGGTTCCAGCGCCCGGTGCTGCTGCCCGCCAAGGCGGTCTTCGGCAACGCGCAGGACCAGGACGGCCGGATCAGCTTCGCGTTGCGCGACGCGGCCAAGGGCACTCCGCACCTGCGGGGCCTGGTCACCCCGCGCTGAGTCGCTCGCCGACCGCTCTGCGGCCGTGTCGCTCGCCGACCTGTTGAAGTTGTGCCCGCACTACGAGCAGAACATCAACAGGTCGCCGCCTGGGGCCGGGGTGCCTCGTCGCGCGGGCGCGGCCTCGTCGCCGCGCGCCCGCCGGCTACTTGAAGACGTTCTTCAGGATGTCGCCGATCCCAAGCCCGCCGCCACCGGAGACCGCGCCGTTGAGTAGCGCGGAGACCGAGCGGGGGTCGGCGCCGTAGCGCTGCTCGTAGCGCTTGGCCTGCTTCTCGCTGACGATCGCGAGCGTCAGCTCCTCCCGCGACGAGCCGAAGTTGCAGGCCGCCCGGTCGAGTCCGCGCAACGCCACGTCCTGGACCACGCCGCCGATCCCCCCGGTGCTCGGCAGCTCGCGCTTGACGCACGGGTCGGCGATCACCACCGGGTCGGGCCGGGTCGAGTGGGACGCCACCACCTGCCCGCCGGCCAGGACCAGGGCCCCGGCGCAGACCGCGCCGGCGACCAGGCCGCCGCGCACGGGTCGCCGGGACGGACCCACGTCGCCGGGCGCCCGCCGCATCGCGCCCGCCGTCGGAACCGTCAGCAGCGTGGCCAGCAGCGCCAGCCCGCCCGTGATCAGGAACGCGGGCCGGAAGGCGCCGTCGACGGCGGCGATCAGCGTGTCGTCCGCGCGCTCGATCAGGGCGGCGTAGGTCGCGGCCTGCTCGTCGTTCTCGGCGAATCGCCCGGACTCCTTCTCGAGCGCGCGGCGCAGGCTGCCGCGCGCGTCCTCCGGGTCGAGCGCCGACAGCGCCGGCCGGATCGCGCCGATCTTCTCGTCGGGCGGCAGGCGCGCGTCCAGCACTAGGGCCGTCACCTCGATCCGCACCGTGTCGACCGTCTCGTCGAGCTGGGTCGCGGTGATCGGGGCGAGGATCAGCAGGGCCATGGTGATCCCGACGTGGCGCCATGAGAGCAGGCTGGCCGCTTGGCGCGGGGTCCGTTCCGGGAGCAGCTCGCCGGCGAGCGCGGGCAGTGCCAGGCCCATCCCCACGCCGGCCAGGAGCTGGGGCAGCACGATCCACAGCACGTCGTCGGTCGCGATCGCGGTCAACGCGAGGATCCCGGCGGCGATCAGCCCGGATCCCGCGCAGGCGCGCACCCAGGGGTTGCCGGGGATCCGGTAGCCGACGAGCGCCGCCACCGGCAGGATCGAGACCGCCAGCGCGGCGGACAGCGGCGCCATCGCCCAGCCCGCGACCAGCATCAGCACGAGCAGGAAGACGACCGCGGTCAGGGCGGCCGAGACCAGTGCCAGGGCGATCGCGGCGCGGGCGCGGTCAGGGCGGGACGGGGCCGCTTCCCGGTGGTGCGCCCCGGACGGCGCCGCGGGGCGCGTGCCGGGGGCGGGGGGCACGGGCACGGGGTGACTCTTGGTGTCCGCCGGATCGGCGACCGCGCGGAGGCGGCCGTCAGGGTGGAGAGCTGCGGCGGCGGACGACTCGGGCTCAGTCGCATCCCGCCGCCCCAGCGGGACCAGCGCCGCCAGCCCGGCCAGGGCGGCGATCGGGGCCTGAGCGAGGAAGATCGCCCGCCAGTCGAACAGCTCGGTCAGCGCGCCGCCCAACGCCGGACCGATCGCGGTGCCGAAGATCGCCCCGGCCACCCACAGTCGCGACGACCGCCAGGCCGCGCGCGGCGAGCGGCCCCCGTCGGGCCAGCTCGACCCGTCGTGGAGCAGCGCGTAGGCCCCGATCAACGCGGCGCCGGCGCCGACCGCCTGGACCGCCCGAGCCACCAACAGGAACGGCAGCGCGTCGGCGAGGCCGCAGGCCACGCTGGCCGCGGCGAAGACGAGCATCCCGGCCGCGGTCAGTGCGCGGTTGCCGACGCGCGCGCGCACCGGCAGCGCGGCCAGCACCGCAACGGCCAGCACGACGGTGTAGACACCGATCACCGCGGCGACGCCCTCCACGTCGGTGCCGAGCTGATTGAGGATCTCGGGCAGCGCCAGCGTGACGATCGAGGCGTCGGCCAGGGCGAGCGCCACGCCGGCCGCGAGCAGCACGCGGGCGGACGAGGCGCTGATGCTGCGGGACGGCCGGGCCATCCGCCCATATTGACGGGCGCGATGGGGATGGGGGACCCACCCGCCGCCCCGACCCACCCACCGCCGCCCCACCAACCCGCCGCCGCCCCGCCGCCCCACCGCCCCACCCGCCGCTCCAACAACCCGCCCCACCGGGCTGCGGGTGCGTACGGGTGATCGCTCGCGACGCCGGGATATGCTCGGCCCCTGTCCACCACCGACCGACATCCCGGCGGGACCGTGGCCCGCTGGCCCGACGCCGCGGACCTGCTCACCGTCGATCCGGCCCCGATCGCCGACGTCGGCGTGATCGCGCCGCTGGTCGTGCCGTTCGGCGATCCGGCGGTCGAGCACCGCGTGCTCAGCTCGGCCGTGCTCGGCGGCGGCCTCGGGTTCGCGCGCTCGTGGCTCTGCGCGACGGTCGCGTCCGACTACGCGCGCACCGATCCCGCGGCGGACCTGCGGCAGCGGGCCGACGCGGCCGGGGCGCCGGGGCCGACCGTCGGCATGCTGACGGCCGTCGACGTGCGCCGGGTGGTCCGGCGCGTCCGGGGCTGCGCGACGGTCCATGCGACCGTCGGCGTCGGCTGTGGGGTGGCGGCGGCGGGCACGCGATCGCCGGATTGGGCACCGGTCGGCACGATCAACCTGCTGGTGCAGGTCGACGCTCCGCTCGACGACGGGGCGCTCGTCGGCGCCCTGCAGACCGCGGTCGAGGCCAAGGTCCAGGCGCTGGCCGAGGCGCGGATCCCGGCGCGCAACGGTCCCGGGTTCGCGACGGGCACCCCGACCGATGCCGTCTGCATCGCCGTGCCGCCGGGCGGTGGCCTGCCGTTCGCGGGGACCGCGACGGCGATCGGGGGCGACATCGCCCACGCCGTCCACGCCGCCGTGCTCGAGGGCGCGCTCGTCGACCGCGCCAGCTTCGACGCCGCGCGGGCCGGGCGCTGACGGTCGTTCGTCGGGGCCGTCCGCGCGGCCACCGCTGCCTCGTCCCGAGCGGGCGGCGCGCGAATCCCGGGTGGTAGACTGCAAGGCTTCGCGCTGGCGTTGGTATGGTCATGATCCCGCGTCCGACGGGTGTCCCCGCGCCTCGTCGCCCGCCGGTCGTCCCTTGATGTGGCGTCGTCGCTCATCGATCCCCCTCTCGTCCCGGAGCTTCCGGAGCGTCGCGATGCTGTTTCTCGCCGCGACGCTGCTCGGCGCGCCGGCCACCGCCGGCGCGATGTCCGGTGGCAACCTGGTGGTCAACGGCGACGCGGAGTCGCCCGTCGGCAGCGAGTGGACGGCGGTTCAGGGCATGGGCCTGGAGAGCTTCGGCTACGGCGCGACCATCCCCGCCAACGTCCTGATCGGCGGGGGAACGTACGACGGCGGAACCGCGGCGCTGCATCCGCGGGGCGCCGGCCTCAACCCGCCGCCGCCGACGGACCCCGACGTCACGATCAACGAGCAGCGGATCGTGCTCTCGGCGGAGGACGCGGAGGCCGTCGACACCGGCACCGTCCGGTCCCGCTTCTCGGCGTACGTCGGAGGCACGACGAACCAGAACGACCGGATCGGCGCGGTCGCCGAGTGGCGGGACGCCGTCGACGAGCCGGTCGGATCGGCGCAGCCGTTGCCCGAGGTCACGAACGTCGAGCGCGGCAACGCGAGTGGGACGATCTTCCGCCTGAACGAGCAGGCCGTTCCCGCCGGGGCCCGCTCGGCCGTGGTTCGGCTCACCGGGACCCGCGTGATCGTGCCGATGCACAACGGCTACGTCGACAACGTCGAGCTGCGGCTGATCGGCATCCCGCGGATCGAGAAGCGCTTCGCGGTCGGGCCCGCCACGGCGGGCGAGCCGTTCCGCCTGACCTATACGGTGCGCAACTCCGGCGACCTCGAGGCCAAGCCGGCCTGGTCGTTCCGCGACGTCCTGCCCGAGGGCGTGCGGGTCGCGCCGGCCGCGCGCGCGACCACCGACTGCCCGACGGCCCGGATCTCGGTCGGCAGCGACCGGATCTCGGTCGGCGGAGGTGTCGTGGCCGGGCAGGAGACCTGCACCGCGGCGGTCGACGTCGTCGCGGACCCGGGGCGCTACGTCACCGGACCGAAGCAGTTCGAGGACGTGGCCGGCCTGCGGGTCGGATCGTTCACCGAGACCGTGGTCGCCGTCGATCCCGCCCCGCCGGGACCGGTCGATCCCGCCCCGCCGGGTGGTGGCCTGCCCGTCGAGCTGCCGCCGGTCGAGATCCCGCCGTTCGTCCCGCCGCCGCCCCCGCTTCCCGCGCCTCCGCCGCCCCCGGCGCCGCCGATCGATCCGTGGTTGCCGCCGTTGATCCGCCCGGCGCTGCGCGCGTCGTTCGACGTCGAGGGCCGCGGAGCTCGCGAGGCGGGCGAGCGCGTGACCCTGAGGCTGCGCGTCTCCAACCCGACGACGGCGTCGGCGTCCCGGGTCCGGGTCTGCGTGCGGCTGCCGTCGGCGCTGCGCTTGATCGAATCCGAGGAGCGCGCGGCCCGCGGTGGGAAGGCCCGGGGCCGGGCCACCGCCCGCGGGAAGGCCACGTCGAAGCAGGCCACCCGGAGCACGGCCAAGCGCAAGGCGCAACGCCGCGCGGCCCGCAGTCGGTCGAACCGTCCGTGCTGGACCATCGACACGCTCGCCGGCGACGGCGACTGGAAGACGACGCTGAACGTCCGCGTGGCGCGGAGCACCGGATCGACGGTGCGCGTGCGCGCGACGATCACGAGCTCCGACACGGTCGCCCGGGCGACGGCCACGGCCAAGGTCCGGACGGCCGATGACGAGGACGAGGACGAGGATCGTGAGGAATCCGATGACGAGGACGCCGATGCGCGGCGGCGGTAGTCGCCGGTCGCGACCGACTGACGCGAGCGGGCCGAGCGCGAGAGATACTGGATCGATGCCGCTGGCCCCCCGTGATGTGCGCCCGCAGATCCGCCTTCCACGCGGGCGATCGTGGGTCCGCGCCGCCCGTCTACTCCTGATGTCGACCCTGGCGCTCGGCATGCTCGGCCCGGTGCTCGCCCCGACGACCGCCGATGCGGCCGCCTACACCGTGTGGTCCTGCCGCGCTGCCGACGGCACCCCGATCGGCACCGACGCCTGGCGGGCGAGCGGGACCGCGGGCGTGCGGTCGGACGACTGCGCGACGGGGGGCGCGTTGCGCGCGACGCTCGGCCAGGGCGATACCGGCGACGGTGAGATCTCGGGCTGGCAGTTCACGCCGCCGCGCGGGGTGACGATCGAGCGCTACCGCCTGTGGCGCGCCGCGGTGGTCCCGGGCACGAGCACCGCGTTCGCCGCGGGCGTGGCCGCCGCGACGGGCCTGGGGGGAGCGACCTTCGGCGACGGCTGCCTGCTGAGCGACGGAGCCGTCGCCTGCGGCGACGGCTCGCTGACCGATCCCGCCGATCCCGGCAACGACACCGGGGACCAGACCGGGAGCTTCCCGGGGCTGACGATCGCCGCGCGGTGCGTGGCGGCCTGCGCGGCGACCGCCGATCCCGCCGCGTCGGTCGCGCTCTACCGCAGCGCGGTCGACCTGACCGACGACGCCGCGCCGGTCGTCGGCCCCGCCGTCGGCACGCTGTTCGATCCCGGCGCGCTGCCGGGCCGGCGCAGCCTGTTCGCGACCGTCGCCGACGAGGGCGGTGGCGTGGCGCGCACCGAGCTGCTGATCGACGGCGCGGTGGTGCAGAGCGCGGCGACCGGCGGGTCGTGCGTCGAGCCCTACGCGACGATGGTGCCGTGCGCGAACCGGACCGATCGCGGCTTCGTGGTCGACACGTCCGGGCTCGCGGCCGGCGCGCACAGCGCGGTGATCCGCGCCGTCGACGCGGCCGGCAACGTGACGGACGGCCCGGCCACCCCGTTCGTCGTCGCGCCGCCGGTGGTCCTGCCCCCGCCGCCGCCCCCGTTCGTCCCGACGCTGCGCCTGATGGAGCTCGACCTGCCGGACGAAGTCTCGACGCCGCGCAAGGGCTGGGATCTCGGCACCGCTCGTTGGTCGGACGGCTCGCCCGCCGCCGGCGCGCCGTTGGACGTCTATGCCGCTCCCGTCGGCGGCGGCGCCGACGAGCTCGAGTGGCTGAAGCGGATCACCGTCGACGCGGACGGGACGTTCACGATCCCGAAGTCGTCGTTCTCGCGGTCGCTGCGGATCCAGCCCGCCGACGCCACGAACCTCGCGGCGCCGGTCGACGTTCGTGTGGTCGCCCCGCTCAAGGTGCGGATGCGCAAGCCGAAGCGCGCGGTGCGCAACGGCACCACCACAACGCTCCGGGGCACGATCCGGGGCGCGGGGGACGCGGTCGACGGGATGACCGTGCTCGTCCAGGCGGTCGTCGACGGCCGCTGGAGCACCGTCGACACGGTCGAGGCGTCGGACTCCGGAGCGGTCTCGTGGAAGTACCGGTTCCGCCGCACCGTGCGGGCGGCGCAGTACCGGTTCCGGTTGGTGGTCCCGTCGGTCCGCAACCTGCCCTGGGAGCGGACGGCGAGTCCCCGCCAGGTGGTGCGCGTGGTGCCGGGCGGGGCCTCCCGGCGATGACCACCGAGCAGCGAGACCGGCCGCCGCCCCCCGGGTCGGGGCGCCGGGCGGGGCTGCGAGCGCGAAGGGCGCTGGAGCAGGACTACGAGCGCCTCCACCAGTCGACGCTCAACGCGCTGACCGGCAAGCTGCGCGGGCAGGGCGTCCACTTCGACCGCGCCGATCTCGACGCCTTCTACAACCAGGCGTGGCACGCGCTCTACGCCAAGCTCGCGGCGGGCGAGACGGTCGAGAACACCGGCGCCTTCCTGACCCAGGTCGCGTACTTCCGGGCGATCGACGAGTACCGCAAGCTGCATCCGGACAAGCGGGCGGAGGTCGAGGACGCGGGCGATCTCGGCAGCCTCGAACCCGACGTCGACGCCCAGCTCGACGACGCCCAGCAGCTCCGGGAGTTCCTCGAAGGGCTGAAGTCTCGGCTCGACGAACGCGAGGCTCGCGCGGCCGCGCTCTGCTACGTCCACGGCTACACCCGTCCCGAGGCGGCGAAGATCATCGGGGTCTCTCCGTCGCGGATGGAGAAGCTGATGGACCGGGTCTCGAAGGTCGTGCGGTCGCTGACCGCCGAGATCGAGTCCGGGGCATGGTGCGAGAGTCAGAAGTCGTTGATGACCGCCTACGCGGTCAACGTGCTCGACCCCGAGGGCGAGCGGTACAAGCTGGCCACCGTCCACCTGAAGGACTGCTCGGGCTGCCGCGCCTACGTGCGGCGACTGCGCGGGATCGCGGGCGTGGTCCCGCCGATCATGCTGCCGTTCGGCCTGCTCGGCGTGCCGGCGGCCGCGGTCGTCGGTCAGGCGGCGAGCGGGGGGTCGACGACCGCGGCGACGATGCCGACCGCGTCCGGCGCCGGTACGGCGGGCGGGAGCGGCACCGGGGGCGGGGCGAGCGGAACGAACGTGGCGGGCGGGATTCCTCGTCCCCCGAAGTCCGTGTTGATCGCCGGAGCGGGGACGGTGGCCGTGGCCGCGGTGGCGGCCGCGGCCTTCGCCCTGACCACCGGGGGCGGCGACGAACCGCCGCCGCCAGCGGCGGCGACGAACGCGGCTCCGGCTCCGAACGCGAACGCAGCCGCCGACGCCGCGGCCGCGGCGGCCGATCGCGCCGCCGACCGCGCGGCCGCGCGGGCCGAGGCCCGGGCGAAGGCCCGCGCGAAGGCGCGTCGCGAACGGGCCGCCGAGCGTCGCGAGG
>JADKLW010000439.1_pt1 | contig 17489 bp, 11 predicted proteins | sample 8641881 | NCBI WGS metagenome assembly JADKLW01 (sample SAMN16272185, study PRJNA661076) | feces metagenome | isolation source: fecal sample from diarrhoea affected cattle B | host: Bos taurus | place: South Africa: Lokaleng Village, Mahikeng | collected 2019-09 | reverse complement strand
GTCGAGGGGGGTCGATCGGCCTGCCGGAGCCGGCGGGCGATCGACCCCCCTCGACGGCGGTCGTCGCGGACGTGCGCGCGGACGTAGTCCTGGAACGCCCAGGTGGCCGCTTGCCGGACGCACGCCCGGGCCTCGCCGATCGAGGCGCCTTCGAGGTTCAAGCCGTCGCGGAGCCGGATGAACGCGTCGCTGACCACCGCGTCACGGTCCTCGTGCGGCACGCGCCCGTTGGGCAGCGCGTCGTGGCGGAAGGTCGAGATCAGCCCGCGGATCCGCGGGATCTCGGCCCGCACGAACGCTGCCCACGCGTCCTTCATCGCGTCACCGTCCCGCGCCGTCCGGGCACGGACGAACCGCCGCAGCGCGCGCTCGGCGGGATCGGTCGTCGGGGTGTCGGGCGGCGACGTGGGCACGGCACGGATCCGGGGCGGCGCACGGCAGCGGCGACCCGCAAGCGTGACAGCGTACTCGACGCCTCCGATCGATCCCGCCGGGGCCGTGCCAGGGTCCGGAACGAGCAGTACGGGCGGTCACGTCGTCGCTGTCGCACCCTCCGAGGTCGTCGGGGCGTCGGCGGATCTGACAGACGGACGAGCGTCGCGTCATGCAGGCCGCGCGCCCGCACGCCCGGCGACTCGACCTTGCACGTTCACTCATGAGAATCGCGGTCCTCACGACGCAGAATGACTCTCGAAAGAGCACATGCTGTAGGCCGAGAGTTCTGCGGGTGGAGTTCACCGACCACGCGATCAAGCGCATGAGCCTGCGGAACGTAGCGATCCTCGATGTCGAGCTCGTGCTGGCGGCTCCCACGAGAGTCGTAGCTCATGCTCACGGCACCGCGAGTCACTTTGGTTGGAGCATCGACGGTCGGAGAATTATCGTCGTGACGGAGGCAGAGGACTACGATCGGGTCGTGACCGTGATGATCGAGGAGGAACGCTGATGCAGGCCCTCTACGACAGCGCCGCTCGGGCGATTGCGATTCATCTGGCCGACGATGCACGGCAGGACCGGACCGACGAGGTCGCGCCGGGAGCGATCGCCGGCCTGCGAGACGATCGGGTCGTCGAGGTGGAGCTGCTGGCTGTTGGTAGCGACGACGACCATGACCGAATCGCGCTGATCGCCGACCGCTACGGACTCGACGGACAAGCGATCACCGCCGCTCTGCGCGCGGCCGTAGCTGCGCCCGACCGCGAAATCACGGTGGCGGTCGCGGACCGGCGGTAGACCCGCGCGGGGCGCACCCTACCCCGCCGCAGTCTTCCCCGCGACCATCGCCAACCACCCCTCGGCCAGCTCGACCAGGTGCTCGGCGAGCTGCTCGTCGGTGGCGGTCAGGGTGCCGTCCAGCCGGCGCGCGAGCAGCTCTCCGGTGGCGCCGACCAGGGACGCCGCCCCGAGTTCGATCGTCAGGCCGGTCGGGGCTCCCGGGCCGAAGACCCGCGGGGCCTGCTCGCGGACCAGGCGCTCGAAGCCGAGCAGCGCCTCTCGGCGCCGGTGCTGCAGCGCGGCGCTGTCCAGGCCCTCGAGGAATCCGACGTAGCCGCGTCGTGGATCGGCGGCGAACACGCCCAGCACCCGCTCGACGACGATCCGCATCCGCGACCGCGCGTCGGGCGCCGCGACCGCCGCGGCGTCGAGCACGGCCTGCTCGATGTCGGCGTTGAGCCCGTCCAGCAACTCGACGTAGAGCGACTCGCGGTCCCGGAAGCTCTCGTAGAAGTAGCGCTCCGTCAGACCGGCCCGCTGGCAGATCGCGGTCATCGTCGCCGCGCTCCAGCCCCCTCCGGCGATCAGGTCGAGCGCGGCGTCCAGCAGCTTGGCCCGTCGTTCGGCCCGCCGCTCGTCGGGGGTCTTCCCACGGAAGGTGCGCTCGACCGCCATCCGCCTAAGCGTACCCGCGGGATCGCACCGTCAACCGCCGTGAAGCTCACCCGACACCCTGACGAGACCACTGTTGACAGGGCACCCTGTCAGGTGGGAAGGTGCGGTGGACAGCGCATCCGTCACCGTCGAAGCGAGTGCCCACGCCATGCCCGTAGCCGACCGCCGCACCGCCGATCGTCCCGGTCCCACCGTGGCGGCCCCACCGCCGGGGCCGATCGAGAACCGGATCGCGATCCGTACCGGGCGCGACATCGTCCGCGAGCTGCGGATCCGGCGCCACGGCCGGATCCCGCGCGGCAACCACTGGCCGAGCCTCTCCAACACCTGGATCGGGCTGACGGACCCGTTGCGATTCCTGCTCTCGCACTACGAGCGGTACGGGCCGGTCTTCACCGTGCGCAGCCTCCACGAGCCGGTGGTCTGGGCGATCAGCCCCACCGCCAACCAGCAGATCCTGGTCAGCGAATTCGACGCCTTCTCGTGGCGTCGCGGGCGGTTCCGCGACCTCGCCCCGCTGCTCGGCGACGGCATGCTGAACATCGACGGCGACTACCACCGCGAGATGCGCAAGCTGCTGCTGCCGGCGTTCCATCGCGAGCAGGTCGAGGCGTCGACGACCGTGATGCTCGAAGAGGCCCAGGGCGCGGCCGACGAGCTCGAGCCGGGTCGGATCGACGTCTACGGCTGGGTCCGCGACGTCGCGCTGCGAATCGCGCTGCGCGGACTGCTCGGGATGCGCGGCGACAGCGACCGCGCGCACCGGATGGCCGTCGCGTTCGGGCGGGCGCTCGATCTGTACGGCCTGCCGCTGCCCGTCCAGATGCTCCGCGGTCCCGGCAGCCCGTACGCGCACGCCCAGGGAGGACGCAAGGCGCTCGACGAGCTGATCTTCGGCGAGCTGCGGGAACGCCGCGAGGCCGGGGACCCCGGCGCCGGGGCGCTCGGCATGCTGCTGGCCGCGACCGACGCCGACGGCGAGGAGCTTCCCGAGCAGGCGGTGCGTGACCAGGCGGTGACGTTGCTGTTCGCCGGCCACGACACGACCACCGCGACCCTGACCTTCCTGCTCTACGAGCTCGGACGGTCGCTCGACGCCCGGGACGCGGTCGAGGCCGAGCTGGACGCGGTGCTCGGATCCGAGGAGCCGACGGTCGCGCATCTCGGCGGCAGCGGGCTGCCGGTGCTGGAGCGGACGATCAGCGAGACGATCCGGCGCTACCCGCCGGCCTGGGTCGGGCCGCGACGAACCGTCCGCCCCGTGACCCTCGACGGCGTCGACGTGCCCGCGGGCATCGCCGTCCACTACAGCTCGTGGGCGACCCACCACCTGCCGGAGTACTGGGAGGACCCGCTGGCGTTCCGCCCGGACCGGTTCCTGCCCGAGGCGGTCGCGGCGCGACCGAAGGGCGCGTACATCCCGTTCGGCGGTGGCTCGCGGATGTGCCTGGGGATGCGGTTCGGCCAGTACGAGCTGCGCGCGCTGGCGGCCACCCTGCTGCGCCGCTTCCGCTTCGCCCCGGCGGCCAGCGACACGCTGCGGATCACCACCACGCCGACGCTCGGTCCCGCAGGTGGCCTGCGGTTCGACGTGCGTCGTCGCTGACGTTCGCCCCGAGGCGGACCCGCCACCGGTTCGAACCGGGGAGCTAGAGCACCACCGTCGTGCCGTCGTGCACGATCACGCGGTCCTCACCGTGCCAGATCACCGCGCGGGCCAGCACCGTCCGCTCGATGTCGCGACCGACGGCCTTCAGCGCCACGACGTCGTCGTTGTGCGAGACCCGGGCGACGTCCTGCTCGATGATCGGGCCGGCGTCCAGCTCCTCGGTCACGTAGTGCGCCGTCGCGCCGACCAGCTTGACGCCGCGCACGCGGGCCCGCTCGTACGGCTGCGCCCCGACGAACGCCGGCAGGAACGAGTGGTGGATGTTGATCACCGGCACACCGAGCTGCTGCAGGAAGTCGCCCGAGAGGATCTGCATGTAGCGGGCGAGGATCACCACGTCGTAGCCGTGCAGCAGCTCCAGCAGTCGGGCCTCGGACTGCGGCTTGGTGTCCTTGGTGACCGGCACGTGCTCGAACGGCACGCCGAAGCCGGCGACGTCGTCGGCCAGGTCGGTGTGGTTGGACGCCACCAGCCCAACGTCGAGGCCCAGCTCGCCGCGGCGACCGCGCCACAGCAGGTCGAGCAGACAGTGGTCCTCGCGCGAGACGAGGATCGCGGCGCGCTTCGGCACCGCGGTGTCGTGCAGCGACCACTCCATCCCGTACTGCTGCGCGATCCGCGCCTGGAAGTCCGCCTCGAACGCCGCGCGACGCTGCTCCAGATCGGGCAGCAGGAAGACCACCCGCATCAGGAAGGTCCCGCCCGCGATGCTCGTCGAGTACTGGTCGGACTGCGCGATGTTCGCGCCGTACTCGTGGAGCAGACCGGAGACGGCCGCCACGATCCCGGGTCCGTCCGGACAGCGGACGAGCAGGCGTGCGACGTCGGGCGTCGGTGGTGCGGCCACGGGACTCGTGACGGTGGGATCGGGACGGGGTTCCACGGGATCAGCTCTCGACGGGATCCCCCGACACGCTAGCCGTCGACGACGTGGTGTCCACAGACGTTTCGAGGGCCTTGCGCGCGAGGGCCAGAACCCCGTCCCGGCTGCCCGCGACGGCGAGGAACCGCGCCCCGTGGCAGAAGATCGCGTCGTCGACGCCGGTGACGGCGCGCAGCTCGTCGCCTTCGAGGCCGGCCCACTCCTCCGGCAGCGACAGCCGGTTGGCGAAGCCGTGGGCGGCGGCCGGCACCGCGTGCAGGCTCCAGTCCCGGGTGCGCGGGGAGATCGCCAGCAGCACGTCGGGCGCCTCGTCGACCACCACGCTCTTCCACGGCATCCCCTGGTCGAGCTCGAGGATCCGCGGATCGGGCGACTTCACCAGCGCGGCGCGCACGAGGTCCGCCGCGCGCGCCCGCGCCTGAGCCGAGGCCAGCTCGCGGCGGACGATCCCCTCGGCGATGTCGACCGCCTCGTCGAACGCGCGGCGCTCGGCCGCGGCGCCGTCGTCGGCATCCCACGGCGGGTTCATCGCCGCGATCATCTCGCTGACCATGAACGGCGCCACGCCCTCGATCAGCGGGTCGTAGACCTCCTGGCCGTTGTCCCCGGCGTCGATCGGCGTGACGATCGACGCGTCGATCCGGTGGGCGATCTCGGGGTTGCCGGCCAGCTCGACGCCGACGTGCTGCCAGATCAGGCCGAACGAGGCGTAGCGGATTCCGTTGAGCCGCTCGCCGACGCCGCCCTGGTGGTGATCGAAGTCGCCCGTCGCGGGGTCGTGCCGACGGCCGACGTCGATCCGCATCGCGCACTCCGCCAGCACCCGCGGATCACGGCTGCGGACGATCTCCAATGGACCGCGAGCGATTCGCAAGGTGGCGAGCGCGAAGACCTCGTCGGCGTGGAACGACCCGGAGTGGGTACCGACGCGCAGCGGCGCCTGGGGATCTGCGGGGGAAGGGCCGGGCACGATGCTCACGCCGCCAAACCTACCGACGCGCGAAGCCCGCCGGGGACGCGCGATCCCGCCTGCTCAGGCGGCCATGTCGCGGGCCACGCGTCGGTCGCCGTGGCGCGCCCGCGGCATCCGCCGCAGCACCGGCGGCGTCGCCGGCCAGGTCGTGCGCACCGTCGTCGCCAGGGTCGCGAACGCCGCGCGGTCGACCGGCGTCAGCGTGATCCCGAGGATCGCGCGCGCCGCCCGGGGGAGCGTGACCCGGGCCAGCCACGGCAGCGCTCGCGATGCGACGGGGCGCACGCCGATCCAGACCGGCCACGGCACCGCGGGACTCGGCGACGGAAGGTGGTGCAGCGTGCGGGTGCCGAACAGTCCGACCGGCGTGTTCCGTAGCTGCGTCGCGAACATCCAGTCCCAGTAGCGACGGAAGGCCGCGTAGTCGCGCGGCACCGGCCGCAGGCTCAGGCCGTAGCGGGCGTACCAGGTGATCGACTCGCGGTAGAGCTGCTCCTGCTGCTCGTCCGTGAGCGGGGTGCCGAACATCCGCTGCGCGGCGATCTGGCTCTCGAAGAAGGTCGCGTGCGCCCAGTGGTAGACCTCGGGATCGAGGGCGGCGTAGCGGTCACGGGCCTCGCCGTCTCCCCCGCGGATCCCGCGGTGGTAGTCGCGCACCTGCCCGCCGGTGCCGCGGTCGGGGTCGTCGTAGACCACCCCGAGGATCGGCGCCCCCGAGCGCCAGACCCGGTTGATCGGGTTGGCGAAGAAGTCCGAGTGGTCGATCAGCGCCCGCGAGATCACCGGGTGCATGTTCTGCAGCACGCCCGACCGCTGCGCGAGCAGGAGCCCGCGGGCGTCGCCGAAAAGCTTCCAGGTCAGCGAGTCCGGGCCGAGTGGGAGACCGAGCTGGTCAACCTCGTCGCGGTCGAGACCGCGATCGGACGGCGGGAGCGTGGCGTCGAGCGTCATGCGTCGACGCTAACGCGAATGATTGCTCGTGTTCTACTCGTCTTCTGGCATGCTCCACCGATGACCTCCGTCCGCCGCCGTGCGCCGCAGCAGGAACGATCGCGCCGGACCGTGAAGCGGATCATCGACGCCGCCGCTCGCGTTCTCGAGCGCGATGGTGACCGCGCGGCCACGACCAACCGGATAGCCCAGGAGGCGGGCGTCAGCCCGGGGAGCCTCTACCAGTACTTCGCCGACCGCGACGAGCTGCTGCTCGAGGTCAGTCACCGCTTCGTCGCGCGCTTCGAGGCCGAGTTGCTGCCGATCCTGCGCGCCGCCACCCGCGACGACCCGCTGACCGCGATCCACCGGGTGCTGAACGCGATCGTCGACGCGCTCGAGAGCCAGGCCCCGTTGCTGCGCGCGCTCGTCGCCCGCCAGTCCGGTGACCGCCAGGAGGAGGTCACCCGGGCGATCCGCGCGCGGGTCACCGACTTCGTCTTCCAGACGCTCGCCGTCCACCGCCCCGACCTGGTCGCCGAGGACCTCGAGCGCGTGACCTGGACCTTCGTCGAGCTGACCCAGCTCCTGCCGGTCCGCTACGTGCTGGACCGGCCGAACGTGCCGCGCGAGGCGTTCGTCGCCGACCTCGTCCGGTTGCTCGCCGTCCACGCCGCCCAGGCCGGGCGTCCCGGCGAGCTGGGGTCCTTATCCTTCATCCAGTGCCTGCGGACCCCGTGTCACCCGATCCGGCCGTCGCGGGCGACGAGCTGCCGGTCAAGGCCCTCCGCCGCCGGCTCGCCGAGCTGCGGCTGCGCGACGAGCACCGCTTGGAGCGCAAGCTCGACCGTCTGCGCCACCAGCGCGATCCGCAGGTCCGCAGCCGCGACCTGACCCGGCTGCTGGAGGAGATCGACCGGGCCGAGGCGATCGTCGCCCGCCAGCGGGCGAGCGTCCCCACGGTCAGCTACCCCGAGCAGCTTCCGGTCTCGGCGCGCCGCGACGACCTGCTCGCCGCGATCCGCGACCACCAGGTCGTGGTGGTGGCCGGCGAGACGGGGTCGGGCAAGACCACGCAGCTCCCGAAGATCTGCCTCGAGCTCGGGCGCGGCGTCCGCGGCCAGATCGCCCACACCCAGCCCCGCCGCATCGCCGCCCGCACCGTCGCGGAGCGGATCGCCGACGAGTTGGGCGTCGATCTGGGCGACGCGATCGGCTATTCGGTCCGGTTCAACGACCGCTCCGGCGAGGACACGCTGGTCCGGTTGATGACCGACGGCCTGCTGCTCGCCGAGCTGCAGCGTGACCGGCTGCTGCGTCGCTACGACACGATCATCATCGACGAAGCGCACGAGCGCTCGCTGAACATCGATTTCCTGCTCGGGCAGCTCCAGCAGATCCTGCCGCGGCGTCCCGACCTGAAGCTGATCATCACGTCGGCGACGATCGACCCGGAGCGGTTCGCCCAGCACTTCGCCGACCGCGACGGCGACCCGGCGCCGATCGTCGAGGTCTCGGGTCGGACGTTCCCCGTCGAGGTCCGCTACCGCCCGGTGGTCGACCCCGACGATCCCGACGCCGACCAGGACCGCGACCAGACCGACGCGATCGTCGACGCGGTCGACGAGCTGGCCCGCGAGCCCGAGGGCGACGTCCTGGTCTTCCTCAGCGGCGAGCGCGAGATCCGCGACACGGCCGAGGCCCTCAACGGCCGGTTCGGCGGTGGCGGCAAGGCTCGCGGTGGGGCTCGCGGTGGGCGTCCCGCGCGCCCGATCCAGATCCTGCCGCTCTTCGCGCGGCTGTCGACCGCCGAGCAGCAGAAGGTCTTCCGCCGTGGTCCCGGCGATACCGCCCGACGCGTGGTGCTGGCGACCAACGTCGCCGAGACCTCGCTGACCGTCCCGGGGATCAAGTACGTGATCGATCCCGGCAACGCCCGGATCAGTCGCTACAGCACCCGACTGAAGGTCCAACGGCTGCCGATCGAACGGATCTCGCAGGCGTCCGCCAACCAGCGCAAGGGCCGCTGCGGGCGCACCTCGGACGGGATCTGCATCCGGCTCTACTCCGCGGACGACTTCGACGAGCGCCCCGAGTACACCGACCCCGAGATCCTGCGGACCAACCTGGCGTCGGTGATCCTGCAGATGGCGGCGCTCGGGCTGGGCGAGGTCGAGCAGTTCCCGTTCCTCGATCCGCCGGACCGCGCGCAGATCCGCGACGGCGTGATGCTGCTGCACGAGCTGGGCGCGCTGAACCCCGCGGCGGAAGATCCGAAGAAGCGGCTGACGCCGCTGGGCCGCAAGCTCGCGCAGCTCCCGATCGACCCGCGGATGGGCCGGATGGTGCTCGAGGCCGACCGGCTCGGCGTCACCGAGGAGGTCGTGGTGATCGCCGCGGCGCTCTCGATCCAGGATCCGCGCGAGCGCCCGACCGACAAGCAAGAGGCCGCCGCCCAGTCCCACGTGCGGTTCAAGCACCCGCAGTCGGACTTCCTCGGCTTCCTCAACCTCTGGGAGTACCTGAGCCAGCAGCAGCGCGACCTGTCGGGCAGCCAGTTCCGCAAGACCTGCAAGCAGGAGTACCTGCACTACCTGCGGATCCGCGAGTGGCAGGACCTGGTCGCGCAGCTCCGGCAGGCGGCCAAGCAGGTCGGTATCACCGTCCCCCGGACCCACGGACGCGGGGCCCCCGCCCCGGTCGACGACGGGAACCCGGCGGACGCGCCGCGCGCCGAGCAGCAGATCCACGTCGCGCTGCTGTCCGGCCTGCTGTCGCACCTGGGCCTCAAGGACGAGACCCAGAAGAAGGACCAACAGGGTCGGGACAAGCGGCGCGGCGGGCGTGATCGCGGGCGCTCCGAGTACCTCGGGGCCCGCGGCGCGCGGTTCCAGATCTTCCCCGGCTCGACCCTGGCCCGGAAGCCACCGACCTGGGTGATGGTCGCCGAGCTGGTCGAGACGACCCGGCTGTGGGGCCGCACCGCCGCGCAGATCCAGCCGGAGTGGGTCGAGCCGCTGGCCGAGCATCTACTCAAGCGGACCTACGCCGAGCCGCGCTGGAGTCGCAAGCGCGCGTCGGTGGTCGCCAGCGAGCGCGCCACCCTCTACGGCCTGCCGATCGTCGCCGGGCGGACCGTCCAGTACGGCAAGATCGACCCGATCGTCTCGCGCGAGCTGTTCATCCAGCACGCGCTGGTCGAGGGCGACTGGGACGGCCGCCACCGGTTCATCGAGCAGAACCGGGCGCTGGTCGAGGAGATCGAGGCGCTGGAGGAGCGCGCCCGCCGGCGCGGCATCCTGGTCGAGGACGACGCGATCTACGCGTTCTTCGACGAGCGGATCCCCGAGGACGTCGTCTCGGGCGCGCACTTCGACACGTGGTGGAAGCGCGAACGCCAGCGCCACCCCGACCTGCTGACCTTCCCTCGCAGCCTGCTGATCGAGGAGCAGGCCGCGGACGTCGTCGGCCCACAGGGCAAGATGGCGATGCCGGACGCGTGGAAGCAGGGCGACCACCTGCTGCCGCTGAGCTACCGGTTCCTGCCGGGCACCGACGACGACGGCGTGACCGTCCACGTCCCCCTGACCGTGCTGCCGCAGATCAAGCCGGTCGGCTTCGAGTGGCTGGTCCCCGGCCTGCGCCAGGAGCTGGTAACCGCGCTCGTCCGCTCGCTGCCGAAGGAGCTCCGCCGCGAGCTGGTGCCGATCCCCGACACGGTCGCCACGGTCCTGGGCCGGATGACGCCGCGCAGCGCCCCGCTGCCCGTCGCCCTCGCGCGCGAGTTGAACGAGCTACCGGGGGTGCAGGTCTCCCCGAAGCTGTTCGACCTGACCGCCCTGCCGCCGCACCTGCGGATGCGGTTCGTGGTCGAGGACGACGCCGGCAAGCCGCTTGCCGAGGGCCACGATCTGGACGCCCTGCGCGAGGCGGTCCGACCGAAGCTGAAGGCGAAGCTCAAGGCGGCCACGCCGGACCTCGAGCGCCACGGCCTGACCTCGTGGTCGTTCGGCGCCCTGCCCCGGGCGATCGGCGTCGCCAACGTGGGCGACGGCGACCCGACCGGCTTGCGGGTCTACCCCGCACTCGTCGACGAGGGCACGACGGTCGGGATCCGCTCGTGCGACACGCCCGAGGCGCAGGCCGCCGCGATGGCCGGGGGGATCCGTCGGCTGCTGTTGCTGACCGTCAGCTCGCCGGAGCGCTACGTCCGCGGACAGCTCGACATGCAGGCCCAGCTATCGCTGGCCACGGCGCCGCACGGCAACGTCGACGCGGTGATTCGCGACACGATCGCCGCGACGGTCGACGGCCTGGCGGCGAGCAAGGGCGGCGTGGCGTGGACCGAGGCCGAGTTCCGGGTCCTGCGCGACCACGTCGCCGGCCATCTCGCCGACGCCACGGTCAAGGTGCTCCAGCAGGTGGTGCGGGTGCTCGATGCCGAGCGCGAGGTCCGGTCCCGGTTGGAGCGGTTCGCGTCGTTCCCCACCGCCGCCGGATCCGCGTTCGAGATCGCTCACCGCGACGTGACCGCGCAGCTCCGGCGGTTGGTCTTCCCCGACTTCGTGACCGCGATCGGCGCCCGGCGCCTGCCCGACGTCGTGCGCTACCTGCAGGCCGCCGCCCACCGGCTCGACCGGCTGCCGGACCAGAAGGCCGCCGACGCCGACCGCACGCAGGCGATCCACGAGCTCGAAGCCGCCTACAAGGCCAAGCTCGACGCGCTGCCGCCCGGTCGTCCGCCGACCGACGCGCTGCGCGAGGTCCGCTGGATGATCGAGGAGCTGCGGGTCAACCAGTTCGCCCAGGCCTTCGCCAGCAAGCGGCCGGGCCTGCCGGTGTCCGCCAAGCGGATTCGCAAGGCGCTCGAGAGCGTTTGACCGCGGCCGGTCGACCCGACGTCGTCGCCCCCGCGCGGTCGAGCAACCGGGCGCGGCGACATCGCCTTCCCGAATCAGCGGGTCAGCGTGATCGACTTCGTCTCGTCGACCGCGGTGTTGCCCGCCTCGTCGGTCACCGTCAACCGCAGCCGGTAGCGGCCGGGCGACAACGTCCGTCCGTCGATCCGCGAGGAGACCTCGGCCTTCGTCAGGCCCTCCAGCAGCCGTAGCGTCCGCGTCACCGGCAGCCGCACGAACCGGGTGCACCGGCGGTTGCTGCTCACCCGGCTCCCCGAGCGGGGCTTGACGCAGGTCGCGCCGGCGCCGCTGCCGCGCTTGCGGCCGGGCCGGGCCTGCAGGACCTCGAGACGGCCCTTGGCCGGCTCGTTGAGGCGGATCCGGAGCTGGGCGCGCGTCGCCTGGCGGGACTTGAGCGTCCGCCGGGTCTTCGTCTTCGTGCGGGTGAGGTGCCAGCGCGTCGGCGACACCGACAGGCTGCGGATCTTGACGGGCGGCGGCGGGACCGGCTCGAAGATCGCCGCGACCTGCTGGGCCTGGTTCATCGCCACCGTGCACTGCGGCGCCGTTCCGGCGGCGGCGCAGGCCCCGCCCCAGCCGACGAACCGCGAGCCCGAGTACGCCCGGACGGTCAGGGTGACGGGCCGGCCGAAGCCGATCTGCTGGGTGCAGTCCGTGCCGCAGTCGATCCCCTGCGGCTCGCTGTAGACCCGTCCGCGGAGCGGACCGCCGCCGAGCGCGACGCTCAGCGTCTGCGTGACCGGCGGAGCGCTGCCCGGCGCGTCGAGCCGCATGATCCGGTTGTTGCCGGCGTCCGCCACCAGCAGCGTGCGCTCGTCCGGGCTGAGCGACAGGTTGGCGGGATCCATCACGCCGCCGATGTCGCTGCTCTCCCCCGCGATCGCCTCCCAGCGGTACGCGCCGTCGCCGATCGGCTCGCCGCGGACCACGCGCGATCCCTGCAGCGTGCCCGGGCGCAGCTCGGACACGTACATGGTGCCGTCACGGGCGACGGCGATCCCCTGCGGACGGTCCCAGGTCGTCTTGCCCTCGGGACTGCGGATCCGGGCGCCGGTCGTGACGTTGACCACCGTGCGCAGCGACGTCGCGTAGACGGTCCCGTCGGCCTGGACCGCGACGGCCGAGGGACGCCGAATCCCCCGGACGACGGTCGGCGCGGCGTCCCGCCGGAACTTCAGGATCTGGTTGCTGAACGAGCTGGCGACGTAGACGCTGCCGTCGGGGGCGGCGGCGAGACCCATCGGACGGCGCATGCCCAGGGCGCGGGTCGAGGAGATCACCTCGCCTCCGCGGTTGTACATGACGAGCCGGTTGTTGTTGCTGTCGGCGACCCAGATCACGCCGGTCGTGTCGACGGTCACCGCGGACGGCAGCAGCATCTCGTCCTGAGCGCTACCGGGCGCGGCGTGGCCGGTCGCCGAGCTGATCCGACCGAACTGCGCCACGAACGTGCCGTCCGGATCGAACTGCGCGATCCGCGAGTCGAAGGTGTCGGCGACGAAGATCCGGCCGTCGGGGTGGTACATCACGCCGCGCGGCCGGGTGAAGTACCCGGCGCCGCGACCGTGGATCCCCCAGGCGGCGAGGATCTCACCGGTCCGGCTGACCCGCTGGATCCGGTTGTTCGAGCTGTCGGCGACGAAGACGCCGCCGGAGCGGAACGCCGGGTTGCTGGCCACCGCGCGGACGATCGAGAACTTGCCGACCCGCCGCCCGTCGCCGCCGAAGGTGCCCGTGTACTCCAGGGTTACCGCGTCGAAGACGTTGACGCGCCCGTTGAGGTTGTCCGCCACGTAGAGCTGGCTCGGCCGCGCGGCGTCGACCGCCGCGTCGTACGGCGCCGAGAACTCGCCCGGCTGCTTGCCGTAGACGCCGAACACGTGCACCCGCTCCAGGGTCGTGGCGTTGAGCACGTAGACGCGGTGGTTGCGGTTGTCGGGCACGTAGACCCGCGTCCCGCCCGGATTGACCCCGACGCCCTGTGGCCGGTCCAGCGGCGTCTTGCTGCCGGTCGACTTCGGCGGACCGTGGGGTCGCAGCGTCTGCGGGTTGAAGACGTACCGCAGCAGCCGGTCGTTGCCCGAGTCAGCGACCCACATGATGATCGAGCTGGTCGGCGTCTTCTGCGAGACGACCAGGCCACCGGAGGCGATGCCACTGTCGTCCCGGGTGCCGTACTGGCTGACACGGAACTTGGTGGAGTCGCCGAAGCTGGTGAGGAACTGGCCGTCCTTGGCCGAGAAGACCTGGACGCGGTCGTACTCGCTGTCGAGCACCCAGACGTGCCCGGAGCGGTCGACGGAGATTCCGCCGATCACGCCGAGTCGCCCGCGCTCGCCGCGCAGCGCCCGGGCGCCGAAGCGGAAGCGGAACTGGCCGTAGCCGTTGAAGACCTGGATCACGCCGCTGTACTGGTCGGCGACGAAGACGTTGCCGTTCGTCGGGTCGACCGCCACGCCCTGCGGGAACCGGAAGACCCCCGGAGCGATCGGGTCCTCGCCGAGCAGCGAGGCGGCCATCGGCGTCCCGAACGGCGCGGCGGACGCCGACACCGCGGCGCCGGCCACCATCCCGGTGGCGAGCAGCACCGACGCGAGCAGGGCGCGTCCGGTACGGCGTAGAGCACGGCCTGGGCGTGTCACGCGGAGCATCACGGCCATCTTGGCGACTGCGGTCGACGGACGCGCTGGTTCAACATGATGTTGAGACTCGCTCTCAGGTAGGATGGAGTCTCGTTCCGATCGACCCGGATCGTTCGCGCCATGCTCGACCCGTTCTCTCTCCCCTTCGTGCAGCAGGCCCTCTGGGAGCTGCTGCTGCTCTCCGTCGGCGCCGGGATCCTCGGCACCTGGATCGTGCTGCGCGGGCTCTCGTTCTTTGCCCACGGCGTCGCGGCGGCCACCTTCCCCGGCCTCGTCGTCGCCAGCGGCGTCGGATTCGCGGGACCGCTCGGAGCGCTCGGCACGGCGTTGCTGTTCGCGCTGTCGGCGGGTCGACTCGACGCCCGCCGCGGAACGTCGGACCACAGCACGACCACGGCGATGCTGCTGGTCGGGGCGCTCGCCGTCGGGGTGATCCTCGCGAGCAACGTGTTCCCGGCCGCCGTCAACGTCAACTCGCTGCTGTTCGGCAGCCTGCTGCTGATCGAGGGCCGCGACCTGTGGATCGCGGGCGTCGCCAGCGCGGTCGTCCTGGTCGCGTCGCTGCTGCTCGGGTCGCGCTGGCTGGCGATCGGCTTCGACCGTCCGTCCGCGCGTGCGCTCGGCATCCGGTCCGGAGCGGCCGACGCCGTCCTGTTGCTGCTCGTCGCCCTGATGGCGATCGCCGCGCTGACCGCGGTCGGCTCGCTGCTCGCCGCCGCGCTGATGGTGATCCCCGCCGCGACCGTCCGACCGTGGATCCGCGGCATGGTCCGGTGGCAGCTCGCGTCCGTGGTCCTCACCGCCCTCGTGGGCGCCGCCGGTCTGTGGCTGTCGGCGCGCACCAACGCCCCGCCCGGGGCGACCATCGCCGTTCTCTCAGGAGTGTTGTTCACCGTGAGTACCCTGTCCCACGCCGCCGTGCGGCGTCCGTCCTCCCGCCGACGCGTGCCCGCGGTCGTCACCGCGTTGATCGCCGCCGCGAGCCTCGGCCTGGCCGGCTGCGGGTCGTCCGACGACGACGCGTCCGACGCCAGCCCGGCCGGCGGATCGTCCGAGAAGCTGGCCGTGGTCGCGACCACCGCACCGGTCGCCGACCTGGTCCGCAACGTGGGCGGCGAGACGGTCGACGTGCACCAGATCCTCGCCCCCGGCACCGATCCCCACGAGTACGAGCCGCGTCCGCAGGACATCACCGAGAGCGCCGACGGGAAGGTCGTCGTCGCTTCGGGGCTCGGCTTCGACGGCTGGATCGACGACGTGATGAAGCAGGGCGGCAACTCCGCCACGATCGTGCGGATCGGCGACCACGTCCCCGTCCAGCGGTCCGCCGCCGGTCACGACGACCACGACCACGAGGCCGAGACGGCCGACGACCACGACCACGACCACGCGCACGAGCATGAGGGCGAGAGCGAGGCCCACGAGGACCACGCGCACGACGAGAAGGCCACCGAGAGCGCGGCGACCGAGGCTCACGATCACGATCACGCCGAGGAGTCCACGGACGACCATGCGGGCCATGACCACGGCGAGCACGATCCGCACTGGTGGCACGATCCGGAGAACGCGATCCAGGCCGTCGACCAGATCCGCGACGCGCTGATCGCCGCCAACCCGGGCGCCAAGGACCAGATCACCGCCAACGCCGCCGCCTACCGCAAGACGCTGCAGCAGCTCGACGAGGGGGTCGAGCAGTGCTTCGCGGCCGTCCCCGAGGCCGATCGCAAGATCGTCACGAGCCACGACGCGCTGGGCTACTTCGCCGACGCCTACGACGTCACCATCGTCGGGGCCGTGATCCCGTCGCAGACGACCCGCGCGCAGGCCTCCGCGGCCGACGTCGATCGGCTCGCCCGCGAGATCCGCGAGCAGGGCGTCAAAGCGATCTTCCCGGAGTCCTCGGTCAACCCGAAGGTCGCGGAGGCGCTCGCGAAGGAGACCAACATCGCCGCGGATCGCACGCTCTACGGCGACACCCTCGGCGACCCGGGCAGCGACGGCGAGACCTACGTCGGCATGATCTGGCACAACGCCGACGCGATCATCGCCGGGTTGACCGGCGGCCAGCGCGGGTGCACGATCCAGGGGCTTTGACACCTTCCATGACCGACGACGTTCCGCACGACAGCCCCCCGCTGCTCCGACTCGACGGGGTCGGCGCCGGCTACGGCGAGTCGCTCGCGCTGCGGGACGTCACGTTCGCCGCGCCCGCCGGACAGCAGATCGCGGTGCTCGGGCCCAACGGCGGCGGCAAGACGACGCTGTTCCGCGCGATCCTCGGCGAGATCCCGGCGCGCTTCGGCACCATCACGCTGGGAGCCCAGGTGGCGATCGTGCCGCAGACCGAGCGCTCGCGGCTGGACTTCCCGGTCTCGGCGCTCGACGTCGTGCTGATGGGGACGATCGCCGGCCGGCCGTGGTGGCGTCCGGCCGGCCGCTCGGATCGCGACGCCGCGCGCGAGGCGCTGCGCTCGGTCAGACTCGAGGACCGCGCGGACGTCGCCTTCGGCGCGCTGTCGGGTGGTCAGCGGCAACGCGTGCTCGTCGCCCGGGCGCTGGTGCGCCGCGCGCGTGTCCTGCTGCTGGACGAGCCCTACACCGGGCTGGACACCACCAGCGCCAAGCGGCTGGACGGCCTGTTCGACGACCTCGCGGCGAGCGGCCACACGCTGCTGATCGCGACCCACGACGTGGCCCAGTGCCAGCCGTGGGACGCCGTGCTCTGCCTCAACGGCCGGCAGATCGCCTACGGTCCGCCGTCCGAGACGCTGACCCCCGAGGTCCTGGAGCAGACCTACGGCGGCGGACTGCTGCGGCTCGAGGGCGCTGGAGACGGCCTGGCCGTGATCGCCGACCACCATCACGGTCACGCGCACTGATGCCCGACGTGGTGATGGTGGCCAGCGTCGCCGACGCGCTGGTCGACCCGTGGCGCAGCGGGATCATGCAGCGTGCGGCGCTCGAGGTGCTGCTGCTGGGGATCGCGGGCGGCCTGCTCGGCTGCTGGGTCGTCTGGGGTGGGCTGAGCTTCAGCGCTGAGGCGCTCCCCCACGCGATGTTCCCGGGCCTGGTCGGCGCCGCGCTGCTCGGCGCGCCGTTGGTGCTCGGCGGCGCCGCGGGGTTGGTCGTGGCGGCGCTGCTGATCGCCGCCGCTTCGCGGATCCGGACGCTCGACCGGGACACCGCGATATCGGTGGTCTTCACGTCGTTGTTCGGCCTCGGCGTGCTGATGGCGCTCTCCCCGGACACGCCGGCGGGCGTGTCGGAACTGCTGTTCGGCGACATCCTCGGGCTCACCACCGGCGACCTGGTCGTGGCGGCCGCGCTGACGGTGGTCGTCGTCGTCGCGCTGGCCGTCCTGCATCCTCGCCTGCTGGCCGTCACCTTCGACCGGGACGCCGCGCGGGTGCTCGGCGTGCGGCTCGGCACGACCGACACGCTGCTGATCGTGTTGATCGCGCTCGCCACGCTGATCTGCGTGCAGGCGCTGGGCAACCTGTTCGTCGCCGCCGTCCTGGTCGCTCCGGCCGCGGTCGCCCGGCTCTGGGGCCGCCGCGTGGTGCCGTCGATGCTGCTGGCCGTC
>JADKLW010000437.1_pt1 | contig 17528 bp, 13 predicted proteins | sample 8641881 | NCBI WGS metagenome assembly JADKLW01 (sample SAMN16272185, study PRJNA661076) | feces metagenome | isolation source: fecal sample from diarrhoea affected cattle B | host: Bos taurus | place: South Africa: Lokaleng Village, Mahikeng | collected 2019-09 | reverse complement strand
GAGAATGCCATATTGATGCCCGCCGAAGGTCCGGAAGCCGCTGTATTACAAGTCCGCGTAACGGCGACACCCGAAGACGGCAAGGCCAATGGAGTCGTGCTGAAATTGCTCTCCAAGGCACTGGGCGTTCCCAAAACGGCGCTTACCATAGTCCACGGATCGAAAGCCCGCGTGAAAACGATCGAGATTAGCCGGTAGTGGAGGATTCCCGTTAGTCCTGAGCCCATCGGGCTATACGCCGACTAATAGCGCGCCTGATAATCACGGCGCGTTTCGACAAGCTCAGGGCTAACGGTGAAAGATTGTGGCCGGAACCGCGTCCCGCCTCTTATCTGCTAAGGGCTTCCAGTTTTGCAATATCAACCGTGTTGACCAGCGCGCGCAGGGCTTCGATTGAACCGGCGCTGCCATCGGCTTCGACATTGAAGCGGTCACCGACGACCATGCTATAGCTTCCGTCCTGACGTTCACTATCAAAGCGGATCGAGGTCATGCGGCCATCGACTTTACCCATTTTCTTGGTAACGCTGCCGTCCTGGCTTTCGGATTCGATGTTCATGGCACTACCCAGGGAGGCAAGGCCGCCCACTGCGCCCAGATCGGTGATCGTCAGTTTGACGGTTCTATCGCCCTCACCATATTGCGCCGATGCCGTGGCGGTGGCCATGCCGCCAACTGATGATCCACTGGATTTCAGGTTGGACTGTGCAAGGCCGCCGGGAAGAGATGCGGGGAGCAATTCGGCAAGCTGTTTCGGTGCGATAGCGGTGGCTTCGCCGCTTTTCGCTTTCTCGCTCGCCGCCACCATTTTCTGGCTAGCCTCTTCCAGCTTGCCCATGTCGATCGAACCGACACCGGGGATGCTCAGATCACCCGACAGGCTGCCCGGCAGGCCACCTGAACCGCTAGAATCGCTGAACGAAGGCGTGCTGCTGCCCAGCATCATCAGCGGAGCCAGAACCGCGCTGAAAATAAGCCCGGCGACGACACCAATGGCAACGATAACCACCGTGTAAACAACCGACTTGTCCTCTGGCGATTTCATCATCACCGGAAGGCCGACATAGAGCAGGTAAAGCCCGTAAACACCAAGAATGGCGAGCATGCCAAGTCCCGGTATAAGCTGGAATATCCCCGCTACCCAACCGGCAGTCGCGCTATAGGCCGCCAGTTTGAACGCATTGGTCCGGTTGGACGTGCCTTCAAATTTCGGCGCAAGAAAATCGATAACAAGTGCCAACAGGAATACAGCAACCAGCGTCACTATATAGCTGATCACCGCCGTTGACAGGGCTGACAGAAAGGACGGGCGATAGGTTATACCCAGAAAGCTGTTGCCAAAAACCACGGCGTGCAAAAATGCGGCAACCGGCCCTATGGCTGCCAATGGAAGCACATGGGACTTGTAAACATCGGCAATGCTGGTTGGTTCGGCCTCGATAACCGGCCATTCTTCACGAGGCTTCAAAAGGATTGCCTTAGTGCGCCCCAGTAGCGCCTTTCCGGCTTGTTGTTCAGTCATTAACTATACCCCTTCACAATTATTCATTGCGACCCCTGCCTGCAAACTATCGGAAAGCGGCGCAATGTAAAGGGATTGTTCCCGATCCGTCACTTATGCCCGGTCGGTCTGACCGCGTTTGAGCACCCTGTTCCGATGTCATTTCCCCGCGCCAATCAGCCCGGCAAGCGCGCCCGTTTATTTATATCAATGTTATATTTAACATTGACTCGGCTCCTGGTCCCTGTATGAATTTGGCCATATAAGAGAGATTGAGAGGATTACCGCCGATGAAACCGGAAGCGATACAACAGCTCTACACCGATACCGAAGAGATGCTTGCCCTTCAGGAAACGGGCTATGTCCGGCAAGCGCGCCAGGTGATAAAGCTCGACACCGCGCAATATACGGACGAGGCGCAGTTCTCCCTTGAAAAAGAGAGGATCTTCAAACGCATCCCCCTCATGCTCGCGGCAAGCTGCGAGTTGAATGAACCCGGCGCTTACAAGACAATGGACATTGCCGGCATCCCGGTCCTGCTGGTGCGCGGCAAGGATGGGGAGGCGCGCGCTTTCCTCAATAGCTGCACCCACCGCGCCAGCCCTGTCGCCAAAGGTTGCGGCAAGGCTGCGCGCTTCACCTGTCCCTATCATGGCTGGTCCTTTGGCCGCGAAGGCAATCTGATCGGGATTGCGTCTCGCGAAGATTTCGGAGACATTGATCCGGACGAACATGGCCTGACCCGCTTTCCGGTGCAGGAGCAGTCCGGCCTGATCTGGGCCATATTGGACCCCGACGCACCGGCGGATTTTTCTGCATTTCTGGGCGACTTTGCAGAGATGCTGGGCGGCTTCGGCTTTGAAAACTGGCATTTCGGGAAGCGGACAGTGCTGGAGGGCACCAACTGGAAACTGGCCTTTGACGCGCATCTGGAATTCTATCATCTTCCTGTATTGCACCGCGATACATTCGGCCCCGAAATGGGTAATGTAGCCCAATATCAATATCACGGCCCCCATTTCCGCCTGCGCCACATGGGCAAACGGGGTGAACCGACGGGCTTTGACAACCTCTCTCGCCTGCATGGCCTGCCGCGTGAAGAGTGGCCCATGGAACCGCTTTTTTCGGGCGAATGGATCCTCTTCCCCAATGTTTCGATCAACAGCTTCTTCCAGGGCGGGCGGGGCGTGATCCTATCGCAGGTCATTCCCGGTAAAACGGTTGGTGAATCCGTAACGATCCAGACCTATCTTCACGAAACTCCCCAGAATGACGAGGAGCGCACCGCTGCGGACGAGCTTGTCTCTTTCATCGCGCATGTGGTGCGGGACGAGGATTTACCGATGTCGCAGGACCAGCAACATATCCTGCGATCCGGCTATCAGAAATTTGTCCAGTTCGGCCGGAACGAAGGCGGATTGCAGCATTTTCACCGCTGGGTCGAGCATTGTGTAAGCGCCGATGAAGCGCGGCCGCTTGAGCAGCTTGTGGCCGCAGCTCCCGATCTTCCCTGAATCCGTTCATCCCCTGAGCCATAGGCAAAAGCGTCCTGATATTTGCGCGATTGTCACGATCTTGCCGATCAATTAGACCTCGGATCGTTTCCGAAACTGATAGGGTATAATTTTGCCACGCATAGTAGATCATGATGAACGCCGTAAACAGGTTGTCGGGATTGCCCGAAAGGTGCTGCTGCAACACGGGCTGGAAAAATTCACCATCCGCCGCATTGCAGAAGCCGCGAAGCTCAGCACCGCGATCATCTCGCATTATTTCCGTGACAAGCGGGAGCTCATGCTGTTCATCTTTCTGGACACGCTGGACATTACCCAGCGCCGGTTTACGCAGGCGGTCGAAGCCGACCTATCAACCACCGCCTGCCTGCAGACATTGCTGCCCACTGATGACGAGAGCCGCGACAACTGGAAGGTCTGGATCGCGTTCTGGAACATGACGCTGACCGATACCGAGTTTCGCAATCAACAAGTCGAGAGAACCGAAAGCACGCTTCAGAGAATACGCGGATTACTCGACCGCGATTCCAGTTCAAGTTCAAAAAGCGCCGAGGAAAAGGATATTGAGGAACGCCGGATATTTGCCGTGATTGTCGGCATCGCGATCCAGGCAATCCACGATCCGGAACGCTGGACTGCCGAGCGGCAAAGCCAGGTATTGGAAAGCGAATTCGGCTGATTCCCGTCACGATGGACCGGGCCACCCGTTACTTCTGACAGTTGGCACTTCTTCCCGCCGCTATCATGCTGACATCCGTAGTTAACCACAAGAATGGAATGAACGGGCGCATCAGAACACCCGTCATTTTATTTATTTCAAAGTTATTTATAAGATTGACCCGCCCTACCCGGCCTGTATCAAATTGAAGAAAATAAGAGAGAGGATGAGTAACGCGGATGATATCCGGCACAGCGAAGCAACTCTGCACTTTATGGGCAGAATACTGGCCTCTCTCCCCACGCTCGCTACCAACTGAAACGGAAAATTATAGCCATGACCAATGTAAATGAACCCACTGAAATCCTGTCTGCTGCGACCATCGAGAAATGGGATGATAGCGCCGATGTAGTCGTAATCGGTTACGGTATTGCAGGCGCTTGTGCGGCGCTGGAGGCACGGCGCGCGGGTGCCGATGTTCTGGTAATCGAGCGCGCTTCTGGCGGCGGCGGTGCCAGCGCGCTTTCGGCTGGTATTTTCTATTTCGGCGGCGGCACGGATGTTCAGCGCGCTGCGGGTTACGAAGACAGCGCCGACAATATGTATGACTTTCTGATGGCCAGCACAGGCGCGCATGACGCAAAGCTGGTCCGACGCTATTGCGACAATAGCGCCGCGCAGTTCGACTGGCTTGAGGCACAGGGCGTGCCGTTCACGCGCGGACATTATAAGGGCAAGTCGGTTATCGCACCGACCGATGATTGCCTCGCCTCCACCGGCAACGAGAAGCTCTGGCCGTTCAAACAGATCGCAAAGCCCGTCCCGCGCGGGCACAAGGTCGCCAAAGAAGGTGACGGCGGCGGCGCTTTGGCGATGGACGCGCTGATGACAGCCTGCGAAGCCGAAGGCGTGCGCGTGGAAGCCGACAGCCGTGTCAATGCCTTCATCCGCGATGAAAAGGGTCGCATCGTTGGCGTCCGCGCAAAGCAGAGCGACGGAGAGAAATATTTCGGTGCCAAAAATGGTGTCGTGCTCGCCGCTGGAGCGTTCGGCCTGAACCGCGAGATGGTCAGCCAATATTCCCCGCAATTCCCCGACACTTGCGAACCGCTGGGTATTCCGAACAATGACGGCGACGCCATTCGGCTTGGTCAGGCAGCGGGCGGCGATCTGCGTTCGATGGACGGGATCATCGCCACGGCCAGCTTTTATCCGCCGGAGCAGCTAATCAAGGCGATCCTTATCAACAACAAGGGCGAGCGTTTCATTGCCGAGGACAGCTATCATGGCCGCTCCGCACAGGCGATTATGGAGCAGCCGGAAACCATGGCCTATCTGGTGATGGACTCTGCGATCTTCGCCTATCCGGAAGTTGGCCACGCCAATCACCGCCTCATCGACGGTTGGGAAACGATCGAGGAAATGGAAACGGGGCTGAACCTGCCAAAGGGATCGCTCCAGCGCACGATGGCTGAATATAATGAAGGCGCAGCGCGCGGGGAAGATGCGCTGTTCCACAAGGACAGTGACTGGCTGCAACCGCTCGACAAGGGGCCTTTTGCCGCGTTTGAAGTATCCTATAGCAATTCCTGCTATTATTTCATCACCCTCGGCGGCCTGCGGACTTCTGCCGATACCCAGGTGCTCGACAGCAGCGGCAAAGCGATCCCCGGCCTCTACGCTGCGGGTGCCTGTGCCTCCACCATCGCGCAAGACGGTCGCGGCTATGCCAGCGGCCTGATGCTTGGACCAGCATCCTATTTCGGCCGCGTCGCCGGAGAAAATGCGGCACGCGCAGCCGGTTAAGAGTCAAGAAGCGTTCGGGAGCGGCCAGATCGGTCGTTCCCCACGCTGCCAATCACGCGAATAATTAAGGCTGTCCTACAGGACTGGCGCTGTGATAGACCGGGCAGGTTCTTTCTCAGCTTGAATATCTGCGCCCGCCAGAATTGCACCCGGTCAGAGGGGTATTTTTCCGGTGTTGGAAACATCCAACATCTGGAGCAAGATTTGGCGGAAATGCAATGTTTCTTGGTGTGAACTTTGTGAACTTTGAAATTTGGAAATTGCGTCAAATCAGGAGCAATCTGAACTTTGAAAACTCGTCATCCTGAACTTGTTTCAGGGTCTATCTTGCCAAATTCGCAAAGGCGTCGAGACATATTAATGTACCTTGGTACATTTGCCTGATTTTAAGAATGCGGGAAAATGGTGCTGCTAGAGAGAATTGAACTCTCGACCTCGTCATTACCAATGACGCGCTCTACCACTGAGCTACAGCAGCACTGATTTTTTGCCGGGCTATCTGCCTTAAGCACCGCGCCTATGCGAAAGGGCTACCGGCTTGTCAAGTGGAGTTGCATTTTTGATTGGGCGCTGGCAAATGCCATCCATGCCCAAACCACAATCACCCTCCGAAAAACAGCGCAAGGAAGCCGAAAAAGCGGAGCGGCTTGCCGAACAGTTGCGGGCTAATTTACGGCGACGCAAAGCGCAGTCCAGGAATCTGAAAGACAGCGAAGCGGAGTAAGACGCCCGTCCTTACGCTCGCAACAGGAATCAGGCTGAAACGAGAGCGCGTTCCGGCTTGATAATTTCAAAATCCGTCACCGCATCAATATAGCTTTGCGCTACCGGAGCCACTTCGCCGCTCGAGGGATCGAACCAGACATAGGTGAGCTTTATCACGTTAAGCAGCGTGTCCCCGCGAACGATATGGACCAGAATCGAATAGCTCGTCCGGCCAAATCTGGTGATCCGCAAGCAGAGATCGAGCATGTCCTCAGCTCTTGCCGGGGCGCGGTAATCTAGCTCGGCATGGCGCACCCAGTTATCGCCGCCAAACAGTTTCGTGAAACTGTCGGTGGTATATTCATGGCCGCTCGCCGCGATCAGCGCCCGGAAATATTCGCTCACCGCGACATCCGCAAAGGCGAGATAATGGGCGTTGAACACGATGCCCTGCATATCCGCCTCGGCATAGCGCACGCGCAGCGGAGTAATAAGGCGAAAACCCGCGCGGGGGTCGGTGGTTTCTGTTGTCATTGCGGTGTGCTCGTCCTGAATTTTCCGGCTGAATGTCATGGCGATTCGTTTTACGCAAGGTGGAAGCCCGCTAATGCCGGTCCTGTCCGGCACCAGCGGAAATCATCCTGAACGAATCAAAGCAATATTATAGCGATTATAGCGGCGCGCATTGCTCCTTAAGCCAATCGAGCGCTTCGCCCTCCAGTTGCGGTCCGACAATATCAAGCACCTCGGCATGATAGTCATCGACCCACTGGCGCTGATCGCTGGTCAGGGTGGAAAGGTCAATCAACCGGCGGTCCAGCGGAGCGAAGGTGAGCGTTTCAAAGCCCAGCATGTTCTTTTCCGCACCATCAATGGCCCGCTCTTCCACCAGAATCAGATTCTCGATCCGGATGCCGAAGCTATCGTCCTTGTAATAGCCCGGCTCGTTAGAGCAGATCATGCCCGCCACCAACGGCTCGTTAAACCCGCCAAAGGCGGCAATCCGCTGCGGCCCTTCGTGCACTGACAAATAGGCACCGACACCGTGGCCCGTGCCATGCGCATAATCAACGCCGTCCGCCCAAAGATATTGCCGCGCCAATATGTCGAGTTGCCCGCCGGTCGTGCCTTCGGGGAACACCGCCTTCGCCAGCGCGATATGGCCTTGCAAAACCTGCGTATAGCGTTTGATCATCTCGTCCGTCGGTTCGCCAACCGCCATGGTCCGCGTCACATCGGTCGTGCCATCGCGATATTGCCCGCCGCTATCGACCAGGTAAAGCGTGCCGGTTTCAATCTTGCGGTTGGTTTCCTCGTTCACACTATAATGGCACAGGGCGCCATTGGGACCGGCACCGGAAATGGTGCGGAATGACAGGTCCATCAGCTTGTCCGATTGCCCGCGAAACTCGGCCAGCTTTGCCGCAACAGACAGCTCGTCATGGCCACCTTTCGGTGCTTCTTTTGAAAACCAGTGAAGAAACTTGCTCAGTGCAGCGCCGTCGCGTGCCTGCGCCGCTTTATGGCCGCTGATCTCGGTATCATTCTTGATCGCTTTCGCCAATATCGTGGGATCACGCCGCTTGACGATCTGCGCCCCTGCTTCTTCAAGCTGCCCGAAAATCGCCGCAACAGAACGCTCTGGATCAACACCGATTTTCTGGTCTGCATATTCGGTCAGTGCCGCGGGAAAGTCGCTATAATCGCGCAGCGCAACCGCATTACCCAGATGCACCCGTACTTCATCGGTCAGCTTTTCCGGTGCAACAAATAGTTCCGCGCTGCCGTCCGCTTTGACAATCGCATAGCCGCGCGGAACGGGAGTGTTGGTTATGTCTTTGCCGCGAATATTGAAGGCCCAGGCTACCGAATCGAGCGCAGCAATGATCGTTGCATCAAGCCCTTCCTCTTTCAGCCAGGCAGCAATATCCGCCCGTTTCTCGCTCGCGCTTTTACCGGAAAATTCATCAGGCTGCACATCTAGTTTCAGCAAGGATGGCTCGGGCTGGTCTTTCCACACTGCATCAATCGGGTTGGATTTGACTGCCACCAGTTTGGCATTGCGTTTGGCAAGCCTTGCTTCTGCTGACTTAACCCAGTCCTGCGTATGGAGCCACGCATCATAGCCGATGGCCGAACCTTCCGGAGCGTTTTCGCCAAGCCAGTCAGTCATGCTTTTATCAGCCGTGCCGACATATTCGTAAAGATTGCCATCGACCTGATCGCGCACCTGAATAGTGTAGCGCCCATCAACGAACATCGCCGCTTTGTCTTTCAGCACGACCGCCGACCCCGCCGATCCGCCGAATCCGGTTAGCCATGCCAGACGCTGGGCATAATCGCCGACATATTCGCTCATATGCTCGTCACAAATGGGCACGACAAAACCGTCAAGACCATCTTTTTTCATTTGCTCGCGCAAAGCCGAAAGCCTTGCTTCATAAGTGGACATCAACATCGGCTGCGAAACTCCTTGAATTAGTGTCTTGGCAAACACATAGGTATTTTAGACGGTTTTCGCCACCGGTTTCACTGAAAAGGGCTGTTATGAAAAAGCTTCCGCTACTGCTTTTATTGTCCCTCAACCTGGCTGGTGCCCCCATATTAGCGCAATCAGAAACAAAAGAGACTATGACAGAAAAACTTGAAAATCCACCGATTGCAGAACAGCGGCCCCATAGTTACGAACGCCACGGCTATACAATCAGCGATCCCTATCACTGGCTGAAAGATCCGAGCTATCCCACAGTCGATGATGAGGATGTGCTCGATTATCTGAAGGCCGAAAACCGCTGGTTTGAACAGAATATGGCTGGGCAGAAAGCGCTGACCGATACATTGTTCAAGGAAATGAAGGCGCGGATCAAAGAAGATGAAAGCTCCGTTCCGCAAAAAGATGGTGACTGGCTTTACTGGACCGCCTTTGATGAAGGCGCACAGTATAAGAAATGGTATCGCAAACCGGTAGCGGCGGATGGTCAATCCGTCTTGATGCTGGATGAGAACAAGCTGGCCGAGGGCAAGGAATATTTCCGGCTTGGCGCGCTTTCAGTCTCTCCGGATGGAAATCTGCTCGCTTATTCCTTTGACGATAACGGTTCGGAACGTTTCGAGGTCCGTTTTCTCGACCTTGCCAGCGGGGAAGAATTACCGGACGTCATACCGGGCACCCTGTCCAGCCTGGTCTGGTCTGCCGATTCCAAAAGCCTGGTTTATGGCCTTGCCAACGAAAACTGGCGCACCGACAATGCCCGCCTGCATGTTCTGGGCACGGAAATTGCCAAGGATATCGAGCTTTATAAAGAAGAGCAGGACGGCTTCACCGTGGGCGTTGGCCTCACCCAGTCGGAAAAGTTCATTGTCATTGCCACGGGCGATAACGAAACCAGCGAAGTGCGACTTGTTCCGACAGACAATCCCACTGCCGAACAGGTGCTAATCTCCCCGCGCAAGAAAGGGCGGGAATATTCGGTCGAGGAGCATGACGGCACGCTTTATATCTTGACCAATGATGACCATGTGAATTTCCGGCTGGCGACAGCATCGCTGGACAATCCCGGTGAGTGGACCACTTTAATCGCCGGATCAGACGAGTTTTACCTGACCGACATGACACCGTTCAAGGATTTCTATGTAACCGAGGGTCGTGAAAATGGTTTAGATCAGGTCGAAATCCGTTCTTATTCGAACCCGGAAAAGGTCGAGCGCATTGCCTTTCCCGAAGCCAGTTATAGCGCGGGACTCGACGATAACCCCGAATATGATGTCAGCAAGCTGCGGCTGGGTTATGAATCGATGGTCACACCGGACACGGTTTATGACTATCATCTGGCAGACAAGAGTTTGGAAACCCTGAAGGTCCAGGAAATCCCCTCCGGCTATGATGCCAGCCAATATAGGACTGAGCGCCTTACTATAGAGGCACGCGACGGATCCATGATTCCAGTGTCGCTGGTCTATAAAGAGGGCACGAAACTGGACGGCAGCGCTCCGCTGCATCTCTATGCTTACGGCGCTTATGGTTATGCTGTTCCGCCCAGTTTCTCGACCACGCGGCTATCGCTGGTTGATCGCGGTTTTGTCTATGCCATCGCCCACATACGCGGCGGTGATGATCTGGGCCGTAACTGGTATCTGCAAGGCAAGCTGATGCAGCGCACCAATACATTCAATGATTTCGTCGATGTTGCGACTGGCCTTGCCGACAAGAACTATACTGCCAAGGGCCGGATCAGCGCATCGGGTGGTTCGGCTGGCGGCGAACTAATGGGTGCCATCGTCAACAGCAATCCCGATCTGTGGGGCGCGATTGTCGCGCATGTTCCCTTTGTCGATGTGCTCAACACGATGCAGGATGAAAGCCTGCCTCTCACCCCCGGCGAGTGGCCGGAATGGGGTAACCCGATTACCGACAAGGAAGCATTTGAATATATCCGCAGCTATTCGCCCTACGATCAGGTAAGCGCGCAGGATTACCCGCCGATGCTGATCACTGGCGGCCTCAACGACCCACGCGTCACCTACTGGGAGCCTGCCAAATGGGCCGCCAAGCTGCGCGTGACCAAAACTGATGACAACATCCTGCTGTTAAAAACCAATATGGGCGCTGGCCATGGCGGCAAATCCGGCCGCTGGAACCAGATTGAGGAAACGGCAGAGGAATTCGCCTTCATCCTGTGGCAAATGGACATGACCGGGCAAGATTAAGCGGAAGCCGAGTCCCAAAGTAGTCCGAATGACTTAAGGTGCGGGCCTCGGTGAAACCGGTGGTGCAGCCTCAGCACTTTGGCCCGTATCTGCGACCGCGCTTAACCGTTGTGGCTCCAGAATCGCAGCGGTTTCAATGACATCCAGGGCACGGCGCACCTCATTATAACGCCGTGCCTTTTCCATCCATTTGCTGACCATTCCATCACCGCCAGCGCTTCCGGGCAGCTTTTCAATCTCCGCAATAGCTGCTTCAACGTTGCCATTTTCGATATAGCGCTGCGCGCGTTCCAGCCTTTTTTGGGGCACCGGAGAAGGGCTGCCCTCTCTTCGGATCACGAACAGTTCGGAAATTTCACGCTTAAAATCTGTCCAGAAATCTGTACCCGCAGAACCGCTAGTCAGTGTCGGACCAATGTCATTCAGTTCCGCCAGTAACTCATCCAAAGTAACCGGCTGGCGTGAGCCGTTCACTATGGTGGTCACTGCTCTGGGCTGGGCATCGCCGTAACGCAGTCGTAGCTGTGCTTCGAGATAACCAAGTGGCGAACCCCGATCCAGCGCACGCCGTGCCGCAAAGGCAATCAACAAGCCCTCAGCTCGCGCAGCATTACCGGATGCAGCTTGCGCCTGAACATTGATGCGCGATAGCCGGTCTTCGAGATCCGCAACCCTAACTGCCAGTGCGCGTTCTTTATCCGGTGTCAGCGCCGGTATCTCGGTCGGCACAGGCTCAACCGGCGGCGGCGCGGCGACGGTGCCGTCTGCTCTTACCCGTTTGGCCAAAGCCGTAGCAGGATCTGTAACAGAAGAAGGAGCGCCTGCCGCCGGAGCCGCCGTTTCGCTGTTGCTACCAAGGAAATTATTTTCAAAAGGATTATAGCGTGAGAAAATCCAGCCAGTCAGAATCGCACCGCCAACAAACGCGACGACCATCAAAATCAGAACATTCCGCAATAAATTGCTTTTACCGTCCGCAGACGTGGTTCTCTCATAGTCCCGGCTCATCCAGTTTTCCCATTTTTGCTCATGCGCTCTGCAACCACGCCTTCATTCCTATAAACAACATAGCTGGCTGGCCAAAGACAATAAAGCATCGTCGCTTGGCCGTTCCGCCGTCTTCACCATTTTCCAGCCTGAGCCTACCGCTTTGGCAATATTAGGCGACAAAGCCGCTATATCGCTCCGCGACCGGTCGAGACCATGACGGTCCATCTCGCAAGCCAGTATTTTTGCGGCTCTTGGCGAATAAAGTGCAATCACGCTGCCCTCCTTAAGCGCTGCATGTGCTTTTTCGCCAAGCGGTAAAGCCCGAGCCTGGTAAACGTGGCGCAGAGTTATAATATGCTCGGGCGGTGTAAAATCTATATGCTCCTTACCTGTCAACCGCAAAAGCCTTTGATATTGGCCAGCCTGAAGCGATCCCAGCAACTCTTTCACGCCGCGATCACCGGTTTTTACGACATTCAGACCCGCTTGCTTCGCTGCATTGGCAGTTACCTCGCCTATCGCCAGCACGGGTAGTTGTTTATATTGTTCCAGTCCGACACCAGCGTGCATCACAGCATTAACACTGGTGAGCAACAAAGCGTCAAATTGCGATGCTGGCGGCGGTGTCCAATCCAACGGTTTTATAGCAAACAGGGGGTCAATAATTACAGGCAATCCCATTTCCTGTGCGTTTTTTGCTGTTCTGCAAGCCCCGTCAAAGGGCCGCAAAATGAGTAGCGAGCGCGTCATTTATCAAAGATTGCTTTCAATTCTGCGCTGGCTTCCCCAAGCATTTTACGAGCCAGCCGCGCAGGAGCCTCAACATCACCCACGTCGAATTGCGAGGATTCACTGATGCTTTCGCTGCCATCGGGTAATAATATTTTGGCATCCAGTTTGATACTCATCCCGTCATTCGTTGCATAGGCACCAATCGGACTGTGACAATCGGCGGATAGCTCTTTCAGGAACGCACGTTCTGTCATGACAGCGCGAAATGTGGCGGGGTGCGATATTTCTTTTAACAAGCTGCGTAAATGGCTAGACTCAGTTAACGTTTCAATACCGATCGCGCCTTGGGCCGGGGCGGGAAGCATGATTTCATGGGGTATATCAGTACCAATATCCTCCATGTCTAACCTGTGAAGACCAGCGGCAGCCAAAAGGGTCGCTGCAAATTCGCCGTTTTCGATCTTCGTCAGCCGGGTCTGGACATTGCCGCGAATGAGCCGGATATCGAGATCGCTTCGCAGACCCAGCAATTGCGCTTTGCGTCTGGGAGACGCTGTGCCAACGATCGCGCCTTCAGGCAAATCATCAATCGAATCTGCACCGATCAAGCGGTCATGCGTGTCCGCACGCTCCAGCATAGCCGCAATGATTAGGGTGTCGGGGCGCAGCGTTTCGACATCCTTCATACTATGGACGGCACAATCAATTTTGCCTTCATGGAGCGCCCAGTCAAGTTCTTTGGTCCACAATGCCTTGCCGCCAATATCCGCCAGCGCACGGTCCTGAATTCTGTCCCCGGTTGCGACAATGGGCACCAGTTCAACCTGATCCATTCCCCAGCCATGAGCAGATAGCAGCGCAGACGCCACCATATTGGCCTGAGCCATTGCCAGCGGCGATTCGCGTGTGCCGATCCGTAAAGGCCGATCTTTGCCGGGGATTTTTGCTTTGTTATCTTTATTGTTTGTCATGGCTCTTGTCCTAATCCCACCATAGCTTAAGTAAAAGGAATATGAGCGTAATATTGGGAATTGAATCAAGCTGCGATGAGACAGCGGCGGCACTAGTCACGTCGGATCGCAAGATATTGGCCCATAAACTGGCCGGTCAGGAAACGGTGCACGCTCCGTTTGGCGGCGTTGTGCCTGAAATTGCTGCCCGCGCCCATGCTGAAATCATAACCCCATTGATCGAAGCGGCGCTTGAAGAAGCGAATCTAAGGCTGGATCAGGTCGATGCGATTGCAGCGACTGCTGGCCCCGGACTGATTGGCGGCGTGATGGTAGGGTTGGTAACCGGAAAAGCTCTTGCCATGGCAGCGGACAAACCACTGATTGCGGTCAACCATCTTGAGGGTCATGCCCTTTCCCCCCGACTCGCAAATCCGGATTTGGGCTTTCCATATCTACTTTTGCTCGCTTCAGGTGGCCATTGCCAGATATTGCGCGTCGACGGAGTGGGACAATATCGCCGTCTGGCAACGACTATTGATGATGCAGCAGGCGAAGCGTTTGACAAGACGGCGAAGATACTTGGCTTGGGTTATCCCGGCGGGCCAAAGGTTGAGGCTTTGGCCAAAACCGGCAAGGCGGCGGCAGTACCGCTTCCTCGCCCGCTCAAAGGGTCGAAGGAACCGCATTTTTCCTTTGCCGGTTTGAAAAGTGCTGTCGTCCGCGCGCATGAAAGCGGTGAGTATAAGTCGGAGGACATAGCCGCTTCATTTCAGTTAGCGGTTGTGGATTGCCTGAAAGACCGACTAGAAAAGGCCATACGAGATCATGGCACAGTTCCCCATCTGGTGGTAGCAGGCGGCGTTGCGGCAAATGGTCCCATTCGCGCTATGCTGGAACAGCTTGCCAGCGACTATGATATGCAATTTACCGCGCCGCCGCTTTGGCTATGCACCGACAATGCGGCAATGATAGCATGGGCGGGGGCCGAACGATTTGCAGCGGGCCTGACTGATACACTTGATTTCGCAGCACGCCCGCGTTGGCCATTGGATCCGGGCGCGGAAAAGGCACGGGGAGCTGGAGTAAAGGCATGAGTGGGACAGAACGACATAAATCAAAAATCGGCGTCATAGGTGCAGGCGCGTGGGGCACGGCACTAGCGCAGGTTTTGTCCGAGGGGCAGGATGAATTGTTGCTGTGGGCGCGTGAGGAGGAAGTGGTTTCGCAGATTAACGAAAACCACGAGAATCGCGCTTTTCTTCCCGGTCATCCTTTGCGGCACAATGTTCGTGCAACACAGTCGATGGAGCAGATGGAGACATGCGAGGCCTTTTTGATTGTTACCCCGGCCCAGCACCTGCGCGCCAGTCTGGAGTCTATGCCCAAGACTGATGCGCCCTTGATTTTGTGCAGCAAGGGCATGGAGGAATCGACCCGTCAGTTGATGAGCGAGGTGGTGCAGGACCTTCGCCCAGACAACCCGATTGCGGTCCTTTCCGGTCCAACATTTGCCCACGAGGTCGCACGCGGCCTGCCGACTGCACTGACGCTGGCTTGCGACACACAAGCGACCTGGGAGCGGCTCTATCCCCTGATCGCAAAGCCTTCATTCCGGCCTTATTTTTCGGATGATATTATCGGCGCAGAGATTGGCGGCGCGGTCAAGAATGTGCTCGCCATCGGGTGCGGCGTGGCCGAAGGAGCGGGGCTGGGCCAAAACGCCCGTGCATCCCTGATAAGCCGCGGTTTTGCGGAAATGCTGCGTTATGGAACGGCTCGCGGCGCGCGTGCGGAAACCCTTTCGGGCCTGTGCGGTCTCGGAGATCTGGTGCTGACCTGTTCATCGACAAGTTCGCGCAATTTTTCGCTCGGCAAAGGTCTTGGTGAAGGGAAATCGGCAGAATCCCTGCTATCCGACAGGGCCACCGTCGCGGAAGGTGCCTTCACCGCGCCGGTATTACAGCGCGATGCGACATCACGAGGCATTGAAATGCCGATCGTTGATGCCGTTTGTGCGCTACTGGACGGCACAACCGATTCACAGACAATCGCGGCACAGCTTATGGGCCGCCCGCTTGTCGCCGAGCAGCGCTAAACCAACGCTGCGGGCTAAAAGATTACCAAATGATGACAAGCCGGTTTTAGTGCGGTAAAGCCGGACGCACATTTTTAATCACCGCTTATGGCCCGCTTGGGCCTAGCTTCTGGATCGCGCTACTGGCCGGAGACATGTTTTTTGAGCAACCCGGAATCTTTTGGCCAGAAACCTTCAGACGGACCATCTAAAGCCGCAACCAGCAAGGATATATCCTCTGCGGATGGTAGCCCTGCTGCAAAGGCAGGAGGGGGTGACAACGGTGAGGATATTGCCGCGCTCGCCAAAGGGGGCCGCACCAATATTTTCGGATTCCTGTTGCGGCTGGCGGCGCGATTGCCATTTTTGTTCATCGCCGGGCGTATATACGGAGCCGCGGCACTGGGCCGTTTTGCCTATGCCATATTGATCGTGGAATTTGCCGCGCAGCTTGCCACGTTGGGCTTGAAACGCGGACTGGCGGAACAGCTTAGCCAGACAAAACGCCCCCATGTTCATGTCGTATGGGACGGCCTGATAGTCAGCCTGTTTGCGTCGATGCTGGCCGCGGTTTTGTTAATTCTGGTTCCGCAAATCATGTTCCCAAACAGCGAAATAAACGGCCTCGACCGGTTTTTGCCACTGGTCATATTTGCCATTGCGGGCGCGGATATCGCGCTGGCGGCGCTGGCTTACCGCTATGATATTGCCTCGACCGTTCGTGCGCGCTCCGTAGTTGAACCATGGACAATCAGCATCGCGGCGTTTCTGTTTTCCTATTATTCGCTGCGGGACGGGTTGATCCTCGCTTATGTCGTATCGATGATCGCGGCGCTTATCGCGTCTTTATGGCCCTTTTTCAAAAGCTATGGCTTCCCGTCCGGCTGGCGGCCCAGACCGCTCGCTATCGCAAAGCTTGCGCGGCGGAACATGCCGCTGGCGGCTGCCGATGCCGCTGAATGGGGATCGCGGCGTCTGGATCTAGCCATTCTTGGTCTTTTTGCCTCGCCCGCGATTGTCGGTATCTATTATATCGCACAGCAGGTCGCCAGCCTGCCGCAGAAACTGAAAACCAGCTTTGACCCCATATTGGGACCAGTCATCACCCGCAATCTGGAGGCCGGGAACCTGAAGGCGATTGCCAGTCAGGTGAGCCAGGTCGGTTTCTGGATCATCGCTGCACAGGCCGGTATTGCGCTGGCTCTCGCCATACCGGGCGAAGCGGTCATGGGACTGGTCGGTCCCGGCTTTGTCGGCGGCACCGGTGCGCTGGCATTCCTTTTGGCCGCAGAAGCCATTGCTGCCACGGCTGTGGTCAGTGAATCCGCGCTGGTCTATATCGCCCGGCACCGCAATCTGTTGATCTCGCTTTCGATGCTGCTGCTGCAAGCTGCGCTCAGTGTCGCTTTCATCCAGGTCTGTGAGCGGATGGGCTGGTCTCAGCTTCATAAAGCCGCTGCCGTCGCCGCTGCGTTGATGATTGCATTGGCTTATGCTTCCATCATCAAGGCTGTCCTGTTGTCAAAGCTGCTCAAAGCGCCGGTTAATGGCTGGCGGTGGTCGCTGATCGTAGCGGTCATGGTCGCCAGCGCGGTCGGCTATCTCGCCACCCGTCTGCCGGAATGGGCCGAACTGATAATCGGCATTCCGATGATATTGGGCAGCTATGCCTGGGTTATCTGGAGATGGGGTTTCGGGCCGGAAGACCGCAAACTGTTCAAGATGAAAGGTTGAGCGGGGCCACCTTCATTCCCGCCCAATACCGCCATTCCCGCGCCGCCCTTGGGACATGTATTTTTTCCGTTAGCTCTGGGCTTGTCGAGCCGAAGGCCGACCGAAGGTCAACGGTGTTTATGACTTTGATGCCGCACTTGACTTAGAGACGTGG